>Ga0209382_10012483_pt1 | contig 10492 bp, 7 predicted proteins | sample SoiMetdeltSBSDD5_FD_187599 | JGI IMG/M metagenome (GOLD analysis project Ga0209382, IMG submission 187599) | Bulk soil microbial communities from a Populus tree surrounding site in Tennessee, USA - Soil MetaG P. deltoides SBSDD5 (SPAdes) (version 2) | ecosystem: Environmental > Terrestrial >...
TTCATGCCAATCGTGAACATGTGGTGCGCCCACACGCTCATGCTGACGAAGGCGATGCAGACCGTCGCCGCCACCATGACCGGATAGCCGAAGATCGGTTTGCGAGAGAAGACCGGAATGATCTCCGACATGAACGCGAACGCCGGGATCACGAGGATGTAGACTTCCGGGTGTCCGAAGATCCAGAAGAAGTGCATCCAGAGCGTGGCGGATCCGCCGGCCTGCGTGTCGAAGAAGTGACCGCCGAGATAGCGATCGACGAGCAGCATCAGCTGGGCGGCCGAGAGCGGCGTGATTCCGATCAACGCGAGTCCGGACATGGTCAGGTACAGCCAGGACAGCAGCGGCATGCGGCCAAGGGTCATGCCGGGGCAGCGCATGCAGAGGATCGTGGCGATCAGGTTGACGGCGGTACCGATGCTGCCGAAACCGGAGACCAGAACGGCAATCGTCCAGTAGTCGGCGCTCGAACCGGGCGAGAATGCGCGCGCGGTCAATGGGGCATAGGCCCACCACCCCATATCCGGCGCACTGCCCGCGCCATACAAGCCGCTGCCGCCGAGAAAGCTGAAATACAGCAGGAACCCGCTGAGCGCGCTGAGCCAGAAGCTGAAGGCATTCAGGCGCGGAAACGCCATGTCGCGCGCGCCGATCATCAGCGGCACCAGGTAGTTGCCGATCCCGAACAGGATCGGCATGGCGAAGAAGAAGATCATCGTGGTGCCATGCATCGTGAACATCCGGTTGAAGACCTGCGGCGACACGAAGTCGTTGTGCGGGAACATCAACTGGATGCGGATGATGAGCGCTTCGCCCCCGGCGATGACCAGAAACAGCAGTGCGTAGAAGATGTACAGGAGTCCAATGCGCTTGTGATCGACGGTCGTCACCCAGTCGTGTAGCGTCTCGACCCACGGCCGGCGCTCGGCCCTCATGTCTGGAATCGCCATCACATCGGACGACATCGCGGTCTCCTGAGTGCTCCGTCCTAGCGGAGCGTCGCCATGTAGCGCACGAGCGCGTCCAGGTCGGTGTCGTTGAGCTTCATCGCCGGCATCAACGATCCGGGTTTGACTGCGTCAGGGTTCTCGATCCACCGGCGCAGGTTATCCGACGTGTTCGCAACCGCGCCGGACGCGAGTGTCTTGCGGCTCATGAGGTGCGTCAGATCCGGACCGTACTGTCCGTTGGCGACGGTGCCGGCGATCGCGTGACAGTTGATGCACGCGGTCGTTTCAAAGACGCGCTTCCCCGCCAGTACGGCCTCGTCCTGAGTTGCGTGCTGTTGCTGCGTGCGAACCCATGCGTCGAAGTCTTCGGTGCTGTCGACCGTCACGCTCAGCAGCATCTTGCCGTGCTGCGTGCCGCAGTACTGCGCGCACTGGCCGAGGAACACCCCAGTGCGGCGAGGGTCCATCCACATCGTGTTGGGATGATTCGGAATCAAGTCGGTCTTGCCGCCCAGCTGCGGAATCCAGAAGCTGTGGTCGGTGTCGGCCGAGAGCAGCTTGAGGAACGTCGGGCGCGGATGTGCGGGATCGCTCACCGGGATGTGCAGCTCGTTGGCGGTAACGATGCCGAGCGCCGGGTAGCGGAACTCCCACCAGAACTGATGCCCGATCACGGTGACGTCGAGCGCGTTTGCAGGCTTGACCGCGTCCTGAACCGCGTGAATCACCCGGGCCGTGGTCAGGAACAACACGATGACGATCAGGATCGGAATGACGGTCCAGGCCAGCTCGATCTGGGTGCTCCCATAAACCTGCGCCGGCTCACGGTCCGCGTCGTCGCGCGTCGCTCGAAACTTCAACACCGCGTAGACGAGCAGCCCGCCGACCACAGCGAAGATGACGCCCGTGATCGCAAGCACGAACATGGACAGGTCGAAGATCGACTGGGCCGGGGTGGTTTCTGGCGCGAAGATACTCGAGAGGCCGGTTGACGAAACCATCTGAGAGCTCCAGGGTCGACTCGGGACGTCTCGCTGACGGGCGAATCAGATCGCCGGTCCGCCGACTTCACGAGCCGTGCCATCGCCACAGTGGCTCGATCTACTTGCGATTGGGAGTCGCAGGGTGGGTGTCGGATGCTGCGTCCGCGCGACGTTGCGTGATGACACACAGTGACGCTGCGTCGCTCCAGACAGTGGCGTCCCGCCGCACACTCGAGATCAGCGCCGATTGGCGCGGCGCTGCTGGAGCCGCGAAATGATGTCGCGGCGAAGAGAGGCTTCGGGCACGTTTCGGAAGGCGCCGACGACAAACAGGCTCGATTCGCCGCCGGCGTCATGCGTGGTGACCAGAATCTCGACGTAGTGACTGCCCTGCCCGCCGATTGAGACACCGACCACTTCGTGCAGAACGACTTCTTCGGAAGCCGCTTGGCGAGCGATTCGCATGACATCCGGAAGGTCTAGTGAGGGCTTCAGGTCAGTCATCTATTGCGCTCGGTCTGTTGGGAGGATGTCACGAACCCTGGCAGTTATGTCGAGACAGGGGACAGCTTGTTTGTCTGTTGGGAGGATGTCACGAACCCTGGCAGTTATGTCGAGACAGGGGACAGCTTGGTTTACTCGCTGCCTCGTCTTGCTACTGGGTTGACAGGTCCAGCCGCGATGCGGCGCTCCAGACCGACGATATCGACCGTATCACGTCGCTCACGCACTGTGACCACCACGGGCGTCATCCAGTCGGTGTGTCCGGCACTGATCGTTTTGATCGACGCTACCGCGTAGCGGAAGCCGGACGCGTCGGGCGGTCCCCACGCACTGTCGGGGATGGCCAGACGCGGAGTGTCGAAGTCGGACTCCTCACCGACAGGTCGTTGATCGCCGGTGGTGTTGTCGAGCGCTGCCCAACGAGCCTTGTATGTGACTTCCTGGGCAATTCGCAGGCGCGTCGCGGCGTTGTCGAATGTCAACTCACGACCTGTGGAGGCGCTCACAATCTTGAAGCTGTCGAGTGGATTGGCCTGGACCAGCCAATACGCCACGACCTTGTCGCGGCGTTTGATGATCACGTCAGTGAGATATCGCGCCGCGGCGGGATCGGAGAGCTCACCGGTCTCGACGATCGCTTTGATCATCTGATCGGTGAAACGCGAGGCGATGCGGGCCGCCCAGAACGCGTCGGCCGCATCCATCTGGTCGAATGCCGGCTGCGGGTACTCCGTCTTCCACCGGGCCGGGTCGAAGAAATCGGCCTCGATGTTGCCGAGCGATGGATCGCTCGGATACTTCACTGACATCCAGTCGCGCCGCCACAGGCCGAACGAGAAGAGCCCTTTGGCGATCTTGTCGCGCTCAATCAGGTATTCGTTGCCGCCACGAGGCTGCTGTGCCGAGGTGCTGCCGCTGCCGAGATTCGATCCGAAGTCCTGCAGATAATGCCGGATGTAACGGCGGCCGTTTTCCTCGACATACGTATCGATGCTGTTGATCGATCGCGCATCGTCGTGATTCAACCAGGCGGCAAACACGCGCATTCCGCGCAGCTCGCGGCGCCGCTCGTGTGGATAGATGTCGTTGGGGTCGTCGGGCCGGGTGCCAGTGTATCGGTATTGGCCGACCACTTTACCGGGCACATAGCGGCTCGCCAGCGCGCGAATCCCACCCTGAGCGTTCCGCGGCGTGTTCTTGAGCCACTGGCGGACATCGTCCATGTCAATCGACCGCTTCTCGCCATTCACGGTTCGGATCGTGGCGCCTGGCGCGATGTCCAGTCCCGACAGGTCGAACGTGACGATGAAATCCTCCGGCACGTGATAGCCGATGGCGTGAAAGATCTTGGTTGAAATGATTTCGACCGACGAGGGGAGCTCGGGAAAGTCCGCTGGGTCGAGCTTGATCAGATAGGTATCACCGCGCGAATCCTTGACCGTGAACTTCGGCGTGATGCCGGAGTCGGGGCGGCCGGTGATGTGCCAGATCCCCGGCGCTGGACCATCGACCTGGTTGGGGCCGCGAACGATTTCGTCGACCGTCATGTCGTGCTGACCAAGACGGTTGGTGAACCAGCTCGAATCAGGCATCTCGCCGAGCGTGTTCACATTGAGCGCCGGGCCGCGCGACTTCACCGTCTCGCCGAACGTCTCGTTCACGAACTCATAGCTCTTCGAGAGGTCGAACTCCGCAACCGGAGGAATGTTGCGCATGTCGTCGTCCCGCCACATCGGATCATCGGGATAGAAACGCTGCTGCGAGTGCTGTGCAGCGTTCTTGTCACGTGACTCGGGTTGTTGTGCGTCGACGATCGACGTCATCGCCCAACACCCGATCGCGATCAGTGAAGACGCCAGCGCCAGCGCGCGGGCCCGAGGACCGGGGAAGCTCTCAGAAGACATGTTCGAACCTCAGGAGCGGGATGAAGCCCTCGCGGCTGAACGCCAGGTCCAGCCGCCCGACAAAGGCGCTGTTACTGTGAAACCGGAACCCGATGCCGTACGACACGTCGAGATCGCCGAGTGAGAGGTCCCGCCGCTCGGCGGCCACCGTGCCGGCGTCGACGAACAACGCGCCATCGAGCGCCCACCACGCCTCCCATCGGTACTCGGCGGTGAGGAGGAGGCTGTTGCGATCCTGGAACCGGAACTCGCGAAAGCCCCGAAGCGCCTGCGCGCCGCCTAGCGTGGGTTGAAAGTAGAAAGGTACGTCCTGCCCCGAGTCTGCGTCGGTGAAGTTCGCGCCGGCGTCGACGAACAGCGCGCCATCGAGCGCCCACCACGCTTCCCATCGGTACTCGGCCGAGAGGAGGAGGCTGTTGCGATCCTGGAACCGGAACTCGCGAAAGCCCCGAAGCGCCTGCGCGCCGCCTAGCGTGGGTTGAAAGTAGAAAGGTACGTCCTGCCCCGAGTCTGCGTCGGTGAAGTTCGCGCGCGCATGAAGCGCGACCGTTCGATAGCGATCAGGGATGGGCACGTACTGCTGAAGGTCGACCGCGACGCGACGGAAGCTGAAGGCGTCGAGATCCTGGTCCTGATAGTCCGAGAACTGGACGCCGTAGCGCCCTCCGCCCTTCGGATGCAGCGGGTTGTCGCGCCAGTCGAAGGCGACCGAGGCGTCGCTGCGAAGGAAATCTGGCTGTTGCTGATAGCCGGGGATCGTCGCCGGATTGAATAACTGTTCGGTGGAAGGAAAGCGGTTGTCCGTGCCGGCACCGATCGTGGGATTGAGATACGCGAACCCGCCGCCGATCTCGAGCAGTTCGGCTATTTTCCATCGCGCCGCCGCCCCCGCCTCCGTACTTCGCAGGAGATAGTTCGTCCGGTTCTCTTCCAGACTGTTCTGGCCGAACCCGAAGAAGTCTTCCTGGGGATACTCGTACCGCTGCGCATGCAGGAACACATCGAGGGGGGCGCCTCCGACACGATAGAAGTTGACCGCTGTGGAGGCCCGCCAGTATGAGCGCGTGCTGTACGCGCCGAGGAGATCGAGCTCGACTCGATTCGCTCGGTCCGGGTCGGTGGCGGGGCGAACCGTTCCGAGCGTGCGAGTGTACCTGGTGCCGAACCCCGTCCCGGCGCCGGCGGGAAATCCGCCGCTCGCCAGTTGCAGGCCATGCCACTCCTGGAAGATGAACGGCAGCGCGCCGTTTTCCTGGTCGTACCGATACAACGCGCGTTCGACCCTCCCGCGTTGCGGCGGTGAGGTTTCGGTCGCCTTCTTGTCGCGCTCGGCCGCGAGCAGCCCCGCCCGTGAACCCGAAGAATCCTGGCTCTGATCTTGGGCGGAGACTGGTGCGACAACCGTCAACAGCAGAAGAATCCCGATCAGCGTTCGACCCCTCATCGCTCCACCTCGCCGTCGGCGCAGTGCAACTCGTGGACCATGTGGGGGAACGGTTATTTCCCGCACGGAGAGTGTCAATGCGGTGTGGCATCGATGGTGAGATGTTCGTCCACACGCAGTCGTGTGTCGTTGCGGACAGGGGAGCGCGAGCACAGCTCGCCCAAGCAGGGGACGTCCAGGTGTCCCCTCGATCCGGTTGCCGTTGGAGGCGGATGACGTGCAGGGCCGGGGGGCGGTGAACGCTCCGCCTGATCATCGACCCGGCCCTGCCTGATGCGTTCGGCGAGCTGCAGTTGCTGGACATCCCGGGCCGCTGGGGCCGCATGGACGCATTCGGCCTAGCCCGCGCGTCTTTCAGTTCTCGAGCCCGTACTTTTTGAGCCGGTTGTACAGCTGGGTGCGCGTGATCCCAAGCTGCTTGGCGGCTCTCACCTTGTTGCCACGGACTTCGCGCAAGGCTTGTTCAATGGCCTGGCGCTCGAGGACCCCCAGATCGGTGCTGCTCAACGGTGGCACATCCTCCTTGACTGACAATGAGAGGTGCTCGACGTCGATGCGCGGCCCTTCGCACATGATCGCCGCCCGCTCGACCACATTGCGTAGCTCGCGGACATTGCCCGGCCAGTCGTGACGGCACAACGCCGCCAGTGCCGCGGGCGTCAATTCCACTGCGGCGCCACAAAACTCGCGGAGAAAGCTGGCGGCGAGGAGCCGAATGTCCTCGCGCCGCTCCCGCAGGGGCGGAATGCGAATGTCGAAGACGTTCAGGCGGTAATAGAGGTCGACACGGAATTCTCCACGCTCAACCGCCTCGTGCAGATTCCGGTTGGTGGCGGCGATGACGCGAACGTTGACGTGGACCGGGCGCGTGCCGCCCAGCCGCAGGAACTCCCGCTCCTGGAGCACGCGCAGGAACTTCGCCTGCGCCGCTCGCGTCATCTCGGTGACCTCGTCGAGGAACAGCACGCCGCCGGCGGCCAATTCGATCTGGCCCGGCTTCGGCTGTTGCGCGTCCGTGAACGCCCCGCGTTCGAATCCGAAGAGCTCGGACTCGAGGAGCTGCTCCGGCAACGCCGCGCAATTGATCGCGATGAACGGGCCGTGCCGCCGCGGCGACTGTGCGTGGATGAACCGAGCGACAATTTCCTTGCCGGTGCCGGACTCGCCCTGCACGCAGGTCGTGACTTCGGTCGCCGCGACCTGACTGGCCAGTTTCAACACCGCACGCCATGGCGGACTGGTGCCGATTGTTGTGCCTTCCGGCAGCGCCTCGTGCGAATGCGCCGCCGACCGCAATCGCGGTTGTCCATGACGGATGGGTGGAACGCTCTCGCGAATACTCCGTTCCAGGGCGGCGCGGATGCGGTCCAACAGCACGTCATTCGTGAACGGCTTGGTCAAGAATTCGAACGCCGCGGACTTCATCGCTCGGACGGTCATGGGTACGTCTGCCTTGCCGGTGATAAAGATGATGGGCATATCCGTTCGCTCGGCGCGTCTGCCTTGCCGGTGATAAAGATGATGGGCATATCCGTTCGCTCGGCGAGACGCTGCTGAAGTTCGGGGCCTGTCAACCCCGGAAGCGTCATGTCGAGCACGACGCAGCACGGGGTCGTCCGGTGGTGATGCGACAGGAATTCTTCGGCTGACGCGAACGTTTTCGGCTGCCAGCCTGCGCTTCTGATGAGCAGCTCCAGCGACTCGCGTACGTCGTCGACGACGACGAAAACCGTGGACGTGACATTTTCGAGTCCACCGCGCCAAACTGATTCGGCTCGGAGACCGCGAGCACTGTCGAGGACGTTATGTGCGAAGTTGGCCTCCATACAAACTCCTTCGTTAATCAGCGGCGTCGTTTCAGCACCAGGTCGCCCCTGCCCACGGCAGGGGACGGCCGTTTCGATGGAGTGTGCAGGCGTGTACTGTCATCGCCAACCCCACATGAAGTGAATTGTGGCGACTGCCGTTCGCGTTCCGGGCAGCCGTCAAGTGAACGGCCACTCGGTTCGCGCGAGAACCTCCACGAGCCGGGTTTTCGTAGAACTGTGATCGGTTTTCATGATCCGCTGAGATCGAAGCTTGCTCGATCGAGAGGGCAAACCGAACGCCAGGTCGAAGACGATGCTCCTGACCTTCATCTCGCAGCCCGCGATCACCGCGATTGGCGGCAATTTCGTGTGAATGCCAGGATCTGCGATCACGCACCTGCCAAACGCATGACCTGCCCGGCGCAACGGATTCTCGTCGGCCACGAAACTTCGATGTCAGCGTGCGCTGTGGTAGCGTGGCTCAGCTCTCCGGACGAGGCATGGTCGGAGGCAACGTTTCCGCCTGCAAGAGGAGGGCGAGGACGCAATGCAGCTCGAAGCGTTGCAGGAAATCGCGCTTCGCGTCTCTGGTGAGCGCACTGTCGACGGAGTGCTCCGCCAGATTGTCGACGGGCTGGCACACCAGCCGGGCGTGGCCTTAGCTCGAGTGTGGGTGGTATCGCCAGGCGATCTCTGCGACTCGTGTTACCTCCGGTCGTCGTGTGCCGATCAGACGGCCTGCCTTCACCTCGCCGCCAGTGCCGGTGCTTCGCTCGCGGGTGAGAGCTGGTCTCGAACTGATGGACAGTTCCGCCGCATTCCCTTTGGACACGTGAAAGTGGGTGCGATCGCGGCGAACCGAACCGGACTGCTGCTCACTGATCCCTCGTCGGAGCAATGGGCCCGCCCCGAATGGGTTCGACACGAATCCATTCAGAGTTTTGCCGGTCAGCCGTTGGTGTTTCGGGACGAAACGCTCGGCGCGCTCGCGGTCTTCCGCCGGCAATCCATCAACGAGCAGGAATTCCGTTGGCTCCGTATGTTTGCGGATCAGGCTGCGTCGGCGATTGCGAACGCACGCGCCTTTTCAGAATTGGACAGGCTGCGGCAGCAGCTCGAATTCCACAACGCCTATCTGAAAGAAGAAGTACAAACAGCCCTCGCTTTTGGCAGCATCGTGGGACGGAGCGGTGTGGTGCACCGGGTGCTCGAACAGGTGGACGATGTCGCACGTACTGATGCGACGGTACTCATTCTTGGAGAGTCGGGTACCGGAAAGGAATTGCTCGCCAACGAGATTCACCACCGCGGACGACGCGCCCAGCGCAACTTTGTGCGGGTAAACTGCAGTGCGATTCCACGGGACGTGTTCGAGAGTGAGTTCTTTGGGCATGTGCGTGGCGCCTTTACCGGCGCGCTGCGCGACAGACCAGGGCGTTTTCAGGTCGCCGACGGAGGCACGATCTTCCTCGATGAAATTGGTGAGTTGCCGCTCGACATGCAGCCAAAGCTGCTCCGCGTACTGCAGGAAGGGCAGTACGAGCGTGTTGGCGAGGACGTGACGCGAAAGGTGGATGTACGGGTAGTCGCCGCCACGAATCAAGATCTGCAAGCAGAGACGCGCGCCCGTCGATTTCGACAGGATCTCTTCTATCGGTTGAACGTGTTTCCGATCGAGTTACCACCTCTCCGGGCGAGGAAGGACGATATCCCACTATTGGCGGCGCATTTCGTGGCTCAGGCATCACAGAAACATGGAGTTCCGTCGTTGCGCCTGACCAAGGAGGACGGTGAACGACTTCAGCGATACGAGTGGCCTGGCAACATCCGAGAGCTCCAAAACGTCATCGAACGCGCTGTCATCCTCTCGAGAGGCGAGCGACTCCAGCTGGATCTCGCACTCGCCGGCGTTCCTGCCGCGATGGTGTCGCTCCTCCCCTCTTCGTCCATCGACACGGATGACTCGATTCTGACCGAGCGCGAGTGGCGCGACTGCGAACGCACCAACCTGTTGAAGGCGCTACGACGCGCTGAAGGTCGAATCTATGGCGCGGGCGGTGCTGCCGAACTCCTTGGTCTCAAGCCGACGACGCTCACCTCTCGACTGCGCGCCCTCAAGATCGACATTCCAAGCCGCTAATCTCGCTGTCCGTCTCATCTCTGAGCGAACGACATCTCGTGGTGCGACGACTTCTCGTAGCGCATTGGTCCGCGAAACGGCGCGAAGCACGCCGGTCGTCGACTGTCCGTGGCATTCGTGAGCAGGTTCAATATCACCTGCTGCGCAGTTGAATGCGATCGCCGACCACAACCGGAAGATTATTGGCGAGTTCCGGATAAAGCGTGAGCATCCGCCATCGCTACCTTATCCGCAGCGCGGCATGGAGTGCGTCCAGGAGCGCCGATTCGCTGAAGGGCTTGAACAGGCATTCGACGGCTCCATCCGATAGCAGGCGGGCTCGAATCGCTTTGTCTCCGCTCGCGGTGATGAAGACGATCGGTATCTCCTGCCCGCGTGTGGCCAACTCCCGCTGCAGGTCGGGACCCGACATCCCCGGCATCGTCACGTCGAGGATCAGACAGTGCGTGCGGCCGAGCACATCCGATACGAGGAACGCCTCGGCCGACGAGAATGCCGCGGCGGCGAATCCGCACTGGCGCAGCATGTCAGGAAGCGACTCGCGCACCGACTCGTCGTCATCGACGACCGACACGAGAGAGCTCGTGGTCACCAGGGTTACCCTCATCGGGGCTGCCGTCAGCGCTGGCAGTGACACGCGAGGAGGCTCGCATGTGATCGTAGAATCCGGGATTTGCGCCGGGACGTCTATTAGACCTTGGTATCGACACCGCTTGCGAGATTCTCCGCGGCGGCCGGGATCGCAAACGAGAACGTGGC
>Ga0209382_10012484_pt1 | contig 10492 bp, 14 predicted proteins | sample SoiMetdeltSBSDD5_FD_187599 | JGI IMG/M metagenome (GOLD analysis project Ga0209382, IMG submission 187599) | Bulk soil microbial communities from a Populus tree surrounding site in Tennessee, USA - Soil MetaG P. deltoides SBSDD5 (SPAdes) (version 2) | ecosystem: Environmental > Terrestrial >...
CGCGCAGTCGGACCCAGGGTTTTACCCGGTCAGCTGAAGCTTGAGGTTGTTGAGGATGCGGCCGAGTAGTCGTGAGACTTGCATCTGGGTGATACCGAGGTCGGATGCGATCTGTGCCTGTGTCCAGCCGTTGATGAATCGCAGGGCGATGATCTTGCGGTCGCGGTTGGGCAACTGTTCGATGAGGGGTCGTAGGGCTACCCGGATCTCGGCACGGTCGAGATTGTGATCCTCGGCACCGAGCCGTTCGGCCAACGCGTAGCCATCGCCGCTGGGTCCCCGACCGTCGATGGACGACGGCGTGAAGCAGCCCTCGGCGGACATCGCCGCGAGCACGTCCGCCTCGTCGACTCCGAGGCGCTCGGCGATCTCGCCGGACCGCGGGGTACGCCTGAGCTCTTGCGCCAGTTGGTCGGTGACCGCAGAGATGTCGGCCTGCAGTTCCTGGATCCAGCGCTGCGGCTTGACCGTCCAGCTCTTGTCGCGGAAGTGTCGCTTGACCTCGCCGGCGATGGTGGGAATCGCGAACGAGCGAAAGTCGCCTCGGCACGGGTCGTAGCCGTGGATGGCCTTCATCAACCCGACGTAGGCGACCTGGGTGAGGTCGTCTGGTGATTCGCCGCGTCCCCAGTAGCGACCGGCGACCGAGCGGGCCATGTCCATGTTGAGCAGCGCGGCTTCGGTCTCGAGCTGCTTACGCCGCTCACCGTGGCTGTTGCTGGCCTTGGCCAGCAGGCGATTGGTGTGGGTCGTCTGGCGGCGACGTTGCGACCGTCGCGGGTGTTGATGAGGGGGATCCTGAGGTCTTGATCTGGTGAGTGGTGTAGACACTGCTACCACCGACTTCGAGGGTGAAGGGCAAGTGGCAGGGGGTCTCGACCACTGAGCTTCTGTGTAGCAATTCCATAGCCAGTAAGCAACATCATGCTGAGCGAGTGCGCCGTCTATCCCATTGTGCGGATGCATGTGTCTCATTCTGTGAACGAAGCCACGATCCGTCAGCAGCCTGGGCAACCTCGGCCTCGGCGGGCAGGGCTCAGGTCCGGGGTACAAGTGATGGCGCTGGCGGGGTCATCTGACCAACGGGGCCGAAGGTGTGCTGCCGCATGAAGCGGACCAGAGTCAGGTGGGCGGACTGTCCCGCGGTGTTGTCGGTGCTCGGAGTGCTAGGTCATGTCCTGGCTGGGATCGAAGGGGTCGCCGAGGAGAACACCTTCGGTCGTGATTTCGTATTGCCGCGTGTCCGGCTCGTGGGCGCTGCCTCGGGTCTTGAGGATCGACAGCGCACGCTTGAGCTCGGAGTCTCCCCTGAGGAACTGGAGCAGGATGACGTTGTCGGACAGGTGGGAGATGCCGTACTCGGACAGTTGGGTGACGCCGAACAGATCGGCTACCTCTTGGGTCATGACGATGCTGACGTTGGCGCGGGCGCAGCGCTGCAGGAGGGAGTAGATGTACTCGCGGAAGCGGAGTTCGTCGTCGGCGGCGGCTCGCAGGTCGCCGATGCTGTCGATGGCGATCCGGGTGGCGCCGGTGCGCTCCACCGTGTCGAGCAGGTTGTAGACCCATTCGTCGAGGTACAGGTCGACGGGGGTGCGGTACATGAGCTCGATGCCCGGGTCGTCCAGTGACCAGGAGAATCCGTTGAGGATCCGCTCCAGCTGGCTCGGGTTCTCCTGGAAGGTTGCGATCACGCCGGTCTCGCCGTCGTGTGCGCCGGCGAAGATGAAGTGGAGTGCGAGCAGCGTTTTGCCGATCCCGGAAGGTCCGGCCAGCAGTGTCGATGCGCCGCGGTAGAGACCGTCGGAGAGCATGGTGTCCAGTGCGGGAACGCCGGAGGAGATCCGTTCCTTGCTGCTGCCGTAATGGTCGAGCTCGACGCGGTCGGCCATCCGGGGGAAGACATCGACGCCTTCGGACGACAGTCGGTAGGCGTGTTTGCCCGACAGTGAGCTGCTGCCGCGGATCTTGATGACCGACAGGACCCGCCGGTCGCGGTCGGCCTCCCGCAACGTGCTGAGCGACACGATCGCGTCGGCGACGGCGAACTCGGGATCCTCGCTGCTGTCGGTGCTGTCGTATTCGCCGACCCAGAACGTCGTCATCGGCATCACCGACAGCCGCGCCGCCAATTCGTGCAGGAATCCCCGGAACGCCTCTGGTTGCGCCGCGTAGGTCCGGAGGGCGCGGAAGCTGTCGATGACAACCAGACCCGGGCGATGTCGCTTGAGGAGTTCGGTGATCAGCGCCAGCGCACCGTCCAACCCGACTTCGTTCAGCGTCTGGCCGAGATCTTCATAGAGCACCTTGGTGCCGAGTGCGGCTGGGTCGAAGAAGTCCAGCGACTGGCCATAGCGCAAGATCTTGTCGAGCGGTTCGGACACGGTGGACATATAGATCGCCGGGCTGTCGGCAGTGGCGTTGTGGAACACGTACTGCTGGGCGAGGATCGTCTTGCCCGAGCCCGGCTTCCCGCCGATCAAGACGATGCCGTTACGGGGCAGGCCGCCGCCGAGGACGGAGTCCAGTCGGTCGGAGCCGCTCGGTAGCCGGTCGGTCATCCGCGGCCCTTCCCGTGTCGGAGATAGGCGCTCGTCCCGGCCAGGTCGCGAACAGCGGACACGAACTGCAGGGGGTCCAGCGGCTTGACCAAGAATGCCTCTGCTCCGGCCGCCAACGCCTGGTCGCGCAGGTCAACCGAAGAAACTGCAAGAACAGGGATCGAACCGATGTCGTGCGCGGTCTGGCACAGTGCGAGGCCGACGCCACCGGAGATCAGCAGCTCCACGACAAGCACACTTGGCGGCTCCTCGCGAAGGATCTCACCGGCAACGGCTGGGTCGAGTACGACCTGAACGGTGTAGCCCTCGGTGCGCAGGAAGTACTCGGCGAACTCGGCCGCCCACTGGTCACGCTCGGCGATCAGCACGGTAATGGTCGCTTGCCGGTTCGCTCGAGACCGGCGCGGCTCATCCCGAGGAGCGCCCGCATTGTTGGGTCGCTGCTGCTCGGCGAGGAGCCGGTGGGCGTCCGCCGGCTGAAGGCCCTGGTCGATCTGATCGCGGATGAAGCTGAGCTGATCCACCTGGTCGCGGCTGAACAGACGTTGCCCACCGTCACTTCGGGCAGGCACGATCTGCTGATACCGGTCCTCCCAGGCACGCAATGTCTGCGGGGCTACACCGAGCATGCGAGCCACGGCCCCGATGCTGTAGATACCACTGGCACCGTCCGCACCGTTCTCCACCCGGCGCCACCCTCCGGTCATGAGGCAAGTCCTGATCAAGCTATCCGCTCAACCAGTTCCCAGCCTGACCAGAACCTAACAAGACCTATACATCAGTTCCACACCGGCTGACATTAGTTCTACATTTCTGTAGACCATAGATCGGCGCGCGCCACGACGGAGCCGCCGGAACGAGTTGTCCGCGCTGCCGCAGGCCAGCGGAATCGCATTCGCGATCGTCAAGTACGCCGGCGTGGTCTACGTGCTCTATCTCGCCTGGGCCACCTGGCGACACCGACGCGCTCTCCGTAGAGCAGAACCCGGCCGCCAGGTCGGCACGCAGCGTGATCGAAGCCGGCATCACCTCAATCTGCTCAACCCCGAGCTGACGCTCGTCTTCCTCGCCTTCCTTCCCCAGTTCGTCCCCACCGGCGACGGCGCGGTGGCGGCGATGATCGGGCTGAGCGCGGTGTTCATGGTGATGACGTTCGTGATCTTCACGGTCTACGGGGTGTGCGCGTCCGCCGTCCGCGACCGAGCGCCCCGGCTAGCCATGCAGTCACGCTAACCGCCGGCGCGCCCGCACAGCAACGAGCCGCACCGAACATTCGCGGAACGCCGGGGAGCAAGTCAACCTGCACCATGACCCCATGCCATGGCCGCGGGCTGGCCTGCGGATTCGTGCCGCCTGGTGACATCCAGTGCCACTCTCTCTCCAAGACTTTTGATGCCACTCGAGGCGCTGGGATCGATGCACCGAGCCTGATCTACGCCGCTGGCACGCAACATTCCGCGCGGTTGATTGACAGTGTCAGATGCACCCACAACACTGCCTTTGCATCGAGCGCGATGCCGTGCTTCGGGACTTAGGACGTGGTTTCATGATCATCCTTGGCGTCATCTTGCTGATCCTCGGATTGCTGCTGGACGTCTACTTCTTGTGGATCCTCGGCATCATCCTCGCGGTGATCGGCGGGGTTCTGTGGCTGCTGGGTTCCAGGGACCATCAGGTCGGTCCCCGCAAGCACTACTACTAGCAGGTGCTGAACAGCCCCCGCGATCGCTTGTTGACAGGGTTGGCCTGCGACCCGTCGCTGCGACCGATGCAACAGCACGAGGGACGCTAGCGTCCACGGGATCAGACCCCTTCGGTCAGCACCTTCGTTGGCACGCCGGTGACGACTCCCTTTCCGATCTCGCCCACGCCGCCCTCAGCTGCTCGCTTCAGTCGGGCCTTCTCCTCCGGATTATCGGCCTGCTCGGCAGCCTGGTTGAGCGCGGTCAGGACGCGATCCGCCAGGCTCTCTGGCGTCGGCCACCCGCCCGCCGCCCGACGAGCGTGACCCGTCGGATCACGAACCCAGTCGATGTCGCTACCGGCGAGGGTCGATAGATCGCTGAACTTCCAGAACGGCGTCTGCTCGCCGTACAGAGCGAAATACGCGGCCCGCACGGACATCTTCATCCAGGCCGGTGCGCTCGGTCACGTCGGCGCGCGCCACATGCGGTAGACCTTCTTCGGTCAACTCAACGATCGCTTGAGCACAAGCAGATCGCGTTGCTCCCAGGTCGATTCAATGCCCCGGACAGTAACCCGACTGCTTGACACCCCGCTGACTGACACACCACGCCAAACAGAGCACCGTGAGTCCCGGACGGTGATCCGATCGGATCCGTGTCGTTCCCCGTCGACGTCGAGGCAGTACGTGCGCTGCTGCGAGACGATCCTGGCCTGACGAGTGGGCTGCTCGTGTGTGACGTGCATCCGTGGCATGTCGATGGCGGGTAGCCCACCCGGAGCAAGATGCGGCCGTGAATTGAGCCACACCCGATCACCGAGAGGTCGACCTTTCCCACGCGGGGCGCCGCTGACGGCCCTCACTTGGGAGGAAGCGCGACCCGGCACCTGGTCGTCTCGGACGGCGTTCCGATCAACGACGTCAAGCGACTCATTGGCCACGAGAAGGGCCAACTATGGGGAGGCATGCGGAAGGTCCGGGGTCGCCGTGCCCTTCATGTGGATGCGGATCAGGCGCCATCGCCGTGCCGCTCGGCGTCGAGGTTAGCGTGGGGGCGGACGCCTGGGCTGCCCGCGGCGGATCGAGCTAGCCGCGGTCACTCGCGGCAGCTCGCGGCCGGTGACGAGTTCCTGGGCGGTCTCGATGAGCTTCATTCGGTGTTTCTTGGCATAGCGGCCTAGCAACTCGAAGGCCTGGTCGGGATCGAGCCCGAAGCGCTCCATCAATATCCCCTGGGCTTGGCCGACCCGCTTTCGCGCATCGATCTCCTGAGCGAACGCGTACTGCTGTCGCGACGCCGCCAGGGCTACGGAGGCATGCCGAGCCAAGATGTGCGCCACCGCGACATCGTTTCTGTTGAACCCGAGTGGTTCCCTGGCGTAGAGATTCAGTGCACCGATCAGTGATGCGTTGGTGGCGAGCCGCGTACAGAGTGCACTGTGAACACCGAGGCCGACCAGCTCCCGGCTCCACTGCGGCCACCTCGTTTCAGTCTGCGCGTTATGGACGACGATTTGGCTGCCGGGCTCAGCGGGCAGGTCCAGAGTGGGACCTTCTCCAAACTCGACGACGATCTGTGCGATCCGCTCCGCCGTCGCGTCGGTACTGGCCATCACCTCGATCCGGCCCGCCCCGTGGACGAACAGCAGATTGGCGGAATCGCAGCCCACCGCGGTGATCGCAAACTCGACGATCTGGTCGACCGCCTCGCTCAGGGTGCGATGGTCCTGTAGCTCGATCGCAAGGTTTGCGAACTCCTGGGCGACCGCTTCATCCATCCACGTCCTCCCGGATGCTTAAGCCGTCTAATCCGCTTCGCGGTGGCTGGCTCCATCGCGCAGGTGTCGAGCGTACTGCTGACCGAACAAGCGGTGAAGGTACAAACGACCCAGCTCCAAGTCCGGTCCGACTCCCTCGCAGCGAACGTGGCTGAACGTCACCGGGCAGTGAACAGCTCCGGAGTGTCCGGAGACTTTCTAGTTTGAGACTCCGGCGGTCGTCGGGGCCTGATGGTGAGCGTAGTGAGCCTGCTCGGCTTCGACCGGCGTGAGGTCGTCGCAGTACTCGAAGGGTCGACGGTGGTTGAACCAGTCGATCCACTCGGCGGTGGCGACCTCGAGGTCCTCGAAGCTCCTCCAGGGTCCTCGCGGCTTGACGAGCTCGGTCTTGTAGAGACCGATGACGGACTCGGCCAGAGCGTTGTCGTAGGACGAGCCCACGGCCCCAGTCGACGGTTTGATCCCGGCGGCGTCGAGCCGTTCGGAGTGAGCCACGGACAGGTACTGGGTGCCGTGATCGTGGTGGGCAATCAAGCCGGCCAGCTCCTTGCCCTCACGGTGCCGGGTCCAGATCGCCTGTTCGACCGCGTCGACGACGAGCTGGCCGGTCATGGTGGTCGCGACCGACCAGCCCAGGATGCGCCGTGCGTAGGCGTCGATGACGAACGCGGTGTAGCACCAGCCCGACCACGTCGAGACGTAGGTGAAGTCCGATACCCAAATCGGTCCGGTGCCAACGGCATGAAGTTGCGGTCCACCAGGTCACGCGGCTTCGGTGCGCGTGGATCGCTGATCGTGGTGCGCTTGACCTTGCCCCGAACGGCGCCGGCCAGCCCCAACTCACCCATGAGCCGCTCCACCGTGCAGCGAGCGATCGGCGGCGTGCCAGCCGGCCGTTCCCGATTCAGCGTCAGCCACACCTTGCGAGCGCCGTAGACGCCGTAGTTGTCCACATGGACCTTGGCGATCTTCGGCTTCAGTTCCTCGTCCCGCGTCTGCCTCTGCGAGGGCTTGCGGGAGCGGTACTCGTAGTAGGTCGCAGGGGCGATCTTGCAACCCAGCTCGGTGAGCTGCTCGCAGATCGACTCGACACCCCAGCGCGGACCTTCTTCGTGGCATTCACCGACGTGGGTGTCGATGAACCGCACGATCAGGGCAGTGGCCGGTCGAGTTCGGCCGCGAAGAAAGTCGAGGCCGCCTTGAGGATCGCGTTGGCGCGCTTCAGCTCGGCGTTCTCCCGCTTCAAACGCTTCAGCTCCGCCGACTCGTCGGTCGTGACACCCGGCCGCTGGCCAGCGTCGACCTCGGCCTGCCAGCACCACTTGCGCACCGTCTCCGGGGTCCCGACCCCCAGCAGCTCGGCGACCTGGGTCATCGCCGCCCAGTCCGACTCGTGGTCGGCGCGGATCTCACCGACCATCCGGACCGCCCGCTCACGCAGCTCGGCCGGGTACCTCTTCGACGTACTCCCTGACATGACTCCATCCTTCCCAAAGAACGGAGTGGCGTGTCCCGGGTTCTGCGGCGTTCGGATTTCTGGATTCTGGTGCCTTACACCAGGAGGTCAGAGTGGGAAGACGGGGTTACCCGCCGGAGTTTCGCCGCAAGGTCCTCGATCTGCTTGAGGGTCGAAGCGTCGCGCAGGTGGCGCACGATCTCGACATCAGCGAGCAGTCGATCTACACCTGGCGACGTCAGGACCGCATCGACAAGGGCCTCGTCCCTGGCCTGACGAGCGGGGAGAAGGCCGAGCTGACGGCCGCGAAGAAGCGGATCGCCGAGCTGGAGACCGAACTGAAGGTCACCCGCCGGGCCGTGGAACTGCTGCGGGAAGAGGCGAGCCCAAAAGACGCTTCTCGGCGGTCGAAGTGATCGCCGCCGAGAACCTTCCAGTCCAGGTGGGCTGCCGGGTACTGGCGGTGTCGGAGTCGGGCTACTACGACCGGCTCAAGCGGGCACCGTCCGAACGAGCGATCCGGCATGCTTGGCTGACCGATCTGATCACCGAGATCCATGCCGAATCCCGCGGCATCTACGGTGGCCGCCGCATCCATGCCAAGCTCACCCTCGGCCGGGGGATCGCCGTCGGCCACAACCAGGTGGAGCTGCTGATGCGCCGCGCCGGCCTGCAGGGTGTGATGGGGCGGCCGAAGTGGAAGCGGATCAAGCCTGACAACATCGCCAGCGACCGGGTCGAACGCGACTTCGCCCGCACCGGCCCGAACCAGCTGTGGGTCACCGACATCACCGAGCACCCGACCCGGGAAGGGAAGGTGTACTGCTGCGTCGTGCTCGACGCCTTCTCCCGCCGCGTAGTGGGCTGGTCGATCGACGCCTCACCGACCGCGGCCTTGGTGACCAACGCGCTCGGCATGGCGATCGACACCCGGCTCGACAAGGCCACCAGCACCGGGACGAGCATCCACTCCGACCACGGCGTGCAGTTCGGGTCCTGGGCCTTCACCGACCGCGCGAAGGCCCCCGGGCTGGTGCCGTCGATGGGCAGCGTCGGCGACTGCTACGACAACTCGATGATCGAATCGTTCTGGTCACGCATGCAGGTCGAGCTGCTCGACCGCAGGAGATGGAAGACTCGCGTCGAGCTCGCGAACGCGATCTTCGACTACCTCGAGATCTGGCACAACCGACGTCGCCGACACAGCCAACTCGGGATGCTCACACCGATACAGTTCGAACGCAAACGCATCCTCACCGTCGCATGAGAATCCAGTATCTCGACTCCGTCGAACCCGGGGCAGGCCAGAGTCTCCGGACTTGCCGGGGCGGTTCAACGGAGATCGGCTGGGTTGGTAACGCCGAGTTCGGGTCGGAATATCGCGACCGGGTCGGGCTAAGTGTCGGCACGGATCCGCTGGATTGGGCGAACCGTCGCGTCGCGCTCTCGGCCGGGGGATGGGCGGTCTCGGGCATCCGCTTCGGTCGCCGTGACCTCGCTCTCCTGTTCGTCGATGTCGTTGCGACGAGCGAGCTGCCTACCCCGCACGGCCTTGCTGTGGTCGCCGAAGGACTGCCCCCGGCCTATGAGGCCTTTGCTCCGCTTTGCCTACGAGTCGATGCCCCTGATCCGGCTGGCCTGTTTCAGGCGGTCGAGGCGGATCCTCGATTTGGCGAGCGGTGTGCGGTCGACGTCTACGCAGTTGCAGGTCTGGTCGAGAAGCGCCGATCTCGGCCACGAGCCGACTCGTATGAACTGATCGAGGACTGTGGCCACGCACCGTCGAGGACACAGCTGCGGGACGATGCCGCCAGGCGAAGCTGCAACGGCAGCCTGGGTTCCGTGGCGACTGCGGTCAGCGCGGCGGCTCGTTGAGCTCATGGTCGCGCGGCAGCCGGATCGATGGCCGGTGCCGGTCGTCTTCGGCTGGCCACAAGGCGTCGAGCAGGCGACTGGTGCCGGGGTGGTCGATCGCTTCGAGCCGCTGGATGGCTCGGGCCCGGTCGTGGTCATCGAAAACAGAGGAAGCAACTGCGCCAGGAATCACAGCGTTCACACTCTCGGAGCCGGAATGGCGACACCCAGAACCAGGTGGAGATCAGCCGGATTACCACCAGCCTACATCGGAAGCACGCCGAACCTCGGTGAAGCAGGCCGAGGTCGACGGCCGTGTCCGTGCCGATACGACGACCGAGGAGCTTCGGCAGCGTTGCGGCTTCGTCGGTGGTGGGCTCGCTGCGCCGACGGTCGGGGCCGGCGCCGGGTCCCTAGACCACCGCAATGTAGAGGTAGTTGCCGAGATGGTCTTTGGCGGGTCGTCGGGTCAGTGGGTTGTAGACGAGCCGGTAGTGGAAGTGTTGACCACCGACCCTCAGTTCGACCGTTGCGGGTGGGGTCGTGTCGGGGCTCAGAGTCCACGATCGTCCGTGGGCCGGGCCGCAGTAGGCGCGGGCGTAGCCACCGTCCAGGGGGATGGCCTGGGTTGGTGGGCCAGAAGGCGCTGCGCGGGCTGTCGGCATGGTTCTCGACCTCCGGCAAGTGGGGCGGGGATCAGCTGCCGGGGTCCGAGGCAACACCTATCAACAGAGAATGTACTACCCGAGGCCGGCAGCGGACCATCGCCAACGGCTTGGCTGGCGAATCTGTGGAGTCGTGGCGGTGTGGCGGCCAGCGGTCTGTCGAGGACGCACCTGGCAATGTCGGGCAGAGTCGCCGGGTATTGACGGCCGTGCTCGCGTCGCCTACGTACCGCACGCGTCTGCCCTGGATCGAGCATGGTTTCGTCGGATGCACGTCGAGCCGGCCGGCGCACGTCGGCCGGACCGTCGAGGTACCCGCCAGCCCGGCAACTCTGAGCCTTGGTGCGTCGACGACCAGTGGCGGCTCGCCGGGGCTCACACGTCGGCTTCGGGTCCGACGACCTGGAAGGGATCGGGATGCTCGTGCCGTAATTCGGTAAGCAGCAGACTGCCTAGGCCGAGGACGCCGACCGCGTAGCGTCGAGCATCGTTGC
>Ga0209382_10012485_pt1 | contig 10492 bp, 11 predicted proteins | sample SoiMetdeltSBSDD5_FD_187599 | JGI IMG/M metagenome (GOLD analysis project Ga0209382, IMG submission 187599) | Bulk soil microbial communities from a Populus tree surrounding site in Tennessee, USA - Soil MetaG P. deltoides SBSDD5 (SPAdes) (version 2) | ecosystem: Environmental > Terrestrial >...
GCTTACCGTCTGGCGAGCGAATTGGGCAAGGTCGAGGGCGGAGCTTACGAAGAGGCCGAGCAAGCCCTCAAAGAACGCGCGCAAAAATCGAAACCCTAGATCGGTTTTCAATCGTGTATACGGGATCAGCAATTGGTGTTTGCGGCAAAGAACTCGTCAATAGAACGCCGATGACGCTGACGGGCGCGGATCATAGCGGATAAAACCATAAAAGGATCGGCGTCAATCCGCTCTATCCGCGTCATCCGCGTCATCCGCGTTCTATTAACCCGCACACCGATGTGAAAACCGCTCTAAGCCTGAGATATGGGACAAGGCAAACTTAAACTATTCTCGAAAGGGGAAAAACAATGGCATCAGTATTCGATAGAAAAAGCCTGACCCTTACAGCCTGTCCGGTGCCTGAAGCAGGCTCAGACAACCACATCCAAATGCAAGGCAGCGCAGCCAACTGGAGCGCAATAACAGAACCCACGTTCTTAAGCGGCCCCAAGCCGGGCCAGGAACAGGTTCTTATTCGATCCGGCGATCAGGCTGCACAGGTGGCTGTGGGAAATCGTTGGGTCGAAATCAAACAGCAAGCCTGGACACACATCCATGACAAGGAGATTCGCGCCGTCGACGCAGATCAAGAGTTGACCGTAGGCGCGAACCAGGCGGTTCAGGTCGCCCAAAATGTTACCAGTCAGATCGGTAAAAATTTGAGCGAAACCATTGGTGAAATGCACAATAAGGTCGCGGGCAAACAAATCAAAGCGCAGACCGGAAAGGCTATCACCATCATGAAAGATAGCGGCGATATCTCAACCAACGGAAGGCAAATCAAAACCAAAGGCACTGACGACATCATTGTGAAGGGCAAGAAAATACTTGAGAATTGCTGATCGCGCATTAGTGGCCGAAACGATGATCAACGCCTAGTTTTAAAGCCCCCGCTCCCCCAGGAGTTGGATTTGGCGGAATCCCGGCGCGCGCGTTTCGAATAGGGGCTGTCCGGGTTGTATGGCGCTCAATTCCAGAGCCGCGGCTGCGCGCTGCTGCTGATTCCCTTTTCTCAACACTTCCTGTAACCAGGGAGGATTGATCGGCCGTCCTGCGAGGTAACGACTGCCCGCTTGAAAACTCGACAGGTTACTGTTCAACCATTCGGCGACGGCGTCCACTTTCGGCCACAGTAAGAACTCATCCGGATCCATCTCGACATCTTCGTCTTCAGGATCGTCGTTGGGTCCGGATTCAAATCCGGCGGGCGTTTCTCCATCCAGACGCGACGCCGCCAGATCCACGCCTGTAATCATGGTGAAGGCTTCGCCGGCTGCGCGAGACAAGGTCGGAACACTCATCTGTTCAAGCAACCAGGGCAAAGATTCAGGATCGCCAATCTCGCCTGCTCCAATAACCGCAGATCGGATTCCGTCCGATCTGCGAGCCAACTCCCCGCGCCAGGCGTGAGCGGCGGGCAGATCCATCCGGCGCAAGGCCATGCGCAATGCCTGTTCTCGGTAAGGCGAGCCTGATTCGGTTATTGTTTTGAGAGCGACAATCGCGTCCGCGTCTTTTGCCAATAACGCCGCCGACCATGCGGCGTAGAAGCGGCAATTTTCATCTTCATCCGCCATATGTTCGCGCAGCGCCGGCGCCAAATCGACTCGTCCTAGTTCGCCCGCCGATCGCAAAGCCCTCGCTCTAAGCGCCGGGTAATCGGCCCCGAGCGCGTCGATCAACGGCTGTCCAGGATCTCGGCGGTGAACCGCGCCGCCACCGATGCCCAGACGACGCACGGCAGGTTCGTTAGCGACAGCCAGCCGATCGATTTGATAACCGACTTGATCGAACGGTAGCCATCCGATAGCAGAAATCGCGCCCCGCGAAAGATCAAAAGAAGCAGTGGCGGCGTCAAAGACCCGCCTTTGGCGGTCCTCCAATGCGCATTCAAGCGCGAGGATTGATGCGGCAAAGACCTCGCCGGCCCCGGCGATCTCAAGCGCCTCCTCGCAAATCCGCCAGGCGGCGTCTCCGGCGAGTAGTAACCCTTCAAGGTGAGCCTCAATTCTATAATCTAACCGAGTGAGGCGATCGAGATTAAAATGCGGCGCCGAGACATTGCGGCTGCGAATCAGCCACAGACTGGCAACCTCTTCAGCGTGCTGTTCTATGACTCTTGGAATGAATGATTGCTGAATCATTGCCGACTAAGGTCGCGAGGTTAACTGATCAGGATTTGCTCCAGCGGGCAATATCGCGCATGTAAAATCTGGCCCCAATTGATGGCCGCATTGAATGAAGCCTCGTCACAGCCGAAGTATTCCGGAAAAGCCTGAACGATCGAGTAAGCGTCGTGTTGATAGGCCAAATCCGGAATGGCTCCTGCTTGCCGCGGCGACGTGCGCCCAATGGGGTAGGCGCCACACAAGAGAATATTGACCCAGACCTCCAACCCTCGATAAACAACCTCGACCAACCGCTCATCCGGTTCTTGAACAAAGACGATTTGCAGAGAGCGATCCTTCGCGCTACGAGCCGGCCTGTCGAAATCAAGATGGAAGGGCAGCGTATCAGGACGGCCCGGATAATCCAGCTCATAATAGTTCAAAGTTGGGCGATCACGAATCAAAGACTGTAGACCCGAAATTGTATTAATCTCGATTCCAGTCAGATCGCGCGCAATTAACAGATTTACCAGAACTCGGAAAGCGCCTTTGTCAACGCCGGCCAAAGACACTTGCCAAGTCTGTAATTGACTTTGAGGGTCGTAGCGCCGGGCAATGATTCGGCCACTGGAAGCGGTGGCCGTGTGATCAGCCCCGGCGAACATTCCCAGGTTAGCAGCTTCAACAAATGACTCGACCGGATCGTGTGGCGACTCATCAGGGGCGATATCCCCTCCCGAAACATTGGACTTGAAGAACGACGCGTCCCGGCCTTGCGCTGTGACCGAGATCACCTGATCGGCGGCATCGACGACGCCGAATTTGATGAAGTCGTGGTTATCCATTGATCGGTTCTACATTCAATCGATATCTTTATCGAACGCCTCCAGCCACTCGACAGCGGCGTCATCGGAAAACCCGCTGCCAAGACCCGGAATAGTTTCCAGTCTGACCGGACGTAGGACTTCAGCCACACGGCGGTATACCGGTATAAAGTCCCTGGCCCCGATGTCGCCTGTTTGTGGAGCGGGACCGGCCTGGATGACAAATCCGCCACTAACCGGGTGAGAGACGATCGGAAGATCCTGACCCAGGCCGTTTAGGAGTCGGCTCACACCGCCGAGATACTCGACGGCCTTATGACTGACCAGAGTCAGCCAATTAACCCGCTTGATGTTCGGAATCAGGTCTGAAGTGGCCGAGTCATAACGCAGTAAATGCGCCAGTACTCCACCAGTACTATTCCAATCAAACCCCGGATACCTCAAGCATAGAGACCCTAGCCGGCTTTGCATCGCCTCACGGATAATCCTGGAGCCCACCTCTTCAAAATGATTGAGGTTATACCCACAATGCCCCGAGAGGAAAGGCCACTCCTTGACCAAGCTTAAATCCATGACCCAGGCCAACAGCTTGTCCGGGTCCGCCAATTTATGGTCCAACGGAAAGGTCACTCGGAGAGCCGTGGCGAGCGGGCTGAATATACACCCCATATCTTCATATAACACTTTCCGCTTCGCTCTTCTGACGGCCTCTTGCTCGGGTGTGAAGAACTGCGCGGGCCGCCGATTCAGCTCTAACTCGATCATTGCGGCTGAGGCGCCTTGTTCGGCTGAACATCCACTGAACTGAACATAATAGCTCTTGTCTTCGCGCGGCCGTTTCAACCAGGTCGGCACAATGGTCAAAGCCCGCTCATTCAATCGCACGCGAGTCTTCATGTTTTCGGCCTGGTAAAAACCTATCAAGCCGCCCAGAGCGTCCATTGACCGCTGGTAAAATTCAGAGACGCCGGCGTCATCAGTGCTATCAAGATAAAGGACCAGCTTAAAACACGGAACAACTGCAACCACGTTGTCGATCTTTAAATTGAATTCCTCCATTTCGTAATCAGGCACCATTAGACCTCCCCTACCGCCACACAAATGTAAAATGGCAGTTTGCCACTTATGGTTAAAAGACCGGAGCTATCGGCACTCGAAGCGGAACATTCGGCACTCGCCCCGGTATTCGTCCTGGCACAACTTGACCGGGTGGTCTTGGAATGCCCACAGGTTCTGGCGGTTTTGGTAGGGCCGGTCGTCCTCCTGTTATTTCTCCTGAAGGTATTCTTGTTCCTTTAAGGCGGTCGGTCTCTCCGATCCCATGCGTTCCTTCGGGGTCCGGATGTGGCGCCTGCGCTTCTTGGTTTTGAGGTTCACCCGGCTGGCACTGACAGATGTCCCTATCCAGGTACAGATCCTGTACGTTATTAGCCCCCGGATTATTCTTTTTGTTGATATCGTTATAATCTTCCCGTTGCGTGTTACCATTATACCCTTTCTTCTTACCCCATTCATCCTTGCTGCAATCACTTTTGCGCGTAAACTTGTTATCCACAACCAACGTCTTTCCATCCGGAGTGCGGACAGTAAAGTCGGGAACCCTCGCTTGATACCAATAATCTTTACCAGCTTTAAAGGGGTCATCCCCAATATTCCCTCCATCATTTATCCATTTCCTTATTCGCGCATTGGTTTTTATAGTCTCGAGATTGAGATCTTGCCAAGACATATTATTAACTTGATGCCATGTGCCATCCAATTTCTGCCCCCAAAGTTGATGGTCTTTGACCTCCCACTTTAATTTGTCCCCAGAATCATTGACCGCCTTCTGGTAAGTATCCATCGCTTCTTTAAAACATTTTTCTTTCTCATTTATCCTAAGTCTCGGCGAATCAAGTGGCTCCATAAAAACCTCCCATTAAGTCTTAAGCGACATCCACAAGCCTTACAAAATCCTTGCCCTTGTTGGTGGGCCCATTACCGTCCTTGACTTTTTTGCCGTTCACGCAATGTGGGTCGTAATCACACCAACAAAATGCTTTGCAGAGAAGCTCCAGCAGATCTTTCGACATGGCCGCTTCGAGATTACCCTGGACCTCCGCAGCGTTTGGCGCATTGAAATCGTTTCCATTCATCAGCATCGGATCGCTCAGACGAGCGACATTCCTTCCCTCGATAAATACATCCATGCTGTAGTTCGAGAACACTGCTTTGCCCATGTTGACGCCTGAAATCACGCCGCCGAGGACTCCGGGTTCGTCACCATAACTGGGTAAGAACATCGACTCTTTCAAAGCCACCGGGGAGCCATTGGCAAATACGGTAGCGCTGCCATTCTGCAGATCCTTGGAATAGGCCACATTCACATATGGAACCGGCGCGCCAGACGGCGGAGTTTTACACCAATCCGGCGCGGAGCAGATCGCCACCCCATCGCTGTAACGATGAACTACAGTCAAATCATTTACCAGCACAGTCGGGATCATCTTCAACCTCCAGTTATTATTGGATCTTTTTTTCGCAGTAGACAGGCGGACCGATCACCTGTCGTATCGGAAGCCGTCCAAACCAGAGCTATTCCTCCATCTATGGGCAGACGGTTCAAATCGAGCGCGGCTAAACCTGCCAGGAAGATTCCGCTACCCGCCCCCAAATCTCCCCAACAATCGGCGGGGTGCTTCAAGGTCAACGGCGCGGCGTGAAATTTCGCGGTCCGGAGATAAGCATAGCTCCACTCATCGACCCTCCAAGATTCGCCATTCATGTCACAGTAAGTCACCGCCGCCTTGCCGTTCGGCGGCATTGCGCGGTCGAACAAGTGATATAGAACCTGGGTCAATCCGGCGCCGGTCGTCGGGTCATCGGAATACCAGGGACATGGTTCACTGGTTGTCAAAACATCAAGAATCTCAGCGAGGGGAGTGAAGCTATAGTCGGCGGCAAATTCTGAGCTGCAGACCAGCAAGAAGGCGGCTCCTTCACCCGGCACAAAGCCGTTAGGTTGGTCTACTCGCCGGAGCCTCTCCTGCATTCCAATCCAATGCAATGTTTGAATATTGATATAACAATCAGCCCCGCCAACCAGGCAGACCGGTGTGCGCCGGTCGATAATCATCTCAATCGCCTCCCCCAAACCGGAAAGACCGCCCGTCTGTCCACGATCCAATAACAGACATTCCGGTTTATTTATCTCGACCGGCAACTCATTGATGATCTCCCGAGCCAGGCGGACCGTATCTCCATCCGGGAACCCAGGCCGAGTGTAAGGAAGCGATAGGATAACCGGCAGCGCAATTTTTCTCTCCCGACGAAGGAATTCGTTCCAATGAGTTAAAGCCTCTGAGGCGGCTCCCAAAGCAAGCGCTTTCATTCTTTCGTACGGAGTTGATCCGTTGGGTAGCAACTCCAACATTGCGACCTTAATCGGCTCTCCAATCGAGCGGTCTCTCAGATACTCGCAATGCGAGAAGCCGCTGATATTACCTCTAACCGCCGCAGCTATCGCCGGGAAAGACAGACCGATAGAATTCTGTCCGCCGACGCCGATGATAACAGTTGTTGGATTCATGACCGTTCCTCATCGATCACCAATCAAGCACTACCATTTTTTTCGCGGCTTTAAGCTGATCACAGTTTTCTCAATCCTTCTCGCCTGTGATCGACAGTTGAGACTTGAGCGCCAAATCATCAAGACTTTGCGGGCATCCGGTTCAATAATTACCCGGTCTAACTGGGCCGGTTGTCTGAGACGCGACTGCGCGACGTAAGTATCAAAGATTAGGTGGACGCGCGGCAATCGGAAGGATAGAGTGGAATCCGGAGATAAATGAGTCAGTCTAACCAGCTCTCCGCCTCGGAGAGGCTCACAGCTCACCAATTCCGGATGCGCCGATTGGTGATACCGTGGATCATAATCGACGGGCCATAAAGGCATCCGTTCGCGATGCCAGGTTTCGTCGAGCGTCCCGGCATGCTCCTTCCGGGGAGACCAATTAGAAGGGATAGCTCCCAATCCGGCGGGGTAAGGGCGATTTCTCCAGCCCCGGATTAAATCATTTGGGTCTTCAATGTTCGGCAGTCTTTGACCCAACAGACGCCCGGCTTTCAAAGCTATTCCCCTTCCAACGGGATTTCTGGTCTCAACAACCGCCTTCTCCGACTCCGGATCAAGACTGTCTGCGCCGCCAAACGCATTCTCGTAGACGATGGGCATCTCAGTGAAGACCTCCGGGCCTGTAATTCGCGGACTAAAAAGCCCGCGCTTCCAGTAACGGTCACCAAAAACCCTCAACATCTTCTGTATCTGGCCGACGGAAATGACGACATCCAACACCTGTGTCGGGATTCGGCGTGGCGCATATGCTGTGGCATTTAAAATAATATCTGTCCCCGGGTGCTCGAAGACGGCTTCACACTCTCTGAGTAGACTGGACTTTCCGGACTCGCCTGAGTACCGTGGAACCAGACATACCGGCTCCTGCTCTGCATGAAGCTCCAACTCTCTTTGTCCGTTGATCAGATATGTCGCTTTGACTATCACCACCCAAATCTGATTTCCATCCTGGTCAAGTTGGACCACTCGCTCAGCTTGAAATGGCGTAACGTTGACTAGTTGAAGCATATAGTGCCACGTTGAGTTACTCGACGCTATTGCCTAATTGATCTGCACTGACGCCCCTTTGATCCGATTGACTCCCGAAGACCGCGCCAGCAAATAAGCGCCGCGGAGCAGAATTTTACCGGCCTTTGTTAGAACAATGCTCGCCTTTCCGCAATTGAAAACGATCTCACTCTTGGCGTTCAATAAGATCCGATCTCCTTCCGTTTTCACCTCAAAAGCGTTGTTCGCGGGCTGAGAATGCGGCCTCCGGTTGTCAGACGCGGTTGAGGCGTTTGCGGGCTTTGGTTGAATAGCGCCCAGGATGACCGGCTTCAGCGGGTCGCCGCCCTCAAACATCAAAACAATATTCCGGCCGGCATCTTCGGTATTCAGCGGAACGATACTTTGGGCAGATAGATATCTTCCTGATTGATTGCCTGAGAAATCCACCAATAGTTCGCTCGATTCATCGATTCCCATGAACCTTCCAATCGCGACTCCGGCGATTGTCTGATTACATCTTTGCTTCGACGAATCCATCGTCGGTACGGAATTCAGTGATTTGAAAAGATCGTCCGACGGCATTTGACGAGCCGAATCTTTGACAAGCGTATTGTCCAAAACGACTTCATGACCGAGCTTGTTCATAAAGGTCCTCCTCATAATCCTGGAAAAGAAGTTATGGTCTACCTGTTCCGAGTTGATTTATTTGCCGGCTAGATCATAGCGAGGGTATCGCAAATCAACTCACCCGTGGGAGACTACTTGAAGTTCAAGAAGATTTATTACGAACTTAAGATTGAAATCGAGATAAATGAATTGTGCAAAAAAGCTAAACAGTTTTGAATTGATTGTCAATTAGGCAGGCGGGTATAAAAAAGTTCTTTGACAAATCAGCAATAACCGAGAATTGCTGTATTCGCAACTTAGACGAATAGATTATCGTTGACTCGAGGCGGCGACGTTAAGGAGTGTTTATTGCGGATCTTTGGGGCATTTCACGAACGGCGCTAAAAGCGAACTTGTCTTTGACTCTTCAGCCGCCCGAGGCGCGACCGAGTCCGATTTCATAATATCTATCTCGACTTCTTCGGCCGTGGCCTCGGTACGCTGATCTTCACATTCCGATACGCCCGGATTAATTTTTCTGGCGCCGGATTTTTCGATGACCCAAATGGCGCTTTTGGCCCCCGATTCATCTTCTATCCAGGTGATCCGCGCTTTCTGATCGGCCTCTCGCTTCTCACAATCTCTTTTCCGAAGCGCAAACGTGGCTTCGATCTGGCGGACGGCCGCGGCGGGGTTTATCCTGGCCGGGAAAATCTTCATCAAGCAGGGTGGAATGATCGGGACGACGTTCACTTCAAACGCCTGCGCCGGCGGCAGTTCGACGAACCTGAATTCATTCGAACGCGCGAAGGCTACAAGATTGGACAAAGCCGGCAAATCGGCGACGCCCCTCTTCTCGCCCCTGTTGACGCGTTTGGCGGGCGCGGATTTCTTCTGGCATGGCTTCTGTTTTGTGGCCGATCTGTTGACTTCGTCGAGCGGCTGAACGTTTATCGGCCCGAACTCCAAATCCGCGGCCATGATGTCCTTCGTGAAATCTTGAATTCCCTCGTCGGCATCAAACAGGCCATCGCTCAGATTGACGGCCAGGTAATTGGCGTGATCGAACTTGTCGCGCATCTGGGCCGGGAGGACGAACCTGAATGACCTGGCCGAATAGAGCGCATGCCGGGCGACGTTTTTGATCGAAAACGGTCTAATCAGATGGGCTGTGCCGATCAATGCCAGAATGAGGAACGCTCGTAGAATAGCTTTGCCAGCCATTATTGAACTCCATCGTTTTGAACGCCGCGTTGGACCTCGAAATCGCGGCGGTCGAACCCTTGCCCCAAAGCTTTCGAGTCATTTCACACGAAATCGTTTAAAAATATCGCTACAACAACAGATACGGCTCTGGCATTTCAACAGGCGCAGTTTATAACGATTCCACCAAAAATAACTCTGTTTTTTTTCAGTTTCACCCTGTTAGTGAGTGGAAAAGCATAAGAGTTTCAACGGCGAATCAATTTTTTTTGAAAGCCGTCTAAAACAACGTGAGACCGCTACCATCGCAAGAGACCGGCGCGCGGCTGATAGATTAGACAACTGCGCTGCGATCGCTTGCGGCAGTGCGCCAATGTAGTGTTTTTCGACTTAGTAGCCATTATCGCCCAGCGCGGTCAATGAGTTGTTAACCGGTTGTAAATTGCTTGTAAAAATTGACTTGTGCGGCCCGAAATCTATATTGACGCCCGCCGAAAGCCCTTCGGCTTCCGTAAATTCTGGCAAGGCTCTTTTCTCTTTCTGCTCCGTGGCTCTGTTATTCATCCATATGTGGCGTAAATCTCGACGTCGCCTTTCGGTTCCACACGCAATTTCCCTTCGGCCACGGCCAGGTCGAGATTGGCCACGACTTCGGACACGGCCAGGAACCGGTTGATGTCTTTCGCGTCGGGAAACATCAGCTTCGACATCTCCCACGCCGTGACGCCTTGCTTCGGAACCAGGCCGATGACTTTTGCCAATCGCTCGTGAATGTGGCGGACGAGGCGATGGAAATGCTCTTCGTAATCGGTCACGTCGTCGCCGTGCGAAGTCTTAATCAGCGTCGGCGCGAGAGCCCGGATGCGGGCCAGTGAAACCAGATATTCGCCCAATGAGGGAAACCGGCGATTCGGATTTATCGGGTCGCGGTTCAAGACGGGATTCGGGGTGATGTTTTTCAAGATCGTGTCGCCGGAGAGCAGCAACCGCGCGCCTTCGCGCAGCAAACACGAACTGCCGGGCGTGTGGCCGGGCGTGTGGATCACCCGCAGCGCGCCCGAGGCGAATACGAACTCCTGTTCGTCGCGGTAAGCTTCGACGTCTTC
>Ga0209382_10012486_pt1 | contig 10491 bp, 7 predicted proteins | sample SoiMetdeltSBSDD5_FD_187599 | JGI IMG/M metagenome (GOLD analysis project Ga0209382, IMG submission 187599) | Bulk soil microbial communities from a Populus tree surrounding site in Tennessee, USA - Soil MetaG P. deltoides SBSDD5 (SPAdes) (version 2) | ecosystem: Environmental > Terrestrial >...
GATGTATAGCTCGATGTGTTCGCCGCCCTGTGCGTCTTTCGTAAGCGGGAACTCTTTCCGAATGGGCAAATCATCGCCCCAATTACTGAATGAACCTGTCAACCCTTGCAACGGAATGCCATCCTGCCAAACACATGCTTCGGATGCGGAATCCCATAGAAGATGAACCTCTTCGCCTTTCCATACTGAGGGAATGTCAATTAGGACCCGGAACCAGTGGGTTGACCAAAGAGGCCCAAATTTTTCCCCGACATTGGTGGAACGATACTTGCCATTAACTGCTTCTTCAAAAGTGATCCGGTCATTCGGTGAAAATACCGACAACTCCACAGGGGCAACCTGCATATACATAAGCTTCGTGAAGCTTTGTATGAAGTGCCGCAATCGGTCACCTGTTAGTTGAATATGCTTTTGCATGGAAAGAGGTGCTCACAGTGTGGGTTGAAAAACGCAGAAGGGGTGTAACTCAGTTTGCGACAAGATATCCCCGCCCACGAATGTTGCGGATCAGGCTAGGGTTATCTGGGTCGTCTTCAAGTTTCGCACGCAAATTCACCATGTGGACATGCACCAATTTCGGGTTGCCGACCCCGGTTGGGTATTCCCAGACATCTTCGAGAAGCTGCTCGGTAGATACAGGCTGTCCATGATGCATCATCAAGTAATGTAGAAGGCGCTGCTCCATATCGGTAAGTTGAATCTCGCGCCCATTCACTTCAGCCTCTGGACGTGTCGTATGCAGACGCAGCGGCCCCGCGCTAAGATATTCGCTGGCGGCGTCAAGTGTCCCACCGGGGGCGCGTCGTAGTAGTGCTCGTACTCTTGCAGGTAATTCAACGACCTCGAATGGCTTCGTGCAGTAATCATCCCCTCCTGCATCCAATCCTGCTGCAATATCTTGTGGACGGCTCTTTGCTGTCAAAAAGAGCACGGGTATCCGTGCCAGGAATGGATCAGCGCGAATACGGCGGCAGACTTCGATCCCATCAATTCCAGGCATAATGATATCTAATACAACAAGGTCAGGTCGCTCGCGAGAGAGGTGAGCAAGGGCATCCTCACCACTAGATGCATTCTCTACCTCAAATCCGGCATCCTCGAGCACGCGGCTGATCGAGCGTGCGACTTGCAGCTCGTCATCGACTACTAAGATTCTCCCGACCATCTTGCCACCATTATTCCTGTAACCCGACATTGGAGGTTTCCCTGGCAACCGGGAGTCGGATAGTAAACGTCGTGCCATGGCCTTCCTCACTCTCCGCTTCGAGCCATCCTCCCTGACTGGTAATGTACTCTTTGCTGAGGGCCAGCCCTAAACCAGTCCCATGAACCTTTGTAGTATAGAAAGGCACAAATACCCGTTCCAAATCCTCTTTCGCAATGCCTCGCCCGTTATCGGTAAAGCAGACCTCGATGACTTCCTGATCAGCATCATAGCGGCTGGCTATCTTGATCATGCCCCGACCATTGCTCCCGATGGCATCACGAGCATTGAGCATGAGATTAAGCCACACTTCACCGAGTTGATCCTCATTTCCAACGGCGGACGGGATACTATTATCTAGCTGTACGACCAGTGATACCTCCGGTGGAAGCTGTGCTCGAAAAAGCAGGATTGCCTTTTTTAGCGACTCATTGACATCTAGCTCCGATACTTCTACCGGGTGGGTACGTGAGAAATCCAGCATACGCTGAACAACACTCCCTGCTTGTCGTGCTGCTTCGTCTATCGCGTCAACTGACTCGTATAAGGGCGAATCTGGGGGCACATGTCTCTTCATCAGATGTGTTTCGGCCATGATCACCGTAAGCGGATTATTGATCTGGTGGGCTACACCGAGGCTGATCTCACCCGCAGCCGAGAGGCGAGCACTTCGCACCAATTGAATCTGTGCGTTTCGCAGTTCGTGGAGGCTGTTCTCTAGTTCTAGCAGCACGCGCGCATTTTCGATGGCAACCGCCGCTTGGCTCGCAAGTGCCGCGACTGCACTCAGATCGCGCTTACTATACGCATTCGGTTGCTTGCTACCAACCGTGAGCGTGCCAACTGTGTGTCCCTGCGCGATAAGAGGCACACCGATCCAGCCGCGCGGCACAAAGGCTGCGTCTGTGACACGATGCCACCGATCATCTTTCTGAGCATCGTCCAATAGAATCTGCTGACCCTCAACTAACAATTCGACCAGCCCCACCCCTTTTAATTGGTGCGGCTTGCTCAATAAGGAAACCGTCTCCTGGGGCACGCCACGTGCTGCTAACAGCCGGATCTTATCTTTTTCGATCAGCGACACCGCCGCCGTATCATACTGCACAACATGTTGGATCAGATCCATGATGAGGTTCAGGGTCGCATCAAGCTGAATTGAGCTAGCTAGAGCTTCGGCAGTTTGCTTAAGTGTCTGTGCCAGAGCACGTTCCGTCTGCTCGCGCTGGTAAAGCCGTGCATTTTCGATGGCAATCGCCGCCTGACTGCCAAATGCCAGGACCTCTGCAAGGTCGCGCTGTGAATAGGCATTTGGTTGATTGCTGCCAACTTTTAGCAATCCTATGATATTGCCACGAGCAATTAACGGCACCGCAATCCAACCGCGCGGCACAGTTCCCAGATACGCTGGATCATCCCAAACCGGATCATTCTGTGCATCTTCCATAAGAATTGGATGACCGTCGTTCATCAAGTGGATCAATGGCGTGCCTTGAATCTTATGCGGCTGTCGCAATGTTGCGACAATATCATCGGGCAGGCCATGCGCTGCAAGAAGGCGCATTGTGTCATCTTCAACCACCGATACGGTGACAGTATCATATTCAACCACCTTGCTCAGTAGTTCAATGATGAGGTTGAGAGTCACATCAAGTTGAATCGAGCTAGCTAGACCTTCAGCCGTCTGCTTGAGTGTTTCCGCCAGTGCGCGGCCTGCTTGCTCACTCTGATAGAGTTGTGCATTATGCATGGCAATTGCAGCCTGACCAGCAAAGGCACGCGCAATCTCTGCATGTTCAGCGTTATACGCATTTGCGATTCCACTACAAACCATCAAGAACCCTACGAGATCGCCACGCACCGTTAAGGGGACACCCATCCACGAGCGGATATCTTGTCTCCCAGTGACACTCACCCAATCTGAATTTGTTTCTACGTCCGGGATGATGAGTGGTTGGAGATTGTCACGCATTTGCTGGAACAATTCAGTATTACGGAACTCCCCTTTGAAATAATCTGCGAGCACACCTTCCTCGGCTTCAGAATAGCCTGCTAAGGCGACTACTGGTGTAAAGTCTTCAGCATATGCAAGGATCGCACCGACCATGTAAGGCAGCACTGTTGCACACTGCTGGAGGATATTTTCCAGCACCTTTTCTAAACTTAGGGTTGAAGTCAAAACGCGATTCGCTTCCAGTAAAGCCTGTGCGCGCTGCCGGGCCTCACGCTCAGCCTCCAGCAAACGAATCCGGGCGATAGCAAGGGCGGCATTCGAGGCAAATGCCTCCGCGATGGCGGCATGTTCAGTCGTGAAGCGATTGACTTCATCTCCATCAAATGAAAGCACTCCGATGACTTCATCACCGAGCAGCAGGGGAATTGCCAGCCATGACTTGATATATGAAGATTCCGGGCGCAAGGTCCAACCCGAATTCTGCGTCACGTCTGGAATAAGAATCGGTCGGCGTGTATTGATAATCTCTTGCACAAGAGGAGTTTCGATCAGGCCCGGTTCAATCTTCTGGAGATACGGTTTCTTATCCTCATCGTACCCGGCAAGCGCTCTAAAATAGAACTGGTCACTCTCCACAATTCCGATATTGGCCGTAACGTATGGAACGACAACCGCCGCCTCTTGCAGAATAGTCTGTAGGAGGGGATCAAGCTCAGTCATGGAGGCTAGGGCGTGCGTAGCATTTAGAAGGGTTTGGGTGCGCTGACGTGCGTAATATTCCGCTTCGTAAAGCCGTGCGTTGTGGAGGGCTAACCCGGCACTAGATGCAAATGGGGCTAGCTTCTCAGTATCTTTTTTAGAGAATGTAAAGGCTTGGTCGCTCGCAAGATTAAGGAGCGCAATCACCTTTCCGTCCACAATGACGGGCATATTAAGCGCCGAACGAATCCATGCGGTCTCAGGCAGTGTCACCCAATCGCGATTCGACCTCGTATCCTCAACTATGTCTGGCAAACCCGTCTGTATGACCCGCCGGAGATTTGGAATTTCGCTGATGTCGTAGCGCAGATTATCGATTGAGTCCCCTAACGCCTCACCATGCGTGCGGACCACATAAGCGATGTCGCCATTGAGGAACATGATATCCGCCGCAGTATGGGGAACTACCCGTCCAACGTTAGCCAGCACTGTATCGAGCACTTCGTCAAGTTCCAGGGTGCTGCTCATGGCACGGGCCGTGTCGAGCAGCGCTTCGGCTAACTCGCGGCGCTCGCGTTCTGCCGCTTCGATCTGCTGGCGTTCGGTAATATCCCGCAAAGCAGTGACTCTTACCTCGCTCCCCGCATATTCCATAATCTTAGTATGGACTTCAGCAGGGAAGGTGGAGCCGTCCTTACGGAGACCAACAGCCTCATAGCGTCCTATAAAGTTGGCCTCGATATGTTCACGGACAATCTCTCGACTTTCTGGCGCAACAAGATCTAATGATGACATACGAATGGCCTCAACACGATTGAAGCCAGAAGCTTGCTCAAAGGCATGGTTCACGTCGAGAATCTTACCATCCTTGTGAATAATAATCGCCTCAATAGTAGCTTCGAAAAGACTGCGGTATCGACGTTCGCTGTCAATCAGCGCCGATTCGGTCAGCTTGCGGAGGGTGTTGTCGGTCATAGACCCTGCCATCCGAACCGGCTTGCCGGAAGAATCGCGCCTGGAAATCCCGCGTACATAGATCCAGCGATAGCTGCCATCCTTGGCGTGCATCCTAAACTCAGCCTCAAACAGCGGCGTATTCCCGTTGAAGTGTTCGGTAAGAATCTCGTCGATTGAAGGCAGATCTTCAGGGTGAACAAGTGCGCGCCACTCCTCAGTGGTATCGCCAATTTCGTTGCGCTCGTAGCCGAGGGTGGTAGTCCAACGGGGAGAGTAGTAGATTCGATTCGCAGGGATGTTCCAATCCCACAACCCGTCGTTAGCGCCTTCGATGGCAAGTTCGAGGCGTGCATCAAGTGCTCTGGGATTCAGAACGCGGTTCCAGATATTGCTTAGTTGCCTGCGAAGCTGCGCTATAAAAGCTCGCATATTATCAACTATCAATCTATCCGAGATTAAGTTGTTGGGGAACAGCGCGCTGTTCCCCAACAACTACTTTACCGGTAGAAACTGTATTCAGATGAGAAGTTTGATTGTTCGCGCCTAGTAGCAAATATCGCATAATACCTCTCCAAACGCAAAGAGCGGGCCATAACTGCCCGCTCTTTCAGCCTGCTTGAAAACGTTTCTAGCGATCTTGGAGAATCCGCTCAAGTTCACGGACGAATGAGGTAGCCTCGATAGGCTTCGGGAAATAAGCATCGAAGCCTGCTTTGATGGCCTGCTGCGCGACATTTGAAGAATGGTAGGCTGTCACCGCGACGGCGGGGACGGTAGCAGTCTCTGGGTTGCTGCGAATCGTGCTCAGGAGACCCCATCCATCCATCATCGGCAGCGCAAGATCGAGAATCAGGAGATTGGGCCTGATTGTCTTCATCATTTCAAGTGCTTCTTCCGCAGAATAAGCTGAGTGAGTTCGTATGTTGTAATATCCCAGTACTTCCTGTACGACATCCATGTTGTCAGGTTCATCTTCGACGATCAAAACGTCCCAGTTTGATATATCAGTCATTTGCTGTATCTCCTCAATTATTGAGACTCAAGTAAGAATTTATTGCCTAAGACCGGGCAGTTGATCTACCAGGTCTTGTATGAGCGTAATCACACTGATCGGCTTGGTCAGATATGCACTGAACCCGGCGGCCTTACCGCGCTGCTCATCACCTGCCATTGCGTGAGCGGTAAGGGCAACAACAGGAACCGCCGTAAGACGCTCATTCTTGCGGATATTTGCGAGCAGCGCCCAGCCATCCATTTTGGGCATCGAAAGATCGCTCAAGATGGCATCCGGTGTGATTGTTTCCAGCAGTTCGAGCGCTTCCAATCCATTCGAAGCGTTGTAAACCGTCGCGCCGTAGAACTCCAGTACTTCTGTTACCACGTCGATACTATCCATTTCGTCGTCAACGACGAGAATACGCCAATCTGAGATTCGTGAGATGGCCTCGCTCATTGTTATGCCACCGCCTCTAACTCTTCAGGCAGGCTTACAGGAAGGGTTATCGTGAAGGTACTGCCTTGTCCGACAGTGCTTGTTACTCGTATATCACCGCCCATGATGCGGGAAAGATTGCGCGTGATCGCCAACCCTAGACCACTTCCGCCGTAAGCGCGCTGGGAGGTTCCATCTACCTGTCGGAACTCGTCAAAGATGTATTCCAGTGCATGTGGTGGAATACCGATCCCGCTATCTGTCACGACAATTTCCCAAACGTCGCCGCCATTGGCATGCAGCGCCAGTTCAACCGAGCCTTCTTTGGTGAACTTGATCGCATTGCTGAGCAAGTTCTTTGTGGCCTGCTCGATGCGCCCTGCGTCACCAAGAAGCACAGTTGGCAGCTGAGGATCGACTCGGACGACCAGTCCCAAGCCTCGCTGTTCCGCCAGACTCTCCATCTGGGCGCGGATGCCGTGCGCAAGGTCGCGCGGGGCAAACGGTTCATAGAGAACATCTACCCGGCCCGCCTCAATCTTCGCCAGATCGAGCAAGTCATTGATCAAGTCAAGTAGCCGCTTGCTGTTGAGATGAATACGAGACATCTTGTGCTGTTGCTTCTCGCTCATTGGGCCAGACATACCTGCCATCATGATCTCGGTGAAGCCGATGATGGCGTTCAAGGGAGTCCGCAGTTCGTGGGACATGGTGGAGAGGAACTCACTCTTGAGACGATTGGCTTCGCGCGCCATCGCCGTAGCGACCCGCGCTTCTTGAACACTCTTTTCCAGCGATTGCAGCGTTTCTCCTAGCTGTGAAGCCATCTGATTGAAGGCTATGCCCAGATCGCCGATCTCATTGCGCGCTTGAATGGCTGCACGCTGAGTTAGATCGCCTGCTGCCAGCGCCTGCGTAACGCGGGTCAGAGCACCGATGGGCCGCACGATGCGGATAGCCAGCACCGAACCCGCGATGACCGAAATCAGTGCGGCGACGACTGCTGCGATCAGGTTTGCGCGCTGAGTCTGTTGCAGAGCGGCGTAGGCTTCTGCCTGATCTTCTTCTACCATCAGGCCCACCTGTAGGTCGGGCAGCCAGCGATACACCCCGATGACGGGTACGTCCCGATAGCCGACATAGCTGGCGAGACCATCCTCGCCTGCCAGACTGCGGTTAATGCCTTCACTGTGGTAGCTGCGGCGCTGTGGGAACCCTTCAAAACGGCTTGGGGTCAGGAAGTAGTTTGATTCAAGCGAGACCAAGTAGGTCTCGCCAGTCTCACCCAGACCAGCGCGCTGTGCCATGAATGCAGCCAGCGTATTGGGGTTGGCACGACCTGCCATTACCCCGACCAGCTTACCCTGCTCGTCAATGATCTGCCGGGTGAAGATCAAGTTGAGGTCGGAACTACCGACATTATAGAAGGGAGGGTGCACACTGTCAGCAACAAGGCTGCCCTCAAAGTAAGGCGCAGTTTTGGTGAACTTCCCTACGTCCACGGGGTCAGTTGCCGCCACGATTTCACCGTTGAGATCGTAGACAAACAGCGAAACGAAGTCTTGCTGCTTGGCAAGCAGGTCGGTGAGATTCTTGGTGACCGCTGCCCGTGCAGCCTCGTCGTCTTTGTGGAAGGACAGAAAATCTGTCATTTCGATAACATCGTCCTCATGAGCGAGGGCGATCCTGAGGGTTTGCTGGCTGCCTGCGATCCAGTTCTGGATCGTGTCGAGCTTATTTTGCGCGGCAGCATCCAGCAGAGTATTCACCTGAGCTTGCGACTGCGCCTGAATCCGCTGGCTGCTGAAAAATACGGCAGCCGCGACCGGGAGCACGCTTAGCACGACGAACGCAGCAGTAAGCGTTGTGCGCAAGCTGGTGAGTGATCGGAAACGGCTAGATTGCATACTAGCTTGATTGATCATTAACGTTACCTCTTAGTTCAGTGAGCTTAACGTTCGCCTAGCGTCCATCTAGGGTCAGCCCAGTGTGCGGAGGTAAACGCCGCACACTGGACGAAGGCGATTAGTTCCCATAAATCTCTTTGAGGAATTGGAGCGTATAGGCCTGCTTTACATTTGTACTGCCTGTGAGCAACCCCTGCTCCACCATCGTTTCAGATGTAAAACTCCACACCGCGTCGGTCATCATTCCAACCTGCGTACCAGCCGGTTTGAACAACGGAAGGGCCTGCTCCATTGACTGACTTTCCGACTCTAAATTGAGTGCGTCGCTGTAGCCTACGGTGATCTCTGCGGCCTTTTGAGGATCGCTGATCGCAGCGTCAATCCCCTTAACCGTTGCCCGCAGGAAGCGCTGTACCATGTCGGGGTGATTGGCGATCATGTCCTCGGTGGTGAAAATCACGTTGGCATACGAATCGATACCATAATCCGATGCCAAAACCGTGTTCACTTTCACGCCTTGCTGCCCTAGCTGCACAGGCTGGTTGTTGATAAAGGCGGACATGACATCTACCCGACCACTTGTGAGTGGGTCATTGGAGAAATCATCACGCGGGATTTCATGGATTTGCGTCCGGTCGATCCCTAACGAAGACATCATCGCAACATAAGCGATGCCAGTTGAGCCAGCCGCATCGTCCACAAATACATTCTTGCCAACAAAATCCTGTGGCTTGGTGATGTTCTTGTCAGCCAGCGAAATGAAGGCGATAGGGCTGCGCTGGTAAAATGCGCCAATCGCCACAACAGGCGTGCCCTTCGACCGGGCATTCAGGATTTTCTCAGAGGTCGTCATCCCGAAATCGGCTTTCCCATCGACAACATTCGCTATTTCGTCAATCGGCTTTCCGCTCTCGTCAAAACCGCCATTGATGAATTGAGCCTTAAGACCTTCATCTGCAAAAAGACCGTTTTGATCCGCCACGTAGAAGGGCGAATACTCGATGGTAGGAACCCATGCAAGCTGAACCTTAACGGGTGTCAATTCAGCCTTCGGCGTTGCAGGTGCGCTGCATCCGGCGAGAAGCGCTATCAACACAACAAACAAAACTACAATACGAAAACGACGGTTAAACATTCAATGCTCCCTTTATAGTGGCCCATAGACCCGACTTGCATTCAAATTTGCAAGCACGGTGGCGAAATCCAAATTCCCATTCAAGTTCTACGCAAGAAGTGCCTGAAACTGGCGGTTACTTGCTGACAATATTTTGAACAAATTGCAGCGTGTAGGCGGCCTTGAGATCGACTGGCTTAGCCATGACTTTCTGATCCAGCAGCACTTGCTGGGTGAACTGCCAGACTTCATCATCCATCATGCCAAGTTGAGTCCCTGCTGGGTGGAACAATGGAAGTGATGCTTCGAGGCGGGCCTGCTGCCCTTCCAAATTGAGTTCGGGGCTAATCTCTACCGCCAGTTGGGCACCCTTTTCCGGGTCTGCAATGACATCATCGAGGCCCGCAAGAACCGCCTTCACGAACCGATCCACCTGATCTGGGTGATTGGCGATCATGTCTTCGGAAGTGAAAATCAAATAATCGTATGTGTCGATACCGTAATCGCTCAAAAGGACATAATTCGCTGTTTTTCCAGCTTCCTGAATCTCGATTCCTTCATTGATCACCCAGGCTACCAATGCATCGGTTTCACCGTTCAATAGCGGCTCGATACCAAAAGATGTGCGGGGCTGGGTATTAACTGTTGAGGGGTCGATTCCTTGAGTAGACAGGAATGTATTGTAGAGCTGGGATGCGCCTCCATCTGCCACCAGAACGGTATGGCCTGCCAAGTCTTGCGGTTTTGTGATGTTCTTGTCGGTGAGTGAGATCACGGCGAGCGGGCTGCGCTGCATGATAGCTGCTATCGCAACTACTGGCTGACCCTGCTCACGCGCAAGGAGAAGATTGCTGGCGCTGGTCAGGCCGAAATTAGAGCTTCCATCGACAACCTGCTGGATAGGCTCGATGTACCCATTCTCACCAAAACCACCCTCATGCATTGTTACTTCAAGATTCTGCTCCTTGAAATGACCGTTCTTCTCTGCGGCGAGGAATGGGGAAGTGGAATAATCATACGTCCAGGATAGCTGAATACTGACCGCATCGGCTGGCGCAGACGACTGCGATTGGGCAGGTGCGGAACACCCTGATACCACCAATAGAACCATGAAACCTACAAGGAAACTCAATAGCTTTTTCGACATTGTTCATTCCTTTGCGACTAACATAAAAAGCGGCGGACTCGATTACCTCTCAAGCGACAATAAAACTTGGTGCTCCA
>Ga0209382_10012488_pt1 | contig 10489 bp, 9 predicted proteins | sample SoiMetdeltSBSDD5_FD_187599 | JGI IMG/M metagenome (GOLD analysis project Ga0209382, IMG submission 187599) | Bulk soil microbial communities from a Populus tree surrounding site in Tennessee, USA - Soil MetaG P. deltoides SBSDD5 (SPAdes) (version 2) | ecosystem: Environmental > Terrestrial >...
CGGACCTTGGCGGCAGCCAGCCCCTATCTTCATCGGCGACGACGGCGCCCGATTTCGCCCACACCTATGAGGGCAAGAAGCCCTATGTCGAAGCGCGCGCCGCCACCCAGGCCGACATCGACCGCATCCTCGATGACTATGCTCGCGCCGCGCGCAACGCGATTGCCGCCGGCTTCGACGGCGTCCAGGTTCACGGCGCCAATGGCTATCTGGTCGACCAGTTCCTGCGCGATTCCGCCAATTTGCGCGATGACGATTATGGTGGCGCCATCGAAAACCGGATCCGCTTCGCCCGCCGGGTGCTGGAAGCGGTCGGCGGCGCGGTCGGCATGGACAAGGTCGGCATCCGCTTCTCGCCCAACATTTACTCGCAGGGCGTCGAGGACTCAGATCCGATCCCGCTCTATGCCGAAGTGGCGAAGATGCTCGAGGAGCTGGAAGTTCCGTGGATCGAGCTGCGCGAGCCTGCCAAGCCGACGGCGGCCGGTGCGATCCCGACGGCGCCCGTCAGCCCGGCCATGCGGCCCCATTATTCCGGCAGGATCATCATCAACAGCGATTATGACTGGACCGACGCCCGCGCCCGGATTGCCGACGGCCATGCGGATGCGGTCAGCATCGGGAGGCTGTTCATCGCCAACCCCGACCTGGTGAAGCGCCTGGCCACCAACGCGCCGCTCAATCCGGGCGATCCTCACACCTTTTATTCGGGCGGAGCCGAAGGCTACACCGATTATCCGGCGCTGACGGAACAGGAAGCCGCCTGACCGGTTCCTCCTTCCTGAACAAGGAGGGACCACCATGCGGAAGGGGTTCATTGCCAGTGTCGCGGCCGGCGCGGCGCTGCTTGGCGGGGCGGCTTTCTATTATTTCCGTGAACGCTCGACAGAGGAGCCGGGCTACCGGCCGCTGGAGACCGACGGAGACCATCAGATCCGTGACTATCCGGCGCTGACCGTGGCCGAAACACTCGTCAACGGCCCTCGCCGCGACGCGCTCGACGAGGGTTTCCGTACCCTCGCCGACTATATTTTCGCCAAGTCTCGCGAGGGCGAGCGGCTGCCGATGACCGTGCCGGTGATGCAGGACGGCGGGGACCCGATGGCCAGCGATCCGCCCATGTTCGACGACGATCTCGAAGGCGCCTGGCGCACCCGCTTCGTCATGCCGGTCGGGCGCTCGCGCGACGAGCTGCCCGAGCCGCCGGAGGGGGTCGAACTGGTCGAGCTGCCGGCGCGGAAAGTGGCGGTGGTGAGCTTCGCCGGCCGGGCGACCGACGCCCTGCTCAAGGAACAGGAGGATCGCTTGCGCGGCTGGCTCGCCAAGCGCGGCGAGAAATCCAATGGCGAGCCCGAATATGCCTTCTACAATTCGCCGATGATCCCCGGCCCGCTGCGGCGCAACGAGGTGTGGCTGGCTCTCAGCTAAGCTTCGACTTCAACTCGAGCAGCGCCAGCGCGGCTTCGGCCGCGCCGCCGCCCTTGTTGGCGTGCTTGGGGTTGGCCCGGGCAATTGCCTGGGCCTCATTTTCGACCGTCAGGATCCCGTTGCCGACCGCGATGCCATCCATGGTCAGCGCCATCAATCCGCGGGCGCTTTCCCCGGCGACGATCTCGAAATGATAGGTTTCGCCGCGGATCACCACGCCAAGCGCGACATAGGCATCATATTTGCCGCTCTCCGCCGCCAGCGCGATTGCGCCCGGCAGTTCCAAGGCGCCCGGGACCGTGATCGTCTCATGGGTATGACCGGCCGCCTCGATCGCGCCGCGTGCACCTTCCAGCAGCATGTCATTGAGATGCGCGTAGAAGCGCGCCTCGGCGATCAGCACATGGGCCAATTCAGCACTCCTGTCCCGGGATGCAGCGTTCGTCGACGATTGCCAGCCCATAGGCGCTGAGGCCCACCGGCGCATGGCGCGTGTTCGACAGCAGGATCATGTCGTGGATGCCGAGCGCGGCGAGGATCTGGGCGCCGATGCCATAGGCACGAAGCGCCGGCCCGCCCTCCGCCGGCTGGCCGGAGCGCAAATTGGTGGCGAGGCTCAGGCTTCCCGGCGCCGCGGCGTGGAGGGCAACGACCACGCCGGCACCTTCCTGCTCGATCATTGCCATTGCACCGTGCAGCAGCCCCGCGCGTTCCGACTTCTCGCCCAGCACGTCGGCGAATAGGTCGATCGAATGCATCCGGACCAGGGTAGGCCCGGCCGGGTCGATATGGCCATGGACCAGCGCCAGCTGCTCCTCGCCGCTGGCCTTGTCGCGGAACACCTGGGCGGTCCAGCTGGAGCCTCCAGCCGAGGTGAAGCGGGTCTCGGCGACCCGCTCGACCATATGGTCCTTCTTCAGCCGATAGGCGATGAGGTCGCGGATCGTGCCGATCTTGAGCCCGTGGGTGCGCGCGAACTCCATCAGATCGTCGAGCCGGGCCATGGTCCCGTCTTCGCGCATGATCTCGCAGATCACGCCCGACGGGTTGAGCCCGGCCAGCCGCGCCACGTCGACCGCCGCCTCGGTATGGCCGGCGCGGACCAGCACGCCGCCCGGCCGAGCCACCAGCGGGAAGACATGGCCGGGGGAGACGATCGCGTCGGGCCCGTTGTTGGCGTCGATCGCCACGGCGATGGTTCGCGCCCGGTCGGCGGCGGAAATGCCGGTTGTGACCCCGTCGCGCGCCTCGATCGATACGGTGAAGGCGGTCTCCATCCGCGTGCCGTTGACCCGCGCCATCGGCTCCAGGCCCAGCTGGTCGACCCGGTCCTTTGACATGGCGAGGCAGATGAGGCCGCGGCCATGGCGGGCCATGAAGTTGATCGCGTCGGGCGTCGCCATCTGCGCCGGGATGACCAGGTCGCCCTCATTCTCCCGGTCGTCATCGTCGACCAGGATGAACATGCGCCCGTTGCGCGCCTCGTCAATGATCGCCTCGGCGCCGACCAGCACGTCCTGGACGCCGCCGTCGATCAGCTTTTCCAGCCGCACCAACGTGTCGGCCGTCGGGTTCCAGTCGGCGGCGCCGAGCTTGCGCAGGGAATTGGGGTGGAGACCGGCGGCACGCGCCAGCCCGCTGCGGCTCGCCTCGCCGGAGTCGACGAGGGCGGTCAGCCGATCGATCAGAGTCGTGGACATGGCCGCGCCGCTATCACACTCAAATGTGATAAACTAGTCGAAATCAACCGTCGTTTGGCGAATAATCACATTATAGCCTCGGCTATTCGCCTCGGATGGTGCAGCAGCACATCGAACTCGACGCTTCGCTTCCGCCCCGCCGCAATTTCGCCCAGCCTGGTGTGATCGGCAATGCAGGTGTTCATGTTACCGGTGAAGTAAGCGGCAACATCGGGATGCTCAACGCAGCAACCAATTCAACGAACTTGTATCGGTTGATGCCGCTGTGGAAGACGTTGAGTCGCGTGCTGGCCCCTCCTACGCCTGTCCTATGACGGCCACCGTCGGAAAGATGAACCAAATCGATTCGCTGCTCGACGACGCCGCAATGTCGGAAGTGGAGGGTCTGCCAGAAAATGCGCTGGCGCTGGCGTGGCGTGCGCTCGATCTCGCGCCTGCGGATCTCCGCGCGAAGGGCTTGGTTGCGCGGCTGCTGCGGCGCAATCCCGATCTCGCGTCAGCCGAGCGGAGAGCGGATCTGGAGCGGCTGCTGCGGGATCCCGACATCGATCCCGATGCGATTGCCTCGGCCGGATGGAGCCTTTTGCTCGCACAGGGGAGGCTCGCGCTCAACGGCGATCCCAGGGCGATGACAGCAGCGCTCGCGAATGATCCTCTCGCCTTGGCTCTGCTCACCGAGGCAGGCGTTTTCACGCTCGACGCCGAGAAGGCATTAACCGAAGTGCGCCGCTGGCTGCTGCTTTCGGGCGAGTGGGCGAACCACCCTCGCCTGGCTCAGGCATTCATGTCTCAGACGGCGCGGAACGGCGGCGCATGGTTGTTCAACGCGAATGAGGGTGCAGTCCTTCAGCAATCTCCCGCCTTGCCCTTTGCCGCGGCCTATCATCGCGAGCATCGGCCACTGCCACCAGGTGGGCGCTTCGACGATGCCGTGACCCAGACGGTCGCGAACCAATATGTCCGCTGGCCTTATCCTGTCTGGTCGCGTCTCACTGCGCCGCAGGCGACGACGGTACCTCGGGAAGTCGAAAAGCTTGATGGCGGCCGGAGCAGTGATCTTCCCGTTGAGGCCGACGTGCTGGTCGCCGGCTGCGGCACAGGTTACGAGGCGGCGCTCCTGGCCAGACGATTCCCGGATGCGCGCGTTACCGCAATCGATGTCAGCCAAGTCTCGCTTGACTACGCCGCCAGGCGCTGCGCCGGCCTCGACGTCGACTTCCGTCTGCTGGACCTCCACGAGGCCGCCCGCCTCGGCCGTCGATTCGACCTCATCGCCTGCAGCGGCGTGCTCCACCATTTACCCAACCCCGAAGCCGGCTGGGCGAAACTCGTCGAGGTTCTGAAGCCTGGCGGGGTGATGCAGGTGATGGTCTACAGTCGGGTGGGTCGCCTTCCTGTCAAGGCGGCTAGAACCTACATCGCCGACCTTCGTCATCAGCCCGTGGATGAAGATCTGCTGCGGGAGGTACGCCGGCGCCTGATCGAAAAGGCGTCGAAATTCGTCGCGGGCTCTTTCGACTTTTACAGTCTCGATGGCGTGCATGACCTCTTGCTGAATCGCCACGAAGATCCTTTCGACGTGCCCCGCATCGTCCGTGCTTTCGATCAGCTCGGCCTGGAGTTGCTCGCGTTTGAGCTTCCGACGGCAGCCGACCGAAAGCGTTATTGTCGCGAGCATCCGGAAGACCCGCAGTTTCGCGACGTCAATGCCTGGGCCGCGCTCGAGAAGGTGCAACCCCTGCTCTTTTCGCGAATGTACAAGTTTTGGTGTCGACGTGCGGCAACCTAACTCTCTTGGAGCGGTTCCAGGTTGGTGAGGCTTTGAATGACCATGCAATGTCCGCATTGGGTCGAAAGCGGACACTATGCGGTTATTGCCGAGCCTCCGTCATCCGCTTGAGGTAACGCGCCAGTACGTCGATCTCGAGGTTGAGCTTCGACCCCGTCGCAATACTTCCCAGCGTGGTGTGATCGGCGGTGTGGGGGATGAGGTTGATGGTGAAATGGGTAGCCTCGCCCGCGTCCTCCACCTCATTGACGGTCAACGACACGCCGTCGAGGCAGATCGAGCCTTTGGGGGCGATCGCGCCGCCCAGCTCACGCGGTGCTGCGATGGTGACATCGATGCTGCCGCCAACCTCCTCGGCGCGCGTCACCATCGCTACTGCGTCGACATGGCCGGTGACGATATGGCCGCCGAGCTCGTCTCCCACGCGGAGCGCCCGCTCCAGGTTGAGCCGCGCCGCCTCCGCCCACAGGCCCGGCGCCGTCTTGGACGCAGTCTCCCGTGACACATCAACCGCGAACCAGTCGTCTCCCTTGTCGACCACCGTCAGGCAGGCGCCCGAGCAGGCGATCGACGCGCCAAGGTCGACCGTGCCCATGTCGTAGGAGCAGCCGATGGTGAGGCGAAGGTCGCCCTTCTGCTCGACGCTGCGGACCGTGCCGATGTCAGTGATGATGCCGGTGAACATTGCTGTGTTAGGGTCCTTCGATACGGGCCTTCGACGGGCTTCGCCCGCTCAGTCCCTACTCAGGATGAGCGGTATCAAAAAACTCCGCTCATCCTGAGTAGCCGCTGAGCGAAGTCGAAGCGGCGTATCGAAGGATCAATCCCGCACCCGCTCGTAGACTTCGAGCCGGTCGATGCCAAGCCGGGCGGAGTCGCCGGCCTTCCACCGGCCATGGGCGTCGGCGATCGCATCGAGCCCGATATAGCCGACGCTCGATTTGCCCTCGCCGACCAGGATCGGCGCGCGATAGATCAGGATCCGGTCGACCAGATCGGCCGCCAGAAAGGCTGTCGCGGTGGCCGATCCGCCCTCGACCAGCAGATCGTTGACGTCATGAAGTCGATAGACATCCTGCGGAGAACAAAGGATTTCCCAGCCTTTGATCGCCTCGCCGCGGGTCAACAGCGCGCGCCGTGGCGACCATTGCTCCAGCCCCGGCAGGCGGACGTCCAGCTTCGGCTGATCGGCCTGGTAGGTGCCGCGCCCGACCAGGATCATGTCGCTCGACGCCCGCTCCAGATGGACGTGGGCGCGGGCGTCCTCGCCGGTGATCCATTTGGATTCGCCCGAAGGCAGGGCGACCTTGCCGTCGATCGACAGGGCCAGCTTGAGCGTGATGCGCGGCCGGCCGCGCTCGATGCGGCTGAAGTAGCCCGACATGCTGTCACGCGCGATTTCCTTGGCAACGCCGGACTTCACCTGGATCCCGGCCTTGCGGAGCAGCTTGATCCCCTCTCCTGCGGTGCGCGGGTCGGGATCCTTGGTACCGATGACGACGCTGACAATTCCTGCGGCGGGGATCAGGACGGAGCAGGTCGGCCCGCGGTGGCTCGCATGGGCGCAGGGCTCCAGGGTGGTGTAGAGCGTCGCGCCCCGGGCCTTCTTGCCGGCAGCCTTGAGCGCCACCGCCTCGGCATGCGGCCGGCCACCCGGTGCGGTCGCGCCCTTGCCGACGATCTCGCCATTGTTGACGATGATGCAGCCCACATTGGGATTGGGGGCGGTGCGGCCGCGGGCGACTTCGCCCAGCCGCGCAGCCTCAACCATCCACCTGGCGTCACTCAATGCCGAGCTGCTTCTCGAGCTTCTGGAACTCCTTGCGGCGCGCCTCCTCGGCCTTGCGCCGTTCCTCCGACGCCTTTTTCTGGTCGCGGATGATGTCGGCGTCGGTTCGGTCGGGCCCGAAGTTCTCGACATAGACGATCTGCGGCGGCGGGGCGGTGTTGATCTTCGAATCGACGAAGAAAATGATGACGATGATGATCGTCACCAGCACGGCCAGGGATGCGCCGATAATCTGATCGCGGCTGCGCTGCCGCATGAAGGCGGTCAGGTCGCGCAGCGCCGCGCGCGGACCGACCACGGGGGGAAGGATCGCCATGGCGCCATATGTAGGGGCGACGATCGCCCGGGGCCAGCCCCCGGCGGGCAGTACTGCCGGATGTTGCCAACCCCGGGCGATCGCAATCGTCATGCTTCCTCCAGCCGGAAAGACAGGTTGATCACCATGGTTGTCGATACCGCCGCCCCATCCTCCGTAGCCGGTTTGTAGCGCCAGACTTTGAGGATATGACGTCGTGCCGCCTCAAGGAATGTCGGGTCGACCTTTCCGATCGGATCGACTGCGGTCACCCGGCCGCGGGCATCGATAGTGAGCCTAAGCTTGAGGGTTGCTTCCTCCTGCTCGCGGATCTTGCTGAGTGGATAGGGCGGGCGCAGCGCGCTGTCGGTGACGGCCAGACGCGGTCCAGTTTTGATCGGTACATGCCTGGGCGGGTCGATGACGATGCCGCCACCGATTCCACCAATCGGCGGGAGCGGCTGGGCAAGAGGCCCGTCCGGCACCGGAATCGTGGGCGCGACCTGTTCCACCGGGACAAGTGGTTTCACATGATCGATTAACGTTGTCTGAGGATTCTGGGGCCCAGCCTGCGGAACGGGCTCAGGCTCTGCCGGGGGTGTCGGCTCGGGCGGGACGTTGACGACAATCGGCGGGTCGCTCGGAATGATTGGGATCACGTCCAACTTGGCGGCCATCACCGCCGCGATCAGCGCGGCATGGCCGGCGACGATCAGCAGCAGAGCCTTGGGGGAGCCAGCGCGGCCGGCGGGGCGGGGGTTCTGGGCGGCATATGCAAGCATCACGAGCCTCCTACCGTTCGATAGAGGCGATGTTACATCATTACATATGAATGACAAGCGAGATTTTTGGGAGTTTTCTCGAGTTAGCCTGCAGCGGCCGTGAGCCGTTCCAGCGCTCGCTCCTTGCCGATCAGCTTGAGCAGGGGCGCCATTTCCGGGCCCGATTCGCGACCTGTGAGCGCCAGCCTTAATGGCCGGAACAGCGCGCGGCCCTTGCGTCCCGTCGCCTCTTTCAGCCGATCGGTCAGCGCGTGCCACGGATCATCCGCCCAATCCACCTCCTCCGCAGCTCGCGCCGCTTCCTCAATGAGCGGCATGTCGTCTGGCACGACTTCCGGCGGAACGATCAGGCAGTGGAACACGCCGACCCATTCCTCGGCCTCACCCAAATGGGCCAAATTGCCGCGAAGAATGAGCCATTCCGCCTCGCCGATGCCTTCAGGCAGGCGGTCGGCGACGTCGGCGTAATCGAGGTGGTGGAGCAGCTTCGAATTGAGCTGCTCAACTTCGTTCAAGTCGAAATGGGCCGGGGCGCGGCCGAAGGTCGAAAAGTCGAAACCCTCGGCCAGCTCGCCAAGGGTCGCCCTGGCCTCGACCGGCTGCGAGGTTCCGAGCCGAGCCAGCAAGGAGTTGAGCGCCATCGGCTCGATCCCCGCCTCGCGCATCGCGTCGATCCCGGTCGAACCCAGCCGCTTCGATAGTTTCCCCTCCGCCGCGACCAGCAGCGCCTCATGGGCCAGCTTCGGCGGCTCGGCGCCCAGCGCCGCGAACATCTGCAGCTGCACCGCGCTGTTGGACACATGGTCCTCGCCGCGGACGATGTGGGTCACCTTGAGGTCGATGTCGTCGATCACGCTCGGCAAGAGGTAGAGCCAGCTGCCGTCGGCGCGGCGGATGACCGGGTCGCTGATCAACTTGGGGTCAAATTTCTGGTGACCGCGGACAAGGTCGTCCCATTCGATCGGATGGTCATGGTCGAGCTTGAACCGCCAATGCGGCGCGATGCCGTCCGGCACCGGTGACCCATCGGACTTGCGCTCATAGACCGGCGGCTGCCCACGGCCGAGCAGCACCTTGCGGCGCAGCTCCAGTTCCTCCGGTGTCTCGTAGCAAGCATAGACCCGGCCGGCCTTTCGCAGCCGCTCGAACTCGCGCTCGTAAATGTCGAACCGCTGCGACTGATGCACCATGGCGTCAGTCTTGAGCCCGAGCCATTCGAGATCGTAGGCGATCGCCTCGACAAATTCGTCCCTGCTCCGCTCCAGGTCGGTGTCGTCGATCCGAAGCAGGAAGCGCCCGCCATGCTTCAACGCGAACAGCGCATTGTGCAGCGCGGTCCGGACATTGCCGACATGGAGCCGGCCGGTCGGGGATGGGGCGAAGCGGGTGACGACAGTCATGGCGAGCCGCTTAGGGCGATATTACGACGTGTGGAAGGCGTTCGTGATCGGATAGCGCCGGTCGCGGCCGAAGTTGCGGGTGCCGAGCTTGACCCCCGGCGGAGCCTGGCGCCGCTTATATTCAGCGCGCAGCAGCTTCTTCTCGATGTCCGCGACAACGGCAATGTCGGCGTTGGTGGCGGCGGCCGCTTCCTTGACCGACATCTCCTTCTCGACCAGCGCCTCGAGGATCCGGTCCAACAGATCGTAGGGCGGCAAGCTGTCCTCATCCTTCTGGTTCGGCCGCAGCTCGGCGCTTGGCGGCTTGTCGATCACCCGCTGCGGCATCACTGGACCGTTGGGTCCCAGTGCTCCCTTTGGGTGGTTAGCATTGCGCCAGCGCGACAGGGCGAAGCATGTCGTCTTGTACGCGTCCTTCAGCACCGAGTAGCCGCCGGCCATGTCGCCATAGAGGGTGGCGTAGCCCACCGACATCTCGCTCTTGTTGCCGGTGGTGAGCAGCATGTGGCCGAAGCGGTTGCTGAGCGCCATCAAGGTCACCATGCGGAGCCGCGACTGGATATTCTCCTCGGCAAGGCCCGGCGCTGCCCCGGCAAAGCTCTTGCTCAGCATTTCATCCAGCGCGCCGACACCGGCGACAATCGGAATGACGTCATGGCGCACGCCCAGCAGGCGAGCGCACGCCGCAGCATCCTCGAGGCTTTCGTCGCTGGTATATTTGGAGGGCAACATCACGCACTGGACCTTGTCCGCGCCCAGCGCATCGACCGCGACGGCCGCCGACAGCGCACTGTCGATCCCGCCGGAAAGGCCTAGGATCACGCCGGGAAAACCGTTGGCGGTGACGTAATCGCGCAGCGCAACCATCATCGCCCGGTACATTTCCTCCGGATAAGGCGTGAGCGCCGCCTTCTCGCCGGGTTCGCAGCGCCATCCGTTGGGTGTCCGGACCCAGTCGGTCAGCGCCATCGCTTCCTCGAAGTCCGGCAGCTGCACGGCAATCGTGCCGTCATCGTTGGTGACGAAGCTCGACCCGTCGAACACCAGCTCATCCTGTCCGCCGACGCGGTTCAGATAGACCAGCGGCAGGCCGGTCTCGACCACCCGCTCGCGTACCTGCCGCTGACGCAGCGCATCCTTGTCGGATTCATAGGGGCTGCCGTTGGGCGAGAGCAGTATTTCGGCGCCGGCGGCGGCGAGATGGGCGCAGACCCGTTCCTGCCAAATGTCCTCGCAGATCGGTACGCCCAGCTTCACACCCTTGAACAGGATCGGCTCGGGCAGCGGGCCCTGGGCGAACACGCGC
>Ga0209382_10012489_pt1 | contig 10488 bp, 7 predicted proteins | sample SoiMetdeltSBSDD5_FD_187599 | JGI IMG/M metagenome (GOLD analysis project Ga0209382, IMG submission 187599) | Bulk soil microbial communities from a Populus tree surrounding site in Tennessee, USA - Soil MetaG P. deltoides SBSDD5 (SPAdes) (version 2) | ecosystem: Environmental > Terrestrial >...
ACACAGAGATGAAGAGACGGAGGGACGGAGAGACAGAGAGACGGAGAGACAGAGAGACCGCAAAGAAAAAAGGTCTCTCTGTCCCTCCGTCCCTCCGTCCATCTGTCTCTCCGTCCCTCTGTCTCTTCATCTCTGTGTCTCTGTGGCTTTGAATTCTATGGCGACACAGACCCTCCATTATTTATCGGGATTCGGCAATGAGTTCGCCAGCGAAGCGATTGCAGGCGCGCTGCCGGTCGGACAGAACTCGCCGCAGAAGGCGCCTTACGGACTTTACGCCGAGCAGTTCAGCGGTTCGTCGTTCACCTCGCCGCGCGCGACCAACCGCCGCACGTGGACCTACCGCATCCGCCCGTCGGTCACGCACAAGCCGTTCAGACAAATTCCGAATGGCCGCGCCGGACTGCTGCTAAGTTCGCCTTTCAACGAGACGCCCGTCACGCCGAATCAGTTGCGCTGGGACCCTTTGCCACTGCCTTCGGCGCCGACCGATTTCGTTGACGGTTTGATCACGATGGCCGGCTGCGGCGATCTCGCCGGCCAGACGGGCGCCGGGATTCACGTCTACGCTTGCAACGCCTCGATGAGCGACCGCTTCTTTTACAACGCCGACGGCGAGACACTCGTCGTTCCGCAAATGGGGCGGTTGACGATCCGCACGGAGCTTGGAGTGTTGGAGGTCGCGCCGGGCGAAATTTGCGTTTTGCCGCGCGGGTTGAAGTTCCTGGTCGAATTGACCGATGGCGAGGCGCGAGGCTACGTTTGCGAAAATTACGGCGCGCAGTTCCGATTGCCGGAACTCGGACCAATTGGGGCGAACGGGCTTGCCAACGCGCGTGACTTCCTGGCGCCCGTCGCCGCTTATGAAGACGTCGAGGGCGACTTCCGCGTCGTCGCAAAATTTCAGGGCAATTTTTGGGAGGGCGAGATCGATCATTCTCCGCTCGACGTGGTCGCCTGGCATGGCAATTACGCGCCGTACAAATACGACCTGGCGCGGTTCGGCGCGATCGGCGCGGTCAGCTTCGATCACCCCGACCCTTCGATCTTCACGGTGTTGACCTCGCCTTCCGACACGCCGGGCGTGGCCAACGTAGATTTCGTGATCTTCCCGCCGCGCTGGATGGTGGCCGAGCACACGTTCCGCCCGCCGTATTTCCACCGCAACGTGATGAGCGAGTTCATGGGGCTGATCTTCGGCCAGTACGACGCGAAGGAAGAAGGCTTCACTCCCGGGGGCGCGAGCCTGCACAACTGCATGTCGGCCCACGGCCCTGACGCCGACGCTTTCGAGAAAGCCCGCGACGCCGATCTGAAGCCGCAGCGCTACGAAAACACGCTGGCGTTCATGTTCGAGTCGCGGTACGTCATTCGCCCCTCCAAATTCGCGATGGAGACCGAGGCGCGGCAGGAAGATTACTTCGAGTGCTGGCAGGGGCTGAAGAAGAATTTCGACCCGGGCGCGCTCGAATCATTTCTTCAGCCTCAACTGAAGTAAAATTGGCTAGGGGCGTGATATTGAGAGACTGGCGCCCGCTGATTCTTACTGACGCGACAGATCAACGCGGATTATCCGCGACAATCCGCCGCATCCGTGTTAATACGCGGTTGCTATTGAAGGGACGCGGTAAGCGGTAATGAACTATTCGCTTCGAGATTTGTTGTTAGGCTTGATTGATTACGCGGGGCTGTTTCCGCCCGCCGCGCTCGATATGCCGACGGCGGCGCGCAAATACGCCGAGTACCGCGAAAACGAATACCGATGGGCGCTCGGACGATTTGTCGTTCCGGTTGCGAGGCTGGATGAATTTGAAAAGGCGGCGGAAGGAATCTTGCCGAGTGGAGATCAGGAAAGAGGCGAGTTCTGGCGATTGAGCGCGCTCGGCGGCGGCGATCTTTCTTCAGACCTTAACAGGGTCGCCGAGTTCAATCAAAAGCGCGCGGGCGCAGCCGTCATTGATACTATTGAAATCAAAGCCGGGCGGGCGCGCGACATCGAAAACGCAATGAGTCTGACGCCGGCGAATCTCACGCCCTATTTCGAGATTCCGATCAGCGGCGATCCGGCAGAATTGATCAAGAGCGTCGCCGAAACGGAAGCGCGGGCAAAAGTTCGGACCGGCGGCGTGACTGCCGACGCTTTCCCTTCATCATTCGACCTCGCGCGCTTCATCAAAATTTGCGCCGAACAGGATGTGCCGTTCAAAGCCACCGCCGGATTGCATCATCCGCTGCGCTCCGTCAACAGGCTGACATACGCGCCCGACAGCGCGTCGGCGATGATGCACGGGTTCTTGAACTTGTTCCTGGCCGCCGCCTTCGCGCAAAGCGGCATGGACGTCGACCGGCTCGTCGAACTTCTCGAAGAGAAGTCCCCCGAGGCGTTCCAATTCGACAGCGGCGGCGTGACGTGGCGCGACGAGATGATCGTCAGAGGGCAACTGCGAAACTCGCGCAACCTGCTCGCCATAGCCTTCGGCTCCTGCTCGTTTGAAGAGCCGATCGATGATTTGAAGAAGATTGGCTTGTTATGAGGCCGGTACGATACAAGGCATTGCCGATTGCCAATTGCGCATTGCTCATTGTTTCGCAGAGAGGCTCTTAGCCAATCCTAGCCCCTGCATTTCAATTCGTAATGCGCAATGCGCAATGGAACAGACGGTTTGCTATGACCTACACCATCGACGAAACGCACGATCCAAACCTGCGAAGCTGGGTCGAATCGGCCAATGATCCAAACACTGACTTCCCGATTCAGAATTTGCCGATTGGCTTATTCAACAGAAATGATAACGGCTCCAAATTGCGTATAGGGATGGCTATTGGCGATCAGATTCTCGATCTCTTTGAATGCTGCATGGCCGGCCTCCTCAATAAATACAGTATTTCTTATTACTACTCAGGCAATTTGAACCTCCTGATGCGGCTGGATCGCCTTGTAGGCGTTACATTGCGTCGCCAGGCGATGGAGCTGTTGCGAGAAGACAACACGACTATTCAGGATTACCAAAAGGCTCATCCGTATGAATATAGGTTTCTCGTTCCAATGTCTGAAACTGAAATGTTGCTGCCTTTCAGCATTGGAGACTACACGGACTTTTACGCCTCGGTCTACCACGCCACCAACATCGGCAAGATGTTTCGCCCCGACCAGCCGCTGATGCCGAATTACAAATGGGTTCCGATCGGCTATCACGGACGCGCGTCTTCAATCGTCGTCAGCGGGACGCCCATTCGCCGCCCGGTCGGACAAACCAAAGACGACAACGCCGAAGCGCCTGCTTTCGGCCCGAGCAAGGTTCTGGATTACGAACTCGAAGTCGGATTCTTCGTCGGGCAAGGCAACGAACAGGGCCGGCCGATCAAAATCTCCGAGGCCGAAGATCACATCTTCGGCCTCTGCCTGGTCAACGACTGGTCGGCGCGCGACATTCAGCGTTGGGAATATCAGCCGCTGGGGCCGTTCCTCTCAAAGAGCTTCGCCACGACGATTTCGCCGTGGATCGTGACTATGGAGGCGCTGGCGCCTTTCCGCGCGCCCGCTTTCGAACGCCCGGAGGGCGATCCTGAGCCGCTGCCTTACCTCGATTCGCCAGAAAACCGCGAGCGCGGCGGTTTCGACATCAAACTCGAAGTCTTGATTTCAACCGGGCAGATGCGCGAGAAGGGAGTCGCCCCGCATCGCCTCAGCGCAAGTAACACGCGAGACCTCTATTGGACATTCGCGCAGATGCTCACGCACCACATGAGCAACGGCTGCAACCTGCAACCGGGCGACCTGATCGCGAGCGGCACGGTTTCGGGCGCGACGAAAGAAAGCCTGGGTTGTTTGATCGAATTGTCGCAGCGCGGCGCCGAGCCGATCAATCTGCCGACGGGCGAGGCGCGCCGGTTCTTGCAGGACGGCGACGAGGTGATCTTTCGCGGGTATTGCGAGCGCGAGGGATTCAGGAGAATCGGTTTCGGCGAATGTCGTGGGATCGTGGCGCCGGCGCCGGCTTAATGATTCCTCGCGCTGCGAAGCGCCGCCATCTGTAGCGTCCGACGCGTAGTGAAGCCAAGCCGCCGATACAATTCGACAGCTCGCCCGTTTTCGGGCCGGACGTGCAGAAAAGGCTGCTCGTCGCGCTGGCGCATCCGCGAGACAAGCGCCGCGATTAGGGCTGCCGCATAGCCGTGACCTTGATAATCAGGATGGGTGCAAACAGCGCTCACCTCGGCGTAGCCTGGCATCCGAAGTCGTTCACCTGCCATGGCTACCAGGGCGCCTCCTCGCCGGATCCCGAGATACAGCCCCAATTGGCCCGTCCGTTTGCCGAAAGGGCCGGGTTTGGTCAGCGCGGTGAGCGATAACATCTCCGGCGCATCCGCGTCAGTTAACTCGATCAACTCAGACGGAGGGACGCAGACGCTGCATTCCTCGTGGATCATCTGAAGGAGCGGAACTGCCTCCACCACCGTCCATCCTGAGGGCGGCTCCGCTGGCTCTTCCAGGAGCAAGGTAATCACTTCATCCGCGCCCGCCAGACCGGCCAGCGAGTCATAGGCTTCGGGCGATGGCGCGGAGAAGGCGCCAAGCGAAGTGACGTCGGAAGGAAACCTGCGCGCCAGTCCACAGATTTCGGCAAACTGCGCCTGGCTAGTAGTGAGCGCCTTCCATATTGGATTATCAAGTGGATGCGTCATTGATCTCTACCAAACGGCTCTCCGTAACGCCGCTCTAGCCAGTATCCGGGTCGAATCCAGCAAAGGCAGGGACACGTCATCCCCGCGAAGCAATAGTGGCCCGCGAAGCAATAGTGGCCCGCGAAGCAATAGCGGAAGCTCCGTGCAGCACAGCCCCACGGCGTCGCAGCCCTGATTGCGCAACCGCTCCACCACGCCCAGACAATAGCGCCGCGCCTCAGGCGTGAAACTGCCAAAGACCATCTCTTCAAAGATGAGATGGTTGATGCGTTCCCGCTCGGGCGCCTCGGGGATGAGACACTCAATGCCGGCTTGCGCAAGTTTGGACGGATAGATCGGCGCCTCCATTATCAACTTCGTCCCCAGCAACGCCACCCGCCGATACCCTAACCGATTCGCCTCAACCGCCACTTCTTCCGCGATGTGCAGCCAGGGCAACGGCGAGCGCGCCGTCACCGACTCGAAGGCGTAGTGGATGGTATTACACGGCGCGACGATGAACTCGGCGCCGATACTCGCCAGTTTCTCCGCCGATGACAGCATCAGCTCCGCAACCGCTTGCCAGTCGCCGGCGCTGATCCGGCGCATGTACTCGCTGAAGGGATGCGTGTGCAGGCTGACTTCGGGAGGCGTCTGATTCTCCCCCGTCCGCGCCGCGCCTTCCATGCAGATGGTCTCGTAACAGAGCGCCGCCCCCGGCGCGCTACATCCGACGATGCCGATATGTTTAGCCATTCTCTTTCAGCCTCCTGTCAGATCTCGCAAAACATTCGCCACGGCGCGGATCACGCGCTCGACATCATCATCAGAGGTCTGCCAGTTGCAAACGCTCACCCGCATCGCCCGCCGCCCGCGCCAGGTCGTTCCGCCGAAGAACGCTTCGCCTGTCGCGAGAATACGCGCGACCACTTCGTCCGTCCGCCGGTCATGATCCTCTTCGGAAGCGTGCGGCGCAGGAGCGGCAAACCGCACCAGCCCCTGATTGAGCAGCGGCTCCGCCAAGACCGCGGCGCCCGGCAAACGGCCAATTCCAGTCACCAAAGCGCGCGCGTGACGACAGCAACGTTCGACCATCGCCGCCACGCCGTTGCGACCCAGTTCGCGCAACGCCGCGTAGGTCGGAAAGCCGCGAGCGCGGCGCGACCATTCCGGGTTCCAGTCGAGCTGGTCGCGCGCCTCCTCAGCGTGCGTCAGATACGCGGCGCGGTGGGACATTGCCGCGCGGTGCGCCGTCGCGTCCGCTACAAAAGCATAGCCACAGTCGAACGGGACGTTGAGCCACTTATGGCCATCGGTCGCCCACGAATCAGCCTCCGCCATGCCTCGTACCAGATGCCGGTAATGCGGGCTGGCCGCAGCCCACATCCCGAACGCGCCATCCACGTGAACCCAGGCCTCGTAACCCCGGGCGATGGGAATCAGTTGCTCGAATGGATCAAACGCGCCGAGGTTGATGTCGCCGGCTTGGAGCAGCGCTATTGTGGGAATCGAAGAATCGCGCCGCAACTCTGCTTCCAGCGCCTCGGCCCGAAGACGGCCCTGAGCGTCAACGGCCAAATAGCTTACATTGGCGGCGCCGAAGCCGAGCAGTCGCACGGCGCGCTCGAAGGACCCATGCCGCTCACTGCTCGACAAAATCCGAATACGCGGAGCGCCGCAGAGTCCTTGCTGTTCAACCTCCCAGCCGCGCTTTGCCAGAAGCGCGTGGCGCGCAGCGGCCAGACACGTCACATGCGCCATCTGACATCCGCTCACCAGCGCGAAGCTGGCGTGCGCGGGCAGGCCGAGCAATTCCTTTAGCCAGTTCCCGGCAACTTCCTCGACCACCGCCGCCGCCGGCCCACAGGCGTACAGCGCGGCGTTCTGATCCCAGACTGAAGTCAGCCAGTCGGCGGCAAGCGCGGCGGGCAGCGCGCCGCCGATCACCCAGCCAAAAAAACGACCACCGGCTGACCCGATGATTCCCCCCTCCACATCCCCGACGAGTTCGGTGATGACCTGTTCGGGCGCTATGCCTTCGTCTCTGAGCGGCTTGCCGAGCCGGCGCCGCAAGGTGTGAAGGTCGGCCGTGGCCGCCACCGGTCTTTCATTCAACGTTTGCAGATAGGAAAGCGCGTGTCGCCACGCCGCCGCGAGCGATTCCCGAAAGATTGAGTCTGTGTGTCGCACCGGATTGATTTAGCAAATTGCGTCTTTGTAAATCTATCCGATTCTTGCGGTCGAATTTTTTTTTGAAAAACTCAGAGGGGTTCTTGAAGGAATAGCCAAGGGTTGGTGAGACAGCAGGTTGTCACGCTTGGGTACTGAAAAACGACGCGTGCCGATAGCCTTCATCATCGGCGACCAACCTGCGCTTACGGCTCATGCGTCATGAAGACTATCAGGAACTCGTTATCTTCTGTGATGTACAACTCGTGACAGATAATTCGCTCCAGCTTCTGGCTCGCCTCACTGATCGCACGTTCTAACTCGCTGAAATCTTTGCGCGTAGCTAAGTCCTCTACCTTTCCTAGCCCTATACTTGTCAGCTTAACCGGATAAAACTCCTCTCCCTCCCGATACCCGAGCGTGATGATCAGCCGTTTGGTCGCTTCCAGATATTCAACCCCGATACTCTTAGCAGCCACCTTCTCGCTTGCAACAAAACTGGCCACCTCTTCAGCCAAAGGGCCGAGCGAGTTCTTCTCGCCGAGGGCGCCAGAGAAAATCTTAAAGCGCTGGTGTTCTTGTTTCTCGATATCGCTCATCGGTGCTCCTTCAGTTATTGTTTGCGCCACATTCTACGAGCGCAGAGGGAATGGTTTCCCACTGCTTTAGCCATTTCTTGCCGTAAGTAAAACCCAAGCTGAACAAAATGGCAATATTTTTGCCGATATGCCTGTCAATGCGCCGTCGGCGCCTGCCGCCAGTCGGCCGTGTGTATCCTTGCGGCGCCGCGGTATAGGTAAGAAATCAGATGCGCCGCGGCTCCGCAGGGACATGACCAATCAGCATCGGCAGCGTTTTTCCAATCTCGTCATTGATCACCAGATCGGCGATTCCATCCATCGATGTTGGCGTGCGGTTGATGATGATCAAAGCCGCCCCGTTCCGCTTCGCCAGTTCGGGCAGCGCCGCCGCCGGATAGACGACCAGTGACGACCCGACGGCCAGAAACACGTCGCAGTCGTGGCAGGCTTCCACGGCCAGATCCATCTCTCGCGCGGGCATCGCCTGACCGAAAGAGACGGTCGCCGGTTTCAGCAATCCGCCGCAGTGATCGCATTCCGGGGCCGGATCGCCCGATTCGACTCTCCGCACGGCTTCGTCCATCGAGATGCGATCTCCGCAAGTCAGGCAGACCGCTTCGACGGTCGTGCCGTGCAATTCGACCACGTTCGTACAGCCCGCGCGTTGGTGCAGCCCGTCAATGTTTTGCGTGATCATCGCGCGCAATTTTCCCCGGCGTTCGAGTTCGGCGAAGGCAAGGTGGCCCGCGTTCGGCTGGGCGTCGCGCATCTCGGGCCACATCGCCACCTTCTGTCGCCAGGATTCGACGCGGCCCGCCCGGCTCGAAACAAATTCCTGATATTCGATGATGCGGTTGTTGGCCCAAATGCCGTTGGGACTGCGGAAGTCGGGGATGCCGGATTCGGTAGAAATCCCGGCGCCCGTAAAGCCGACTATGCGGTTCGATTTTGCGATCATCTCGACGGCTTGGTTGAAATTCATACTCGAATAATAGCTCAACCGATTGACAGCCGGGAACCTCTTTGACAATCTCATCCGAACATAGCCCCCAGGTACGCGTCGCTTCCAGCATGCAGACATCGATAAGTAGGCGAGTGATTGAACCCTGCGCGCTGGAAGCGGCGCGTACCTGGGGATTTTCTGAGGAGCAAAATGAAAGTCACACGATCCCTAATCTGTTTCACCATCTTGCTTGGGTTGTTTGTTATGGCTTGTCGGAATTCATCAACTGACGGCGCGAAAGATTTGCGATCCGCCGATGCGGCCGCAAAAACGGATATAGCGCGCGACGCGCATTCATATTCGAATCCCGAACAGGTCCGCGTTCGCCACGTGGCCCTCGATCTCGAAGTCCTGTTCGACCGAAAAGTTTTGAAAGGCTCGTCAACATTGACGATTGAGCGCATAAAGCCCGACGCCGATTCGCTCAAACTGGACACGCAAGACCTGAAGATCATCAAGGCGGAAACGTCGAACGACGGAACCACCTTCGCGCCGGCGCAGTTCACGCTCGGCTCGGCTGACAAGATTTTGGGCGCGCCGCTCGCCATTCAACTGCCCCCGCGAGCGACAAAAGTCTACATCGAATACGAAACCAGTCCGAACGCCTCGGGCGTGCAGTGGTTGGAACCGGCGCAGACGGCGGGCAAAAAGCATCCTTACGTTTTCACTCAATCGCAGGCGATTCACGCGCGCAGTTGGATTCCGCTGCAGGATTCGCCGGGCGTGCGCGTGACTTATTCGGCCACGATTCGAATGCCGAAAGGGTTGCGAGCGGTGATGAGCGCCGGAGAGGCGTCATTCAACGCCCTGATCGGCGGGGATCAGAGCGGTTATTCATTCAACATGCCGCAGCCGATTCCGCCATACCTGATGGCGCTCGCGGCGGGCGACATCGCATTCAAACCGCTCGGCAATCGCACGGGCGTTTACACCGAACCCGCGATGTTGGATAAGGCGGCGCGCGAGTTTGAAGACACTGAAAAGATGGTCGTCGCGACCGAGAATCTCTACGGGCCGTACCGCTGGGATCGCTACGACATTCTGGTCTTGCCGCCGAGCTTCCCGATCGGCGGGATGGAGAACCCGCGATTGACTTTCGCCACGCCGACGGTCCTGGCCGGAGACAAGAGCCTGGTTTCGCTGATCGCGCACGAATTGTCCCACTCGTGGTCGGGCAACCTGGTGACCAACGCGACGTGGCGCGACTTCTGGCTCAATGAAGGCTTTACGACCTACCTTGAGCGCCGCGTCACCGAGGCGATCTACGGACGCGAGCGCGAAGAGATGGAGGCGGCGCTGGGGCTTCAGAGTCTGAAAAAGGAGATGGATGATCTGCCGGACGCCGACGAGATTCTGCATGTCGATCTCGCCGGACGCGATCCCGACGACGGCTTCACGCTCGTGCCTTACGAGAAAGGCGCGCTCTTTTTGCGGCTCCTGGAAGAGACCTTCGGGCGCGAACGCTTCGATCAATTCCTGAAAGGCTATTTCGAGCGGTTCGCTTTTCAAAGCATCACGACCGACGATTTCATCGCGCATCTGAAAAAGAATCTGCTCGACCCGAACCCGGAGCTGGCGGCGAAAATCCCGCTGGAGGAATGGATATACAAACCCGGATTGCCCGCTAGCGCGCCGAAGCCGCAATCGGACGCCTTCGCCAAAGTGGAAGCGCAGGCCAAAGAGTGGCTGGACGGAAAGACCCCGGCGGCGAAGCTCCAGACGAAGCAATGGTCTACACAGGAATGGCTCCATTTCCTGCGGTTCCTGCCTCAACAGTTGACCACGAATCAATTGAAAGAACTGGATCAGGCTTTCGGCCTGACGAAGATCGGCAACGCCGAGATCGCGCATCAGTGGTTGCTGATTTCGATACGCAACAACTACGAGACGGCCTATCCGCGCCTCGAAGAGTATCTGACTTCGATCGGCAGGCAAAAATTGATCAAGCCATTGTACGAAGAATTGGTGAAAACGCCGGCAGGCAAAGAGCGGGCGCTGAAAATCTACGCTAAGGCCCGGCCGGGTTATCATCCGATCGCGCAGACTGCTGTGGATAAGATTGTGAAGAAG
>Ga0209382_10012490_pt1 | contig 10488 bp, 10 predicted proteins | sample SoiMetdeltSBSDD5_FD_187599 | JGI IMG/M metagenome (GOLD analysis project Ga0209382, IMG submission 187599) | Bulk soil microbial communities from a Populus tree surrounding site in Tennessee, USA - Soil MetaG P. deltoides SBSDD5 (SPAdes) (version 2) | ecosystem: Environmental > Terrestrial >...
CGCCGGGTGGGCGTTCCTCGTGGTGGGCCTGGCGGTCGGTGCCCTCGGCGCCGCGCTGGTCCTGATGGGCCGGGACCGGCTGCGGGACGTGCGGCCGGTGCCCGAACAGACCGTGGAAACGTTGAAGGAGGATGCCCAATGGGCAAGAGCGCAAGTGAAGTGAGGGCCGACATCGAGGACACGCGCCGGGAGATGTCCGACACGATCGACGCCATCGCCGACCGGACGAGCCCGCGCCGCATCGTCGGCCGGCGCCGCCAGGCGATCGCCGGCGGCTGGCGGTCGGTCCGGGAGCGGGTCATGGGCCGGGCGGAATCCACCACCACCACCGCCGCGGGGGACGGGGCGCGGCACGTGTCGGAGTCGGCCCGCGACGCCGCCGGGTCGGCGGTCGAGTCCGCCCGCCATGTGCCGGACACCGTGGTCGCCAAGACTCAGGGCAACCCCGTGGCCATGGGCGTGGTGGCGTTCGGCGCCGGCCTGCTCGCGGCGTCGCTCATCCCGCCGAGCGAGCCGGAGCAGCGGCTCGCCGGCACGCTCCGGGACCAGGCCCAGCCCCTCCAGGACGAGCTGAAGGCCGCCGGCCAGCAGGTCGTCGAGGACGTGAAGTCGAGCGCGCAGCAGGGCGCCGAGCAGGTCAAGCAGCGGGCCTCCGAGGCGGCCGGCACGGTCCAGGACGACGTGCGGTCGTCGGCCCAGGAGGTCCGGGGTAGAGCCGGGAGGTGATCTCCCCACTCCGGCGTCCGGACGTGTCGGAAACCGGCACGGACGGACGCCGGAGTTGCACCCACGGGACGTCCACGTATGGGCGGTTGTCGACGGGCACGATGGGCAGATGCGTCGATTCGTGCGTGAGCACAGCCTGTCGATCGTGACCTTCGGGGCGTTCGTCGTGATCTGGCTCGGTGGCCAGACCTGGACGGGGCATCGAAGCTTCAACGAGGAACAGCGGGCCCACGGCGAACCCACCGTCAGCTTCTCCGAGTACCTGACGCAGGCCCACTTCGGCGAGGCGACGTTGGAGAACTGGGAGTCCGAGTTCCTGCAGATGGGCGTGTACGTGCTCCTGACGGCCTGGCTGATCCAGAAGGGCTCCGCAGAATCCAAGCCTCCCGAAGGCGACTCGACCGTCGAGGCCGACCCGCGCGAGCACCGCGCGGACCCCGACGCCCCGTGGCCGGTACGGCGAGGCGGGTGGGTCCTCCGGATCTACGAGAACTCACTCAGCATCGTGATGCTCAGCCTCTTCGCGCTGGCCTTCGCCGGCCATCTCGTCACCGGCGCCCACGCCTACAACGCCGAACAGATCGCACACGGCGAGCCGACGATCTCCACCTGGGACTACCTGTTCCGCGCACAGTTCTGGTTCGAGTCGCTGCAGAACTGGCAATCCGAGTTCCTCGCCGTCGGCAGCCTCGTGGTCCTCAGCGTGTTCCTCCGCCAACGGGGCTCGCCCGAATCCAAGCCCGTCGACGCACCACACACCAGCACCGGCACCTAGTCAGCCGATCGCCCGACCTGGGTGGCGAACCACCTGACGAACCATCGCTGCCACGGGGCTCGCACGGCCCGGCGGTCGTAGTGGCGGCGGATGTAGGCGACCGCTTCGCCGCTCGGCGTGCCGGCCAGCACGGCGAAGCAGGCGAGCACCGTCCCGGTCCGGCCCGTGCCGGCGCGGCACGCCACCTCGACGCGGCACTCGGCGCTCCGCTCGAACGTGTCCCTCAGGACCGCGACGGTGGCGGAACGGTGCCGGGGCAGCCAGAAGTTCCGCCATGGGAGCCACACCGACTCCCACGACATCGGCGGCGGCCGGTGCGCCAAGAGGTACAGCCCGAGCTCGGGAGGCGGCTGCGGTGGCGGCTCTCGCTTCAGCCCACGAGCTCGGACGCAGCGACCGTCGACGAGCTCGACGACGGACGAACCCGATGGGCTGGAGCCACCACGTTGGGAGCGAACCTCCGACGTCACGGTCGAGCCGTACCCCCGAATGTGCGCCGACTATGACTCGACACCTCGACAGTGACCCCGGACCGGCCCCCTGTTCGTCCCAGACCGGCGCTCGACGGGCAGGTCAGCGGCTCGTGGCCTTGCGGTATTGGCGGTTCGCCAGCGGCACGAACACCGCCAGGATGATCGCCACCCAGATGAGGGTGTACACCTCGGGATTCCGCAACGGCCAGACGTCGGGAGGCGGGTCCGCTGGATTGGTGTTGCCGAACAGATCGCGCGCCGCCTGGGTGACGGCGGAGATCGGGTTCCACTCGGCGAAGGTGCGCAGGACGGTCGGCAGGCTCTCGCTGGGCACGAACGTGTTGGCGATGAACGTCAGCGGGAAGATGATCATGAACGACGCGTTGTTCACCACCTCGGGGGTGGGCACGAGCAGTCCCACCCACGCCATGATCCACGAGAAGGCGTAGGCGAACAGCAGCAGGAGCAGGAACCCCGCGAGCGCTTCGAGCACCGAGCCGCGGATCCGCCACCCGACCAGCAGCCCCGTGATGGACATGATCGCGATCGAGATGACGTTGTAGAGCACGTCGCTCGTCGTTCGCCCCACGAGGACCGCTGATGGAGCGATCGGGAGCGACCGGAACCGGTCGATGATCCCCTTCTGGATGTCCTCGGCCAGGCCGGCGCCGGTGAAGGTGGCACCGAACACGACGGTCTGGGCGAAGATTCCCGCGATGAGGAACTCGCGATAGTTCACGCCGGGTACGTCGATCGAGTTGCCGAAGACGTAGGCGAACAACAGCACGAACATGATGGGCGACAGGGTCGTGAACACGAGCACGTCGGGAACGCGCTTGACCTTGATGAGGTTGCGCTTGGCGATCACGGCGCCGTCGGCCAGTGCTAGCCGCAGTGACCCCATCACGCGACCTCCCGCTCGATCTCTTCCTCGGCGGCGTCGTCGGCGTCGTCCCCGGCCGCGTGGCCCGTGAGGGTCAGGAAGACGTCGTCGAGGGTCGGCCGGCGCAGCCCGACGTCGAGCACGCCGAGCCCGGCCCGGCCGACGTCATCGAGCAGCGAGCGCAGCGTCGACGCACCCCCGGCAATGGGAGCGACGAGCGTCCGCGTGCGTTCGTCGACCTCGACGTCGCCGCATCCGTTCTGGGTCATCACCCGCTGGGCGAGAGGCAGGTCCTCGCTCCGCCGCACCACGAGTTCGATCCGCTCGCCGCCGACCTGGCTCTTGAGCTCGTCGGCGGTGCCCTGGGCGATCGCCCGGCCCTGATCGATGACGACGATGTCGTCGGCCAGCCGGTCGGCCTCCTCGAGGTACTGGGTGGTGAGCAATAGTGTCGTCCCGCCCTGCACGAGCCCACGGATGATGTCCCACATGTCGATGCGGCTGCGCGGGTCGAGTCCCGTCGTCGGCTCGTCGAGAAACAGGATCGGTGGTTGCGCCACCAGCGCCGCCGCGAGATCGAGGCGCCGTCGCATGCCGCCCGAGTAGGTCTTGACGGGGCGGTCGGCGGCGTTGGACAGCCGGAACCCCTCGAGCAGCTCGTGCGCCCGGTCTCGCGACCGTGCCCGGCCGAGGTGATACAGCCGGCCGACCATGTCGAGGTTCTCGAAGCCGGTGAGGTACTCGTCCACGGCTGCGTTCTGGCCCGACAGCCCGATCCGCTCCCGGACCCGTCGCGGGTCCGACGCGACGTCGACGCCGTCGACCGTGGCCGTGCCCTCGTCGGCCTCGAGCAAGGTCGTGAAGATGCGCACCGCGGTCGTCTTGCCGGCACCGTTGGGGCCCAGCAGTCCCAGGACCGTCCCCTCCGGCACCGCAAGGTCGAGCCCGTCGAGCGCGGTGACTTCGCCGTACCGCTTGACCAACCCCTCGGCCCTGATCCCACCTGGCATGGCACTCCTCCTGGTTCGATCGTGGCTGAGCCGGATCGGTCGAAACGAACATGCCCATCGACCGAGGTCCGGGACATCACATCTACCAGCCGATCCCCCGGATGACTCCGACGAGTCGTGGCGGCTCACCGACAGTGGTTGGACGGCTGCCTAGAGCGAGAGCAACGGCGGTCAGCATCACGTCGTCGTGCGGCTCCCTCAGTTCCGCGTGTCTGTGAGGCCACCGGGAAGGTCGATCGGCGGGTTCGGCAGCAGGCGCACGTCGCGCTGCGCCAGGAGCGCATGCCACTCGTCCTGGCGGGCGGCGAACGATCGGGGGTCGCCCATCATCACTTCGAAGAGGACGACGCCGTCCGGACCGGCGACGAAGGGGCCGAAGTCGTCGCCCTGGTCGAGGGCGATGTGGGTGCCCGGCCCACACTCGACGCCGCCGCAGGTCATCGTGCCCTCGAGGACGAGCACGACGTGGTCGCTGTTGTGGCCGTGGGGCTGCACCATCATCCCGGGATCCCAGCGGGCGTGGAGCGACAGGAACCCACCCCGTGTGTCGAGCCAGCGCTCGTACACCGACGCGGTGCAGGCCGGGTCGGGCCCGTGCTGTTGCCGTCGCACCTCCTGCCACGGCACGTCCTCGACGTGGACGATGCGGGGACCCCGGTCCACGGCCGGGCTCACCTCCGTCCCGCCCGATGCGGATGAGCTCGTTTCCATGCCCGGATCCTGCCGCACCCGAACCGCATCCGCGCTCGAACGTCCACCTAGGGTGGTCGGCGATGGTCGCCGTGTCGATCCCCGTCGTGTTCGGCTGGATCGTGCTCGGCCCCTTGGCGGCCATTGCCGTGACCTTGACGGCGAGCCGCCTCCTCGGCGCCCGGCGGGGTTGGCAGAGCCTTGCGCTTGCCGGCCTCGGGGGGTGGATCTGCGGCGTGGTGGCGTCCGGGATCGTCACGGGATGGGAGTGGGACTCGCCCGACATGGCGCTGCTGGCGCTGGCGCTCGGCACGCTGTTCACGATGATGGCGGCCGTCGGGCTCGACCTGCTCGCCCCGGTCGGTTCGCTGGCCGCGGGCACCGCGGCCGGTCGCATAGAGATGGCCAACCCGCTGGCCGGTGTCCGAGCGTTCCTCGAACCGATCCGACGGTTCCGCGAGGTGCTCGCCCTTGCCCGGCAGAACGGCGTGACGAGCCGCCGGCAGCCATCAGACGAGGCGCTCCCCGCCGGCGTCCGGCGCACGCTCGAGCAGGCCGGCGGCATGTTCGTGAAGGCCGGCCAGGTGGCGTCGACCCGTCCGGACCTGCTGCCGCCGGCCTGGTGCGATGAGCTGTCGCTGCTGCGAAGCCAGGCTGAGCCCGCGTCGCGGGACGCCATCCGGCCGGAGCTCGAGGCCCAGCTCGGTGGCCCGGTGGAGCGGACCTTCGCTCGCTTCGACTGGGTGCCCCTCGCCAGCGCCTCCATCGCCCAGGTCTACGGCGCCCAGCTGCCCGACGGGACCGACGTCGTGGTCAAGGTGCAGCGGCCGGGCCTCGACGAGACGATCGCCCGCGACAGCGCCGCCATCATGCAGCTGGCGGGCCTGATGGAGCGCCGCACTGCGCTCGGCCTCTCCCTGCGCCCACGAGAACTCGCCGCCGAGTTCATCGACAACGTGCGCGAAGAGCTCGACTTCCGGATCGAGGCCGCCAACGCCGAGGCCATGTCCGCCTCACTCATCCGTGCGGACCGCGTGCGCGTCCCCGGCATCGTCGAGCACCTGTCGACCCAACGGGTGCTGGTCGAGGAGCGGGTGAGCGGGGTCACGATCTCCGACTCCGCCCGGCTCCAGGAGCTCGGACACGACTCGTCCGACGTCGCCCACCGCCTCCTCGACGCCTTCCTCGGACAGATCTTCGAGGCCGGCATCTTCCACGCCGACCCGCACCCCGGCAACATCCTCGTGGAGGACGACGGCACCATCGTGCTGATCGACCTCGGCGCGGTCGGCCGGCTCGGCCCCAACCAGCGGGCCATCGTCCTGGAGCTGATGGTGGCGGCGGGCTCCGGCGACAGCGCGCTGCTCCGCCAGGCGCTCACCCAGATGACCGTCATCGACCGGACCGCCGACCTGCGTGACTTCGACCTGGCGCTGGACGACCTGCTCGGACGCAACCTGCGCCAGGGCTCGGTGCTGACCGCCAGCGCCTTCCAGGATCTGACGGTCCTGGTCGGGCGCTTCGGCATCCACGTTCCCCGCTGGTTCGGCACGCTGTCGCGGGCGATGGTGACGCTGGAGGGCACCCTCCTGTCGATCGACCCGGGGTTCTCTCTGGTCGATGCGGCCATGGCCCGCGGCGGCGGCGAGATCCGCGAGCGAGCCGAGCTGTCGACGGTGCGGGAGATCGTCGAGACCGAGGCCATGCGGCAGCTGCCCCGGCTGCGGCGCCTCCCCCAGCGCGTCGACGATCTGCTCGGCCAGGCCACCGAGGGGCGGTTGTCGGCGCGGGTGTCCCTGTTCTCCCACGAGAGCGACGAGCGCCTGCTGCGTGGCCTCGTCGACCGCGTGGTCATGGCCGTCCTCGCCGCGTCGCTGGGCATCGGCTCGGTGGTCCTGCTGGGCATCAGGACGGGCCCCGAGGTGCGCGACACGGTCACGATCAACGAGGTACTCGGCTACGTCGGCCTGGCCGCTGCCAGCGTGCTGGCCCTACGGGTCATCGCCGCCGTGGTCCGCGACGGCCAGACGTAGCTCCGCGCGGCCGACGCGGCACGTGCTCACGAGCCGGCGGCGGTCTACGGTCCGAGACGCTACGCCGGTGGTCGCAGGCCACGACTGCGGGTTCCTGGCGTAGTCTTTCCGTGTTCACGGCGATTCAGTCGGAGGGCGGGACATGGCACGCGGGCCACATGGAGTGTTCGAAGGTCTCGATGAGGTGCCCGCGGAGCGCCGTCCGGTGGTGTTCATGTTCCAACCGAACGCGTTCGAACCGGTGACACCAGATCGACTCGCCGAGTGGGAGCGCGCCCTCGTGGACCACTACGGCGTGCCGAGAGCGACGTTCGACGATCCGGACGCGGTGCTCAATGGCGGCACGTGGTCCAACTGCGGCGACGGGCGGATCTGCGCCGACGATTCCGACAACTTCGACGTCGAGTACGCGGCGCCGTCAGGGCCCGACGAGGGCACCAGCGGCCGCAGGCCCGCCGTCTTCATGTGGCAGCCGTCGCGCTTCTACGTCGTTCCGGCCGAGCGGCTGGCCGACTGGGAGCGGGTCCTACGCGAGCACGTCGGCATCCCGGCAGCCGGGGTCGCGGTCGGCGACAACGCGAGCGGGACCCTGTCGGCGACGCATCCGAACGACTGCATGGACGACTCCGACTACCTGTCGGAGTGACCTGCCCGCCGGGCAGGCGTGAGGCGGGGCGATGGGCGACGTCCGTATCGCAGTCCTCACCTTCACCGACGACCTCCACGCGCTCGCCATCCAGGCTCACCTACGGACCATCCCGGGCACCGTGTGCGACGTCGTGGAGGTCGACACGATCGCCGATCGTGCGCCCGGTGTGTCCTGGTCCACCGAGGCCGAGACGTTCCCGGCGACCGTGCCGACTCGTGACGGAGCCGGTCTCGACCCCGCGACCTGCGACGTCATCTGGTTTCGCCGCTGGAACCGGCCTCAGGTAGCGGCGCGTTCCCTCGCCGATCCGGCCGCGGTCGACGTGGTGACTGCCAGCACGTCGAGCGCCGTGCTCGGCACCCTGCGGAACACGTTCCGCGGCCGCTGGGTCAGTGACCCCGAGGCGACGCGGCGAGCCGAGAACAAGCTGGTGCAGCTGGCGGCCGCCCGGGCTGCCGGCTTTCGAGTGCCGCGCACGCTGGTGAGCAACGACCCGGCCGAGATCAGGCGATTCTGTGGCGACCTGGAGGGTCGAGCGGTGTTGAAGGCGGTCCGTGGCACCGCGCACAGCCAGCTGTTCACCCTCGAGGTGACCCCCGAGCACCTGGCCGACGACGACGCGCTGCGGCTCTGCCCGACGATCTTCCAGGAGCGCGTGCCGGGCTCACGCCACGTTCGGGCCCTGTGCTGCGGCGACGAGGTGTACGCCGCCACCATCGAATGCGCCGATCTGGACTGGCGGAAGGACCTGCGGGTACCGATGGCTCCCTACGCCGTCGACGAACCGACACGGCAACGTCTGGCCAGGCTGCTGGAGCTCCTGGGGCTGCGGATGGGCGTCGCCGACATCAAGATCGACGAGGCGGGTGACCTGGTATGGCTCGAGCTCAACCCCCAGGGCCAGTTCCTGTTCGTCGAGGGGCTGACCGGTATGGATCTCACCGGCGCATTCAGCCGCTTCCTCCGGCGCGAAGCACCCGCGGCGGCGACGCGGTGGATGCCTGACGCCTAGGATTCATCCTGGCGCGCAGAGGGCGCCTCCGGGTCCGCGGAAAGGACCGAGTCCACCTCTGGTCAGACGACTGAGACAGGAATCCTGGCGATCTCCTTGGCCTGGCGTGCGGACCTCGGGCCGTCGAGAGGAGACGTCATGCCCGACCTTCCTGCCCGACCCGATTTCGAGCAGATCCGCCATCAGGCCAAGGACCTTCTGCGGGCGGCGCGCCGCGGCGACAACGAGTCGCTGGCGCGGATCCGCGCCGTGTCGTCGCGTCTGGCGCTCGCGTCGGCTCAGCTTGCCGTCGCCCGGGAGTACGGGTTCGCCAGCTGGCAGAAGCTGAAGCTCGAGGTCGAGCGCCGCGAGATCCTCGACGATCGGGACGTCGAGCGGCTCCGGGTGCTCCTGGCGGAGGACCCCGCCCTCGCGACCCGGTCGCTGGAACACTGGTGCGATCACCCGCAGGGTGCATCGCCGCTCGCGTACCTGGCGATGCTGCGCTACGACACAGCACGCGGTGTCTGGCGGGACCTGCGTGGCACCGGCCGCGTGGCGAGGGCGCTCGTCGACGCCGGCGCCCCGGTCGACGGCGAGGCCGGAGACCAAGAGACACCCCTCATCACCGCCGCGAGCTACGGAGACGCCGAGGTCGCCCGTGTGCTGATCGACGGTGGCGCCGATCTCGAGGCGAGGGCGGCGGAGGACTCCGGTGGTGTCCCGGGAGGCACTGCGCTGCTCCACGCCGCGGTGTTCGCCATGACCGAGGTCGTCGACGTGCTGGTCGCCGCCGGTGCCCAGCCCCACGGGATCGAGGAGGCAGCCGCAACGGGGAACGTGGTGGGCTGGCTCGACGCCCAGACCCCGCTCGACCGGCGCGTGCGGGCGCTCGTGATGGCCTCTGCCCACCAGCGTCTCGACGTGATCGACCAGCTGATCGCGGCCGGCACACCCGTCGACGCTGTCGACGAGGCATTCGGCGGACACCCGTTGCGCGAGGCGGCCGCCAACGGCAGACCTGGCAGCGTCGTGCGCCTGCTCGAGCACGGGGCCGACCCCAACCTGCGCGACGAACAGGGGCGTACCCCGCGCGATCTGTGCCAGCGCGGGCGCGCCGACCACGACGACCGCCCGGGGTTCGACGAGGTCGAGGCGATCCTGGCCCCCCTCACGTCCCCCGACCCGCCCCAGCGCCATGTCCGCGCCGGGCGGGAACGATCGGGCACCGCCGCCGAGGGGCAGCCCGCCGTGACGATCGAGATCCGGGCGACCGACTTTCCCGGACGGTCCTGCGGTCCGGGTCTCGACGGCGAGATGTACGAGGACATCCACGTCGGGCTCGCCTGTCGCAGCGACACCATCGAGCTCGTCCGTGGTGACGCCCGCCGGGCACGCTGGACATTCGACGTCACCATCCGGCGCGACGACAGCGGCACCCTCGACTTCGGCGGTCCGTTCATCCATGGTGCCCGAGGAGCCCGCTCGGTCGGGCTGCGCTGGGGCACGCTCACCGAGCACGACGAGCTCGAGGTCTTCCGAGCCGCCAAGCTCCGCATCGCCGACATCGACCCCGCCCTCATCGAGGAGGCCGTGAAGGACCACCGCCGGCTCGTCGCCCGTATCGGGCTCACCGACCACCACGGACACCCCGTGTGCGCCACCGTGCGGCCCCCCGGCGTCGCTTGGTCCATCAGCTAGCCCGCCGGCTCGGCGACGTGGCGGCCGGCCGGATCGGGCTGATCGATCGTCGCCGACAGCGCCTGCCCGGGGTCAGTCTGCGGGGCGGATGTCCAGCCCGAACAGCGCCTCGAAGCGGGCGTAGTACTCGTCGTCGTCAGCGGCGGTGCCGAGGGACACCCAGTCGGCGTCGGTCATGCGCTCACGCCCGCGGACGAGGTCATCGCCGCCCCACGATGTGCGGTAGCGAAGCTCGGGACGGTCGACGGTGACCGCGTGATGGATCACCTCGGCCACCTCGAACGGGTCGGTGGCATTGGCGATGCCGGTGGCGTACATCTGGAACATGCGCCGGTAGTGGTCGTCGTAGGCGCCGGAGGCGTTCGGGGTGTCGACGGTCTTGGCGAAGATCGCCGACTTGGTGACGCCCGGTTCGACGATCACGACCCGGATGCCGAACGGCGCCACCTCCTGGGCGAGGCCCTCGCTGAGCCCCTCGAGCGCCCACTTGGACGCCACGTACGGCGACTGCGCCAGCGCGGCCACTCGACCGGCGATCGCCGTGATGATCACGATCG
>Ga0209382_10012491_pt1 | contig 10488 bp, 8 predicted proteins | sample SoiMetdeltSBSDD5_FD_187599 | JGI IMG/M metagenome (GOLD analysis project Ga0209382, IMG submission 187599) | Bulk soil microbial communities from a Populus tree surrounding site in Tennessee, USA - Soil MetaG P. deltoides SBSDD5 (SPAdes) (version 2) | ecosystem: Environmental > Terrestrial >...
CGCGGCGAGATGGGCGGTCTCGAGCATCAGCTGGTTGCGCGATGGCCAGCGGCGGTAGATGCTCGCCTTGCCCACGCCCGCCCGGGCAGCCACGGCGTCCACCGAGAAGCCCTGGGGCCCACACTCGGCGAGCACGCTGGCCGCGGCGGCCAGGATGACCTCGTCGACCCGGGCGTCGCGGGGGCGTCCGGGCCGACGGGAAGCGACGGTGACAGGCGGCTCGGCCACAGACCTCATTATCTGCCCACCGGCTGGAGTTCGCGGCCGGTCGCGCGCTCGGTGAGGTTGTCGCGCTCGTCCTCGACCGCCCCGGGCGGCCGGTCGTCGTGGGCCCGCGCGGGCAGGAACCGGACGACGAGCGCCGCGCCCACGGCGAGGACCGCGGCCCCGATCATCAGCGCGGTCGACATGCCGTCGACGAAGGCCGTCGAGGCCGCGTCCGCGAGGAGCCGGCCGGGTTCACCGCCGATCTGCCGGGCGACCTCGACCGCCGCGCCGATCTGGTCGCTGACGGCGTCGGCGGCGGCGGCGGGCAGGGGAGAGCCCGCCACCGCATCACGCATCTGCGACCCGTAGGTCGAGCTGACCACCGAGCCGAGGACGGCGACACCGAACGCTCCGCCCAGCTCCCTGGTGGTGTCGTTGACCGCCGAGCCCACGCCGGCCTTCGCGGGAGGGACCGAGCCCATGATCGCCTCGGTGGCGGACGGCATCATCATGGCGAAGCCGGCCGACAGCACGACCAGGCAGAAGGCCAGCTCGGGGTAGCTCACACCGGTGGTGACCTGGCTGGTCAGCAGCATGCCGACGGCGGCGATCAGCATGCCCGCCGCCACGACCACCTTGCTGCCGATCCGCTCGACCAGCTTGGCGCTGGCCGGCGCGACCACCAGCTGCGTCGCGGCCATGGGCAGCAGCCGGATGCCGGCCTGCAGCGGCGTGTAGCCCATCACCGACTGGAGGAGCTGGGTGAAGAGGAAGAAGGCCCCGAACATCGCGAAGAACGTGAGGGCGATCGCGCCGGAGGCCGCGCTGAACCGGGGGTTGCGGAACAGGCTGATGTCCAGCATCGGGAAGGCCGTCCGCCGCTCCCACAGGGCGAAGGCGCCGAGGAGCACGGCGGCGGCGATGAACCCGCCGACCACGTCGGGGGCGGTCCATCCGTCCGGGCCCTCGATGATCGCGTAGACCAGCGAGGTCAGGCCGGCGATCGACAGCAGGGCGCCCGGGATGTCGACCGGCGGGGCCTCCGGGTCCCGGGAGGTCGGTACCACCAGCTGGCCGGCCACGACGGCGACGACCACGACCGGCACGTTGACCAGGAACACCGAGCCCCACCACCAGTGCTCGAGCAGCCAGCCGCCGGTCACCGGGCCGATGGCGACGGCCATGCCGGCCGTCGCGGACCAGATGGCGATGGCCTGGGCCCGCTCCCTGGGGACGGTGAAGACGTTGGTGATGATCGACAACGTCGCCGGCATGACCAGCGCGCCGCCCACGCCCATCACCGCTCGCGCCGCGATGAGCTGGTCGGGGCTGGTCGCCAGCGACGACAGGATCGACGCGACGGCCATGACCCCGAGGCCCGCCGCCAGCGCACCCCGGCGCCCGAAGCGGTCGCCGAGCGATCCCATGGTGAGCAGCAGGCCGGCGAACACGAGGATGTAGGCGTCGACGATCCACTGGAGCTGGCTGGTGGTGGCGCCGAGGTCGGTCCGGATGGTGGGCAGGGCCACGTTGACGATCGTGTTGTCCATCACGATCAGCAGGAGGCTGAGGCACATCACCGCCAGCACGAGCCAGCGGCGCGGGTTCACCGCGGCGGCATCGAGGGCGTCTGCGGTGTCGAGCGTCGCAGTCGCGGTCTCAGTCGGAGTCGGAGTCGCCATGGACGCGACGCTATTACGAGACGATCTAGTTTCGATACTGTTCAGTCCGTGAAATCGGTCACGCCGCGACGATCCCCCCGCCGAGGACCTCGTCGCCGTCATAGAGGACGACCGACTGGCCCACCGCGACCCGCCGCTCGGGCTGGACGAAGCGGACGGTGGCCGTCCGGCCGCCGTCCCCGACCTCGACCGTCGCGGGCCGCGGCGCGCCGTGCGCGCTGCACTGGGCGTCCACGACCCGAGGCGACGAGTCCCGCGACGCATTCGCGGCCCAGACGAGCTGGTCGAGGACGACCTCCGACACCAGCAGCTGGTCGGCCGAGCCCACCCGCACCGTCCGGCGGGCGACGTCGACCCCGACCACGTAGCGGGCGTCGTCCCCACCGGCGAGGCCCAGGCCACGTCGTTGGCCCACTGTCACCAGCTCCACCGCGTCGAGCTCACCCACCTCGCGACCGGTGTCGTCCACCACGCGCGCGGGGTGCAGATCGAGCCGTCGGGACAGGAAGCCCGCTCGCCCCGCGGTCGAAGTGATGAAGCACACGTCCTGGCTGTCCGGCTTGCCCGCCGTACGCAGGCCGAGGCGGTCAGCCTCCGCCCGCACCTGGTCCTTGGTCAGCTCCCCGACCGGCAACAGCGTGCGGGCGAGCTGGGCGGGGCCGAGGACGTAGAGGACGTAGCTCTGGTCCTTGGCGGCGTCGGCACCCCGGGCCAGGCACCGGGAGCCGTCGGACCGCTCGACGATGCGGGCGTGGTGGCCCGTCGCGACGGCCTCGAAGCCCACCGCCTCGGCCCGGGCCAGCATCCGGTCGAACTTGAGGTGCCGGTTGCACTCGATGCAGGGGTTGGGGGTCCGGCCGACCCGGTGGGCCTCGACGTAGGGCTCGACCACCCGGCGGTCGAAGTCGTCGGTGAAGGTCCACACGTGGTGCCGGATGCCGAGCTGCTGGGCCACCCGCCGGGCGTCGTCCACGTCGCTCACCGAGCAGCAGCCGGTGTCGGACTCGCCGCCCCACAGCTTCATGGTGACGCCGACCACGTCGTGGCCGGCCTCGGCCAGGCGCGCCGCAGCAACCGAGGAGTCCACCCCACCCGACATCGCCACCAGCACCTTCACCGCCCCACCCCCACCGCCGAGCGGAGTCGGGCCACCGCGGCGGGCAGCACGTCGAGCACCCGGTCGACGTCGGCCGCGGTGGAGCTCCAGCCCAACGACAGTCGCAGCGCACCCGCGGTGGCGGCGCGCGGGATGCCCATGGCGGCGAGGACGTGCGACGCCTCCTGGGCCCCGCTGGCGCAGGCCGACGCGGCCGAGGCGCACACCCCGGCCTCGTCCAGCAGGAAGAGCAGGGCTTCGCTCTCGACCCCGGCGATCGTGAGGTGGAGGGTGCCGGGGAGGAGGTGGGCCCGACGGCCGTCCGCAGCGGCCGTCTCCCAGGCGTCGGGGATCAGCCCGGTCAACCCCGCGGCGAGCTGGTCGCGGAGCCCCGCCACCCGCCGGGCCTCGGCCTCCCGCTGCGCCGTCTTCGCCGCCAGGGCGGCCGCCAGGCCGACGATCCCGGCCACGTTGTGGGTGCCGCTGCGCAGCTCCCGCTCCTGGCCTCCACCGAGCAGCTGAGCCCGGATCGGCGTGCCGCGCCGCACCACCAGCGCACCGACGCCCTGGGGGCCGCCGAACTTGTGGGCGCTGACCGAGATGAGGTCCGCGGACGCCGCCGCCGTCGCCAGGTCGAGCCAGGCCGCGGCCTGGACGGCGTCGGTGTGGAGCGCCGCCCCAGGTGCGTGCCGGCGGACCACCGGGGCGAGCTCGGCGAGCGGCTGGATCACGCCGACCTCGTTGTTGGCCGCCATGATCGACACCAGCGTCACGCCGGGCGTGACCGCCAGGAGCGCAGCGAGCTCGTCGGGCTGGACCACCCCCCGGGCGTCGACACCGACGGCGCGGGCATCGAGCGCCTCGGCCGGATGGAGCACCGCATGGTGCTCGACCGCGCTGATGACGACCGGTCCGGGCCGCGCGGCCGCGACGCCCCGGACGGCGAGGTTGTCGGCTTCGGTGCCGCTCCCGGTGAACACCACCTCGTTGGGTGCGCAGCCGAGCGCGGCGGCCACGGCGTCGCGGCTCTCGTCGATCGCCGTCCGCGCCGCCCGGGCCACCGCGTGAGCACCCGACGGGTTCCCGAACTGCCCGTCGAGCCAGGGCAGCATCGCCGCGCGTGCCTCGGGCCGCAGCGGCGTCGTCGCTGCGTGGTCGAGGTAAGCGAGCCGTTGGGGCGATCCGACCATGGCCGCCATTGTCGCAGCCTCCGTCGAAACGACTACCCGGACGGCCAGTTGGGAGGGGGAGGCGGCGGTGGTGGTGGACGCACCGGAGGCGGCGCGGGAGGCGGTGGCAACGGCCGCGGGATGGGGACCGGCTGCGGCATCGGTGGGCGCGGCCCGGCTGCATAGGGGTTCGGGGACGGCCAGGTCGTCGCCGGCACCGGTCCGCCATGGGCCCGCTGCCACGCGGCCGCGACGCAGGCCAGGAAGGCCTCCGGGTGCAGGTGAGGGGGTGGCGTGTGCTGCAGCACCCCGGCCAGCGGGTTGGCCAGGCGGACCGCCAGCTGGAGCCGCGCGAGCGGGTTCAGCTGGTGGGCCCGCAGCAGGTAGGTCCGCACCAGGCCGTACTGCTCCTGGGTCATGGCGGCGATGTCGAGGGTCGCCGCGTAGCCCTCGTAGCCCCACGGCGGCGGGAACTGCGCGGGGGCGACGAAGGTGCCGGCCGATCGCTGGCGTACGACGAACGTCCCCGCCACCAGGTCGCCGAGCCGCTGGTCGCGGGGCGTCAGCAGGACCACCACGACGGCGATGAAGGGCATGACGAGGAGCTCCACCATCCCCAGCAGCGCCCGGAGGAAGGCCTGCTGGAAGCGCACCGGGGTCCCGTCGCTCCTGACCACCCTCAGGCCCAGCGCCGCCTTGCCGGGCGTGCGCTGCCACAGGGTCTCGAAGGCGGTGAACCAGGCCAGCCACAGGCCGAAGCTGCCGACGATCGCGACCACCGCCCATCCCACGCCGGGCGCACTGACGAGGATCCACAGGGAGATCAGGAACAGCGCGATCCAGAGCGCGCCGATGGCCAGGACGTCCACCGCCAGGGCCAGAGTGCGGGAGGCCAGCCCGGCCCGCTCGACGTCGAGGACCACGGCCTCGGGGGTGACGATCTCCGACGCCACGCCTTCCGGACCGCCGACCCCGCTGCTCACGCGCGGCACGGTAGCTGTAGGTTGCCGGCTCAGGTGGACATCGACCGCTTCATCGCCCGGAACGCCCCGGCCTGGGACCGGCTGGCCCGGTTGACCTCCCAGGCGCGACACGGGTTGTCCCGCCTGCAACCCGACGAGATCGACGAGCTGGTGGCGCTGTACCAGCGGGTGTCCGCCCATCTCTCGCACGCCCGTAGCGCCTATCAGGACCCCGGCCTCACGATGCGGCTGACCACGCTCATCAGCGAGGCCAGCGGGGTGATCTACCGGGGTCGCTCCCGGCCCGGCAGAGCGGTCGCCGACTTCTTCATCTGGCGGTTCCCCGCCGCCGTCTACCAGAGCGGCCGGTTCATCGCCGCGAGCGCGGCGCTGATGTTCGTCCCCGCCCTGACGCTCGGCATCTGGCTGGCCAACAGCGACCGGGCCCTCGACGTCGCGTGGCCGGAGGCCCTACGGGAGGCCATGATCGAAGAGGACTTCGAGTCGTACTACTCGTCGGACACCGCGACCAACTTCTCCACCCAGGTGACCGTCAACAACATCCAGGTCGCGTTCGAGGCCTTCGCGGCCGGCATCCTGCTCTGCATACCGACCGCGCTGATCCTGGCCGTCAACGGCGCCTACCTCGGGGAGGTGGCGGGGCTGTTCACGGCGGTCGGCGAGCAGGGCAAGTTCTACGGACTGGTCCTGCCCCACGGCCTGCTGGAGTTGACCGCGGTGGTCCTGGCCGGCGCAGCCGGCCTGCGCATGGGCTGGGCCATCATCGCTCCCGGCGACCGGGGGCGGGGCGAGGCGCTGGGGATCGAAGCCCGCCGGTCGGTGGTGATCGTCCTCGGGCTGGTCGTGGCGTTCATGGGCGCCGGGTTCATCGAGGGCTTCGTGACGGGCCGGGTGTCGTCGACCGCCTTGCGGGTCGGGATCGGGGTGGCTGCCGAACTGCTCTTCGTGACCTGGATCGTGGTCCAGGGACGGACCGCGACGATCCGGGGGCTCACCGGCGACATCGGCGAGCTCGACAAGGGCTGGGACGAGCTGGCCGAGGCCCGCGAGCGCGCCTGGGCCGGCTGAGACCTCGCCTCGCCCCGGGCGAGCCAGGCACCTACAGGCGGCCGGTGGCCTTGATGTGGAGGTAGGTGTCGGCCAGCGTGGAGGCCAGCCGGCCCGGGCGGGCGTCGACCACCGTCGCCCCGAGGCCGCGCAGCCGAGCCATCGCCCGCTGCCGCTCCCCGACAGCCGAGATCGCCGCTGCGGTCCGGTAGACAGAGGACGTCTCGCTCGGCGGCGCCCCCGCCCACCGTGTCACGTCGGGGTCGGCGACTCCCGCCACCACCACGAGGTGGTCCCGGACGATCAGGGGCAGCGCCGGCACCAGCCACTCGTTCACCGAGTGCTCGGCCAGATCGGTGAGGATGACCAGCAGGGTCCGGCGGCGGAACCGGGCCAGGGTCTCGCTGAAGGCCTCCGCGTAGTCGCTCTCGACCAGGGCCGGCTCCAGGTCGTACAGGGCGTCGATCACCCGGGACAGCTGGCTGGCGCCATGGCGAGGTGGTACGACGGCCCGGACCTCGCGGTCGAAGGCCACCAGCCCGCAGCGATCGCCGAGCCCGGTGGCGACGGTGGTGAGGGCCATCACGGCGTCCATGGCGTGCTCCACCCGGGGGACACCGTCGACCCGGCCGGCCATCACCCGCCCGTTGTCGAGCAGGGCCAGCACGGTCTGGTTCTGCTCGGAGCGGTAGGTCCGGACGATCGGCTTCCCCGACCGGGCGGTGGCCGCCCAGTCGATCCGGCGGAACTCGTCGTCGACGCCGTACTCCCGCAGCTGCTCGAACTCGGTGCCGCCGCCCCGGCCCCGGGCCGATCGCAGGCCGACCTCCAGCATCCGCGCCTTGCGGATGCGCAGCTCGGCCTCGTCCTTCGACCGGAACGACGGGAAGACCCGCAGCTCGCCGGGGAGGTTCCGGGCGGCCTGGCGGGCCCCGAGCCCCAGCGGACCCTCGACCCGCACCACGACCCGGCGAGGCCGGAAGCGGCCCCGCCGCGCCGGCCGCAGCCGCACCGTGGCCTGGAGCTGGCCGCGACCAGGCAGCCGTCCGCCCGCCTCCCGGGTCGTGGCCCGGAGCGACGGGGCGAGCTCGTCGGACACCCGGATCCGAGCCGGGCGGCCGGTGCGGTTGCGGACGGTCCAGGTCAGGTCGGCCTCGCCGCCGAGGGTCACGGCGCGGGGCAGGTTCCGCTCGATCTCGAGCCGGCGGGGAGCCGGTCCGAGCAGGGCATCGATCAGCCCGAGGGCCACCAGCCCCGCGTTGATCGCCAGCAGCCACCACCTACTGTCCCCCGGCAGCGCCCACACGGCGACCGAGGCCAGCGCGGCCAGGGCCGCCAGCCGCCGGGTCGGCAGCAGCCTCACCGGGGCACGGGGACGGAGGCGAGGATGCCGTCCAGCACGCCGTCCACCGTGGTCCCCTCCAGCTCCAGCTCGGGCCGGATCTGGAGCCGATGGCGCAGGCACGGCTTGGCCACCGCCTTGACCTCGTCCGGGGTCACGAAGGGCCGGCCCACCAGCCAGGCCCATGCCTTGGCGGCGTGCAGCACCATCGCCGCGCCCCGAGGGGAGACCCCGAGCGACGCCGCGGGCGCGCTCCGTGTCGCCCGGACCAGGGCGACGATGTAGGCCTGCACGGGCGGCTCCACCCGGATCTCGTCCACCTGGGCCCGGGCGGCCGTCAGGTCCTCGAGGGTCGCGACCCGGTGCACCCCGGCGCCCGCGATGTCGTGGGGGTCCAGGCCCCGGTCGTGTCGGGCCAGGACCTCCTGCTCCTGCTCGGCGGTCGGGTAGCCGACCTGCAGCTTGAACAGGAACCGGTCGAGCTGGGCCTCGGGGAGCGGATAGGTGCCCTCGTACTCCACCGGGTTCTGGGTCGCCACCACGGTGAACGGCGCGGGCAGCGGATGCGACTCGCCCTCGATCGTGACCTGGCGCTCCTCCATGGACTCCAGCAACGCGGCCTGGGTCTTGGGCGGGGTGCGGTTGATCTCGTCCGCCAGGAGGATGTCGGTGAAGATCGGTCCCCGCCGGAAGCGCAGGCTGGCGAACGTGGTGTCGCCGCCCACCGTCTCAGTTCCGCCCGCTGCGGCGCCGGGCCCACCGCCGGCGCCAGCACCGAGCCCGGCACCCCCGCCGATCCCGGTCCGACCGTCGAGCACCAGCTGGCCGGTGATGTCCGACGGCATCAGGTCCGGCGTGAACTGCACGCGGCTGAACTCGAGGTCGAGCGACGCGGCCAGCGCCTTCACGAGCAGCGTCTTGGCGACGCCGGGCACCCCTTCCAGCAGCACGTGTCCCCGGGCCAGCAGCGCGGCGACGAGACCCGACAGCGCGCCGTCCTGGCCGACCACCACCTTCCCGACCTCCTCGCGGACCCGCAGCAGGGCGGCCCGGGGGTCGGACGGGGCGTCCTGCACCGCCGCCGGCGGGGCAGCGGCTTCATGCGTCGACATGGTCGAAGACCTCCTTGCGAACGATCTCGATGAGCTGGGCCACCGCCATGAGGTCCTGGTCGGTGGTCACCGGGCCGGGTCCGAGGGCCGCCTGGATGCGGGGCAGGTCCAGGCTGCTCCGGCCGGCGACGACCTCGGCGAGGGTCTCCGGCCGGAGGTTGGACCGTAGGCCAAGGCGGATGCCGAGGTCCCGGCGGAGGTCGGCGCGGAGCACGTCGGCCGCGTGCTGCGGCGATCCCGAGCGCTCCAGCAAGCCGCCCACCGCGGCCACCAGCTCGGACGCGGCCACCTTCACCGGTTGCCGCTCGGGCACCGGCCGGCCCAGGCGCCGCACCCGCCACAGCACGTAGACCAGGAACGCGAGGCCGAGCTGGGCCAGCGCCCAGCGAACGTTGTCGGGCACCAGGTCCCAGAGGGTGTCGTCGCCGGTGCTGGCGATGGGAGCTCCGGGGTCGAAGACGGCGACCCGGGTGCCGTCCAGGGGCGCCAGGAGCGCGGCGATGACCGGGGCGTTGTCCCCGTCGTCGAGCGTCCGGTTGATGAGGATGCCGGATCCGCCGATGGCCACGATGGTCCCCTGCCCCTCCGGGGTGGCGACCACGTAGGCGCTCTCGCCGTCCCCGTAGCAGGACTCCGAGGCCTGATCGACCCGGTAGCGGACCGGCCCGCCGTAGACCTCGATCCAGTCGATGTCCGGATCCTCGATGGCCGCGATGTCGCAGACCCCCGGGTTCTCGGGGAACGACACCGCCAGACCCTGTTCGATCTCATCCGAGCTCAACTGGTCGACGGGATCGTCCTCCCCCTCGCCGCCGGGTGTCAGCGGAGATCCGGGATCGACGACCACCAGCACGCCACCCGACCGGACCCAACGCCGCAGCTGGTCCCGTTGGTGGTCGTCGAAACGGTCCCGCAGGACCAGGCCGACGTCCACCTCGTCGGTGGAGCTGTCCGTAGGCCCGGACCCCGGCACGGGCGCATCGAGCTCGACGTCGGCATGGAGCGCCTCCAGCAGGGCGACCAGCCCGCTGGTGCCGCCGGGACGGTGCGACCGGGGATCGAGCGGCACCTTGCCGGTCGGCGCGCCGATGAGGAACGCGCCGGCCAGCACGACGGCGAGGACCAGTACGGCGAGGACCACGCCCCGCCCTTCCGATCTCATCGGCCGACCCTCATCCCGTCGCCACGCTCTCGGCGGCCACGCTCTCGGCGGCCACCCGCTCTCTGGTCAGCACCGCGAGGGTGCGCTCGGCCAGTGACGCGAACCGATCCCGCTCCTCGGCACCGGTCTCGGCGCCGCCGTACCACGCGGCCTCGAACAGGTCCGTCGCGGCGACGAACGGCGGCGCCGCATCCGGCCAGCGGGACCTGACGTCCTGCACGTACTCGCCGGCGGTCCGCCCCACGAGCTCCGCGATGGCTCCCCGGGCCACCAGCTGCGTGACCAGTGAGCGGTAGCGGCACAGCAGGCCTTCGCGCCACCGGCCCTCGGACTCGTGGCGCACCGCCTCGGCCAGCCAGTCAGCCGGCGAACGGTGGGCGTCGGAGGCGAGGATCACGGTCGCGTCCTCGCCCCTGCGCCGCGGCGCCCGGCCCCAGTTGCCCCGCCGGATGGTCCAGACGACGAGGAGCGCGACCGCTCCCACCAGCGCGGCCAGGATCAGCCAACCCACGAACGTCGGCAGCGCACCGCCCAGGCTGAGCCCGCTCACCGCGTCGGCCAGTCGCTCGCTCAACCAGTCGAGGATGCGCTGCAACAGCGGCTTGGCCGGCTCCCGGTACTCGGGACGGGACATGATCTCGTCCGCCAGGTCCCGGACCTCGGCGGGCGTGTGCTCGGGCTCCGGGAG
>Ga0209382_10012492_pt1 | contig 10488 bp, 5 predicted proteins | sample SoiMetdeltSBSDD5_FD_187599 | JGI IMG/M metagenome (GOLD analysis project Ga0209382, IMG submission 187599) | Bulk soil microbial communities from a Populus tree surrounding site in Tennessee, USA - Soil MetaG P. deltoides SBSDD5 (SPAdes) (version 2) | ecosystem: Environmental > Terrestrial >...
CTCATCTCCATTGATGTGAAAGATATTAACTTCAGTGGCGAGGCGATCCACGCAGTGCGGCACGATGGTGTTCGCGAGTGCTGTGTCGGAGCGTGGATCGAGACCATAAATGTCGCGGACACCGGGCCTCAGGCCAGCGGCGAGGAATGCCGATAGAGCAGACCGGACGTGCTCCCCCATGCCGATTGACGAGAAGGGATGTCCGACAAGTGTGAGCCCAACATTGCTCTCGATGGCCCAATGACGCGTCATTTCATCCTACCTAGCGACCGTCGATAATATACCGCTTCATCGTTGTGGCGTCATCCAGGCGTCATGAGCATTGCGAGTTGCCTCCAGAAATTGGTGGCCGAAGCGTGCGTCCGGTTCCAAATAGGCGCCCTCGGCCCATTCATTCCATGCATTCACGAATACGAGTTGTTCATCTCCGTAATTGGTCTCCCGCGCGTTTTTCATGACGGCTTCCAGCCACGCCTGATATGCGCCCGGTGAAGAATGAAAGAAGACACCAGGGTTGTTCTGATTTCTCGGGGTGTTGTCCCAGCCCGGCATCACACCTCGAAACATAACGTGTCGCGGAAGCTCTCTTTCAGTATACTTGAGAACGATCTCACGATAGTTGTGGACGACGCCCTCAAAATTAGGATTGCTCCGGCCCGGAGGATCCATCGGTGCCGGTGTACCGTGCGGAGGAAACTCGATGATGGCATCGAAGCCCAGGTCCGCCGGATCGTCACGGCAGGAAGCGTGTTCGAATGAGCCGACCATGGCGAGGTAAATCTCGCCCAACCCCTCTTCGCGGCAAAATTTGCGCCAGCCCTCCATTGTCCGAACGCTATCCGGAAATTTGCTCGGCCAGTAGACCACAAGCAGCGGCCGGCCGTTGACGCGGATATAATTTGGATGGCGCAGATAACGAATCATGTCTCGTATCACAGCCTCATCATCTTGCAGCGAGTGCCTCTGCGCCAAGAGAATGTCGTGGTCGCGGCCATCCCAGCGGCGCGTCCAATTCTCGTTAGCCCAAGCGATGCAGAAAGGGATGTCCGGTTTTCCGGTCTGAAGCAGGCGTTCGAGTGGCAACTCTAAGATCCGACGCCCATTGAACCAGTAATAGTAGAAGCAGAAGCCATGAATCCCATATTGCTTCGCGAGCTTGGCCTGCTCGTCCATTACCGCCGCCACCCGCAAGTCATAAAAGCCCAAGTCTGCCGGCAGGCGCGGCTGCTCGTGGCCTTCAAAATTGGGACGGGCCTTCACAACGTTTCTCCATTCAGTGAAGCCTTTGCTCCACCAGAGGTCATTTTCGGGCATTGGATGGAACTGCGGCAAATAGAACGCGAGCACGCGCACCCGGTTCGCGCTGTCGATCTCTTGCTGCCATCGTTCGCAAAAACGCTGCTGATTCCGAATAGCCAGAAATGTTTTGTAGTCGTTCGAAACACTGTTCACGCTGACGCTGAGATGATGCACCACAACTGCGTCCGGGCAGTAAATGACTCGCAGTCCCGCGGCCCTCAGACGGAAGCAAATATCGGCGTCCTCGCAGTACGCGGGCGCAAAGACCTCATCAAAGCCGCCGAGTGCGCGAAAAGCATCGGTTTGTACCATGAGGCATGCGGCTGAGCAGTACACTACCTCACGGCGTCTATTGTAACGAGGAAGATAGGGATCGTCGAACAGCCCAATGAGCGTCGCGGAGCCGTCGCGATTAATCAGCGCTCCAGCCTCCTGAAGTCGCCCATCCGGAAAGATCAGCTTGGCGCCCGCCGCGCCGACGTTTTGCTCCTCGGTGAAGCAACGAAGGAGGGCATCGAGCCATCCGGCGCACACTTGTGTGTCGCTGTTGAGAAGGACGGTATGTTGCGCACGCGCTTGCTTGCTCGCACGGTTGCAGCTCTTGATAAAGCCGATGTTTGTTTCGTTACGGATGTAAGTCAAATTGCGCACGCTTGAGAGAAGGCGCATTGTTTGCTCACTTGACGCATCGTCGATGACGATCACCTCGTACGCGGTGTCGCCCGAGTGGGCCGCTATCGAAGCCAGGCACTCCAGAGCGTATTGAGCTGCGTCGTAGACTGGAACCACGATCGATACCAAGGGCTCCCCTTGCAATGTCGGCAGTTTGATCTGTTGTGCAAAGGCGATTGGATCGTCTGGTCCTACACGAATGAGCGCGGGGGGCTTGGGCTGGAATTGCTGGCGGGCTTGGTCGCGCACCTCGGCAATTTGATGCGCAAGTACCGGATGGTCGTTCCAAGCGTCGGTTTTGGTTCCGATTTCGATGTCGGGCGCCAGGGCAGCGAAGGGTGGCACCTGCCTTGCATTCTCCGCGCGGGAAAAGGAATTGATCCTTCGGCCTTCGGTACGTCCATGCAGGATGTAATGGAGGAGGGGGTCCATCCCAGCAGCAGCAACGTCGGGATTGGCAGACAAGTATCCGCGCGTATCGACGGAGGGAGCCGGCTTGCGGCCCTCTGCAGCTCCATGTGTGATATAATGATGAACGGGATCAATTCCCGCTGCCGCTACGTCCGGATAGGACCTCAGATACCAATCAGCGTTGAACACACCCGATTTGGCGATGATGCGGGCGACACGCCATTGCCGCAACGGAGCAAGAGAGAGCGTGCGAATAGCACTCCAGGCGGACGCAAGCGCATAAATCAGCGAACGGTAGCACACGGTCGTTCGGGACAAGCGCAGCGGGGCGATCATGTGCTTTTTGACTTTTTCGCCGTCCGCCTGGTCCGAATTGTCGCGTCCGAAATTATTCAGCGAGTGGTGGCGCCCGCACTGTTGGTCAGCAACGACCGCGCGGGAGCCCATGGTAGGTAGCCCTTATGTCGCGGAACTGCGCCGCGACAGCTCCAGTCATAACCTGAATTTGCGAATTGGGGCAACCCGCCTGAAGTGGGACCCGGCACATGGGACCACGTTACGCTATATTGTCCTGAGATCGTAATAACCTGACAGTAGGCCCCACCGAAGAAACCGAGCGCGGACCGCAAGGGTCCGAACTCCGGGATCAGACACGATTTGCGACCGGTTCGTCGGCATCGGACAAGCCTGACTTGGCGATGATGCGCATGGCCTGCCATTGTCGCAATGGAACAACAGAGCGCGCGCGAATAGCACGCCGAGCGAACGTAATAAGTCCTGGCGCGAGGCGGTGGTTAGGGCGGATTGAAGGCTGATTTTGGATTGATTATCCGGAATTCGCGTGGCGGCAGTAAGCCGCCATAGAGCTGCTTCCAGCGATAGAACGAGATGCCCATCCTCCGGCATACCTCGGCAACCTGGCCACATCCGGTCCGACAACGGACCAGAGTTCGTGGCCAAGGCCGTGCAGGAGTGGATCACCGCGGTTGGCGCAAACACCGCCTACATCACACCAGGTAGCCCCTGGGAGAATGGCTACGTCGAGAGCTTCAACGCACGCCTGCGCGATGAACTGCTCGATGGCGAAATCTTCTACACGTTGCGGGAAGCTCAGATCGTCATCGAAAGCTGGCGACATCACTTCAACACGATCAGGCCGCACGAATCGCTCGGCTACAAGCCACCTGCACCGGAAGTGTTCGTACCAGCCTTCGCCGCGTGGCCGGCTGCGCTACGTCAACCGGCTTCGCCGGCCACGCTAGCGCACCGGCCAACTCTCAACTAACATTCCAACTGGACCACTCAGTGGGGGCCGATCACAAGATGCTTCGTCATTACGGCCGCGCCGAAAAGCAGGCTCGCGGCTGCGACCGGCCCGGCCCGGACTTCTGGGCGCACGGCGACAATCGTGCCTGCAACGGTACACAAGAACGCGGCCGGCATTTCCCCGAGGAATGCAAACCAATGCTCAAAATGCAGCGGCGTAAGAGAATAGCAAAGCGTCCCGAATACCAGCATATAGGCGGATGCGACGGTCCAGCCAGCGCGTTGCCAGTGCAAAATGGTTAGCGCAATCAGGAGCAGGGTGCTGACGGTGGCGGCAACGAAGCCAGGCACCCACGGCTCATTTCCGAACAGCGCGATGAGTCGACCAAGATGGGCCCAATGGACGTTACCGTAAGGTCAAACGCCCGGAGGCCCGGTAGAGTCCAGCGAGCTGCCGTAACCGTATCCGAAAGCGAAGTTTTTGGCGATAGTGGCCATGCTCGCGTCATCAGCGCAACATAGGCCCTCCTTGAACACTGACGCGAAGACGATAGCGAGAAGGGCTGTGTAACCTGCGACGAAAAATCGCTGACAACGGACGTAATAATCGATTGATGACGTGGCACCGAGTTTGAGGCCGGCACTAAGTCACGTAAACTCCACCGTTTGAAGCCGCACTGACTATCGCCTGTCCCGCCCATTCCTCCGCCTTTCGGTCCTGTGTTTGTAGTCGCTCGCTGATGCTGCAAGATGGACGTTCTAAGTTCGGCAGTCATCCGTGACGTAATTGAGTGGCTCAGTTGCGAAGGCAGCGTGTTCGCGGCCATCGACATGCCGTCACAGGCAGGCAGCTGCTGCGGACGTATCAAGCCTAGCAGTACAGGGCATTAGGCGAGATCGTATTGGTGGCTGGTGAATTGCCGGGGTCCTCGCCCATACCTCGACTACAGGGTAGTCACCGATTTCTCGCGGCAATTCTCGCTCGGAATGTTGGGTCTTTAGACGAAAACATAATGGCGAGTGGTCGGGTCCCAGACCGCAGGGACGCCGCCAGGAAAGGTGGTGGACCCGGAAACGAGGCCGTTCATCAGCGAGATCGCGCTTGTCCCGTTGTCGTTGCGCCAGAGCAAGTCGTCCCTGCGATCGTGATTGACATCGCCGACCGATCACGAGCCAGTCCGTTCCTACCCCAAAAAGCCTGCCGTCTGCGGTTGCGCACTCGTGTTCATCAGCCGTTGTCATTGCTCCACAGGATGTCGCTGGTATGATTGGCATCATTGTCGAAATTCCCAACCCCCACCACGTGCCAGTCGGTCGGTACCGCCTGAGTCCCGCCACGGCCAGAGATAGCTGGCACGAACCTACCGCACCCGTGCCGGCGAAACATATCGCACCAGGCTTGCAGCACGCTGGCCTTATGGCCAGATAGCCCGATTTGCAATTGCGGCCAGACGTGGATGGCTGGACAAGCCCCGGCTATGACGGCGAAGGAGCTCGGCGTATCCGCATCCCCTCTGGGAACTTAACCTCCATCGGGCTCAGCCGCTTCGGAGCGAATAATTTGAAAATATTGCCATTGCGTTGAGGCGGTCGCCAAATTGATACCTTTTTCATGGGGCCGATTTGGGAGCGAGGCTCACGAGGCTGGGTGGGCCGCAATCGGTCTCTGTCAACCCCGCTTCCTTGGTTGTCACGATTGGTACCAGCCGGCTTTCGCGCGAAAGCGGGACAGACTCAGTGGGCAAGCCATTGAAATCGGCATCAGGATAAGGAGTCGAGCATGACTGTCTCAGCATCGACAATTGATGCAATGGCGTTGATGTCTTTGGCTGCTTATCGCCAGGATGGAGATGTAACAGCTGGCGAAAACGATTTAGCGACAGCTCTTGTCGGCAGCGGATGGACGATTGTCCATCCGTCTCAACTTGGCGTGTCGACGCTCGATCCGGATAACGAATATTTCGAAGTTCATGTTGGCGGCAATTCCGGACCCGTAGCCGCGGCATTTCTAGCCCAGAGGAATGGAGTTCTTGTTATCGCATTTCGAGGTTCCGACGAGTCGGGAGATCAGCTCGCCACGATCAACAATCAATCCGGATATTTCGATGCATACAGGAATTTTTTGGATGCAGCATTACTGTACGCTGCCGATCCCGCTAATGGTGTCACCCAAATCCTTGTCACCGGACATAGTCTTGGCGGCGTGATGGCCGAGTGGTTTGCCAACGAGTACGCCGTCGAGGTATCGGCGTTGGAGCTGCCAGTATCGATCGCGACCTTTGGCTCGCCAGGAACCAGCATCTCGACCCCGCCGACGGCATTGGCTCAAAGTATCGTTCATTTCGGCCACACCGGCGATCAGATCTTCGAACATCAAGGAGTAGTAGGGGGCTTCTTGAGCAGTCTCATCCGCCGAGGGATCTCCACCGAAATTGACCTGCCCAATGTGAACGCGAATGACCCTCGCCTCAATTTTTTCGAACACGATATGTTTCTCTATCAACGTTCAGTCCCGGTTCTCTCAAGCTCATATTTCGGCCAGCGGTTGCTTGACGGACCGGCGAGCCGCCAGATCATCGTCGATAGCGTAATAACGGCCGCAGACGATCAGATCACACTAGACTTTTCAAGCAGAACGGTTCCGCTCGCGATCATCGGGGATTCGGGAGTCATCGCGCCTGGGTTTGCTGATATCGACATCATTCGGGGTGGTTCCTCTGGAGATTGGATCGACGGTGGAAGAGGGAATGACACGCTCTTCGGTGAGGGAGGAAACGATGAACTCTTCGGTGGCCCTGGCGCGGATCTACTTATTGGAGGATCAAGCTTCGACAAGTTCGTATTCGACAATCTCGCCCTGACGGATGCCACTGCCGCCGCGTCACTCATCGACGAGATCGTAGATTACGACCGCGGCAATGGCAGCGCCTACAGGGCAACTGAGGGCGATCAGATCGATGTCTCGGCGCTGGTGTCGGGTGCGTTGGGCGCCGGGCAAGCCGCCGGCGCGCTCGTCCGCGTCGTTGAGAATGGCGACAGCACGGGCGCCCTTGTGCAAGTGGATACCGACGGGACGGCCAACGGCCACAGCTGGACGACGATCGCTCAGCTCGACCACATTCATATTGGCAATACCGTCAACGCCATCCTCGACAGCGGCCAGGGGGCGGGGGTCAACCTGAACGTGCTGACCAATGCCGGCCCGCTGGGCGACTTCAACGGCGACGGCACGTTCGATGCGCTCTGGCGTAATGACGACGGCACGGTGGCGATCTGGCAGATGAGCAACGGCGCGCTCGGCTCGGTAGCGTTCCCCACCGGAGTACCGAACGACTGGCACATCGTCGGAATCGGAGACTTCAACGGCGATCACACCAGTGACGTGCTTTGGCGCAACGACAACGGCACCGTGCTGGAATGGCTAATGAACAACGGAACCATTCAGTCGGCGCCGGTTGTGGAGATGTTGACGGCTCCGCAGGTGATCGCTGGGGTCGGCGACTTCAACCACGACGGCCGCAGCGACATCCTGCTGCGCACCTTCAATGGCGACGGCAGCACCACGATATCGGTGCAGCAGACTAACACCAACGATACGGGGGTGACGACCGGCGCGGGCTTCACGCTGGGCAGCGACTGGGCGATCGTCGGCGTGGGCGATTTCAACGGCGGTGGTAACAGCGACATTCTATTCCGGCAGCAGGGGACCGGCACTACCACGATCTGGCAGATGAACGGCACGACGCGGGAGGCGGTGGTGTTCGAGCCAGGGGTGCCGACCGACTGGCATGTGGTGGGGACCGGTGACTTCAACGGAGACAACATCAGCGACGTCCTGTGGGCCAATGACAGCGGGACCTTTGCGACCTGGCTGATGAACGCCGGTGCGCAGCCGCAGAGCACGGGCTTCTTCGGAGTGGGTACCGACTGGCACGTGACCGGCATCGGGGACGTCAACAGCGATGGCAAGGACGACCTACTTTGGAAGAGTGACAGCGCCGCCACTGCGATCTCGCTAATGGACGGCGCCACGGCTTCGTCCACCACCTTCCCCGGCGGCGTCCCCGCCGAGTGGCAGCCGATTACCCATCATTACGATTTCGTATGAGGGAGTATGGCGCGGCGCCATCTTCATCATTCAACTGTCAAGAACGACTAATCGACCGCGAACGCGAGATCATGAGTGCGTCCACTCGGATCACCTCACCCGCAAGGCTCTCGAATATCGTTCCGCTGAGTTCATCGCTGCTCACATAGTCCTTGACCGTGTCCGGTCATTCGGGGGCTACAACACCTGAGACTACAAATTTGTCATCGCGCTCACTAAAAGTTCGTTTTTTCTCGGGCAACGTCTTCCGTCAGCACTCATGAGACAGATTGGGTGGGTTGAGGAAGGGAGGATTTCTGGCTCATCGTAGCGAGTATCGGCGACGCTCAGGCCCGGGATCTTGACGTCGGAACGACCACGAACACGACTTGTTGACTGAAAAGCTAGCCCCAAGTCCATATACCTTTCGACCGATTCGCGCCGGAGGCCAGGCATGTCAAACGTCGTAGGCGATGACGGCAGCAACGCGCTCGATGGCACGACGGGTAACGACCTGATCTATGGCTACGACCCGGATGGACCGCAGGGCCAAGTCACGTCGATTATGGCGATTCGCGTCGCAACTGGCCTGACCCAGCCGCTTTTCGCCATTTCCCCACCAAGTGACCCCAGCCGGCTCTTCATCGTCGAAAGGACCGGAACGATCAAAATTCTCGACCTTAATAGCGGACAGGTCCTTTCGATCCCATTCCTCGATGTGTCCACACAGATCTTGACCGGTGGCGAGGAGGGCCTCCTCGGATTCGCTTTCGATCCGAACTTTGCTCAAAACGGATATGTTTTTGTCAATCTCATCAACTTGAGCGGCGATACCGAGATCCGCCGCTATCAACTCTCTGCCAACAATCCTAATGTCCTCGATCCTGCCAGCGCCACCCTGATCATTTCGATCAATCAGCCTAACGCCTCCAACCACAAGGCCGGATGGCTCGGCTTTGGGCCCGACGGTTACCTCTACATTGCGCTCGGCGACGGCGGCGGCGGCGGCGACTCGTTCCACAACGGCCAGAATATGGACAGTCTGCTGGGCAAGATGCTCCGGCTCGACGTGCATTCGGATGCATTTCCCGGCGATCCAAACCGGAATTACGCCATACCCGCCGATAATCCCTTCGTGGGCGTGGCAGGAGCCGACGAGATCTGGGCGCTCGGGCTGCGCAATCCCTGGCGGCCGGGCTTCGATCGCGGCACCGGCGACTTGTATATTGCCGACGTCGGTCAGGGCACGTGGGAAGAGATCGATATTGGGGTGAAGGGCGCGAACTACGGCTGGAATCATTACGAAGGCCCGGCAGTTTTCTCGGGCGGCGACCCGGTCAGCGGCGGCACGCTCACCTTTCCGATCTACAGCTATGACCACTCGGTAGGCCATTCGATCACCGGCGGCTACGTGTATCGGGGCACCAGCGAAGGCCTACAAGTCCAATATTTTTTCGCCGATTTCGTCAACGATCGGATCTTCACGCTGCGCTTCAACGGCACGTCATGGGAGGCCACCGAACGGACGTCACAGATCACTTACGACGTCGGCACGCTGAACAATCCGTCCTCCTTTGGTCAAGACGCCCTCGGCAATCTCTATGTCGTTGACTTCGACGGTGACATTTTCCGGCTCACGCCAAATGTAACCTCCGCCGATCTCGGCGACACCATTAACGGCATGGGAGGAGACGATCTCATTTTTGGCGGCTCGGGCAACGACATGCTCACTGGCGGAGACGGCAGGGACGAACTCCAAGGCGGGAACGGCGACGATAACCTCTCCGGCAACAATCAGTCGGATTTGCTGAGCGGGGGGCTCGGGAACGACACGATCGACGGCGGGGCCGGCGCCGATGCTTTGGTCGGTGAGTCCGGCAATGACATCATGAACGGCGGCGCGGACGCCGACAGGCTTTTCGGCGGCATCGGCGCCGACATGCTCAATGGGGGCGCGGGCCTTGATGCGATCGTTGGCGGTGCCGGCGGCGACAGGTTTGTGTTCGACAACGCCGCGTATGCTGATGCGACGGCTGCGGTCCCACTCGTCGATTACATCAACGATTACGACCGGGGCAACAGCAGCGCGTATAGTGCGGCCGAGGGCGACCAAATCGATCTCTCGGCGCTGCTGGCTGCGGCTTACGGCGCTGGCCAGGCGGTCGGCGCGCTCGTCCGCGTCGTCCAAAATGGCGACAGCACTGGCGCCCTTGTGCAAGTGGATACCGACGGGACGGTCAACGGCATCCACTGGGTGACGATCGCCCAGCTCGACGGCATCCACATTGGCAATGCCGTTAACGCCGTCCTCGACAGCAGTCAGGGGGCGGACGTCAATCTGAACGTGCTCACCAATGCCGGCGCGATGGGCGACTTCAACGGCGACGGCACATTCGATGCGCTCTGGCGCAACGACGACGGCACGGTGGCGATCTGGCAGATGAGCAACGGCGCGCTCGGCTCGGTGGCGTTCCCCACCGGAGTGCCGAACGACTGGCACATCGTCGGGATCGGAGACTTCAACGGCGATCACACCAGTGACGTGCTTTGGCGCAACGACAACGGCACCGTGTTGGAATGGCTGATGAACAACAACGCGATCCAGTCCGCGCCAGTTGTCGAGACGTTGACGGCGTCGCAGGTGATCGCCGGGATCGCCGACTTCAACCACGACGGCCGCAGCGACATCCTGCTGCGCACCTTCAATGGCGACGGCAGCACCACGATATCGGTGCAGCAGACTAACACCAACG
>Ga0209382_10012494_pt1 | contig 10486 bp, 8 predicted proteins | sample SoiMetdeltSBSDD5_FD_187599 | JGI IMG/M metagenome (GOLD analysis project Ga0209382, IMG submission 187599) | Bulk soil microbial communities from a Populus tree surrounding site in Tennessee, USA - Soil MetaG P. deltoides SBSDD5 (SPAdes) (version 2) | ecosystem: Environmental > Terrestrial >...
GCAGGATCACCTGCTGGCCTTCGTTAAGACCACGTAGGATCTCGGTCTTCGATCCATTGCTGATGCCGGTCGCGACGGCGATCCGGCGCCGCCCTTTTTCGGAGGCAGGATCCGGGACTTCGACTTCCGTCGACTTGTCCTTCTTATAAAGAATCGCGCCTTCCGGCGCCGCCAGCACGCCCTTCTTCTCTTCGAGAATGATTTCCGCGTTGGCGGTCATCTGGGCGCGCAGCTTGCCGCTCTGATTCGAAATCGAGACACGGACTTCGAAAGTGGTGACATTGTCCTTCTCCACGCCCATGGGAGAAATCATGGTGACTTTGCCGGCGAATTTCTGATCCTTGAAGGATTCAACGGAGATGCGCGCCGGCTGCCCGATGTAAATCTTGCCGAGGTCGCTCTCATCGGCCTTACCCTTGACGTACACTTCCGACAGATTGCCGAGCGTCATGATCAGCGTGGCTCCGGATCCCATCGTCAGAATGGAACTGACCGCGTCGCCAATCTCGCGATCACGGGAAAGGATTACGCCATCGATCGGCGACAGTATCGTCGCGTTCCGCAGATCCTCCTCAGCGCGGTTCACGACGGCCCGAGTCTGCTCGAGCTGCGCCTCCGCTTTGGCGATCGAAGCCCGAGCCACGGCGAGGTTAGCGGTGGCCGATCGCTGTCGGTTAACAGCCATTTCGTACAGCCTTTCCGACTCATCACGAGCCTGCTGGGCGATCAGACCGCCGGTAAACAGGCTGCGCGCCCGCTCCATGTCGCGCTTCAGAAACGGAATATCCGGGCCCATGGCTTCGACCTGGTAACGCTCGTAGTCGGCCTTGGCGCTGGTGAGCGTAGCTTCCGCGGTGCTCAGCGCCGCATTCGCTTCGCGCAGGCGCGGCAGCAGATCGTTTTTGTCCAGCTCGCAGATGACCTCACCCTGGCGAACCGTTTTGCCGATGTCGAAGGGCAGCTTCTGAATGATGCCGCTTGCCTTGGATTTGATCTCAACTTTATTGGCAGCCTCGATCTTTCCGATCGCAACCACGGATCGAGTGAGATCGATCCGCTCGACCTTCACCAGCTTTTCCGGATTGATCTTGGTTGCGCCCTTACCGACCGCTTTCAACGAAAAGAAGGCAGCTCCGCTCAACACCAGAAGGCACACAACGACCCAGGGCCAGCGTCTCGATTTTCTGTGATTGGCCATATCTCGCCTTATGGGAATAACGCCAAAACGGGCGGAAAGGTTCCCTTAAATGCGCTTGGTATTAACCAATTGTAGCGGCAACGACGCTTAATGGATAGAGCACTGAGCCAAGCCGCGCTTCTCCAGATATTGCTGATGGTAGTCCTCAGCGCGGTAGAACTCCGACGCGGGAGTGATCTCGGTGACGATTTTGTTCTTGAAACGGCTCTGAGCCCGTTCCTTCGACGCATTGGCGGCAGCTTCCTGCTCTGCAGAGTGAAAGAAGATCGCCGAACGATACTGCGAGCCGACGTCGGGACCCTGGCGATTTAGCGTTGTCGGGTTGTGATTTTCCCAGAAGATATTGAGCAGATCGTCGTAGCTGACTTGGGCTGGATCGTACTCAACCTCAACCACTTCGGCATGTCCTGTCTTACCCGAGCAGACGTCCTTGTAAGTAGCGTTCGCGAGGTGTCCGCCCGAGTAGCCGACCGCCGTCGCCTGCACCCCCTTCACGCGGCGAAACGCAGCCTCAACTCCCCAAAAACAACCTGCGCCAAAAAGAGCTTTTTCCATGATAATTCCATTATCCCTCTTCCTCCTCCCATCCTTTCAGAGGACGCCCGATCAAACTAGTGGACTGGTTTTAACCGCTCCATAAGTGCAAGAATTTTATCATGGCACGGATACAAGCCCTCGCCGCCGCGTCGCTGCTGATCGCTTCGGGCATTGTGCGCGCGCAAACAGCTACGCCCCTCGAACAACCAGCTCCCCCGGTTCTAAACGAGTCCCAGCGACTAATCCAGGCGGTGCGGGAAGGGAACGAGGCGGCTATCTTCGAGCTGATCAAAACGTCGGCGGGCCGGCAGGAGCTGCTGGCGCTTAGCGACACCTACGTATTCGAGATCCGGGTGGCGAAATTACTCCGGAGCTCGCTGCCCCGCACTCCCGAAGATCGCAAAGTAGTGCGTCAGATGGAGCTCTCGCTGTTGCGCCAGACAAGCGACGAGAGCGTAGTAAACGAGCTTTTTGTGGGACTACTGGCCCACGAACCGGAAGGAGTCAACAATGCGGCAGCCGCTATCACGCTCGCTGACGCCCTGTATAACGAAATTCAGAAAGATCTCAACGATGAAGTTTCGAGAGATGGGAAGGTGGTCAAGGGAGGCAAGTCCAGAGTGATGGTGGAGACGGCGGAATCAATCGTCAAGACCGTCACTGATCCGGCGCAGGTAGCTTTCTTCAAACGAATATTGGCTCGGGTGCGCGACGATCCCGATCAACTCGGCGTCGGGCAGACAAGTTTGGAACCGGTATACCCGAAGCCGGCGCCCGCGAAACCGCCATCCCGCGCCGCGGTGCTATGGGGGAGGATTCTGACCGGAGTGGCCGCGGCCCTCCTTGCAGTGCTGGTAGTGGCGATTGTATGGCGGATAACCAAATTCAGACCGTCCCCCTACGTCGCGCAAGACCAGCCCGTCAAGGCAGTTTCAGTCCCAACCGATCTTCCAGAATCAGCCGAGGATGAAAGTTCTCGAACAAGCTAAACAAAGTCACTGTGGAACAAGCTTTAGCTTGTTCGTCGCGAGCCGTTACAACCCCAACCGATCCTCCAAAATTAATCCACGATGAAAGTTCTCAACCGTAGGCAGCCATTCCTCCGATCGAGCAAGCGCCTTTCTGGGAATCAGGCCGATAATCTCGCAGCCTGCGACGCTGACCCCGCGCTGTTCTCCCAGGTCGCGAACCAATGCGAAGACCATGTCGACCGGCGTCTGCTCAAAGTCGGTCAGGTTCATGCTGACTTGCGCCAGGTTGCGGGAATCGAGAAGAACGCCCATCGCTTTTAAGAAGGGCAATCCTCCCGACGAGCTACGAATCTTGCCGGCGATCTCCTGCGCGATCGCGACATCGGGTGTGTTCAAGTTGATGTTGAAGGCAATCAGAAATTTCCGCGCGCCGACGACCGTTGCGCCCGCCGTGGGATGGAGCCCCGCGTCGCCGAAATCGGGCCGGCGATCCGGATCGGTTTTGACCAGGTCGCGCAGTTTTTCAAATCCGCCGCGGCGAACGTTCTCCAGATTCCTACGATCCGGCCGCCGAGCGGCAGCTTCGTAGAGATACACGGGAACGCGCAAGTCCCGCCAGATCCGCTCGCCGGTAGCCGTGGCCAGCGCCGCGCACTCATCAAGGGTAATGGACTGCACCGGGACGAAAGGCACAACGTCGGCAGCGCCAATTCGTGGATGCACGCCGGCCTGCTTCGTCAGATCGATCAACGCCACGGCCCGCGCGACGGCTTGCACGGCAGCGTCCGCCACATTCTGGGGAGGGCCAGCGAAGGTGATGACGGAGCGATTATGGTCCGGATCGAGCGTGATGTCGAGCACGGTCACATTGGAAACGGAGCCTATCGCATCAGCGATAGATTCCACATTCCGCGCGTCTTTGCCCTCCGAGAAGTTCGGCACACACTCGACGATCGGCGCTGTCATTGGAATCCCCATAGTACTTTAAGAAGTGAACTTGGAAAAAACTGTCAAGACACTCGATCGCGCGCTCTCGAAAGCCGGCCTTGGCTCCCGGACCGAAGCGCGTAGCTGGATCGGAGCCGGACGCGTCACGGTGAACGGCCGTAAGATCCAGACGCCCGATCATTGGGTGGATCTGGGGCGTGACAAGATCAGCCTCGATGGAAAGCCCATCCAGCAGCAGGAAAAGATCTATCTGCTGCTGTACAAGCCGAAGGGTTACCTGACGACTTACAAGGACCCGGAGGGCAGGCCGACCGTCTACGACCTGATACCCGACCTCGGCGCATGGGTGTTCCCGGTCGGCCGCCTGGACCTCGAAACCAGCGGTCTTCTCATCCTGACCAATGACACCGACCTCGCCGAGCGGTTAACCAATCCCGATCACAAAGTTCCCAAGACCTACCTGGTCAAGAGCGCTGGGCCACTTTCCGAGGAGAGCCTGGCGGCGCTCCGTAACGGCGTCGAGCTCAATGACGGTCCCACGCGTCCAGCCGTCGTCAAGCGAGTACGGGATTCAGGAAAGCACTCGTTCATTGAAATGACGATCTCGGAGGGACGCAACAGGCAGGTCCGGCGAATGCTTGAGGCGGTTGACAACAAGGTACTCAAGCTGGTCCGGGTAGCGATCGGACCACTGCAGATCGGTGGGCTGGGGATGGGAAAATACAGGGAACTGACCGCGGCCGAGCTTGATCTTTTCAAGACCCGGCCGCAATTTGGCAAAGCAAAGCCAATTTCAAAGAAGTCGCTTAAATAGAGCCGCTTAACGACGGCGTGAACGTGAAGCCCTCAGCCCTCGGATTCAAACGAGCACTACCTCGATCACAATCAAGCGAAATTCAAGCAACCTCAAAGAAATCAATTAAGTAGAACAAGCTAAGCAATAGAAAAAAGATAACTTCGGCTGCCTCTCCGCTAACATCTGGGCAAGGATGCAGGCACGCCGGTTGACCATCATCGCGCAGGATCCAAGCGTTCGGACCAGGCACGGAATCTTGCGCGCCGTAATCGATATTCCCGCCGAACCGCTGGCGCCAGGTCCGGTCGGCTACCGCGCTCAGGTGGTCGACTTTGACGCTTCGTCCAACACACTATACGAGCCGCTCCGTCTGGGCCAGGTCGACCGGTTCGCGCGAGTCTCCGACCGCAGACTGTTGTCCGATCCGCAGTTCCACGCGCAGAATGTCTACGCCATCGTCATGCGCACCTTGTCGCGATTTGAATTCGCGATGGGGCGCAGAGTGAGCTGGAGCTTTCGCGGGCACCAGTTGAAGATTGCGCCGCACGCCTTCGCCGGGGCCAACGCCTTCTACTCCAAGCGGGATCGCGCATTGCTGTTCGGATATTTTCCTTGCGCGAAGGGGAAGACGAATTACACGTGCCTGTCACACCACGTGGTCGCGCATGAGACCACGCACGCTCTGCTCGACGGGCTGCGTGAGCGCTACGCCGATCCATCGTCGCCGGACCAGGCGGCTTTTCATGAAGGATTCGCGGATGTGGTGGCGCTGCTGTCGGTCCTTTCGTTGAAGGATGTAGTCAGCCGGCTGGCCCCGTCGCGAACGACGATGACGGTCGCCGCGCTTCGAAAATCGGCGCTGCTTGGCCTGACGGTATCGGGGGCGCGGAATGATGTCGTGCGGCGCTCGGTCCAGTTGAGACCCTCGCGAGACCACCTGAAATCCCCCGAATTCCGCCGGCCGCATCGCAGGGGCGAGCTGCTGGTCGCGGCGATGATGAACGCGTTCCTGCATGTGTGGGTATCGCGGCTGAAAGGGCAGGGCGGGGCAGACCGGCTGCGCCGGGCCGAAGAAGGTGCTGCGGCTGCGGACCGACTGTTGACGATGTCGATTCGTGCGCTGGACTACTGTCCGCCGACCGACATCGAGTTCCGCGATTTTCTGAGCGCGCTGCTGACCGCCGATTCTCAACTGCGTCCCGACGAAGGAAAGTATCCTTACCGCGAGATCTTGCTGCGGAGCTTCGCCAGCTATGGAATACGGCCCACTTCGAAGGGACCGAACGGGGTTTGGGAAGCGCCGGTTGGGCGGCTCCGTTATTCGTCGGTCCATTTTGAGGCGATCCGAAGCGATCCCGACGAGGTATTCCGATTCCTGTGGGAGAACCGGCGCTCGCTCGGGCTATGCGCCGACGCTTACACCAGGGTGCAGTCGGTGCGGCCCTGCCAGCGAGTCGGCGCGGATGGATTTGCGCTGCGAGAAACGGTCGCCGAATACATCCAGCGAATCGAATTGCGCGCCGGGGAACTGAAGCGGCTCGGGATTTCGATTCCAAGGGGGATGCCGGCGCAGCACAACGTCACGTTATACGGCGGCGGAGCGCTGATCTTCGACGAGTACGGACAGTTGAAGTTTCACGTGAGAAATAAGATCCTCAACGCCGAGCGTCAGACCCGGCGGCTTCGATACCTCTGGAAGCAGCGCCAACCCTGAAATGCCTGCTGATTCCAAACCCGGCAAGCTGACGCTGCGAGCCTACAACGTCGGCTTCGGCGATTGTTTCCTGCTTACGTTTCACTATCCGGTGCGGGATCGGCACGTTTTGATTGATTTCGGCGCCTGGGTGAAAAGTAGGAAAGATCGTCTGACGAACAAGCCACAAGCGTCAAATCAAGGAATTGCAACCACTGTGGAACAAGCTTTAGCTTGTTCGTCGAGTATCTCACTCGCCAATCGGCCCTTGATTGGTTGCGAAGCTTCGGAATTGCAGTTGTTGGTTAGGGTTGCGAAGGACATCTCAAAGCGATGCTTTGGGAAGCTGGATGCAATTGTCGCAACGCATCGGCATCGGGATCACATCGGTGGTTTTGCGGGCCGCTCGGGCGCAATTATCGAGAGCTGCCATCCCGACGTGGTCGTCCAGCCGTGGACCGAGCATCCGGACGCGGATCCAGGCGTCTCATTCCTGGGTGAGGAAAACCTGGTGAATCTCGGCGCTGTGAAGAATCTGCAGCGTATCGGGCTGCGCCGGACCTATGTCCACTACGGGGCGGATTCGGGACTGGAAAGCGTCCTGCCGGGCGTAACGGTGCGGGTTCTCGGACCGCCGACGCTACAGCAGACACAGAGTATCCGCAAGCAGCGCGCACGAGATTACGGCGAATTCTGGCTGGCTCCGGAGCGATGGTCCGCCCCGAGGACGAAGCTCTTTCCCAAGGCTCGCGCCTGCTCACCCTCGAGACGATCGCCGAATACCCGCTCATTTCTGGGACGGATGCGGGCTATCCACGTCGGTCAAACCCGGCAGATTGTTCGCGCGTTGGACAAGGTTCTGAACAACACGAGCGTCATTCTGCTGATTGAAGCGGGAAACAAGAAACTGCTGTTTCCCGGCGACGCGCAGATCGAGAGCTGGTCCTATGCGCTCAGCCGGCCAGGCATAAGGAAAATGCTCGCGGATGTGGACTTGTACAAGGTCGGCCATCACGGGAGCCGCAATGCGACACCCAAGACGCTGTGGAATCTGTTCGCGAAACGAAGCGCGGGATCTTCGTCCCAAAGGCTGAGGACGGTGCTTTCCACAACCGCCAACGTGCACGCCGACGTTCCCTGCGCGGCGCTGGTGGAAACGTTGAAAGCCCAGAGCGATTTTTTCTCGACCCAGGATATCGACGGCAAGCTATATGAAGACATCTGCATGGAACTCTGAGCCAAAATCCGGAGTGGCGCTCTGTTTGTCCGGTGGAGGATACCGGGCGATGCTCTTCCATTTGGGCGCAATATGGAGATTGAACGAACTGGGGCAGCTCCCCAGGCTCGATCGGGTGTCCAGCGTATCGGGCGGCTCGATCCTGGCAGCCGTCCTCGGGCTTGCGTGGCCGGAGCTCGATTTCGACCCCTCGGGCGTAGGACGAGCCTTCGAGCCGGCTGTTGTAAATCCGGTGCGGAAGTTTGCCGGCCAGACGATCGACTCGTCGTCCATTTTGAGGGGACTGTTCACGCCGGCGAGTATATCCGGAAGAGTGACTGCGGCGTTCCGGAAGGGACTGTACGGATCGAAAACGCTGCAGGATTTGCCGGAGCGCCCGCGGTTCATCATCAACGCGACGAACGTGCAGTCCCGCGCATTGTGGTGTTTCTCGCGGGAGTACGCTTGGGATTATCGCGTCGGGAAGGTCAATCATCCGAAGATCGAGCTGGCGGTCGCTGTTGCCGCTTCCTCTGCGTTCCCGCCGTTCCTATCTCCGATGAAACTGAAATTCGCGGAGTCCGAGTACACTCCCAACACAGGCGCGGATCTGCAGCGGGCCCCGTATACGACTGAAGTCTTCCTGACCGATGGCGGCGTCTACGACAATCTGGGCCTGGAGACAGCTTGGAAGCAGTGCCGCACCGTACTGGTTAGCGACGGCGGCGGCCTGACGGCCGACGAAGCGCAGCCGGCGAGCGATTGGGTACGGCATGCCAGCCGCATCGTGAACCTGCTCGACAATCAGGTGCGAAGTCTGCGGAAGCGGCAGGTTGTCGGCTCATTTCAGTCGGGCGCGCGCTTGGGTGCTTACTGGGGCGTTCGCTCCGATATCGCCAACTACGGCCTGGCCGACGCTCTGCCTTTTCCTCATCACGACAGCCTGGAACTTGCCGGCACACCGACGCGGCTTGCGGCCATCGGCGCGGATCGGCAGCAGGGGATTATCAACTGGGGATACGCCGTGTGCGATGCAGCGTTGCGCGCGCACGTTGACAGGAGCTTTCCGAGACCCTCGAAGCTTCCCTACTGACTTCGACTTCTTTATTTGTCGTTTGTGGAACACAACAGCATCTCAAGAAGTCACCATCACCGTGGAACAAGCTTTAGCTTGTTCGTCTAGCCTACTGATAGACTGGTTCCAGATGCCTCAAGCTCTTCTCGGCATGGAAGTCGCCGAGCTCAGGGAAGCTCTCGGTCCCGATCAACCCGAATTTCGCGCCAAGCAGATTTATCATGCGATCTATAGCGCCAAGGTCGGCGACTTAACGCAGATTTCGACGCTTCCGGCGCCGTTGCGCACCAATCTGGCGGCGAGCCACACGGTGGGGCTCCCCAGACTTGCGCGCCGCTATGATTCGTCCGACGGGACGAAACGCTATCTTCTGGAGCTCGAGGATCGGCGGACTATCGAAACGGTTCTCATGCCTGAGCCGGGCCGGGACACGATTTGCATCTCGACGCAGGTCGGCTGCCCGGTTGACTGCAAGTTTTGCATGACGGCGCTCATGGGCCTGGAACGCAACTTGACAACCGGCGAGATCGTGGCGCAGGTTCTGTTTGTCGCGCGGGACAACGGGTTACTCGACCAGCCGGGGAAGCTGAACGTCGTCATGATGGGGATGGGTGAGCCGCTCCTGAATCTACCAAATGTCCTCAAAGCCACCCGGCTGCTTACCGATCCCGATGGGGTGGGGCTGGCTCCGCGCAGAATAACCCTATCGACGTCGGGGATTATTCCGAAAATCATAGAACTGGGGCAGCAAGCGGTCCGGCCGAAGCTGGCGATCTCGCTCAACGCGTCCACCGAGGAGCAACGGCGCGAATTGATGCCTATTACCCGCAAGTACCATCTGGCCGATTTACTAGAAACGTGCAAGCAGTACCCTCTGCGGTCCTGGGAAAAGCTGACGTTCGAATATGCGCTGTTGAAGGGCGTCAACGACAGCGATGCGGATGCGCGGCGGGTGGTAAAACTTTTGGCGAATCTCAACTGCAAAGTGAACCTTATCGCGCTCAATCCTGGACCGGGAATTCCTTTCGAAACTCCAAGTTCCGAACGTGTCGAGTCCTTTCAGGCGATCGTGCGGCGCTCCCTGCCGTGCTTCGTCCGCAAGCCCCGAGGCCGTGACATTTTCGCCGCATGCGGCCAATTGAAGCGTAACGCCTAATCTGCCGATAAGTATCGTTGGAGACTTGTTTGTAACCAAACTGTACTAGACCAGTGGTTCCGGGTAAGCTATGGAACCTATAGTTGTTTTTCGGTATACCCAGTAAGGGTATCTATACAGTATTCTTGAAAGATAGGATTGCAGGGAGACAATGTTAAGGGGCGTTCTCATATGTCCGGACCAGGAGTTGGGCGACCGTTTGGTCAGCGTCCTTCTCGATTCTCGCCGCGTCGGGATGGTGCGTCGGCTCGACGCCTATCCAAATACGGTCGAGCTCGGTAGGTTTATCCGGGCGTCGGCCCCGGAAGTCTTATTCTTGAGCATCGAGACGCGAAATCAGGCTCTCGAAATCGCTAAATATATTCACGACAAAGTTCCGGGCACGCAAGTGGTCGCAATCAGTCGAGCTTGCGATCCACAGATTCTGCTGGAAACGATGCGGGTTGGCATTCGAGAATTCCTCTCGCCACCCTTCGATCCATCAGCAGTGCTGGACACAGTCAAACGGCTGGAGGATCTCGTCGAGCAAAACCCGCCTTCCTTCGAAGGCACGGACTCTGTCTTCGCGTTTCTGCCGGCCAAAGCAGGGTCGGGCACGACGACCATCGCTGTCAATACGAGCCTGGCGCTGTCGAGGATGCCCGACAATCACGTGCTGTTGGCTGACATGGATCTAAACTCCGGTCTGGTTGGGTTCATGATGTCGCTGAACAAAACGCAGTATTCCATCGTGGATGCCGCCGAAAACGCGCTCGAAATGGATGAGAATCTGTGGCCGAAGATAGTTTCGAAAAAGGACGCATTGGAGGTACTGCCGGCCGGGAAGATGCGCCCGGGATTCCGCATCGAAGCGACGCAGATCCGTCATATTCTCTCCTACGCGCGACGGCACTACT
>Ga0209382_10012495_pt1 | contig 10486 bp, 16 predicted proteins | sample SoiMetdeltSBSDD5_FD_187599 | JGI IMG/M metagenome (GOLD analysis project Ga0209382, IMG submission 187599) | Bulk soil microbial communities from a Populus tree surrounding site in Tennessee, USA - Soil MetaG P. deltoides SBSDD5 (SPAdes) (version 2) | ecosystem: Environmental > Terrestrial >...
AATCGGTCAATGCTGCGATCTCGCCGAGCTGTTCTCGGTTGGGCTGGACGATGAAAAATACGCCATGCGTCCCGCGCTTGTTATGCGCCGCCGCTTCACGCTCGGGAATCGGCCCCGGCAAACTGATGAGCATGCCCGAGGGCTTTAACACCTGCCAGGAACGTTCGCGCGTTTCGCCGCCGATGGTTGTCCAGAACGACATCGACCTCGCGCACGGCGTGTTCAGATGGCGCGTGCCGATAGTCGATGACCTCATTCGCCCCAAGATGAAGCAGGAAGTCGCGGTTCTCCGAAGAGGCTGTGCCGACCACGTACGCTCCGTACCAGCAGGCGATTTGAACAGCTCGGGCTCCGGCGCATCCTCGTATACAAGCTGCTCCGGGCCGCCTTGTCTATGGAGTCGAACGGCTTTCATCATTGTTGTCCCTTTCTGGCTCCGCGCGTCCCGTCTCAGAAACCGCGGCGCTGCCCCGCACCGTCTCGCTGCCGACGATCCGCCGCCGCTGCTTTGTAGGAAATGCCCCAGGGTTATGTATTGCGGCCGGCTCGCTTGCTGGTAAGAAGCCGCAGGCCCTCCGGACGTTGCGTTAGGGGCGCGTGGTGCTCCGAGCTACGATTGTTGTCCGACGTCGCAGCAGCGCAGCACCGACGAGTGCGACCGTACCGACCGCTACGGTCGCCGGCTTCGGCGTCGAGGGGTCACGCCCAGGAGGACGTCATGCCCGAATTCCCGGACTGCCTGCTGATCGTCACCGTCGAGGTCGACGCCGGCATCGAAGCCGAATGGAATCGCTGGTACGACACGGTTCACTTGCCGGACGCGCTCAGGTGCCCGGGAGTGAAGCGCGGCCGGCGCTATGTGTCCTCTGGTGACATATCGGAAAGCCTGGCCGGCAAGACGGAACGAACCGCCAGGCGGATCTACACGACGATCTACGAGCTCGACGGCCCGGACGCCATCGCCACTCCCGAGTTCCGCGCCATGCGTGGCTGGTACCACTTCGCGCCGCACGTCCGCTCCCGCACCCAGGTGATCGTTCCGGTCTCGAGCGGATCACACTGACGTGCGGCCGCCTGTTCACCGCTGCGCGACGCCTCAACGACCGGGCGTTACGGCTGGTGCGATCTCAGGAAGGCGCGTACCTGGTCGATCGTCTTCTCGAGTAAGTCCTTCGGCTCTCTCCAGGGAAATACCGTCGACTGGGCCTTCGGCGCCAGCGCGGCGATGTCCACGGAGGTCTGATAGGGATGCGCGGGCGTGTCGTCAGGCATCACGAGGAGCGGTGTCTGGCAAGACCGGACGAAATCGCGCGACACGCTGTACACGAAGTCCGGACGTACGCGATACAGGTTGTGCAGATAGGCCTCGATGCTCTCGACGGTGATCTCGGGCCGCCGGGCCCGCAGCTCGGGGGCCCAGACATCTCGACCGGAGGTGTACATGACGTCGGGATTCTCCGGCCGATGTCCGACCGGCTGGCACAGCACGGCGGCCACAACGCGCTCGGGGGCCCGCTCGATGAGCTTGAGCCCGAACGGTCCGCCGATGCAGTAGCCCATGTAGAAGAACTTCTGCACGCCGAGGTGGTCCATCAGTCCCAGCTGGTCGTCCGCGAATGCTCCCCAGGGGTCGCTGGTGGGGATCGGCCCCGTGGACTCGCCGCCGTTCGCATTGCGCTGATCCATCGTGATGCAGCGGAAGTCGCCCTTGAACGCTTCCATCGCGTTGAAAACCGCGGTGGGCCAATTGCTCACGCGGGAGTTCAAGCCGCCGCCGGGAGTGACGAGCAGTGGGAAGCCCGAGCCAACCATCTCGTAGCGAATGCGGACGTCACCCTTTTCATAGAACGGCACGCCAGTCTCCTTCGGCACCTCATCCGGTGCCTATCCCGTGGTTGAACGAATGCCCGCGAGGCGGTGATGCCTGTCCCGCGCTCGTCGTATACGACGACGGGGGCGGCCCGGTCAACTCACCGGTCGACAAACGTCTGGTCCGCATTGCCGGGAATGTGAGCTATGCACACGGCGCCTCCCGGCGTGACAAAACTACGAAGGGCTTCGGCACGAGCGGTTGCCGTCGATCGCAGGATCAAGGCGATATGAGGATGTGGCGCCGTCGGGCCGCGGGCGGCGCGCCTGCTCGGAACTCTGGAAGTTGACGCTGATCCGTGCGCCCAGTGTGCCCGGTGCCTTGGGCACCGAGTGGACCCACTCGTCCTGGCAGCGACCGCCCATCACGACCAGGTCTCCGGCCGACGGATGGAAGGCAATACTGGGACCGCCGGCGCGCGGCTTGAGGAGGAAACGGCGCGTGGCGCCCAGCGTGAGGACGGGCACGAAACACTCTGGCCGGCGGCAGGAGAACCGGTCGCGATGCCAGCCGGTGCTGTCCTCGCCGCCACGGTAGAGGTTGAGCCAGACATTGTCGTAGCGCACCCCGTAGTGCCGCGACAGCGCGTCACCGGCGGCAACCAGCGCTGGGTGGGGCGCGTCGGCGAGCCGGCGATACTCCGCAGTCAGCCGGGGCTCGAGGAACCGCTGACGGAAGAGCCATCGGTAGTGCGCCTGCCAGGGCACCGCCTCGGCGAGCCGCTGGAACAACTCGTTCGCGCCGGCGAGCCAGCCGGGGAACACCTCGACCCACGACCGCGCGTCGAGCGGGATTCGGCGACCGGTCCCGAACTCGGCGTCGACCGTAACCTCGCCGCGACTGGCGAACAGGTCCGGCTGCCACAAGACGCCCATGACCCATCAATTGAAACACCGGCCGGGCCACCGCGTTGAACGCCGGCGACGGCCGCGGCCGCGTCAGCGCTACTGGGGCGAGCCCATCCCGATCTACTTTCCGGTCGAGCTCGCTGACCCGACCGGCGATCCTCGGCGAGGGGCCGCGCACACGATTCGCTATGACCAGCCGCTCGCGGTCGACGAGTCTGAGCTGCCGCTGCGTCTGCCCGAGCTCGCCGGTTACAACCCGGGCGAGGACCCGGCGGGCCCGCTCGCGCGCGTCGGCGACTGGCGCTTCTTCCAGCGCGACGGTCGCTGGGACAACGACAAGCCCTGGACGATGGACGCGTACGACGCGTGGATGCCCGTCGATCTAAAGCCCTTTGCCAGGGCCGAGGTCATCAGCACCGGCAAAGGGCTTCTAGGCCGTGTAGCCTTCGTGGTTGCGGGGGCTGGATTTGAACCAGCGCACAAACAACGCCTCGGGAATTAGCGCTTCTCACGAATTCTGCGTCGGCGCGATTTGGTTCTCGTTGGCAGCAACTTCCTGGGTACCTCCTGGGTGAAGTCTGGGTAGCCGTCGCTCCAGGCACCTCGCCCAGGAGTCCGCGGAGCCATCTCACAACGGCTCGGCTCCACCGCCGGTTGCTCGAACAGCAACTGCAGCTCGACCACTCCGTCGATGGTACGACTCATGACCCGGCAGCCCGAGCGCCGGAGCACGGCTAGCATGGCGGAATTGTCGGATAGGACGTCCGCCGTAAAACCGCGAACCCCGTGGGCCCTGGCATATTCAATGGTACGCATCTGCAAGAGACTGCCGAGGCCAACGCCCTGCCATTCAGGGTCGACCATGTAGGCGACGTCGGCCAACCCGGTGCGAGGGTCGACGAAATAGCAGCTGCTGCCGACGACGCGCTCGGATTCCGGTTCGCCGACGACGGCGGCGAACGCCATCTCCTGCTCGTACGTTACCCCGCAGAGGTGCTGCGCCATCTCGTCGGTCAGCGAGCGGAGCTGACGGAAGAACCGGGTGCGCACGTCCTCCGGGCGCAGACGGAAGAAGAGATCCTGGAGGGCGGCCGCGTCGCCGGTCCGCGTGGGCCGCACAGTCACTTTGCGCCCATCGCGGAGTTCGGCGTCGCGTAGCTCCTCGACCGGATACGCACGACGGCTGCGCAATGTCTGGCTTCTCGGCAGCAAGCCGGACTCGACAGCCGCCGTCAAGAGCGCTTCCCGGCGTTCGGGATGCGCGATCTCGATCAGTGCCACCGCCCGCTCGGCGAGCGAGCGTCCGAATAGATAGGCCGTACCGTATTCAGTGACGACGTAGTGCACCTCGGCGCGCGGAATGGCGACCGCCTCCGGCACTCGTCGCCGATCACGAAGCGGCGGCGCTGGTGCCGACGCTCGCAGCAGCCCGGCAAGTGGCCGACCTCGTCGTGTTCGGCGGCAGGGCACCGGACCGGCCTGAGTTCCGGATACTTCGCCGCTGCGACCAGGTGCTGAGCGCGCGCGACGTGTCATGGCTCGCGCGTCACCTCGCGCGCACGAAGCTCGGGCTCGCGCTCGGCGCCGGCGGCGCCAAGGCGTTTGCCCACGCCGGCGTGATCCAGTGTCTCGAGCGTGAAGACTATGCCATCGATTACGTGGCGGGCAGCAGCATGGGCGCCGTCGTGGCGGTGTGGCTGGCGCTCGGGATGACGGCGTCCGAGATCGAGGCGATGCTGCACGATCGATTCGCGCCCGACGACGTCGTCGAAGCCATCTTCCGACGAGGCGCGGCAGGCGGAGGCGACGAGATCTTCCGTCGGATCTTCCGGGAAACGACACGCGATCGGTCCTTTGATGATTGCGTGATCCCGGCAACCGTGATGACGGCCGACCTTGCGGCCCGACGTCCCTGCCCCATCACCACCGGTTCCCTGTGGGAAGCGCTCATGGCGTCACTGGCGATCCCCGGTCTGTACCCGCCGTGGAGCCAGGGCGAGCATCGCCTCGTCGATGCGGTGTGCCTGACGCCCGTTCCCGTCGAAGCCGTCGTCGCCGCCCGGCGCCGATGTCACGGTCGCCGTCAACATCCTCGGTCGCGAGACGTTGCCGCGGTGGCCGGGTCACGACGAGAGCGAGGTGCAGACCGCGAACAAGCCTCGCGACACCGTCATCGAGGCGCTCGAGCTCGCGCAGCTCGACGTCAGCGCGCGCGAGGCGGCGCGCGCGGACGTGTCGATCACGCCGGTGTTCGGACCCGGCACCTGGCGTCATATGCAATTGGGCGGTCTCTTTCTGAGCGCGGGCCGTCAGGCGGCCGAGGCCGCCCTCGAGCGCCTCGCGATGGTCGCCCGTCCAAGCTCCACGCGAAGCCGCGCGGCATTCGTCAGATAACAACCAAGGAGGTTCAGCATGCTAGGCACGCAGATCAGCGACGAGCACGGCAAGGTCAGCGGACGGCGCGTTCTCTCCTCCGATGGGCAAGGACCGAAGATGGAGGTGACGTTCGAGACACGCGGAAAGTTCGTGGGCATCGATGCGTCCGACGTGGGCACGTACTGGACGGTCGTCCAGGCGAATGGAGCCCTCTACGGAGAAGGCGAAGGCTTCATCACCACCGAGCAAGGTGACGTCGTGCAGTGGGTTGGAACCGGGCGCGGGCGCCTCACGAGGCAGGGCGGCGCGAGCTTCCGGGGAGCGCTCTATTACAAGACGGACTCCGCGAAGCTCGCGCACGTGAACGAGGTCGCCGGCATTTTCGAGTACGAGACCGATCGGGACGGTAACGTGACCACGAAAACCTGGGAATGGAAGTGACGTGGAGGGCACGATGGCATTGCGAATCAACAGCGAGGCGCCGAACTTCACGGCCGACACGACCCAGGGCAAGATCGACTTCCACGACTGGATCGGCGGCGGCTGGGTCATCCTCTTCTCGCACCCCAAGGACTTCACGCCGGTCTGCACGACCGAGCTCGGCTACATGGCGAGCCTGAAGCCGGAGTTCGAGAGGCGCAACTGCAAAATCATCGGCCTCAGCGTCGATCCCGTCACCGATCACCAGCGCTGGTCCAAGGACATCGAGGAGACCCAGGGCCACGCGTTGACGTACCCGATCATCGGCGACCACGATCTGAAGGTCGCCAAGGCCTACGACATGCTTCCCGAAGAAGCGGGGACGTCGTCCCAGGGCCGCACCGCCGCCGACAATGCCACGGTACGCTCGGTGTTCGTCATCGGGCCGGACAAGAAGGTCAAGGCGATGCTGACCTATCCCATGTCGACCGGCCGCAACTTCGACGAGGTGCTGCGGCTGCTCGACTCCTGCCAGCTCACGGCCAAGCACAAGGTCGCGACCCCCGTGAACTGGAAACAAGGGCACGACGTCATCATTGTGCCGGCGGTGTCGGACGAGGAGGCGAAGAAGACCTATCCCGGCGCTGGAAGGCGCCAAAGCCATATATCAGGATCGTGCCCCAACCGAAGTAGTGTCTGTCCTGTGGTGCTGCTCGGGGCGGAGCGTCTCGAGCAGCACCAAGCCTGCGGAGCACCGATACCTGGGTGAAGTCTGGGTAAGGTACTCAGGCCGGTCCACTATTCAATCAATCCTGGCCGGTGAGCGAAGACAACGCCACACTTCTTACACTCCCACGCCTGCGGAGCGGAAGGTGTTCGTAAGCTCTGCGTGCCCCGAATCGCAATGTCCTCGCTAGTACAGACGGGACATCTCGGACCGCCGCCTTCCGTATCTCCTTCGACATTCATCGCGCACCCCTCATGGATCGATCACCTGATCCGCCCGTTGAAGCAGCGAGCGAGGGATCGTGAGGCCGATGGCGCGAGCGGTCTTGAGGTTGATCACCAGTTCGAACTTGGTCGGTTGCTCGACCGGGAGATCACCAGGCTTGGCGCCCTTCAAGATTTTGTCTATATAGGTGGCGGCGCGCCTATACAAATCTGGGTGGTCGGCGCCATAGGACATGAGGCCGCCGGCATCCACATATTCGCGAAGCCCCGCGATCGCGGGTAGCCGGCTCCTGACCGCCAGTTCTGCGAGTTGTCGGCGGTGGGTTATCAAAAGGGGATCGTCTACCTGCACCAGAGCATCGACGCCGCGCGCATCTTCGAATGCAGAGCCGAACTGACTCGGGTCCTGGACCGGCACCGACTTGGTGTCCACGCCTACCGTCCGCGCCGCCACCTCTACGCTCTTCTTTTGGACGAGGTTGGTCAAGTTCGCCGGGTGCCAGAGAATGGCGACGCTCTTCAGCTTGGGAAGGAGCTCCTTGAGCAGCTCCAAGCGCTTCCCTCCAAGATCAGCGGAGATTTGGCTCAGCCCCGTGACGTTGCCCCCGGGACGCGCCACGCTCGTCACCAGTCCGATCTCGACCGGATCGTAAACGCTCGCGAAGACGATCGGCACCTTCGTCGTCGCAGTCCGGGCCGCAAACGCTGCCGGCGCCCCAGAAGCCAGAATGACGTCGACGTTGAATCGCACAAGCTCGGCAGCAAGGCGGGAGAGCTCGTCGAAACTCCCGTCCGTGGACCGGTATTCGATGACGATGTTCCGTCCTTCGGTGTATCCCCGCGCCCGTAAACCTTGTTGGAACGCCTCGACGAACGTTTTGGGCGGTTGCCCGGCGCGCAGGAAGCCGATGCGGTACACCTTTCCGGTCTGCTGCGCCTCGAGAGCACGCGGAGCGACGACCAGAGCTCCAAGGCCAGTGACGAAGGCGCGGCGATTCATTACGTTCGGCCCTCCTGGCTCACGGGATCGTAGCGCCCGGCAATCGAGGGAACAAGACGACCGATGGTAGAGTGACGAGGGTGTTCGCCAGTCGTGTCCTTGCTATCGCACCGATGCACCCGACGCTCGTACGCGAGCCGTTTCATCGTGACGGCTGGATTTACGAAGAGAAATACGACGGATGGCGCATCGTCGCGTACAACGATGGCAACGGCGTCGGCTGATCTCACGAAGCGGCCGGGACCACACGCTCTTGGCCCGCACACTGATCCTCGACGGCGAGGTGTGCGCCTTCGATGCCAACCTTGTCTCGCACATCTATCTGCTGGACACTCGACCCGACGAGCTCGCGACGCCGCCGGTGCTGATGGCGTTCGACTGTCTCTACGAGCGCGGCCGCGATCTGTGCAATCGGCCGCTGGTGTACCGCAGAGACACTCTCGAGGACTCCGTCGTTGGCTCGCGACTGATCTCCGCTGCGCGTCGGCTGCATCCGCACGGTCTGGATGCGTGGGCCGAGGTCAAGCAGCGGCACGAAGGTCGCTTCGTCGTCGTCGGGCTCGACGTGCCGATCGCCGGAACCTGTTCGCTGCTGCTCGCGGTGCGCGTTGGACAAAACTCCAGTACGTCGGCAGAGTCGAGTGGGGCGTGTTCGCGGAGGATCGTCGCGGAACTACGCGAACGTGTGCTCGTGCGTGCTATTCAGATGCTCCGGTGAGCGCTGGCTCTATCCAACAGGCACACACGGACAAACCACGGACAAAAACACGAAGGGCTCCGGGACCGTGATCCCGAAGCCCTTGATCTCATGGTTGCGGGGGCCCGCAATTACCGATATCAAACACTCTCGGATTCGAGGTGGACTTGATTTAGGGGTTTGTCGCTATGCCAGCGAGGCCTGAGACCGTCGGCGCAGGCGTTTCCTGCGGCGCGAACTTTCGAACCGCCGCGTCGGCCGCCTCGGACGTGGCCATCTGAACGAAGGCGAAACCGCGCGACCGGCCGGTGTCACGATCGATGATGACCCCGTGGCACGCGGACTGGTCCCCGCTCATGCCTGACGCTCGCATGGCTGATGCCCGGACCCGCTTAGACGAAGGCGACGGCCAGCGTCACGTCGGCCCATTGGCGGGTGCCACGTCGGTCAGTAGCTGCCAGTCGTCCGGCGCGTCAGCCGGCGGTCGCTCACGTAGGTTCGTCAAAACGACGCGGCCGCGGCTCGGCGAGAACCATTCCCAGCGACCGGCAGGTGCGCCTGCGCCGTCTTGCGGCTCACCCATTTCGGGGCCGACAGTACCTTGCGCCTCACGCTCGGCCCGGCGCTCGCGCTTCGCTACCTGACGCGTCTGGCGCTGAACCTCGCGGCGCCTGCGCTCGAAGCCATAGTTCCGGCGCGGGCTCACATCACGCTCCCGCACGGGCGCGCGGCTGAAGCCGCCCACGCGTGTTTACCGATCGGCCGTGGCACGACTACCGCCAGCCTCCGCGACTGCCGCTTCCGCCGTAACCGCCCTGAGCGCCGTCACGGCGCGAGTCGCGCTTCGGCCGCGCGATCTCAACCTTCAGCATGCGCCCGTCGAGCTCGCTGCCATTGAGCGTGGCGACGGCGTGCGTGGCCTCTTCCGGCGTCTCCATCTCGACGAAGCCAAAGCCGCGCGAACGGCCGCTGAACTGGTCCGTCACGATGGTCGCAGATACGACCGTCCCCGACCGGCCGAAATACGCCCCAAGCCCTTCGTTGGTAGTGTTGAAGCTCAAACCTGCAACAAAAAGTTTCTGCGCCATGGATCTGCTCCGGACCTTCCGTTCGGTGTGCGCGTCTCGAAGTCGGAAGCTACTGGAGACGGCGCCTGCTGAGGGGAGCTCGGAATGAGCCGCGACTGAGCTAGACATGCGGACAATACACGCCGGGGCGTTACGACACAAGGGGCCGCCGCTCCTTGACAGGAGCGACTAACGACCGACAATGTCGATGGCCGTGGCTGCGGAACAACGTCCACACGAGGACTGGCGCGTGACTGCGAGGCCAAAACCCTCGGCGATTTGCTCTATGCGAACGTCAGGGCGCGGTCGGAAGGCCCGTCGGAAGACGCAGCGATCGCCTTCGCCTCATTCGCCCTCGGCATCTGTCGTCCCACCGCGAGTCGCGTCACGCGCCGTGATCTCGTAACACCCCGGCGCGTGCCGTTCGCTGTCCCAGACAGAGAAGCTGGTGACGTGAAATCGAACCGACCGTAGATCGTCAGCGACGCCTCGCTTGACGAAGTTCGACTTCTAATCACTTGATCGCAGGCGACGCACGTTTCGCCGTTCTCTGGTTCGCCCCAGGAAACGAGCAGGGTGCCCACTCCCGGACCGGTGTTCGCCAGGCGACGACTCTCGCCGATCGTTGTGCCCGCCGGCCGAGCATCATTGAACGCGAAATCTCAAGGTTCAATGCTCAGGTCGCGGTTGCACGGATGAGCATGTTCGTCCGGCCGCACGACAAGCACCGTCCAGCAGCGACGACGAAGTCGGACATCTGTCCGAGCGCCGCAACAGCGGCGGCGGCCTGTTGCAGACTCAGCCCGATGTGAATCGCAAGGCAGCTCTCGCAGAAGGCGCGGCCAACATTGTGACGAAGGAACCGCTCGGAGGAGACGTCGGAAGACCTACCGTCGATCATGACCCCGAATCGCTCGCTCGGAGCCGTTTGCATGAGACCCGGGCGGTTCGTTCGGGGGTGTCCAGGTTCCCGCGCTGTACGCTTCCAGCGCTTGCAGGACCACCCACCGCAGCGTGGTCCCCTGGGTCGCGGCGCGTAGACCCGCGGCACGATACAGATCGCGAGAGACCCCGCGTATGCGATAGGTGCCGGTGCTCACGGTGCGATTGTCCTTCTCATCCATGGCGTCTTTCTCCTTCGGAGGTTCGGCAAGCTGCCAATCTTTTAGTGCCCGAGCCTTGCCCAAGTATATACTATATATACTATATTTCTTATATAATATATTGCGTCCGAAAATTGCTGAGGCAGACCAAGTT
>Ga0209382_10012496_pt1 | contig 10486 bp, 9 predicted proteins | sample SoiMetdeltSBSDD5_FD_187599 | JGI IMG/M metagenome (GOLD analysis project Ga0209382, IMG submission 187599) | Bulk soil microbial communities from a Populus tree surrounding site in Tennessee, USA - Soil MetaG P. deltoides SBSDD5 (SPAdes) (version 2) | ecosystem: Environmental > Terrestrial >...
ACGGACCTGACCGCGCTACCGCTGCCCACCTCCGCATACATCTCGGATCTGGCCGTGGACACCACCGGAAACGTGTGGGTCACCTTCGCCTCGGTGACCTGGACGGAACCGGCGGGCGAGTTCACCAACGATCACGTCTTCCGGCGCGACGCCGCCACTGGCCTGTGGGAGGCTCGGGTGTTTGGTCTGGCCCAGGCCAATCCGGTCAACACGATCGTCATCGACCCGGCCGACGCCAGCCGGCTCTTCGTCGGTGCCGATGTCGGTGTCTTCCGCACCGAGAACGCGGGCATGAACTGGACTGTGTGGGATGAGGGCCTGCCCAACATCCCCGTCTTCGACCTGCGAATAGGCCCGCTGCGGCTGATGCGCGCGGCCACGCACGGGCGCGGTGTGTGGGAACGGCCCATCGACACCGCGGCGTGCCCGATGGTCGATCTGTATGTGCGCGACAACGTGCTGGACACCGGCCGGGTGATCCCCTCCTACGATGGTGTGCCGCATCCGTTCGATCCAGCGACCTTCGTCCATCACTGGCAAAGTCCGGACATCAAGGTCGACGCCGCTGATCCGGCCTTCCAGACCGTGGCCGCGGTCGACGACTACGTGGTCTTCGATGCAGACCTGCAGCACGAGACAGCCCGTCGCACGGTTGCCAACCGGTTCTATGCCCAGGTGCACAACCGCGGCCCAGCACCGGCTACGAACGTGCGCATACGCGCCTTCTTCGCCTCCGCCGCGATGGGCCTTCCCCCGCTGCCAGCCGACTTCTGGACCTCCGGCCGGCCGTTCGTAGGTACGCCGTCCGGGCCCGACTGGACACCGGTCGGGACGACCATCGAGATCCCCGCTTTGGAGCCTGCGGAGCCCGGGCTCGTGTCCTGGGAGTGGACTATCCCCGCTGGCGCGACCAAGCATTCCTGCCTGCTGGTCGTCACCACCTGCGCCGAAGACCCGATCGCCGGCGGAGTCCTCAACCCTGACACCCTAGTTGTGACCAGCAAGCACGTAGCCCTGAAGAACCTGCACGTCGAAAACGCGACGCCGGGCAGCCCCATGTCGCCCGAGGGACCGCTCATCGTCGAGATGTATGACAGCTCCCGCAAGGGCGACGCGTACCACCTCGAACTGCAGTGGGGCACCCTGCCGAAGGAGACCAGGGTCTTCGTCGCCTTCGAACGCTTGGACGGCCACGACCCGATCCTCGCCAAGGAGCAGGAGTTCGAACGCGCGGGCATCCGGCTCGGCAAGGAGCACGCCAAGCTGTTCAAGGAGGAGTACCAGATTGGAACGGCACGGCGCCGGCTCGACCTGGGAAGAGTCTTCGAACTGCCCCGGCCGCAGGCCAACAAGATCGTATTCCCTCGGCTCTTCGTGCCAGGTCATCGCCCGCTGACAGTGGCGATCAACATCGTGCTCCCAAAGGAGATGCCCGCGGACGCGCAGTTCGACCTCGTTCAGCGGTCCGGCCGCAATCGGATCGTCGGCGGCTCGACCTACCTGCTACGGGCACCTGAGCGCACGGCATGAGATTGGGCCTGATGGACGCGAGCCGACCCACCGACACCGGTAGGAGTTGATGCCAGAGGCTCTCCTTCCCCAGGCGCTCCAGGGTAGTGACGTTACCCAGCTGGAATGAGGCAACCGTTTCGTCCCTGGCGGCGATCGACGGGAGCATGCTGGCACACCTCGCGCACGGCGCGGTCCGGGCGCACGACCGCGGCCGGTGGGCGTGGCTGTGCCAGGTTCAAGGCCCGGTGCGGTCGGCTCTCGTTGTTTTGGCTTTTAACGTTCGCATGTTCGACCCCGCTTTCCATGTGACCCTGGCGCCGGGGATGCAGCGAGGACATGCGGCGGCTTATGCCGCGCTGGCTCACGGCGCGATTGATGTGGAACTGTTGCGTGAACTGCTTGCCGTGCAACATAATCCGCATTGGCGGCCGGACTTCGCGGTCGATACGACAACCTGGCCGCGAGTTTATGCTCACTGCTCGGCGGGGCGGTCGCATTACTATCATCCTGCCCGTCACATGGGCGGGCATCCTGTAGTGGCGGGCTGGTCCTACCAGTGGATCACCGGGCTCAACAACGCGGCAGACTCCTGGACGGCACCGCTGGATGCGCAGCGTCTTGATCCGGGCGAAAATCCCAGCACCGTCGCAGTAAGACAGATTGAAGCGCTTATTCCACGGCTTGGCCCGCTCATGGCCGAGCCACTCTTCGATTTCGATGCGGGCTACGACCTGGTGCGACTGACCGAGGAACTTCGTGGCGAGAATGTTCAGTTGCTGGTCCGGATTCGCGGTAATCGCCGTTTCCGGATGCGCCCGCCGCAGACCGTTCTGGGCCGGGAAGTGCCCCGTCCGCCGCAGGGTGGCCGGCCGCCGTTACATGGCAAGGTTCTTCGATGTCTGGACAGTCAGTCATGGCGGGAACCCGACTACGGCCTGGGTAAAGACCTCTCTAGGTGGGTCGTAGATGTTTGTGGATGAGTGGTGAATCTCGGCGCCATCGCTGGTTTGGCGAAAGGCAGTGCCACCCTGCGCGCTCAGCTTCGGTTGGCCTCCTGCGCATTGCGCTCCACCATGTCTCGATGGGCTGCCCACGTCGCGGTATCCGATGGCGGAATATTGGCCGACGCGGGGAGAAGGCCGACCGCGCCATCGATCAGCTCTCGGACGATGTCGGCATGACCAGCATGGCGCTGGGTCTCCGCCGTCATATGGACCATGATCTGATGCAGCGTCACCTCGCCACTATCGCCCCACCACGGCACCCGGCCGACCGCGTCCAGGGGCAATGCCCCGATCGTCGCGTCTGCATGCGCCCAGGCCTGGCGATACAGGCCGATGATTGACTCGCGCGACTCGGTCGGCAGTGCCCACGTTTCCCAAGCCTGCTCGTCCTGCGGCCATCGTGCGACGGCGTCACTGGGACGCCCGAAGGTTTCGCCGAAATACCCGAACTCGCCGCGTGCCAAATGCTTGACCAGTCCCAGCAGGTTGGTGCCGGTCGGTGTCAGTGGGCGGCGGGCGTCGTACTCGGTCAGCCCGTCGAGCTTCCACAACATCGCACTGCGAGCCCCTTGCAGGTAGTCGAGCAGGTCTGCCTTGGGGTCGGAGATCGTCATGGCGGACATCGTGCCAGCATGCAGCACACCGCACCAGACATTCCAAACCATGCCACCAAGTGGCTGTCGCTACTGAACCTGCCGAGTAACTGGACGATCTACGTTAAAAGGCAAGGTTGTAGTGCCTGACGTACTCGGCCAGGACGCGGCGCAGGTGACGTTGGCCGAAGATGAGCATCCGGCCGCGGTCGCCGATGAGGTACCTGAACCGGTCGGTGTGCTCGCCGAGGTCCATCAGGAGGTTGCGGGCCGCTTGCGCGGTCCAGGCGCCGTCGGGGTTGGTCGTGGTGCACAGTACGTGGACGTAGCGGCTACCGGTCCTGCACTACGAACCCGCGCCTGCCTGACCAGTCTGTGGCATACCGAGCAAAGCATGTCCCCCAGCTGCTTTGGCCACAATGGACGCTGCTGCTCATACCACCCCACACCATGAGCTATAGCGGGGCCATCCAGCCGTCGCCGGCGAGCAGATCCAGCCCCATGTGCTTCGCCGAGAGCACCGCATCCGCAGATGTGTATACGAGTGGCTCGCCGGCCCGGTTGAACGACGTGCACACGAGGGCTTCGGTGCCTATCTCGGCACCCATCGCCATGATCAGATTACGGTATACGCCGTCGGTGTGGACGACTTGCGGGCGCGCGGTGCCGTCTACGTGCACGACACCTTCGAGGCCGCCGGGTACAAGTGGGTCGTAGGTTGCCGCGATCAACATGTATGGAGACGGTGATGAGTTCGGAAAGTTGCGAGTGAACTCGTCTGGGGTTAGTGACGGCGCGAGTGGTCGCCACGACTCTCGTCCTTTGAGGACGTTGAGGCGGTCTCGTACCGGCGTCGAGTCGGGGCGGGCCACGATGGAGCGGTGACCCAGCGAGCGGGGGCCGATCTCGCTGCCGCCTTCCAGCCAGCCACAGATCGTGCCGGAAGTCAGCGCCCTGACTATGTCGGCGGGTTCGCACTGCACAACCGGCAGACCCACCGTCCGCAGTTGCTTGATGATGAGTTCCGGCGGGAATGCTCGGCCAAGGGCGACCTCGTCGCACAACGTGAACGCGGCCGGGTCTGGCGACGCGGCGACGGCCGCGCCAAGGGCAACGCCGGTGTCACTGGCCGTTGGTGGAATCACCAGCTGTACGTCGTGCCTTCTGCAGTACGCGGCCACCTTGCTGTTAGCGGTGCAGTTCAGTGCGACGCCCCCGCTGAGCACGAGAGCGCGTAGGCCGTTGACGAGTTCAGCGACGTACTGAAGGACCCGCTCCTCCAGCCAATGCTGGGCCGCGAACGCCACATCGGCGCGCTGGTTAAAGCTCAGCCGTTCGCCGTGCAAGGCAACCAGTTCGGCGACGATCTGAGCACGCAGTTCCTCATGGCGCCGACGTGGCGAGGTTGCCGACGTGAAGGGTGGCGCCACAGGTGCGCGATCGTCCGACATGCCCGGGTGGGTCTTGGCCAGGGCGCGATCGCGGCCGTACGCGGCGAGACCCATGGTCTTGCCCTCATCTCCCCACCGGAAGCCCAGGTACTGAGTGACTGCCTCGTAGAAGATGCCCACCGACGAGTGTTGGGGCAGCGACCACAGCTGTTCGAGTCGTCCGCCGCACAGCCGGTAGCAGGCGCCCGAAGTGGACTCTCCGCTGCCGTCGAGCACGATCACACCGGTCTGTGAACGCAGGTCGAACGGTGTGAATGCCAGCCCCGCCCAGGCGTGCGCCTCGTGATGCGGTATGAAGCGTGGGTCTGGTGTTCGTCCAGCGTCCGGGTCGACAGTCCTGCACCAGTAGTCCAGTCTGGCCGTGATATCGTCGTCCGGCACGCCCATCGTCGCCGGTTCCCAGGGGTAGGCGATAGTATCCACATCAGACATGGTGTAACCGGCGAGTGCTAACACCTCCCGGATCGCGCGCAGCGGTGGAAGGCCAAATGCCCGCTTTACGCGCACGAGCCGCTCTTCCTCCACTGCGGCGACGAGGCGTCCGTTTACAGCGAGCGCGGCACCGGCGTCGTGCCCGTGGCCATCAACACCGTTTACTCCCAACACGACTGCCATGAGACCCGGCTACCTCCTTCGATGGTCGGTCTAAAGATCGACGAACGTGGACAATGCCGGGACGGGTTCCCCTCGGTCGTCGAGCAGCGCGTGAACCCGATGGCAGTCCGCGCCGTCTAGGAGGAACGCACCCCACCAGAAAAGGCCACGGCCGGTCGGCAGTGTATGGAGTGCCCGCAACGTGGTTGCCAGATAGTCCCGCTGGCCAGACAGCGTCAACGGGAACTCTAGTTCGTGGGTGATCACAACATCCGCGGGTGCGCGGAAGGGGTATGCCGTCTCGGCCAGCACGATGCCAGTGTCAGGTAACGCCACGCTGAGCAGTGCGAGTGCCCCGACCGCACGTGTGGTGGCTCCGTCGTGCCACATCGGGTAGAAGGAGAGGCCGGCGAGATCAAAGTCGATGCCGTGGTTGCGTGCCCGGCGCAGCCACCACTCGGCCTGCTCGACATACGCTCCGGTATCGATGTGCACCATGACCTCGATCGGGGCACCCCAGCCCGCCGCCGCCGCTCGGACGCCGGCCACGGCACTTCGCACCAGACGCGCGAACACACCCCATTGACGGTCGTAGTCGAGGGTCGTTCCTTCCTCCGGCGGCCGCCACAACCGCCCTCCACCGTTATCATCCTGACCGGTACCGGCCCAGAGCATGCCGTTGGTGATCTCGTTTCCGACCTGGACGATCGATGGCGGTGTGCCCTGTGCGCACATCGCATCGACGAGGTCGCGGGTGTATGCGTACAAGACCCGGTCGAGCTCGGGTAGCCGCAGGTCGCGCCATGCGGCCGGCTTGGCTTGACGGCCCGGGTCAGCCCACGTGTCAGAGTAGTGCAAGGCAACGTAAAGATCGAGTTCTCGCTCGGCTGCGTCCCGGGCGATCCGCAGCAGGCGGCCGGTATTGAGGGGAGTTGACGTGCCCACCCAGGCACTGACCCGTACGGCGTCGACACCGGCACATGCCAGTAGGTCCAATGGATGCCGTCTGGGCGGCTGCTGCCGCACCTGCGGCCACTCGCCAATCAGCAGGTGAGTAATGTCCACCCCGTTGAAGAAGCGTTTGCCGGTGCTGTCACCGGCGGCGAAAGTCGCTGCGGTGATTGGCGAATACCCGTAGCGGTAAGGAGAAGCGTCCCCATCGAACTCCAATCCAAGCAGCACGCGGCAGTAGAATCTAGCGCGCGGATGTCGCGCGTTGCCGATCACGGAATCGCCGTCGCGGTGCGCAATGAATGGCGGCTGGATGCGGTACGCCGTCAACTCCACCCCATCGGCCTCGGGGTTCCTCGGCAGCCTCCAGTAGAACGGCGGCCGATCATTGCCACGCACGGACGCGAAGTGCGCGTACATCTGGAAGTCAAGGGGATCTTTGAGCGGATTGGGGATGCGCAGCAGCTTGCACGCGCCGGATCTGGATATAAGGTATCCGTCTGTACCAGCTCCGCCCACCACCTTGCCATACGCGAACGCATCGCAGGCGTGCTCAACGGGTCCGGACACCGACCGATCATTGAGCAGCACGATCTCGGCGTCCGCTGGAAGACTCCACGCATCAAGGTTCACCGGAATGCCACGCAAGACCACTGCATCATCCTCGAGTACCACGGCCCACGGGCGGCCGGAGGAGACGAATTCACGCAGCAGACGGATATGGCTAATCCCGCAGGCCGCCTCGTTGCCACCCCATGGCGCGAAGTCACGCAACCGAATGCCGTCTGCGAGCTCACCCTTGGACAATGTGGCGGCGTCCAGGTCGGCTCCGCTCGTCGCAGGCCACCGGATGAGATCCAGGCCTAAAGTCAGCGCCTTCGCGCTTATCGCCTGTAGACGCCGAGTGTGCCCATCGACGTTTATAACATAGACAGGAATCCTGCCGGCGTTCAGCTCGTCGCTTCGCAAGCACCCGCCTGTAGTGCCCGGCTCTGGGCGGTACACAGATCCGGCGGCGATGCCGGGCGGGACCAGCGGGCGTCCGCCACGATCAGGCGCGGTCATGGCTCAGGGTTGGTCGTCTCGCTACGCAATACTCCACGAGCGAGTCGCTCCGGCTAGCGGACGCGTCCGTTGCGTGGACAGTCTGGCAAGTCGTTGGTCGACGGACATGAGTCTTACTCCGATCTTGGGAGCACAGCACTGGCAACAGTGGTACAGCTACGCGTGCAATCTGTTTAGCGGGCACATAGGCAAAGACTAATTCAGCTCAGTCTGCCGGATCGCCGCGGCCGCGTCGAGCAAGCGCCATGCTGGCTACTTTGTGCAGCGGCAGTTCTGGCCGGCTAGGGCGGTCATCGCGGCGTCAACTGATCAGTGTCCCTCAATCTGTCGGTACGCTCGGAGTCGCCGGGAATCGAGCGCGGCCACAGCGGGGAGCCGCGCCGGTCCTCCGGGTCGAGGAAATGAAACGGTGCGAACCGCCATGGGCATCCCTCGGCATCATGTGCCACCGCCCTAGACTCGAGCATCTCGAATGGCCGGAATATCATCTCACCGTCGAGGTTCCAATGCGACGACGGATCGAAGAACACAACAGAGCCCGTGTTGGGCGTCTGCCCGGTTTCCCAAGCGGACCATCCCTTTCCGGACGCCTTCCACTCGTTGTCGTCTATTCCGAGAATGTATATGTCCGTTGGTGCCATATAGATGTGGGCGAGGTCGGTCGGGAGGCGTGTCCGGTAGCCCAGGGTAACGTTCTCAGAATGCCACGAAGCGTAGTTTTCCCAGTCCAGGCGGTCTGCTCACAGTTGAACCACGGGTCTTGGCTCATACACCGACTACAGGTAGTGTGCTCGGCTATCTGGTCCGGTTACCTCTCCCGTCACCAGGACGGGCCGGAGCAGCCCGCCGAATCGAGTCATCACGAGCCGGGGACCCAGCACCACCGGGGTGAATCCGCGGACCGAGGTCCGTGGTAGGGCGATCTTCCCGCCCGAATCCGTCAGCTAACCCGGTAGGCGGTATCGGAAGGAGAAGTATCGTGCCCCCAAAAACTTCGAGCCCCTCAATCCCCTCGCTCTTGTGATCCGGTCATAGTCCAAGCCGGACCTGTGACTTCCGGGCCATCCCGGGCGCGCGCGTGACGCACCGCGATGCCTCGGCGGACCGCTGATCCGTCCGCGCGGCGCACCCCGTCAGCCAGTCGAACCGTCACCGCCCCGACCACCACGGTCCGGGTGGAGGGATCTTCTGCGCCATCACCGGCCGGACACAGGTCTGCCCCCGACAGCCCTGCCTGCAGGCAGACCCCTAGACGAGGGACTCGTATGACGACGCACAAGCACCACCGCGAGCCGTTCCGCCATGCCCGGCGACACAACATCCGCGGGCGACTTGGCCAGCTTCCGCTCGTGCCTGCCGCCGCGATCGGTGTGGCCGCCGTGGCCGCCCTGGCGGCAAGCCAGGCGTCCAGCGCGGCGACGGACGTTCGTACAGACCAAGCGACCGTAGGAAACATGTCGGCCGCGTGGGGCCAGACCGTGCCCGGCGTCGCGGCAAGCGCAATCCCGAAGGCCGAGGCGGCCAAACCGCCCTCGGCCACACCGCCCGCGGCCAAGTCCAGCCCTGCCAAAACCAACACCAACTCGCCTGGGAGCACGCCGAACGCGACAAAGACGGCCGAACCCGCGCCGCCTGCGAAGAAGGAGCTGTCCTACACGTACGCGGTTCAAATGACGGGTTGGTACTGCGGGCCGGCCGCCGCCCGGATCGCGCTCACCACCCGTGGCCTGTACCCGAGCCAGGACGAGCTGGCCAACCAACTCGGCACCACGGTCAACGGGACGAACTCCTCGGAGGACATCACCCGGGTGCTCAACGCCATGACCAAGACGTCCTTTTACCACACCACGTCGATCCCCGCGAAGGGGGTAACCAAGCAGCAGGTCGATCAGTTGCAGGCCGACGTGGTGCGCGCGATCAGCCAAAGCTACGCAGTGGTGACCAACATCGTGGGCACCGGGCAGGACGTCAACGGCAACTGGTACAGCTACCCTGGTGGCCATTACATCGCGGTGGTGGGCTACCAGGACAACGGTCGGCAGGTGAAGATCGCCGACCCGGCGAACCCGTACAGTGCCAGCTACTGGATGACCGCGTCCAACCTGGCCGACTGGGTCGGCAGCCGAGGCTACGTTTCCTAACCGCCAAAAAGCACCCGGGCCGCGTGTCATGACGCCGCGGCACCCGTGCTGTCTCCACAGGATCCGGCCCCAAATCACCGACGTCGTCACGATAGCGGTAGTCGTGGCCACGGTGACCGCGATCGGCCTCTGGGGTCGGCCAGCCGAAGGGAAGTCCACACGGATGCGGCTGCGACGCGGTCATTCGGTGGGTGATCGTCTGCGGCCGCACCATCTGCATGGCGGTTTGCGCACGCACGCCGTCGCCGACCGACCAGATGCCAGCGATGACTTCGGACGCTGCAGTCTTTTGACCGCCTGTCCGCCGCTTGGGCGCACGACAAAAGCGGGATGCGTAGGCCGGTCCAGCGGCTCGCCAACGCCGATCGGAGGTGCCGCCATCATCACTGTGTGCATCAGTCCCATGGAGACGGGGCCGTTTCTCAGCAAGAAGCGCCGCTGACGAGAGGAACTCCGCGGCCGAGCCGGATCTCGTGTTCGGGCAGCAGCCCCACCGGCCGGGTCGCGAACACTTTGTGCGCCGCGGTGACCTCGACGTGGACGTTCATCGCCGCCACCGTGATCGCGGTCAGGCAGCCACCGAAGACGACGGCGCCGAACTCGGCCAGGGTCACCACCAGATCCATGGTCACCGGAACCCGAAGCAGCAGCGCGCCGTCGACATACACCACGAGGGCCGGGTCGTAGCGGAAGTTGAGTGTCAGCTCCTGCAGGTCGAGATTGCTGACCGCCCCCGGGCGGTCGCGGGTCGCCTCGCCCGCCGCCACCAGCCGGGCGTAGTCGCGCCAGCCGTTGCTTAGCACCTCGGTCACCGAGATCTCCCTCAGGCCGCCGAAATCCGGGCCGGAGACGGTCACGTTGCCGCGGGTCAGCCCGGCGTCGGTGCGGCTCAGATACCGGGCCGCGTTGGCGAAGACGTCACGCCCGCCCTGGTCGATGATCTCGCCTATCGTGGTCACGGTCGCTTACCCGTCTCGCGGACCAGCAACCGGGGCCGGCCGATGTCCAGCTGTACCAGGATGGCGGGGCCGTGCTGTGGCGTCTGGCGCGGCGCCTTGGACTTGTTCCGCCGGAACAGGCCGATCACGCCGGCGACAAGCAGCGCGAGCAGGGTGCCCAAAGCGCCCTGCCACCACGAGACCGGGCCTTTGGGCTGCGCGATCTCCGTGGGCGCC
>Ga0209382_10012497_pt1 | contig 10486 bp, 7 predicted proteins | sample SoiMetdeltSBSDD5_FD_187599 | JGI IMG/M metagenome (GOLD analysis project Ga0209382, IMG submission 187599) | Bulk soil microbial communities from a Populus tree surrounding site in Tennessee, USA - Soil MetaG P. deltoides SBSDD5 (SPAdes) (version 2) | ecosystem: Environmental > Terrestrial >...
GAGGTAGGCCGTTTCCAGGTTCATCACCCACACCTGGTGCGGGCCAGCCATGGCAATGAACAACTGCGTGCCGATGAGTGCCAGGTCCCAGGGGGAGTTGAGGGCTATCTCTGTGCCGGTACCAGGCACATTGACGCTGCGCGTCTGTGTGCCAGTCCCAGCAATCGTGGTCACGGTACGGGCTTGCAGGTCGAGGCGACGCAGCAGGTGATTTTCGGTGTCGGCGACGTAGAGGATATGGCCGTCCAGGGCCATACCCTGGGGATGATTGAACGTGGCCGTGTTAAAATCCCCATCGGTCTTCCCCATAGCACCACTACCGGCGACGTCCAACACTTTCCCATCGAGGTCAGCTATGACAATACGGTTGTTGTTGGAGTCCGCGATAAAGAGTCGCTGCGCAGGCGCATGGGCGAGGACTTTGCCGGGAAAAGAGAGGGCGCCACTGGCGTATGTGTCTTTTTCCAGCGCAAAGTGCAAGGGTGTATCGTTGAGGGTGCCCTGGCTTTTGGCCTCAGCGATCAGCTCATCAATGACACGTTCGAGGACTTCCTGATGGCCTTCACCGGAGAGATGGCCCAGAACGTAGCCATCAGGTCTGACCACCATCAGCGTTGGCCAGGCCCGCACTGCATACTGACGCCAGATGCGAAAGTCGCGGTCGTTGACCACCGGATGCTGGATCTCATAGCGCAGGATCGCCTGGCGGATGTTGGCTACGTCACCTTCGTTCTGGAATTTCGCCGAATGCACGCCAATGACCACCAGTTCCCTGGCATACTTCTTTTCCAGAGCGGTCAATTCGGGGATGATGTGCATGCAGTTGATGCAGCAGTAGGTCCAGAAATCCAGCAGCACCACCTTGCCGCGCAGGTCGGCAAGGCGCAAGGGCCTGTCGGTGTTCAACCACTGCATGCCCTCGGGAAATTCCGGGGCACGGACGGGGGCGTGGGGCTGGGCCATAAGCGCACCTCGCGGTAGGATAATCGATATCAGGAGGCCCAGCACCAGCAGTCGTAGCAAGGGAAAACGCTGCGGCCCTAGGCACATACAGCACATAGAGCGCCGCATACCTTACTCCTCGAACGCCATCGAGCACTAGGCCTAGGTAACGCATCCCTCAGCCCTGCTAGGAGACACACCACACCAAGACAGACATTGGTGGTTCATGCCTTGACTACCTATACGCCTAGCATTCAGGCAGCCTCGGCAGGTACAGGTTCGCTGGCGTGACGCTTGAGGTAGGTCAGCACTTCCGCGTGCATGCGTTCAATTTCAGCCAAATAGCTGTTGGAGAATAAGTGATATTCTTCCGGAGTTGTCGCGGTGATGCGCATCTGTGCCAGCAGGCGATAAAAAAAGGTAATACGTTCTTGCGTGCCTTGCAGTTCCTGATCGTTCGCAATCATACTGCTTCCTCTCCAAGGACTTCGACGATGCCGCGCCGACTTCGATCGCGTTTGATCTGCCAGTGTGCAATGAAATCATCCACGGTCTCTCCAAGGAGAAACGCTGGGCGAACCACAAAAATGCTTGCGCCGAGTTCCTGTTGGGCGCGTTGATGATCAAACATTGGGAACACCTCAGGATCGTAATCCTGGTCTCGAAAATCGTCTCCTACCACAATGAGAATATCAAGGTCATTCGGCCCCAACTTTGCTGTGATGTAACTGCCAAAGATGACAAATCGTTGCAGCTTCCCTGTGGCTCGGACGAGGTCGTAGATATGCCTGAGTCTGGCGGTTACCAACTGACGCTGCGGCGTGCCGTGACCGAAGCGCGCTACCACCTCGTCAAGTGCAGCCTTATGCACACCTTCAGGCAAGTCACCACGGCTATCGAATGCAGGAAGCGGCATCGGCTGCCATACCTCAGGACAAGTTGTCAACCGCACGTATGGTGCGCTCCTGCCTTGACATACGAACGCTGCTTGAGGACTGTATCAGAGCATACAGCGGTGCAGAAGGGATAGCAAACATGACCGTATCCGGGTCGATGCCTTCTTTACGCCAACTCGTCGAGCAGCGCCTTAGCTTCCTGGAGGTCGGTCGTATCAAAGCCCTCAGTGAACCAGCCATAGATCGGCGCCAGCAGGTCGTGGGCCTCGGCACGCTTGCCCTGCTGCTGCCACAGTCGGCTCAGGCTTGTGGCGGCCCGCAATTCCAGCGACTTCGCCTGCTGGTAGCGGGCAATGTCGAGGGCCTGGCGAAAACAGGCTTCTGCCTCCTCGGTGGGGCTTGCCCGTTTCAGAAGCAGCTCTCCCTTGAGCCGATGCAGCTCCGCCTCCCAGTAGTGATCCCCAATTTTGTGCGCTGTGGCCAGCGCTTCGGCCAGCGTAGTGAGACCTGCTTCTATGTGCCCGACCTGTCCGTAGGCCTCGGCGAGATGGGCCAGCCAACGCGGCCGGTCTATCTCTCCCGCCACGGCCCTAAAAGCGGCCAACCCTTGCTGCAGCTGCGCAATCCCCTCCTCCCCCTGTCCCTGCATGGCCAGTGCCCAACCTCGAGTCATCATACCCACCGCCAAGAACTGCGGAAATCCCTTCTCGCTTGAGAGTGCTATGCCTGCCTCGGCCCACTCCTGTGCAGCTTGCTTCTCCCGGCGGAAGTAATGCAGGAAGGGCGTATAGATGAGGGCAGCCGCCAGGCTGAGGGGATGCTCCAGCTTCTGGGCCAGGGTGAGCGCCTCCTGGTTCCGCTGCAGGGCCTGCTCTGGATAGCCGAGCAGCCACAGAGGCCAGGCCCCATAAGAGAGGCACCACACCCCGAGGTCCAGGCCATAGCGAAAGGCCAAATGGTGGTACTGCTGGCGATCATAGAGCGCTATCCCCTGCTCCAGGTGCACGCGAGCCTGGCTCACCTCTCCGAGGTGGTATACGGTAATCCCCAGCGCATGGCGGGCCACCAGCAGGAGCGCCGTGTCTTGGATACGTTGGGCCAGGCTGAGGCACTGCTCGGCCAGCTCCCGTGCCGTCTGGTATTCCGCCCGCACCAGGTAAAACCGCCACAGTCCCCACAAGACCGGGAAGAGCTCCGGAGTCTCCCCCACCTGCCGGCATAATGCGCGCGCCCGGGTATAGGCGCGTTCCACCTCCGGGACGCCCTGGCCTTTGGCGGCCATCCACGTCTGGCCGAGGGCAATCTGCAGGCTGAGTTCTTGCTGGGCGCGCGCCGGGGTGTCCGGCAGCGTCCCGAGCACCTCCAGGCCCTTGCTGAGGTGCGCAATCGCCTCCGGATACGCCGAGCGCTCGATGGCGCGCTGACCAGCCCGCTGCCAATAGGGTATGGCCTGTGCGCTCAGGCCGGCCTCGGTATAGTGGTGGGCCAGCAACTCGGGCTGCGTCTCGCAGAGTTCGGGGAAGCGCTCTTCCAACACCTGGGCAATGCGCTGGTGGTGCTGCTGGCGGGTACTCCGCAGCAACGACTGATAGGCCGTTTCCTGGATCAGGGCATGCTTGAAGAGGTAGGTCGCCTGTGGTGGCAGACCCTGCTGATACAGGAACTCTGTCTCCACCAACTGAGACAGCCCGCGTCGCAAGGTCTCTTCGTCCCATAGAGAGACAGCATGCAGTAGCTCATAGGAAAACTCGCGCCCCAGCGTTGCCCCGAGTTGCGCCAGACCTTTCACCGTCGCCAGGCGATCCAGCCGTGCCATCAGCGAGTCGTGCAGCGTCGTGGGAATGGCCAGCGGGGGTAGGGGCCCGGTCAGCGCATAGCGATTCTCCTGCTCCTGGAGCAGACCTGATTCCAGCACCATCTTGGTCAACTCCTCCACAAACAGCGGCACCCCATCGGTCTTGGCCACCACCTGCTCGATCACCTCGGGCGGCAGGGCCTTGCCGCGCGCTACCTGGCTGGTCATCTCGCTAGCCTGGCGCCGTGGCAAGCGCGCCAGCGTCACGTGAGCGATATGTGAACGTCCTGTCCAGGGCGGGCTGAAGTCAGGACGAAAGGTGAACAGCGCCAGGATGCGGACCGTGGGGCCTTGATCAACCAGAAGACTGAGCAACTCCAACGTGGTCGGATCGATCCAGTGTAGGTCTTCCATGACAAAGAGCACCGGCTGCTGCGCCGCAATGCGCAGGAAGATGGTCAGGAGGGCGTGTAAGGTCTGCTGCCTCTGCTGCTCAGGAGACACATGCATGGGGGTATAGTCAGGGCTCAGCGGCAGGGAGAGGAGGGTGCCAAAGAGGGGGACAGTCTCCGCCAGCTGCAGGCCATACTGTACCAAGAAGCCCTCCAGTTTACTGAGTTTCTGCGGTGGGGACTCCTCCCGGTCGAAGCGCAGCGCCACCCGTTCCAGCAGCTCGGTCATTGGATACAGGGCCGTGTTCTGGTAATAGGGTGAACACTGGCACGGCGTCAGCCACGCCTGCGGCTCGCGGGCCACGTGTTCCGTCAGCACCCGCACCAGGCGGGATTTGCCAATGCCCGCTTCGCCGCTGAGCAGCACCACCTGCCCCAGGCCGTCTTTGACCTGCGCCCAACGCTCCAGTAACAGCCCCATTTCCTGCTCCCTGCCTACGAGTGGCGTCAGGCCAGTGCTACTGGCCGCTTCCAGGCGACTGCGTGCCGTACTCTCATACAGCACCTGATAGACCTCGAGCGGCTGGGCAAGGCCTTTCACAGGATGCCGGCCTAACGCCTGGCAGGCAAAAAAACCGCCGAGCAGCGACAAGGTCGCTGCGCTGATCACCAGAGTATTGGGGGCTGCAAGGCTCTGCAGACGCGCGGCCAGGTTGGGCGTCTCACCCAGCGCTAACTGCTCCTGCCGAGTGCCGCCCCCTACCTCACCGACCACCACCAACCCGGTATGAATGCCCAGGCGCACGGCTAGGCGTATCCCCCGCTGGCGCGACTGTGTCGGCACAGGGCGCAGCCCTTCCTGCTCCAGGCGCGTGTTCAGCCCGCGCATGGCCTCCACGATCCCCAATCCGGCCCGCACGGCTCGCTGGGCGTCGTCTTCGTGCGCCAGGGGGTAACCGAAGTAGACGAGCAGGCCATCACCGAGATACTGCGCGATATGTCCCTCAAAGCAGGCGATCACCTTGGCACAGGTCTCTTGATAGGCCCGCACTACGGTGCGGAGATCTTCTGGGTCGAGCTGGCGAGCGAGTGTAGTCGAGTCCACCAGGTCACAAAACAGCACGGTGAGTTGGCGGCGTTCGGCCTCGGGTGTCTGGGGCACGGTGACTCCGGGTGCTACGGTAAGAGAAGAGGCGTCCTGAGGCACGGGCAGCGCCGGCTGAGAAGCCGCGGGGTCAGGTGCTGGGATGGCCTTCGGGGGACCCATCCAGACCAGCACACGTCCGTCCTCATCCTGGGCGACCTGTTGCGCGTAGAGGAGTTCGTCCTTGAGATCATTGAGGGTCTCCTCATCCAGGTCAAACTGGCGCTGGAGCGCCCGATACGTTACACGCTGACGCTGGCGCAGGAGATCGACCACGTGATCGAGGAGGGTGTAGAAGTCCATCCTATCTTCTCCGCGCGTCTGAAGGTGATGGCAGACCCGGGATGCACTGTGCTCTATGTACCGTAGCAAGCGGGCCAAGTAAAGGGTGAAATGCCAGCCCTTTCTGACCCCAGTTCAGTAAGTAACACCTTACCCCTCCTCATCGCCAGGGGCGCTGTAGGTCGCCATCAAGTCATCGACGATCTGGTGGAACTCCTCCCACGGCGTCTCGCGATAGGCATGGCCGCGTACAATAAACGGCGCGCCAGCGTAAAACTTCTCGTACTGCAGGTGCCGGCCAGCGAACTCAGAACCAACCATATCCCAGGCGAGTTTGAACAGCTTCATGCGCGACACGGCGTCCGCTTGCGGTGTCTGGAAGTAGGTCCTGAACTGCTGCGCGAGGTGTGGCTCCTCAAGGACGGAAATGTCTGCTGGGAGCTGGAACACACTCCCACCGCAGAGTTCGCGGAGTTGATCGATAAACATCGTGTAGTTCTGTGTACACCATTCGAGCGCGGCATACATCATGCGTCGATTACAGCAGACATACCCTTCCGGCCAGTGTTCATAGGCGTTGATCTGCCCATGCACCATGCCGGCGATGGCGCCTTCGACCGCGGACATTTTGCCGAGTACTTCCCGCACGCCTGGCACCTGGTCAGCACCGGTGGCGTGGGCGATCTTGCTACACAGGCCGAGCAGCAGACGCATCTTGGACCAGTAGCGCACATTGGATTGGTGATTGCCCAGGCAGTGGCTGGGCGTCTTGATGTAGATCTCGCGTGCCAACACGGCATCGTCATGCACAAAGACCCGCTCCCAGGGGACTTTGACATGGTCGCACAGGACCATACTATCGGTTTCGTCGTAGCGATAGGCGAGGGGCGCATCGAACTCCCCGCGGCAGGCGCGTTCCATCGATTTGCGCGACCACAGGGTCAGCCCTGGCGCGTTACACGGTATCGCACATGTGATGGCCTCTTTGGTCTGGTCTGGCGCCAGCGGTATGACGGTGCCAATCCAGATTTCGTTGGCGAGGACCGCGCCGGTGGCGAGCATTTTCATGCCGGTGATGACGACGCCATCGGCTTCCTCGCGCACGACGCGGAGGGTTGGTACCGGCAGGTTTTGCCGTTGGTAAAAGGCTGGATCCCGAGCGGCCTGGGGCGGTAGGACGGCGTAGACCGTGTAGACATCGTGGTCGCGGATGTGCTGGTAATAGGCGAGCAGATGGTCCGGATAGCCATGCGGCCGCTTGAGTTCATCAACCTTCATCGCCATGCCGGTTACAAAGCTCGCGACGTGATCAGGCGAACGCCCGAACATACCATACGTCAGGTCGGCGATTTTGCGATGCCCGATCATGCGGCGCTGGAGGTCGTCTCGCGTCTGCGGTCGCAAGTAATAGATGGAATGGCGCCCCCCGTCTTCCTCGTAGGTCATAGTCTCGCGATGCGCTGGATCAGCCTTCATGTCATAGAGCATCGCAACCGTGTGCACAGCATTGCGAAACGCGGGATGTGTCGTGACGTCATCGATGCGTTCGCTGCCAAGGTAGACCACCCGCCCATCACGCAGAGACTCCACATGCTCTTTCCCTGTCTTCAGCATAATCTGCCTCTCTCTCCTGGTGAGACCGCGCGCCTTCAGGGTGGCTGGCGGGCCTCCACACGATACCGGTAGGCTCACTCTGGATGAAAACCGCTATGGTCTTCAAACGCCCCGACGGGTGGGTAAATCTGCTTGTAGAGGCCGCGCATCCGCTGCGTAATGTAGGTATGGACACGGTCGCGTAGCTCGCTGGGGCGGCGTTGCTGGGCTTTATAGGCCTCGCTGCGTAGGGGGCTGCCGTCTTCAAGCTCCCAGATGCAGAGATAGCGTAACACGCCTTCCCCCTCCTCCAACTTAAAGCGGCGGGCGCTGACGTAGCCCGGAATCTCCAAGCGTTCCGGTAAGTGCTCGTCGTTATACCAGTGATTAAATTCCTCCTCATGCGCCGGGTCGACCTCCATCATGACGACCAGGATAGTGCCGCCAATGTGTTGTGTGGGACAGGTCTTATCGGGTGTCGACATGGTATGCCCTCCTCACGTGCATATGTCAAACTCTGCGGTGCCGTACCTGTGCTCCCTCTCTACACAGGCATTGAGCGCTGCGTATGGGCGCGGCCTACCCGCGCCGTCTCCTCGCGGTGTCCGGCAATGACGCGGACGCCCTCGTCAACCTTGCGTGCGACATTTTCAGGGGTGCAGGTCTCCAAGAAGGCGATGCCTCGCGCCTGGCACGCAGCGAAGACCCGCTCACGGGCGTCCTGCATCTCGGGTGGATACGGCTCACGGGGCACCTGCTTGTAGCCCAAGACGAGCCCCAGGTCACCCGGGCCCATTTCGGCAAAGCCAAGGCCAGGCACACTCAAGATCTGCTCAACATTCGACACGCCCTCCAGGCTCTCGATCTTGACGCCCAGCAGCAATTCTCCCTGGAGGTTCAGCGGCCAGGGATCGGCAAGGCTCATGTAGTCCTCTGGACTGATCCCCCACACCCACGCTGCCGCCGACTCAGAACCTCGACCACGGGTACCAATCCCAAGACCGCGTCCGACACCAACCTTGTGAATAGGATAGCGACACGACTCCACAAACGCCCGCACCGCGTCAGCCGATTCCGCCTGACAGAGCAAGACACCATGCACGCCGCGGGCGAGGATTTGCCGGAATTGCCAGGCATTGTAACGTACGACCAACTCGTTTGAGCCATCCACGGGGACTTCTACAATCACCGTCGGCGTACGGTGACCGCTGCGGGTGGGGCCGCCGTCCACCAGGCCATGCATGTATGCGTCCAGCCCGGCCATGTCGAAGGCGCCGTGTTCCATGCCGACGTTGATGTAATCGGCCCAGGTGTGGGCGTCTTGCTGGCCCTGCTCATGAGTCAGGACGTGCCCGGTATGGCCACCGATATAATAAATCGGTTGGTCAGATTCGAGCAGGGCAATGGCACGATTGATACCGTGTGACATAACGTCTCCTTCCAGAAGCTCTTGGGGCGTGGAGACAAGGACTTTTGCAATTCCTCGATACCACTTCTATAATGCGGCGATGACGCACGCTCACAGAGCATACACCCAATCGCGGGCTTCGAGAACTCGGAGGCAGTTATGCGTGTCTTACTCATCGCTACGAATCGCTACGATAGGTGCATGAGCCGCATGCATGCCCAGCCCCTACCGATCGGGCTGGCGTACCTGGCTGGTGCCCTCGCCGCCTCACCGCACGCCGTCAAAACTCTGGACCTGATGTTCTCTGAAGACCCCCTCGGCGACGTCGAGCAGGCTGTGCGGGAGTTCCAGCCGGCGCTGGTGGGCCTCTCCATCCGTAACATCAGTAACGGGAGCTACCTGGATCCTCAATGGGCCTTGCCCTTCTCCAAGGCCGTGATCGACAAGGTACGCGCCCTCACCGGCGCCACCATTGTGTGCGGCGGGCCGGCCTTTAGCATACTACCACAGGCGATCTTTGCCTATATGGAGCCCGACTTCGGACTGGCCGGGGATGCCGCTGAAGCCTTCGTGCAGCTCGCCGACAGACTGGAAGTGGACGTGCCCTGCCACGACCTGCCTGGCATGGTGTATCGCCAGAACGGCGAAGTTATGGTCAACGGTGGCCGGTGTGCCTCCGCCTTCACCACCCCGCCTCGCCTGGAAGAGCTGGACATGCAGAGATACGCCCAGGCGGGTTTTGGCATTGGGATATTGACCAAGCTGGGCAGCTTTGCTTATCCCACCTCGGCTTCGCAGGCCCAGAGCGATGCAGCAGCATGGCGTGTCATTCGGCCCATCGAGGAGGTGATCCGGGACGTGCAGGACATGCAGCAGCGCTACGGACTCCACAAGGTCTTTTTCATTGATAACGGTTTTAATGTCCCGCTGCCCCATGCCAAGGAGTTGTGTCGGGCCTTGCTGGCCGCACATGTCAAGGTGCACTGGAACACCTGTCTAGCTCCCTTTGGCTGCGATCGCGAACTGATTGGGCTGATGAAGCAGGCCGGCTGCGCGCTGGTACTCATGGGCGGCATGCGGGGTGACCCACATGACGGGGCCGGCCTCGGTGATCGAGTGGTGCCGATGCTGGAGACCTGCCGTCTATGCGAGGAGCAGGATTTGCATTACACACTTTCCGTCGCCTTTGGTGAGCCGGGTGAGACCAGGGCAACGGTGGAGGAAAAGCTGGACTTCCTACGGAGTATCAAACCGGCCATCGCCAATCTCCGGATCGGCGTGAATATTTTACCTGGCACCCCCATCGCGGCACGGGCCCTGGCAGAGGGGCGCATCACGGACGAAGCAGACCTCATCAAGCCGACGTTTTATCTGGCTGAGTCAGTCCAGGACTGGATTGTCGACTATTTGCAGGCAGAGAAGCAAAAACATCCCCGTTGGAATCTGGTCTAGCGCGTCGAGGGGGGCATCTGGATTAGTGACAAAGGAGATACGCCTATGTCCCGCACCCGTGAGCGGTTCCGCAGGGTCATTTCTGGCCCGACGTGTGTCCTGGCAGCGAATATCTTCGATCCTCTCTCGGCACGGATCGCCGACATGCTAGGGTACGAGGTGTGTGTGCTGTCCGGTTCCGTTGGCAAAGCGGTGAACCTGGGGGTCCCGGATATCGTGCTGTCCAACATGTCTGACGTCGTGGACCATTGCCGACGCATTACCCGTATGGCTGAGGTGAGCCTCATGGTCGATGCTGAAGACGGCTTCGGCAATGCGGTCAATGTCAGGCGAACGGTACAAGAGATGGAGGCAGCCGGAGTAGCGGCCATAGAAATCGAGGATAACGCCGTCCCCAAGCGGTTCAATGTGCAGAACCCTGGCCTAATATCAAAGGAAGAGCAGGTGGGCAAGCTGCGAGCGGCGGTCGCGGCCCGGACCGATCCGAGCACGGTGATCGTGGCCCGCACCAGTGCGCTGGCCGCATGCCCGCTGGAAGAGGCCTTGGACCGCATCCGGGCATACGCCACCACTGGTGCCGAG
>Ga0209382_10012498_pt1 | contig 10485 bp, 8 predicted proteins | sample SoiMetdeltSBSDD5_FD_187599 | JGI IMG/M metagenome (GOLD analysis project Ga0209382, IMG submission 187599) | Bulk soil microbial communities from a Populus tree surrounding site in Tennessee, USA - Soil MetaG P. deltoides SBSDD5 (SPAdes) (version 2) | ecosystem: Environmental > Terrestrial >...
ATACGACGCGCGCGTGCTGGCGGCGACTCATTTCTGGGAGTACCGGCCCGCGACCGAGAATGGCGTGCCGGTCGAAAGCGAATCGGTCGTCGAGATCACCATCAACCCGACGCGGTAGGGCCAGGGCCGACCTCAAGGTCGGCCTCTACGTACGTTCAACGCTGGTCAGCCGGACGTCAGCTTCGAGTGGTAGTGCTCCCAGGTCTTCTTGAACAAGCTCGCTGACCAGAGCTTCTCGCGGCTCGCCTTCTGCTCCGCCTCGCTGAAGACGTAGGGCTCGCCGATCTGCATCGCCATGTACTGGCGATACGCGTTCTCCTCGACGTAGGCCGCCAGCGCGAAGCACTCGACGATGTCGGCGCCGACGACGACGACGCCGTGGGCCTTGAGGAGAACGGCCGGACGGGGGCCGAGTGTCGCGGCAAGCCTCTCCCCCATCGGCTTGGTGTTCACCGACAGCGGCGTGTCCATCAGCGGCATGTCGCCCAGCAGGACGCCCTGCGCGTAGACCGGCTTATATGTCACTCCCGTCATCGTCAGGAAGGTGGACCACTGCGGATGCGTGTGCATGACCGCATGCACGTCGGGCCGCGCGCGGTAAATCTCGGAGTGGATGTGGAACTCGAGCGGCGGTTTCGCGCTCCCCTCGACCAGGTTGCCGTCCAAATCGACCGTGACGATGTCGTCGCTGGTCAGCGCGCCGCGGACGGAGGCGCCGGAGTTGATGTAGAACGCGTTGGCGTCGCGCCTCGCGCTGGCGTGGCCGTTGTGATCGATATAGCCGGCGCGCTCGAGCATCCGGATCGCGTCGACGAGCTGAGCCTTCATCGAGACTAGAACTGGAACTCGCCGCCAAACTTGAGCATGCGCCCGCCCATCACCTGGACGACGTTCATCCACTGTGGACCGTAGCGGGTCGTCTGGTTGAGGACGCTGCTCGCGTTGAGCGCGTTGTAGAGATCGAGATTCGCCCTGAGTCTCGCCTTTCCGGCCACGAACGTACGGCTCACTCGCAGGTCCACCTGCTGCAGCCTGGGCTCGAAGATCGTGTTCGGCGGCACCAGGTCGATGACGACATTGTTGCGGCCGACAAGATTGCGGCCGAGCGAGGGAGCGATCTCGGCGTTGACCGCGAGGTAGGTCGTGTTGATCGGCATGCCCGGAATGTTCTGGTAGACGGCGCTGGTCTGCAGGTTCCACGGCAGCGGATAGACGACCATGAATTTCAGCTGCGTCGCCGCCGCCCAGGGGCGCGTCACGCGGCAATAGCCGGGCGCCGTGCCGCCGACCGTGAGGCCGTAGCCGGTGTCGCCGTTCTGCGGCTGGTCAACCGTGACGCAGCTGTCTTCCACCGTGCGGCCGACGCTGAGGCCGCCCTGGAACACGCCACCCTGCGCGAACCGCGCGTTGAGGCTGACGTCGATGCCGTTGTAGACCTCGCTTCGATCGCCGAAATGCGAGCTCTGGGTCACGAGGTTATTCACCTGGCCGAATTTCGCGGGCTTGATGTCGTACAGGCCGCAGATCTGTTTACCGCTGACATCGCCCGGCAGCCGGCTGTCGGTCGGCGCGGTGATGCAGAACGGATCGTAGTCGTCCGGTGAGATGGCGAGGTTATCGGTGACCAGGAAGTTGCCATACCACGTACGGAAGTATCCAAGGTTGAGCGCCATGTTCGACCGCAGCTCGTGCTGCAGCGCCAGCGACGCCTGCCAGTTGTAGCTGTCCTTGTTGAAGCCGCCCAGCGAATCGGCCGCGCGTCCGACGCTGGCCGGTCTGACGAGGCCGAACGTGAGATCCGACAGCGGACCACACTCGCCGTTGGCCGCCGTGGCGCGCAGATCGCAATCCGGGACGAAGTCGCGATTGGCGTCGTTCCACGTCCGGTTGGCGCTCTGCGCCATGTTCTGCAGCGGGTTCCCGACCGCGCCGGTGTTGCGCGGCGTGTAGCGCCCGAGCGACGCCTTGATCGCGGTCTTGCCGGTGCCGAACACATCGTAGGCCCCGCCCACGCGCGGGTTCAGGTTGGTCCAGTTCGGCGAGTCCTTGACCGCATCGGTGTGGCGCTCGGGAACAAAATAGCCGGCGGGCAGCGTCTGGTCGGGGATCGATCCGTTGAAGTTGTTGACCCGCACACCCAGATTGAGCGTGAGCTTCCGCACGGTCCACTGATCCTGCGCAAAGAACGCCAGGTCGCGCGCTGTCTCCCACTCCCCGTACGGGACCGCCCACAGCGTGATCTGCGTCGGCACCATCGCGCGAACTGTGTAATTCCGGGCTCCGTTGATCTGATCGGCGTCGGTATACCGGTTCGGGAGGCGTCCCAGGTTGAACTGGCTGCGCTCGAACCCTGCTTTCAGGTTGTGCGAGCCGGTGATGTAGGAGGCGGTCGCGCGCTGGAAGTAGAACTCGCGCTTCAGCGTCGTGTAGTTGCCGCCGGCGGTGTTGATCGAAACGGCGCGCGAGCCCCACCGGTAGTTGTTGTTGAGCTCGGTGACCTGGATTACGTTCGGCAACACGCCCGGTTCCCGTTTCGTCGTGTTGTGGAACGCCTGCATCGACACCGACGATTCGAACAGCAGCCGGTTGGTGGCGGGGAACGTCCAGCTGATGCTCGGGAAGGTGTTCGGGTTGTAATGATGCTCGCCGGTGGCTTCAGGCGCCGCCAGCACACCGTTCTGCGGCGCCAGCAGGAACATCAGGCAGCTGCAGTTGTTGTTCACCGTCGCGGACGCGACGATCTTGTGCTTGCGCGCGGCCTGCCAGGTCAATCGCAGACTGTGATCGGTGTAGTAATCGTCGGTGGCTGCCGGACGGCTCAAGTCGGGTTCGTACGCAAACACATCGAACACCGGATCCTTGCTGATGTCGATCCCCTGCAGCTTGTTGTAGTAGTTCCCCTGCTGATACTGGCCGACGCTCGAGAACCGGTAGGCGTAGAAGAACCACAGCTTGTCCCGTTTGATCGGTCCGCCCAGACCTCCGCCGGTGTCGATGAGTTTTTTCAAGCCAGGAGCGGACGTCAGCCCGCGTGCGCGCAAGTCGTCGGTGATGTTCGTGCCCTGCAGGTTCGGATGAGAGAACGCCGCGGCGAGGTTGCCCGAAAGAATGTTGCCGCCGTCTCTCGGTACCACTTTTACCTGGACGCCGCCGGTCTGCGCCTCCGCGGACATGCCGCTGGTCTCGATGCTGACTTCCTGGAACGTCTGGTTGTTCAGGCTGAAGACGCCGCCGGTCTGCACCTTCGTGTTGACGCCGTCCTGCACGTACGAGATATCTCCCGCCCGCTGGCCGTGCACGCCGAACTGGCCGCGCTCTCCCGCCACGCCGCCGACGTCGTGCAGCGTCGTCGTTTCCAGCGTCGCGCCGGCAATGAGGGCCGCATACTGACCCATTCGGCCCGTGGTCGGGATTGACGTCAGCGTCTCCCTGTCCACCGTCGTCTGCGTCCGGACGTTGCGGATGTCCACCACCGGCGCTTCGCCTGAGACCGTGATCGTTTCTTCGAGCGTCCCGAGGCTCAGTTCGGCATTGACGGTCGCAGTGAATCCGGCTGTCAGCTCGATCCCTTCGCGCCGCAGCGTGCTGAAGCCCGGCAGGCTGAAAGTGACGACATAGGCGCCGGGCCGCAGGTCGACCAGGGTATAAAGCCCCTGGCCGTCGGTAACCACCGTGCGGGAGCCTTCGATGAGCGCGGGGCTCGAGGCCTCCACGGTGACCCCCGGAAGCGCGCCCCCGGACGTATCGCGGACCGCGCCGGCGATGCCGGACTGCTGCGCAAAGCCCTCGGCCGGCAGCAGCAACACGCACGCAACGATGAGCAGGGCCCCGAGGTGCTGCCGGTGCAAAGTCATGACGATCCTCCGGGCGAAGCAGATACGGAGTGGCCCCGCATTGTCAAGCCATCCCGTGCTACCATCGCCGCCCGGGCTCACTGGGGGAACGATTCATGACTATCAGCAATCGGTGGGTGATTGCACTGCCGTGCGCCGCGCTGCTCGCCGGAACGCCGGTGGTGGCGCACCATTCGTTCGCGACGCAGTACGACATCAACAAGCCGATAGAAATGCGCGGGACCGTCACCAAGGTCGAGTGGACGAACCCGCACGCGCGCTTCTACATCGACGTCAAGGACGAGAAGGGCGAAGTCTCGAACTGGAACTGGGAAATGGCCAGTCCCAACGTGCTGTCCCGGAACGGCTGGAAACCCAATACGTTGAAGCTCGGCGATCAGATCACGGTCGGCGGCTACATGGCGCGGACGGCGCCGCGGATGGCAATCGCCGGCGCCATCAAGGACGCCAACGGGCGGCCGCTCTTCGCCTCGGCCCAGGCCGACCTGCCGCCCAAGTAGCGTACGCCGCAGCCTGTTTTTCTACGGACGGCCGCGATCGGCGCTCAACCAGGAGATTCGCCGTGCGAAGATTTCGTGCAGCATTTGCGATCGCGGCTGCGGTCGCTTTCACCGCGCCGCTTCAGGCGCAGATCACCGTCCCGAAGACGCTGCCGCCAGCCACACGCGCCGGCGGCAACATCACCGCCAAGCCGGTGTCAGGTGCCCTGCCGCGCCAGGCCAACGGCCGCCCGGATCTCACCGGGCTCTGGCTTCGCCGCGGCGGCATCGGCAACATCACGCAGGGACTGCCAAAGGGCGAGACGATGCCTCTGCTGCCGGAGACGCTGAAGCGCATGCGGGCGCTGCTGGCGAAGGATGATCCGCAGCTGCACTGTCTGCCGCTGCCGACGCCGCGCGCCAACCCGTACCCGTTCCGCTTCGTCGAAACGCCCACACACATCTTCATCCTCAACGAATCGATGCACGGCTTCCGGCAGGTCTTCATGGACGGGCGCGGCCACCCGCCCGCCGACGAACTGGTGCCGTCGTGGCATGGCCATTCAATCGGGCGCTGGGAAGGCGACTCGCTGATCGTCGATACCGTCGGCTTCAACGACCAGACCTGGTTCGACAACTACGGCCATCTGCACAGCGACAAGATGCACGTGATCGAACGGTTCACGCGCCGCGACCTGGGCAACCTCGACATCGAGATCACCATCGACGATCCCGGCGCCTACTCGCGTCCCTTCACGCTGCAGTTCAACGCGCAGCTGATGCCGGGTCAGGAGCTGATGGAATACATGTGCGAGGAGAACAACCAGGACACGGCTCACATCGAAGGCCTGGCAGCGCCGGGGCTCGAGGCTGAGAAGAAATAGACCACGACGTGCACGACGGACATGAACCGCAATGTCGTGATCGTCGTGGCCGTCGTGGTTCATTCTTGACAGGTGATGCACATGAATTCGAGGCACATCTTCGCAATCGCGGCGGTTCTGGTGGGCGCGGCGCTGGTCTTCACGTTCCTTGACCGGACCGAGGCACAGTCCTCGCCGGCCGCCCTGACGGGGATGGTCAGCTCGGCGCAGGAAGCGCGGATGGAAGGCGTGCTCGTGAGCGCGAAGCGCGCCGGTTCCACCGTTACCACCACCGTGGCCACCGACGCGCAAGGACGGTACGCCTTCCCGCGCAACCGGCTCGAGCCAGGGACGTACTCGATTCGTATTCGCGCGATTGGGTACGATCTCGACGGCCCCTCGTCGGTCCAGGTCTCCGGCCAACAGCCCGCGCACCTCGATCTGAAGCTGCGGAAGACGCAGGACCTCGCGGCGCAGCTCTCGAACGGCGAATGGTTCATGAGCTGGCCGGGCAGCGTGGAGATGAAGAACGGGCTGCTGAACTGCACGCAGTGCCACGGGCTGAGCCTGATTGCACGTTCGCGCTACACGGCGAAGGAGTGGCCCGCTGTTCTCGATCGGATGGGGCGCTATTCGCAGGGCAGCATGCCGGGCCGGCCGCAGCTGCGTCCAGGCCGGGCATCGGGCAATCCGATCCTCGCGCAGAGCATGTCAGGGCGCGAAGGCGAGGCGCCGGTACGGGGAGAGCTCATCACCAAGACGGCTGAATACCTCGCGACGGTCAATCTCAGTTCGTCGCCCACGTGGTCGTACGAGCTGAAGACTTATCCGCGTCCCAAGGGCAAAGCCACCCGCGTGGTGGTGACCGAGTACGATCTGCCGCGGCCGGAAGCGATGCCTCATGACGCCGCCGCGGATGCCAGCGGCATGGTGTGGTACGCGGACTTCGGTTCCCAGGTGCTGGGCGTGCTGGATCCGAAGACGGCACACGTCGTCGACTATCCCATGCCTATCACCAAGCCCGGGGCGCCGCTCGGCTCGCTCGATCTCGTCCTCGACAAGCAGGGCAACATCTGGATGGGAACGATGTACCAGGGCAGCCTGGCGAAGTTCGACGTCAAGTCGAAGACATTCCAAACATGGGGCTCCCCCACCTTCAAGGAGCGGGACGAGGCGCGCATCGCGATGGTGATGCCGATCAACCACGACGTCGACGGACAGGTCTGGATCGGCGGCGACAGCGAATACCAGGTGGACGTGAAGACCGGCCAGTGGAAAGCCATCGACTATGCGACCGGCCTGAAGGACTCGTCCATTCTCCGCGAGCTGAGCTCGTACGGCGTGGCGTCGGATTCGAAGAACAACTTCTACGGCCTGAACCTGAACGCGACCTACATCATCCGGGTGGACGCAAAAACCAAGCAGGTCACGCCGTTTCCAACGCCGACACCCAATGCCGGCCCGCGTCGCGGGCACATGGACGCGCAGGATCGGCTGTGGTTCGCGGAGTTCAGGGCGAACAAGATCGGGATGTTCGATACCAGGACGGAGAAGTTCCGCGAGTTCGCGGTGCCGACGCCGTGGACCAACGTCTACGATGCGATCGCGGACACCGCCGGCTACGCGTGGGCGGGCGGGATGAACAACGACCGCATCGTGCGGGTCAATACCACGAGCGGCGAGACTGTCGAATACCTGCTGCCGCGCGCAACCAACATCCGGCGCGTCAATGTCGACAATGCCACCAGCCGGCCGACGTTCTGGGTGGGCAACAACCTGGGCGCAACGATCATCAAAGTGGAGGCGCTGGAGTAGCCCGCCCCGCGGAAGTTGGCAACCACGACGCGCACGACGGTCACGAATAGAATGGGTCGTGATCGTCGTGGCCGTCGTGGTTAATGCGCCGTTTGATCGTGGTGTTGTTTCATGCCACGATGCTGCGACCCCCAGCGACGATGTCTATATGACAAATCCGCGTCGCTATCGGGTTTCCATCATCCTCGTATCAATCGTGCTCGCGCTCGCGCACAGCGTCGAGGCGCAGACGGCCGATGCGCCCCGCTGTGGAACAGGCGTGCACGAAGACGAGGCGACCGGGACGGTCGTTTTTCCCGAAGATCAGATCTTCTGCCCGCTGATCGCCGATCCGAAAGAAGCCCGATCCTTTGTCACCTTCCTCCGCGGCACCTTTCCGTCACTCGACGACCCATCAGGTAAGGGCACTTCGATCGCCTCCGTGGGCCTGGGCGATAGCTTCGGGCTGGTGCGCCAGGGAGGGCCGGCCCCGGGCGAAGGCGTGCAGCTCGACGTGGTCGGAAGCATCTTTGCGCAGTTCAACGTCGGAGCTCCTTCAAACGATCTCATCAACGCGGACTATCTCATCGGCGCACCACTGACATTTCGCCGGAGCGGCTTCAGTATTCGCGCACGGCTCTACCATCAGAGCTCGCATCTCGGCGACGAGTACCTCTTGAACAGCGAGGATGTCGAACGCGAGAACCTCTCGTTCGAGGCTGTGGAGTTCCTCGTGTCACAGGAGATACGCGTCGTGCGCGCATACGCCGGCGTCGAGCGTATCTTCCGGCGCGAGCCGGACACGCTCCCGTCCAGGCTGTTTCACGTCGGCGCGGAGTTGCGCAGCGGGCGTGCGCGGAAGGTTCAACTGGTAGGAGGGGTTGACGTCAAAACGACGAAGTTCCACGACTGGTCGCCGGCGGTCAGCGGACGCGCGGGCGTGGAATTCGGGCGCCCTGGACCGAGCGGCCATCCCGGGCGCCTCATCATGCTGTTGCTGGAAATCTACGACGGCCCCTCACCGTACGGGCAGTTCTTCCAGGACGACATCTCATATGTGGGCATCGGCCTGCACTTCGGGCTTTGAGCTCCACAAGAACTGCGATTCAGAAAGATCACGAAGATCCGGATTTACAAAGAGGCACGGAGCGCCGGTGACCGCGCTTCGCGCGGCAGGCGTGATGACTTCTCTTGCCTAAAGACGCGTGCAGTCACCTTCCGTGCGTCTCCGTTGCTCCGCGCCTCCGTGTGAACCCGTTTCCTCCGTAACCTCCGATCGCTCAGGTCGTCACGCGGCGCTTCCACAGCTCCCACGATCGCCCGACGGTCGCGAGGTTGATCGCGTCCGCCAACCGGCCTTCCTCGGCATCCAGCGCCGCGATTGATCCACCGAGCGCCGCGGCCTGCAGCTGCACGCGTGCGCTGATTTCGGTAAAGACCGCGCGGAACACTGCCGCCTGGATGCCCGGCCCGACTGCGATGAAGCCGTGCGCGCGCAGGAGGACGACCGCCTTGTCGCCGAGCGCATCGGCCGCTCCGGCTCCCCGCTCGGCGCTGCTGATGACGATGTCGGTTACGCCGAACCGGTCGCGGATGTCGAAGACCGGGACGCCGGCCGCAAGGAACGCGGCGTTGTGGTAGGTCGCCCGCATCGGCGTCGACGTCAGCCCGAACGGGATCACCGCCGGCGAGTGGCCATGCGCGATGCCCATGACGTCGGGCCGCTTGCGGTAGATCTCGCCGTGAAGATACCGCTCGATGAACGGCGTCCGCCCGCGCGCGTCGCACGGGGTGCTCTCGAGCGTGAATTCCATGATGTCGTCTGCGGTGACGAGCGCCGGCGCAAGCGATCGCGACATCAGAAACCGCTGCGGGTTGCCCGGATGGCGCATGGAGACGTGCCCGGCGGCATCGAACACGCCCAGGTCGGCGAGGATCCGGCTTGCGATAGCCAATTCCGCCCCCGCTTCGACGGGCACTCCGTTGCCCCCTTCCCCCTCACCCCCTGCCGCCTTGCCCCCTGCCCCCTGTTCTATTTCCATGGCATTACAGAAACGTGGATCGCGCCGGGCGCGCCTTCTCCGCCCACCGACTTGATCGCGAGGTCCACTTCCGCCAACCCGAACCGGTGCGTCGTCAGCAGGTCGAGCGGATACTTGCGCGAGGCGAGCAGCTGGAGCCCCATCTCCACGGCGCGATACGAGTGGCCGCGCGCGCTCTTCAGCGTGATGCCTTTCCTGGTGAGGCGCCCGATCGGGAAATCGGGAAATGTCGCGTTCCCCTCGCCCTGCACGACGAGCGTGGCGGCGCGGCGCTTGGCGGCTTCGATCGCCAGCAGCATCGGCGCCGGTCCACCGCCCGAGGTGCAGTCGACGGCGACGTCCACGCCGCGCCCATCCGTGATCTGCTGAATGCGCTCGTTCGCGCTTTCCTTCTGCACGTCAATCACGAGATCCGCGCCAAGCATCGATGCGACCTCGAGCCGGCGCGCGTCCTTCGACGTGCCGGTAATGATGACGCAGCTCGCGCCCGCCGACTTCGCAGCCATCAGGCAGCAGAGTCCCTGCTGACCGGGGCCCTGGATCAGCACGGTGGAGCCGAAGCCGACGCCGCCGTCGAGCAGCGTCCACTGAATCCCGTTCGACATCGGCGTCGCGATCCCGGCTTGCTCCGGCGACAGCCCCTTCGGCACGCGGTGCAGCACGGCGTTCAGCGGAAGGTAGACATAGTGGCTGAAGCCGCCCCACAGCGAGGGCACGGTGTCGATGGCGGTGTAGCCGTAGCGGATCGCCTTCGGGTCGTAGAACCACTCGGTGGCGGCGCAGTGGCGATACTCGCCCATGTGGTCCCACTCGCAATGGCCGCACGGCAGGTAGTGCTCGAGGAAGACGAGATCCCCCTCCGTGAATCCCTTGTGCTCGGCAAACAGGCGGCCGACCTTCGCGAGGGTGCCGACGTTCTCGTGCCCCATGATGAGCGGCGCGCCGCGCAGCGGCAGCTTGTACTGGCTGACGTCGGTACCACAAACGCCCGCCACTTCCACCTTCAACAGGGCGGCGTCAGGCGGCAGCTCGGGCAGGTCGAATTCGCGCAGCTCGGTGGTGGACGCGGCGACCTTCAGCGCCGCCAGCGATTTTTCCGATGCCATCGCCCAGCATTGTAGTCACACGGCGCTTGCGTGCCAGCAGGCAAGGGTCCATGATAGGCCCCCGCCTTCGCGGCTGCGCCGCTTCGGCGAGGCAGCTCTCAGGAGGATCACCATGCGCGTCGCTGGAATCGTGGCCGTCGTATCCGTGCTGTCGGCGTCGACGCTGTTGGCTCAAGCTCCTGAATGGATCGTCTACGTCGATCGGGCCGAGCGATTCACGATCAACTTTCCCGGCCAGCCGACGATCAGCGAGAGGATGTACGAGCCCCAGCGCGGCCCGATGCAGCCGGCGCGCGTCTATACGGTGCAGGACGGACCACGGCGCTACATGGTAACCGTCGTCAATT
>Ga0209382_10012501_pt1 | contig 10485 bp, 7 predicted proteins | sample SoiMetdeltSBSDD5_FD_187599 | JGI IMG/M metagenome (GOLD analysis project Ga0209382, IMG submission 187599) | Bulk soil microbial communities from a Populus tree surrounding site in Tennessee, USA - Soil MetaG P. deltoides SBSDD5 (SPAdes) (version 2) | ecosystem: Environmental > Terrestrial >...
GCTGACAGGGAACAAATAGGAGGAGGCAATGTTGAAGCGTGGATGGGTCGCTTTGATCGGCGCGGCGGTGGTCGCGCTGGCGATTCCGGCCGTCGGGCAGGGGGCGACCAGGGCGCTGGTGAACACGGACAGTCCGTCGACACCGTTTCCACAGAACAAGCAGAACGAGCCGGCAGTGGCGATCGACCCAATGCATCCGAACATTGCCGTAGCGGGATCGAACGACGAGATCGACGAGCCGAAGTGCGGGGGCAACGAATGCCCGTTCACCCAGGGCATCGGCAACTCGGGCGTGTATTTCTCGTTCAACGGCGGCACGAGCTGGAGTCAGCCCACCTATCAGGGCTTCAGCGGCCGGAGCGGGACCGGCGTCGGCGACACCGGATGCAACGGCTGCGGGCCCGGCCCGATCGGGACCGTTCCAAAGTACTTCGAGCAGGGACTCGTCTCCGATGGAGACCCGGGCGTCGCGTTCGGCCCGGCGCCGCGCCCTGACGGGAGCTTCTCGTGGTCGAACGGCTCGCGCCTTTACTACTCGAACCTGGCGTCGAACTTCAACACGAGGCGCAAGGACTTCACGTTCAAGGGAGTCGAGTCGATCGCGGTCTCGCACGTGGACAACGTGGAGGCGGCAGCGGCCGGCGGAGCGGCGGGCAAGGCGGCTTGGCATCGCCCGGTGGTCGTCACGTCGCAGAACCAGAGCTCGTCGACGTTCTCCGACAAGCCCGCCATTGGCGTCGACAACGCGGCCACGAGCCCGTTCTTCGGCAACGCATACGTCTGCTACTCGCGATTCCAGTCGATCGGCTCCGAGCCGGTGGCGATCCACGTCACTCGCTCCACCGACGGCGGCAACACCTGGGCGAAGCCGCAGCGACTGACCCCCTCGTTCGACAGCCCGGCCCAGCCGGGCAGGCAAGGCTGCTCGGTCGCGACCGACAGCCACGGCGTCGTCTACCTGGTCTGGGAGGACACCCAGCACCACCAGAGCGTGTTTCTCATGGACCGGTCGTTCGACGGCGGCAAGACGTTCGAGAAAAAGCCGCGGGTCGTCGCAAACGTGACCGACGTCGGGCAGTTCGACAACGTGCGGTCGATCTCGTTCGACGGGATCGCGGGAGCGCGGACGAGCTCCTTCCCGAGCCTCGACATCGCCAACGGCACCCCGACCGGCATCGGCGCACCGAACACTCTGGCGCTGGGTTGGTCCGATGGGCGACAGGGCCTCAACAACGAGCACGCGCTTGTAAAGCTGTCGAGCAACCGCGGCAACACGTGGACGGTCCCGAGGCGAATGGAGCGGAGGGTCGATCGCCCTGACTTCGCGTTCCTCAGCCTCTCGCCCGATGGCAGGGACCTCTACGTGGTGTACGACGGGTTCACCGATCCGTTCCGGGACAACACGACCGCGCCGAGGCGCTTCGCGGGTGTCGTGAGGCACGCGGACGTCTCCGGGACGTCACTCAACAACAGGACGACGCTCCATCACGGTGCCGTCGGTGACGCTCGCGCGTCGAGCGCGAACTCGCTGATCGACGAGTTCATCGGCGACTACAACACGGTGGACTCCACCAACGCCGATGCCCTCGCGGTTTACAACGATGCCAGCAACGCGGCCGTCTGCCCGGCGATGAACGTGTTCCGGCAGGCTACGGTGGACGGGACGGCCGGCGACGCACCGGCACCGGGCACGGATTGCCCACCCACGTTCGGCAACACCGACATCTACTCGGCGGCCTCCGCGGATCCCACGACCCCCTGAGGAGCTAGTCGTCTCGCGCCGCCCCGACCCGCGCCCAGTGGGTCGGGGCCGGCGCGGGTGAATGCCCGTTGGTGGCCGCCAACGCCGACGGCGGGGGGCGCGTCGTCGTCCCGGCCCATCCAGGCCACGCAGCGGCACGCTCGAGCGCGGAGTCCAGGTAATCCTCGAGCAGCGTCAACCCCGAGAGCCCCGGAACCTCGGCGATGGTCCGGTCGATCTCCCTGATCTGCTCGCGTCCCTCCGGGCCGTCGCCGAACAGGTAGATGCCGAGGGCGTCGACCTCCTCCTCGGTCTTCACGCCGGCGCCGACGGGCGTCCAGAGGTGGCTGAGGGCCGAGCGGACGATGCGGCGTGCCGCCCGCGACCGTCCCATGCGCGCCTTGGCCTGCGCGCGGTAGAAGGCGAAGTGGCGACGCTCGTCCCTGATCACCCTGCGGAGGAGCTTGTGAAGCTCGGGGTGATGGGAGCGGCGGATCAGGGCGTGATACCCGGTGAGCGTGGTGAGCTCGTTGACCGCACCCCACATCATGTGAACGGCCGCGAAGTCGCGGGCGGCCATGGACCCGAGCATCGTTGGGAGCAGGCCGAGCCCGTTGCCGATTCCCAGCCGAACCCGGAGATCGCGCCATCGGTTGCGTCGGGTCGGCATCGGGGTGGTGCCGTCAGGGAGCTTGGGCTCTCCCGGGACCTCGATGCCGTAGGCGCGCAGGAAGTCCGAGAATGCCTCCCCGTGCCAGAGCTCCTCGTAGACCCAGCAGGACAAAAAGGAGGTTATCTGCGGGTCGGCGGCGACCCTGGTGGCGAGCAGGTCGCGAAGGTAGATCACCGTGTGTGCCTCGATGTCCATCATGTAATGGAGGCACATCACGTCGCCGTCGCTCAACGCGTGATCGGGGATCGCCTGCCAGTCGATCCCGCTGAGGTCGACCTTCTTCGAGTTGCGCAGATACCGGTCGAGGTCGAACTCGACGATGGTGGGCTTGGCCATGGATTCCCCTCCGGTGCTCGCTTTGCCGTGCGCGCCGGGGCGGCGCAGTATCAAGCTACGGCCCCGGAGGGCCGTTGGATCATCGGCCGGCCGGCGGGGCGGACCGGTTGCGGCTCATGTGGATGCACGACGGCGTCGATACCTGTATGAGTGGGCGGGGGTCGGTGAAGCGATGACCCACAGCCCGATCAGCCAACGCCTCAGGTCCGCGGCGAGCGTCGCCTTCGAGCGCCTCGCATGGCGGCGGACGGAGGCCGGCCGCGTGCGGGAGGACCGCGTCACGGCGGTGCGGACGTTCGTCTACCTGTTCGGCTTGGGAGCAACCCTCGTGCTCATCAGCCTGCTGCCCCCGCACTCGCCGGACCGGGACACGATCGGCCTCGTCGTCGTCGCCGCCGCGGCGTACGCCGCCGCGCTCGCGTTCTTGATCGCCTTCGATCGACTTCCGCCGCGGATCCTCGAAGCGGCGCCCCTCCTCGGGACGGTGTTGGTGAGCCTCGCGGTCTACTTCGGCGGCTCGGAGGCCGCGACCGCGTACGCGATGTACTACTTCTGGGTCGCGCTCGCCGCCTGTTACTTCCTGCGCCCCCCGGTCGCGGTCGCTCACCTGGTCGTCGCCTCGCTTGCCTACGGCCTCGTGCTGCTCGTCGGTCCCGGTCACGTGGTGTTGCCAGGCCTGACATGGGCGATGGTGACCGGAACCCTGGTGGTCGTGGGATTCCTGATGATCACCCTGCGGCACCAGGTCGAACAGCTCGTTGGCCAGCTCGCGTCGGCAGCGCGGACGGATTCACTGACGCAGCTCGCGAATCGGGGCGAGCTCGAGGACCGGTTCGCAGCGGAGCTGGAGCGCTCCACGCGTACCGCGAGACCCCTATCGATCCTCGTCCTCGACCTGGACTGGTTCAAGGACTACAACGACCGGTTCGGGCACAACGCCGGCGATCGCGCGCTGGTGATGCTGGCCGAGGCGCTGAAGCGCGCGACGCGGACGAGTGACGTAGTGGCGCGGCTCGGCGGCGAGGAGTTCAGCGTCCTGGCGCCGGAGACCGATGAGACGGAGGGGTTCCTGCTGGCGGAGCGCCTGCGGGCGGAGGTGCGCGCGTCGTTTGCGCGAGAGACGGAGAAGATGACGATCAGCTGCGGCGTCGCGAGCTTCCCGGTTCATGGGATCACCTCCGGCGAGCTGCTCCACGCCGCCGACCGCGCGCTCTATGAAGCCAAGGAGGCGGGAAGGGACCGGTCCGTCGTATTCAAGCGGGCGGGCGCGGACGCCGAGGAGAGCGAGCGGATCGCGATCGAGCGCACGAGCCCGCAGCTCGCCTCGCTGGTTTCGCTGGCGGAGGCGGTTGACCGCCGCAAGGGATCGCCGGCCAACTCCCGCCGCGTCGCGCGCTGCGCCGAGGCGCTCGCGCGCCACCTGCGCCTTCCCGAGGAGGACGTCGAGCGGGTGCGGATCGCCGCGCTCCTTCGGGACGTCGGGGAGGTGGGCGTTGCGGAATCGATCCTGAGCAAGCCGGGACCGCTCGACCCCCGCGAGCGACTCGAGGTCGAGCGCCATCCGGAGATCGGAGCCCGGATCGTCGGGACCGCGCAGCTCGGACGCGTTGGGGACTGGATCCTCACGCATCACGAGCGTCCCGATGGCCAGGGCTACCCGCGCGGGCTGCGCGGGCACCAGATCCCGCTGGAGGGCCGAATCGTGGCGGTCGCGGACGCCTACGCCGCAATGACCGCGGAGAGGCCGTATCGGCGGCCGTTCTCCGCGCACCGCGCGCGAGCTGAGCTTCAGGCGCGCGCCGGGACGCAGTTCGACCACGACGTCGTCGAGGCCTTTCTCGCCATGGACGCCGACTCGGGCGCGGAGCCCAATGCCGGCGACACGGTCCCGGCGGCCGACGGGCGCTAGCGGCCGGCCGCGAGAACCTCGGCCCTCTGCGACTTCAGGACCCGGAACCGCGAAGGCTCGTATCGGTGGTCTATCGGTCCTCGGTCGCAAGCCTGCCCGCCAGCTCGACGAAGTAGTCGAGCGACGCCGGGTTCGCGAGGGAGTCGCGGCTGGCCGCCTGATCGGGCGGAGTGCCGGTGAGGATTCGCTTCACCGGGATCTCGAGGACCTTGCCGGACAGGGTCCGCGGGACCTCGGCGACCTGGTACACGGCGTCGGGGACGTGGCGCGGCGAGCACCGCTCGCGGACCAGCTGCTTCAGCTCCGCGGTGATGTCGTCGGTCAGTTCCTCGCCGTCGGCGAGGACGACGAACAGGGCCATCCAGCCCTCGGTGCCCGTGCGGGGGATGTCGACGACGAGGGCGTCGAGCACGCTGGGGGCGGCTTGAACGGCGCGATAGATCTCGCTGGTACCCATCCGGACGCCGTGGCGGTTGATCGTCGAGTCGGAGCGGCCGTAGATGACGGCGGTGCCACGTGAGGTGATCTCGATCCAGTCGCCATGGCGCCACACGCCGGGATAGGTCTCGAAGTAGCTCGCGCGGTAGCGCGATCCGTCCTCGTCGCCCCACAGGAAGAGCGGCATCGAGGGCATCGGCTCGGTGATCACGAGCTCCCCCACCCGGTCGACGATCGAGTTCCCGTCCTCGTCGAACGCCTCGACCTTGGTGCCGAGCGCGCGGCCCTGCAGCTCGCCACGATAGACCGGGAGGAGCGGTACGCCGCCGACGAACGCCGTGCAGGCATCGGTGCCGCCACTCGTGGAGAAGAGCCACGTGTCGCGACCGACGTGCTCATAGACCCACTCGAAGCCCTCGGGCGAGAGCGGCGAGCCCGTCGAGCCGACGGAGCGAAGGCGGGCGAGGTCGCGACCCGCGCGCGGTTCGACCCCGGCCTTCATGCACATGGCGATGTAGCTGGCGCTCGTCCCGAGGCAGGTCATGCTCGTGCGCTCCGCGAGATCCCAGAGGACGCCCGTGTCGGGCTGTCCAGGACTGCCGTCGTACAGCACGATGGATGCATCGGTGAGCAGGGCACTGACGAGGAAGTTCCACATCATCCATCCGGTCGTCGTGAACCAGAAGATGCGATCGCCGCCGTGAGCGTCCACGTGGAGATGGAGCTTCTTCAGGTGCTCGAGCAGGATGCCGCCGTGCCCCTGCACGATGGCCTTGGGGAGGCCGGTGGTGCCGGACGAGTACAGGACCCAGAGCGGGTGGTCGAACGGGACCCGCTCGAACTCCAGCGTGGCGCCGCGACCTGATTCCAGCAGCTCGTGCCACCTCATCGCGGGCTGGAGGCCACTGAGATCAGGGTCGGGATCGAGGTAAGGGAGGACGATCGTGCGATCGAGACTGGGCATCGCGGCCTGGAGCTCGGCGACGACGTCAGTGCGATCGAAGACGCGGCCGCCATAGCGATAGCCGTCGATGCAGAAGAGGACCCTGGGCTCGATTTGCGCGAAGCGGTCCACGACGCTCGCCGCCCCGAAGTCGGGCGAGCAGCTGGACCAGATCGCGCCGATGCTCGACGCCGCGAGGAACGCCACGAGCGCCTCGGCGATGTTCGGCATGTAGGCGACGATTCGATCGCCGCGGCCCACGCCCAGCGACCGCAGGCCGGTCGCAGCCTGAGCCACCTGCGTGCGGAGCTCGCCCCACGTGAGCGCGTCCAGCTCGCGGATCTCCGAGGCGTGGAGTACCGCCGGATCGGCGTCGCGCGTGCCGCGGAATATGTGCTCGGCGTAGTTCAGCTCGGCGCCGGGAAACCAAGTCGCTCCCGGCATCGCACGCTCGGCGAGGACTTCGGTGTACGGCGTCGCGGACTGCACGTCGAAGAAGTCCCAGATCGAGGCCCAGAACGCCTCGATCTCGGTGACCGACCACTCCCAGAGCGAGTGGTAGTCGTCGAAGTCGAGGCCGCGCTCGTCGGCGAGCCACCGCATGTAGCGGGTCATCGTGGCTCGGTCGATGCTCTCCGCAGAGGGCTCCCACAGCAGCTCGCCGCGCCGCAGTGCCGCGGTTTCGATCTCCGCCATGGCGGCGCTTATATCACCGCGACGAGCGGCGGCCGACGTCGCGGTCGAGGGCCAGGAGAAGCGCGAGGGCGAAGCCATGGGCCCGGTCGAGCGCCCCGCGGTCGATGCGCTTCGGATCGTCCTCTGGGCTGTGGTAATGCGTTGGGAGGATGGACCCGTCGGCGAGACAGGTGATCGTGGTGGCGCGCAGCTTCGCGATCCGCGCCGGCAGCGCGTCCGTCGCGAACGCGCTTCGCCACGGCTTGGCACCGAACCGGTTGCCGTTCTCGCGATCGGCCTCGGCGACGGCCGCGCAGAGCTCCGCGAGGCGGCGGTCCAGGTCATAAGTGACCGCGAGGCCTTCACCGGTCTGCCAGCGGACGGTGCCGGCGCCCACGGCGTCGAGCACGAGGAAGTAGCTCGACTCGCGGTCGATGCTCTTGCGGTGGGCGCGGATGAACGACCGCATTCCCTCCATCTGGCCCTCCTCTCCGCCGGTCAACAGGATCCAGACGTCGAGGTTCTCCGGCGGCTCGGCGTCGAGCTCCTCGGCGAGCGCGAGGGCCGTCGCGACGCCCGAGGCGTTGTCGTTGGCGCCCGGGACGACGTCGGAGAGCTCGATGTCCGTGAGCAGGAAGACACCGATGAGAAGGGTCAGCGTCGGGATGAGCTGAAGCAGGGAGACGAGGTTGGAGTCGACGCCCGCCATTCGAGCGCCGAGGATGGGGAGGAGGATGGCGAGCGACCAGAACAGGATGCGAAAGGGGGAGACGGGGAACGGGAGCCGGCTCGACAGCCGCGATGCGCGGGCAACGCGCCTGGGGTCGAAGGCGGCGCCGGTGCGCGCCGAGTCGTAGTGGGCCGTGATGAAGACGCGCGCCGGCGCGTCCGGCCTCTTCCCGCGCGCGATGACGTTCTGCGAAGCGCGGCGGAAGAAGAGGCGCCGAGCGAGGTAGAAGCGCCCGTTCAGATCCAGGTACATCGACACCGCAGCGACGAGGACGAGGCCGAACCCGACCGCCGGCTGGACGATGGCGACCAGGCTCCCGGCAAACCCGACGACACAGTGAAGCGCGTGGACAAGTCCGTACTGGGGATGCACGTAGGTCGGCTCGACGTCCGTACGCCGACCCGTGCCGCGTAGGCGGTCCGCCAGCCAGTTCGCCGCGCGACGCTCGGCGTCGGTGCCCGCGCGCCGACCCTCGAACGAGCAGAGCTCGCTGATCACGTCCATGCGGGCATCGGCGTTCACGGGCGGAGGATTATCGCGGGCGGCGTGGACCATCGGCCCGACCCTGATGCGGCGGGTGGGACTCGAACCCACATGCCCTTCCGGACAGCGCCTTTTGAGGGCGCCCTGTATACCCGATTCCAGCACCGCCGCTTTCCATCCATTTTGACGACTCGAGGCTGGAACTTCGTGCGGACGCTTTGCACGCGATGCGCGCACGCAACGCACCCACTCCATCTCGACACACGTCGCTTTCGCGCCTGATTCGTCGCTAGCCTCGAGTCGTATGTGCGGGCGCTACACGCTCACGAACGCCGATCCCGCGCGCATCCGCGCGCGGTTCGGGATCGAGGAGTCGGCGAAGGTGCCTGAGACGGATCCCCGCTACAACATCGCGCCAACCGATCCGGTGCTCGCCGTCCGGCGGACGCAGTCCGGCGCCCGCGAGCCGGGCCGGCTGCGGTGGGGGTTGGTACCCGGCCGGTGGGCCGAGCGCCGCTCCGGGCCGCCCCTGATCAACGCCCGCGCCGAATCGCTGACGAAGCAGCCGGCATTCGCGGAGTCGTTCCGAGAGCGCCGCTGCCTGATTCCCGCCGATGGGTTCTACGAGTGGCGGAACGACGAGGGCGGCAAGACGCCGATCTGGCTCAGCCGGCCCGACGGCGAACTCTTCGCCTTCGCGGGGGTGTGGGCGGAGCTGCCGTCGCGGGAGAAGTCGGACCCGCTTCACAGTTGCGCCATCGTCACCTGCGATCCCAACGGGCTCATCCGCCCGATCCACGACCGGATGCCGGTGGTGCTTCAGCCGGAGGTCGAGGCACTGTGGCTGGATCCGGATGCGGATGAGGACGACCTACTGGAGGTGCTCGCGCCCGCGCCCGAGGACGCGCTCGTAGCGCGGGAGGTCGGGGACTTCGTCAACGACGTCCGCGACGACGGCCCGCATCTGACCGAGAAGCGCGCGGAGGCGCAGCCCCAGCTGTTCTAGCGTCGCTCTTCCCCTTCGTCTTCGTAGCGGCTCTCGCCGTGCTCGTCGCCGCCGCGCTCGTCGGGTTCCTCGTCGCCGCGCGCGTCGGGCTCCTCGCCCTCACCGGGCAGCGGGACGCCGCCGACGGGCCGCTCCTCCTCGACGTGCCAGTTCTGGTTGAAGCCGACCATCGCGACCGTGATCAGCAGGAGTTGAACCGGCACGACGATGATCGTCAGCAGGCCCAGGAAGTCCTCCGGCAGCGCGGGGCTGCTGAGCCCGCCCTTGTCGCGGGCGAACCACGCGGGGGCGGCGATCGCAGCGAAGATCGCCATGATGATCGCGAGCGCCGCCGCCACCGGCAGCACGCCTCGGTTCCATCGTGCGACGAGAAATGCGAACAGCACGTAGAGCCCCGCCCAGATAAGAGTGGCGACGCCCACGCTCGCCCCCTCGAGGCGGGTCCAGCCGCCGAGCGTGATGATCACCAGGAGACCCGCGGAGACAAGCAGGACGAAGGCGATGATCCCCTTCATCGTCTTCGTCTCCGGCTTCTCCCTGTTAGGCCGCCAGAGCTCGTATCCGGGCCGGACGCTCGTGGCCTCCACAGAGCAAGTCTAGAATCTCGGAGGGTCGCGCGCGGCGGTTACTTTTGCGCACGTGCGCGGCGCTTTGTTCGACCCGCGGACGTGGCGGAATTGGAATACGCGCCAGGTTTAGGTCCTGGTGGGCCCTTTGGCCCTTGGAGGTTCGAGTCCTCTCGTCCGCATCTATCTAGACTTGTCGGGCGCTTGGGGCAGTAGCTCAATTGGCTAGAGCTCCGGTCTCCAAAACCGGCGGTTGGGGGTTCGAGTCCTCCCTGCCCCGCTAGTCGGGACGCTGCTCAGGTCATATCTATTCGTAAGAATCGGCCGCGGCGCGCGGTTCGACGGCGATGGCAGTTTGCGCATACGACGTCACATTTGTCGATCTCATCCAGCACGCTCTTCCAGTTTCGATCACGAAGGCCCTCGCCGATCGTGAACGCCTTGTCGGCGAGGTGGTCGAACTCCAGGACGAGGGGATCGTTTTCCCCGCAGTCGACGCACGGGCGTGCGCTCAAGAACTCCATCAAATAGGCAACCCGCTGCCTGCCGACAGCTCCCTTACGGCGACGTGCCCGATCGATATAGAGCAGTCGATTCGCCGCGTAGTGCGCCTGTGCGTATGCGGCCCTGCAGCGTCGACAGTAGGGACCGCGCTTTCCGGCCGCCTTTTGGCGCCAGACGGACTCTTTGATCGGCTTCGGCTTCCCGCAGCGCCGGCACCTTTTCATCAGCTGCTGCATCGAACGTACGTTCGAGCGTGCCACACTAGTCGGACGTACTCGGCCGAACAAAGAGCTCGCGGGACGGCGATTTGAGCTCAAGCTTTGCGGCATCCATCCACCGGCTAACCTCTTCCGCGATGGCCAGGGAATGCAGGGCACCGGTGGGACGACGGGGCATTGTGGGCGCGGCGCTCGCGCTACTGACAATCGGGGTCTTCGTCGCGCTCGCCGCGGGTCCCGGGACCAGCGCGGCGCTGGCTAGC
>Ga0209382_10012502_pt1 | contig 10485 bp, 7 predicted proteins | sample SoiMetdeltSBSDD5_FD_187599 | JGI IMG/M metagenome (GOLD analysis project Ga0209382, IMG submission 187599) | Bulk soil microbial communities from a Populus tree surrounding site in Tennessee, USA - Soil MetaG P. deltoides SBSDD5 (SPAdes) (version 2) | ecosystem: Environmental > Terrestrial >...
CTGTTCGAAGCGTCCACCAGTCGTTACGACCGGCATCTCCTCGACGCCATGGGGCTGACGACGACGTCCCAGGTCATCGACGTCGGCTGCGGGAGCGGTGACACGGCACGCGCGGCGGCCGCGGCGGCGCGGGACGGATCCGTCCTCGGCGTCGACCTGTCCCGGGCCCTGATCGACTCCGCCCGTCACCGGGCCGAGCGAGCGGGAATCGGCAACCTTCGATTCGACGTGGGTGACGCGCAGGTCTATCCATTCGAACCGGGCTCCGCCGACGTCGTGATCAGCAAGACCGGGACGATGTTCTTCGGCGATCCGGTCGCGGCGGTCGTCAACCTCGCCCATGCCCTCCGGCCCGGCGGCCGGCTGGCACTCCTCGTCTGGCGGGCCGTCGCCGACAACGAGTGGTTCACGGAGATCTCGACCGCGCTCGCCGCCGGGCGAGACTTGCCGATGCCACCGCAGGACGCGCCCGGGCCGTTCTCGATGAGCGATCCGGACCGGGTCCGGGCTCGACTCGAGGCCGGTGGCTTCAGGGATGTGGAGCTTGAGGGCATCCAGGAGCCGATGGGCTTCGGTCCCGACGCCGACGTGGCGTACGACTTCATCGTCGGCCTGCTCGGGTGGATGCTGCAGGGGCTCGACGGGGCCGGCCAGGTCAGCGCACTCGGTGCCCTGCGGACCACCCTGGCCGCGCACGCGACCGACGACGGCGTCGTGTTCGACTCCGCGATGTGGTTGGTGGCGGCCGTACGCCCGTGACACCACGCCACGCGATTGCGGGACCGTGGTCGTCCGCGGGGCCGATGAGACCGCCACGATCCCGCACTGGCGAGTGATTTCGGGGGGCGCGTGCAACCTCGGCGGTGGCTCAGCTCTATAGAGGGCGTGGATCGACGTCCTCTCGGCGCCACCGCCGCCGCATACCGTCCGGCGGCTGCCGTCCGGCGAAGCCACTGCCGGGCCATCGTCCTCGCCGCCGTCGGCTACACCGTGGTCGTGACCTTGCTGGCCAGCTGGCGTGGACCTGGCGTCACACCGGACTCGGTCGCGTACGCCTCCGCCGCGCGTGAGCTCGCCCAGACGGGCACGCTGACGATATTCGATGGCGGCCATCTCCGGTTCTTCCCACCGGGGCTGCCGCTCACCCTGGCGGGGCTCACGATGCTCGGGATACCGCTCGGCGTCGCAGTGACCGGGCTCAACTGCCTCGCGGCCAGCGGCACCGTCGTCGTGACGGAGCGAATCGCCGTACGGGCGACCGGATCACCGGTGCTGGCGGCTGCCTGCGCGGCGGTCCTCGCCGTGTCGATGGGCTTTCGTCTCGGTGAACGCGATGCTGTGGACCGAACCCGTCGTCGGCCTGACCACGGCGCTCTGGATCCTGCTGCTCCAGCGGCTGCATGCCAACGGAGCGCTGACCCGCGCCGACGTCGTGGCGCTGGTGGTCACCATCACGGTCTCCTACACCTACCGCTACGCGGCGCTCTTCATGCTCGTGGTCACCGCCGTCAGCGTCGCGCTCGTCTATTCGCGCCGTGGCCGGCGACGTGCCGTCGCGACGTCGCTCCTCGTCACCGGCGGAGCGACGATCGGACTGGCCGCCATCGCCGTCGAGAACCTTCGCCACGAGATCGGGCCGCTCGGCCGGCGGGCGGCCTCGACGCTGGACGGAGGCGACGTCGCGGGGCAGATCGTCACGAGCCTCGGTGCCCTGCTGGTCAACTCCGACGAGGCGCCGCTCCCCGTGCTGGGTGGGGCCGGGTCGGCAGTCGTCGCGGGCTTGGCGGCGTTGCTCGTACGCGCCCACCGGGCCCGGTCGTGGCGACGACCGTCGGGCGCTTGGCTCGTCAGTCCGATGACTCCCCTGGTCATCGCGACGTCGGCGTACTGGGTCTTCCTCGTGGCCAGCGAGCTGACGACCGCGATCAATCCGATCGGCTACCGGTTGCTCTATCCGATCCTGCCGGCGATGGTCGTCCTCGGTGTCGTCGGAGTCGGGACGCTGGTGGTCGGGTCGCGTCGCTCGTTCGCCCGATGGCTGTGGCAGATCCGGTACGCGGTGTTCGCCGCCTACGTCACGGTCCTGGCCTGTGCCGGCATCGGATGGTCCTTCACGGCCGCGGACCAGGGCATCAGCTACAGCCAGGTCAGCCTGCGGGACGAGCCCTGGGTCGATGTCGTACGGCAACTGCCGTCCGATGCGGGTCTGATCAGCGACAACCCGTACCTCGTGCACTGGCTCACCGGGCACGAGCCGGTCCGACCGGCATTCGGGCTCGACTTCTACGCGAGCGGCGACACCGAGGGTCGCGCCCATTTCCTGTGCCTACTCGTCCACGACCGGGCCGAGACTTACCTGCTCTGGCTGGGCGACGACGCGACGAAGGGAGTGCGAGACTTTGCGAACCTGGGATTCAGCACGACACCCGTGGAGATCGGTGTCGACTACGCCTTGTACGACGTCACGAGTTGCCTCGGTGCCCCGCTCTGAGGCGCCGCCGGGGCCGGCGATCCGGGCACCTATCGGATCCCATGCCACGATGGTCGCCATCTCGACCGCAGGGGGCGGGAGTGCATCCTCCGCGAAAAGCAGGCCCGTGACGGCGTACGGCGGGCCCGGCTTCGAAGAGTTCGTCCACGCCGAGTTCCCACGGCTGTGGCGGCTCGGCCGCGTGCTCTCGGGCCGCGACGAGGACGCGTGGGACCTCGCCCAGGAGGCGCTCGTCAAGGTCGGGCTGCACTGGTCGCGGATCGACCGGGGCGGCAACCCGGGCGCCTATGCACGCACCTGCCTCGTCCGACTCCACATCGCCGGGGCTCGGCGGCGGCGTCGCGAGACCCTGATGGAGCCCACCCAGCTCGAACGGGCGACGCCGCGAGAGCTGGAGGCCGACGCGGTCGAGCGGGCCGACGAGGTCGCTCGACTGCTCGTCCAGCTACCGCCTCGGCAGCGTGCCGCTGTGACGTTGTACTACCTCGAAGATCTGTCCGTCCGCGACATCGCGACCGTTCTGCGCTGCAGTGAAGGAACCGTGAAGAGTCAGCTGGCTCGCGGCCGAGTGGCCCTGCAGCGACGCACGGCCGACCCGGACCTGGGCAACCCGGCCAGCGGGAGGGAGGGCGACCAGCGATGAACAACGACCCCACCGACGACGAGCTCCGCGCCACGTTCCGGGAGCTTCGCGATCGTCACGAGCCGCCGCCACCGCCGACCGACGCCATCGTTCGCGAGGTGGGCCGCCAGCGCCGCGGCCGCCGCCTGACCGGTCTCGCGGTCGCGGCGGCGGCCGCCATCGCGTTCGTCGTCCCCATCGTCGTGGTGACCTCGATCGGCGGTGGCGGGTCCGACGTCGCCGGTGCGGACAATCCCGCGGTCTGCCGCGAGGTCTTCTTCACGTCGGGCGAGGGAGATCGCTACGAGGGGGCGTACGCCGTCTACGGCTTCGACGAGCGCGGCGTCCGAGGCGAACCCCTCACCGACGATCATGCGTCGCAGGAGGCGGTGCTGAGCCCGGACGGCCAGCACATGGTCGTCGTCTCGGGTCGGGGCCACCGGCACGATCCCGAGTTCGGCTTCGACGTGACTTCGATCTACGTCTCCGATGTCGGCGGCGGCAACGAAAGGCGCCTGACCCGGGGTCACGTGGACGAGCTTCCGGCCTGGTCTCCGGACGGGTCTCGGCTGGCTTTCGTCCGCCGGTTCGACTACGCGGACCAGATCGTCGTGCTCGACGTGGCGAACCCCGACGAGACCACCGTGGTCGAGAGCTTCACTCCCCGGCAGGCGAGGCCGAGCTACCTCATCTGGCTGGACGGCGACACCGTGGCGTGGTGGGGCGAAGGGGCTCGCATTCGAGCGCCGCTGCTCAGCCGCGATGCCAGCGGCACCGGGCCGACCTCGACGGTCGCCGCCGACGTCCTCGATCCGGTCCTGAGCCCGGACCGTACGGAAGTCGCCTACATCGCCGGCGTCGAGGGCAGCGACGGTCTCCTGCGGCAGATCGCTGTCCGGGACCTCGGCACCGGGCAGGTCACCCTGGTCGCCGACTCGGCCAGCAGGTTCACGACACCGGTCGCCTGGACGATCGACGACCGCCTCTTCTTCACCCGCAACGTCGAAGGTCCAGGCGTCAACCTCGTGGTGGCCGACGACGGTGGTCGGGGTCCGACGGAGGTCGTCGGCCAACCCGAGTGGGAGGGCTACGAGACGGTGCACCTCAACCCGGTCTGCGGCTAGCCGGCCATGTCACTATGAGGGCATGAGCGCCACCAGTCTGGAATCCGTCGGCCGCCAACAACTCGAGGAGGCCCGGCGGTCGTCCAACGGCCGTTCCTCGAAGACGCTGCATCACGGGCATCGACTTCACCAGACGCTGCTGGCGCTGACCGCGGGCACTCGACTCGCTGAGCACCAGAGTCCCGGCGACGCCACCGTCCAGTGCCTGACCGGCGCGATCGTGCTCAACGCCGGGGTCGAGAGCGTGACGGTCCCGGCGGGTGGCCTCGCGCATGTGCCCGCCCGGCGGCACGATCTGGTCGCCGAGGAGGACTCGCTCGTCGTCTTGACCGTGGCGCGGTAAGGCTGCGCCACAAGTGACCGATGACTGCGCCACAAGTGACCGATGACCGCGCCACGAGTGACCGATGATCAGGGGGTGAGGGCCGGGTCGTCGAGGGGGAACGGAGTGGTGCCGAGCGTGATGAGGCGCTGGGTGGCGCGGGTCAGCACGACGTAGAGCGTGCGCCAGCCGGACGCGGACTCGCCGACGATCTCCCCCGGCTCGACCACGACGACGGCATCGAACTCCAGACCCTTGCTGGCCAATCCGTCGAGCACGCTGAGCCGGTCGGAGTAGGGCTCGCCGTCGAGCCAGTCCGCTACCTCCGTACGCCGATCCGCGGGCGTCACGACGGCGATCGTGCCCTCGACGACAGCAGCCAGATCGCGTGCGGCCGCCACGACAGCGCTCCGCAACGCCGCCGGATCGACCTCGCGGTGCTCCGGGGCGATACCGGTCTGGCGGACCGCCTGCGGCAGGTCGGGCTTGGCCACCGCGACTCGCGCCACCCGGGCGGCGAGCTCGAACACCTCGGCGGAGTTGCGGTAGTTGGTCGACAACCGGAAGGCGTGCTCCGGCTTGCCGCGAAGGGCCTCGGCGCGAGCCCGCTGCGCCTCGGCCGGATGCGGCCACGCCGACTGCGCCGGATCGCCGACGACTGTCCAGCTCGCGTAACGCCCGCGCCGGCCGAGCATCCGCCATTGCATCGGCGACAGGTCCTGCGCCTCGTCGACGAGCAGATGCGCGTACGCGTCGTCCTCGATCCGGCGGGTCGACCGCAGTGCCGCGTCATCCCGCTCGAAGCTCATCAACTGGCGCGGCGCGGCAGTCTCGCCGAATGCCTCCGGATCCGTGGCTGGCGGATTCTGGCTCGGGCTCTCCGGGACATCGCCGAGCTGGTAGCGGAGCTCATCGATCAGGGGTACGTCCTCGATCGACGGGTCATCGGGCGCCGGCCACGTCGCGGCGAGGGCCGTGATGTCCGCCGGCGTGAGCAGCCCGTCGCCGTAGCGGCGCAACCGCTGCTCGTCGAGCAGCCACCCCCACACCTCGACGGCGTCGAGCCCCGGCCACCAGGCGGCGACGAACTCCTCGAACTCGGTCGAGCGAGTCAGTCGGCGGACGAAGTCGTCCCGGCCGTCCTCGAGACCGCGACCGCCGGTCACCTGGGGCCACAAGGCATCGACCAGTGCGTGCTCGGCCTTGGTCCGACTCCGGTTGTGCTTGTTGCCGCTGAGTACCTGCCGCCGGAGTCTCCGCAAGGTTCGCTCGTCGAGTCGGAGCACGTTGTCGCGATAGAACCAACGAAACTGCGCCGGGGCGTCCGGCGGCCCGGACCGGACCACGCGGGTCAGCACGCGCCGCATCCGCTCCGAACCCTTGATCGCGGCGACCTCGGGCGGATCGTGTCGGGTCGCGGTCACCCCTTCGACGATCTCGCCGAGCGACCGCAGTGTCACGCTCGTCTCACCGAGGCTCGGCAGCACGCGCTCGATGTAGCGCATGAACACTCCGGACGGACCGACGACGAGCACGCCGCCGGACTCGAAGCGACGCCGGTCGACATAGAGCAGGTAGGCCGCTCGGTGCAGCGCGACCACAGTCTTGCCGGTCCCCGGACCGCCGCTGATCGACGTGACTCCGCGACTCGGCGCCCGGATCGCCTCGTCCTGCTCCTTCTGGATCGTGGCGACCACCGAGTGCATGTGGTCGTCGCGGGCCCGGCTGATCTGCGCCAGCAACGCGCCCTCGCCGACGACGACCAGGTCGTCCGGGGCCGCGTCAGCGTCGAGCAACTCGTCCTCGATCGTTTCGACCGACTGGCCCTTGCAGTGCAGGACGCGTCGCCGGACAATTCCGGCGGGCGCCTGCGGAGTGGCCTGGTAGAAGACGGCGGCGGCCGGTGCCCGCCAGTCGACCAGCAACACCTCGCGCTCGGCGTCGCGCAACCCGATGCGGCCGATGTAGCGCGCCTCGCCGTCGACGAGGTCGAGACGCCCGAAGACCAGCCCCTCGTGCGCGGCGTCGAGCGTGGCGATCCGCCGGGCGGCTTGGTAGACCATGGCGTCACGCTCGACGAGTCCGCCCTCGTGCCCCAGACGACCGCGCCCGTGCCCCTCGACAGCCAGCGCCTTGGCCTCCTCGGCGGACTCGTCGAGACGCCGATAGACCACGTCCACGAACGCCTGCTCACCGGCGATCTCCGCCGCGACGACGGAGTCGGAGGGGGGAGCGTTGCGGGCGTCGTTGTCAGACACCGTTCTCCTTCGGCCTGAATGCGGGCACGAAAGACCCAGTTTACCGAGATGCGGGGGTTGACCGGCGCGGCGGAGCCCATTCGCTCATGGCGTGCGCCGACGGGTCAGCGCGGATTGCGCTTCTCGAGGAAGGCGCTCATCGCCTCGATCGCCTCGTCGGACCCGAACAGCCGAGACGACTGGCGTACGACGTGCTCGCCGTACTCGTCGATGGCCCGGACCACCGGCCGGTTGAGCAGTGCCTTGGTCTCCCGGAGCCCCTGCGCGCTGGACTTGCGCCACGAGCCGATGACGGCGTCGACGGCGGCGTCGAGCTCGTCGGCCGCCACTGCCTTGGTGACCAGGCCGATCCGCTCGGCTTCGTGAGCGTCGAAGGTGTCGCCGGTGAGGAAGTAGCGAGACGCCGCCCGGTCGGTGAGCCGAGGCAGTACGGTCAGCGAGATCACCGCGGGCGCCAGGCCGAGCCGTACCTCGGTGAAGGCGTAGCTCACCGTGTCGGAGCTGATCGCGACGTCGCAGGCGCTCACGATGCCCAGGCCCCCGGCGCGAGCCGGGCCGTGGATGCGAGCGACGACCGGTTTGTCCAGCGTGACGATCTTGCGCTGCAACGCGACCAGCCGACGGGCTCCCTTCTCCATGCTGCCGCTGGCAGCCTCGACCATGTCGGCGCCAGAGCAGAACGCCGGCCCGTCGGCCCGGATGACGACGGCTCGCACCGAGTCGTCGAGATCGGCCGTGTCGAGGTGCACCATCAGCTGGCGTTGGAGCGCGCGGCTGATCGCGTTGCGATTGGGTTGGCTGTCCAACGTGATCGTGGCGATCGCGACGCCGTCGTCATCTGGCGCGATGTCCAGATGCACGATCTCGGACGGCTCGGTCATGACGCATCTTCTCGCAGTCGGGGTCTGGGGCTGGTCGGATGCTAGCGCTGGGTCTGACTCGTCACTCAGTATGACTTTGGCAGACCGAGGCTATGTTGCGCGACAAAGTTAAGAATCATCTCGCGGCTCACTGGGGCGATCCGGGTGGTCCGGGCGACCGCGAGCAAGCCGCCCATACCGTACTCGCTGGCCAGGCCGTTGCCGCCATGGGTCTGAACGGCGGCGTCGACGGCGTGACAGCACGCCTCGCCGGCCGCGTATTTCGCCATGTTGGCGGCCTCGCCGGCGGCTTCCGACTCCGCCCGCGCCGGGTCGCTCGCGTCGTAGATCGCCGCCGCCTTTTGCGTCATCAGCCGGGCCAACTCGAGCTCGATGTGGGCCTGGGCGAGTGGGTGAGCGAGCGCCTGGTGGGCGCCGATGGGCGTGTCGAACACCTGCCGATCCGTCGCGTACGCCGTGGCCCGGCCGAGGGCGAACCGGCCGATCCCGGTGGCGAACGCGGCCGCCATGATGCGTTCCGGGTTGAGTCCGGCGAACAGTTGCTGGATGCCGGCGTCCTCGTCGCCGACCAGTGCGGTCGAGGGCAGCCGGACGGCGTCGAACCACAGTGTGAACTGCCGCTCGGGGGAGACGATGTCCATCGGGATCGGCTGGCGGGTGAAGCCGTCGGCGTCGGTCGGCACGATGAACAGGCACGGCTTGAGGTTGCCCGTAAGCGCGTCGGTCGTCCGCGCGACGACGAGCACGGCGTCGGAGTTGTCGACGCCGGAGATGAACGTCTTCTGGCCCGTGAGGAGCCAGTCGTCGCCGTCCTTGCGGGCGGTGGTGGTGATCCGATGGGCGTTCGACCCGGCGTCGGGCTCAGTGATCGAGAACGCCATCGTGATGGTGCCGTCGGCGAAGCGCGGCAGCCAGTCGGCTTTCTGCTCGGCGGTGCCGAACCGGCCGATGACGGTGGCGCAGATCGCCGGCGACACGATCATCATGAGCAGCGGGCAGCCGGCCGTCGCGAGCTCCTCTCCGACCGCGGCGAGGTCGCCGATGCCGCCGCCTCCGCCGCCGTACTCCTCCGGGACCGCCACGCCGAGGTAGCCGTGCTTGCCGGCCGCCTGCCACAACTCCTTGGTCGACTCGCCGGCGCGGGCCTTGTCGAGGAACCAGTCGCGGCCGAAACCCTTCGCGAGGGCGGCGACGGCGGCGCGGAGTGCACGGCGTTCGTCGGATTCGGTGTACGGGATCGTGCTCGACGGGCTCATGTCGGCTCCTCTGCTGACAACTTCTCGGGATCGGGATCGACGACGGCGAGGACGGCGCCGGCGTCGACCTGGTCGCCCTGGGCCGTGTCGAGTCGGGTCACTACCCCGGCGACAGGCGCCCGGATCTCGTGTTGCATCTTCATCGCCTCGAGCGTCACGACCGGCGCACCCGCCGCCACCTGCTCGCCTTCGGCCGTATGCAGTCGCGTCACGACGCCAGGCATCGGAGCGAGCAGGGAGCCGGGCGTCGCGACCTTGTCCGCCGGGTCGGTGAACCGAGGCAGTCGGGTCAGGGTCGCCGAGCCGTACGGGCCGTCGACGTCGGCGATACCGCCCGGGTGGATCGCGATGGAGTACGTCTCGCGGACGCCGTCGCACTCCAGCGTCACACGATCCGGATCCGCATCGCGGACGACGACGCCGGTCGGGTCGTGGACGACGAACCGATCGCGCTCGGTGGCGTAGGCGACGCCGGCGCCGGAGCCGTGGGAGCCGGCGCCGGTGTCGTGGGAGCCGGCGTCGCCGATGCCCTCGACGCGATAGCGCACCCGCCGCGGCTGCGACGCGAGATTGCGCCATCCCGCCGGAATCCGCGACTGTACTCGGGCTGCCGCCTGGGCCGCCGTCGCCTGGGCCAGCGCCGCCGCGACTGCCATGCGGGCACGCTGATCCTGGTCGAGCAGCGGCGGCGTCCACTCGGCGAGGCGATCGGCGAGCAGGCCGGTGTGGATCGCACCGGTGGCGAAGTCCGAGTCGGCCAGGATCCGTACCAGCAGGTCTCGGTTGGTCGTGACGCCATGGATCCGGGCTCGCCGGAGCCCACTGGCCAAGCGCCGGATCGCCTCCACCCGGGTGGGCGCCCAGGCGATGAGCTTGGCCAGCATCGGGTCGTAGTGGACGCCGATCGAGTCGCCCGCCTCGACGCCCGAGTCGAGCCGCAGGCCGCCACCGCGGCCCAGGCCGCCCCGTCCGCGACCGCCCCGGCCCGCACCGATCGGCGCCGCACCGCCCGGCGCCTCGCCGCCCACCCCGAATCGCGCGTCCACATCGGGCACGTCGAACGCCCGGACGAGCCCGGTCTGCGGACGCCAGTCGTCGGCGGGGTCCTCCGCGTACAGCCGCACTTCGATCGCGTGCCCTTGCGGGGTCGGCGGCTCGGGCGGGAGCCGTACTCCCTCGGCGATCGCGATCTGCCAGGCGACCAGGTCGAGAGCCGTGACGCATTCGGTGACGGGGTGCTCGACCTGGAGTCGGGTGTTCATCTCGAGGAAGTACGGCCGGCCGGACCCATCGACGGGGTCCACGGCGACCAGGAACTCGACCGTTCCCGCTCCGACATAGCCGATCGCCTTCGCGGCGTCGGCGCCGGCCCGATGCAGGCCGGATCGCAGCTCGTCGCTGATGCCGGGCGCCGGCGTCTCCTCGACGATCTTCTGGTGCCACCGCTGGATCGAGCAGTCGCGCTCGCCGAGCACCCAGCAGGTGCCGTGCCGGTCGGCGAGGACCTGGACTTCGATGTGCCGCGCCTGGT
>Ga0209382_10012504_pt1 | contig 10482 bp, 9 predicted proteins | sample SoiMetdeltSBSDD5_FD_187599 | JGI IMG/M metagenome (GOLD analysis project Ga0209382, IMG submission 187599) | Bulk soil microbial communities from a Populus tree surrounding site in Tennessee, USA - Soil MetaG P. deltoides SBSDD5 (SPAdes) (version 2) | ecosystem: Environmental > Terrestrial >...
GTGTATGCTGGCGAGGTGCGCCTTCGACGTGCCCCGGGGCATGGCGTAGCCTTGCCACACGGTCACTTCGAAATCCGGGATGCCGGATTCCATGATGGTGGGCACTTCAGGCACCTGCTCGGCGCGAAATTTTAGAGAGGGCGTACTGCCGGCGGTTATAAATGCCGAGGGGGCATGGGCCGGGGAGACTTTCTGCGTTTTCAAAAACAAGAAAGAGACGGAAACAGGCTGGAGGGTTGTTGCCAAGTGTTCGAACCAGCGCGAACACTGGACGACCAACGTCCGCCTGAGCGTCCACGACAATCGGCTGACGTGGACGAGCAAACGTGGCACCCAAATCTATACACGATGCGCGCCGGACGTTCTGATGGCCGAGGCCAGATAGCATCGTGTTGCAACGTTAGTGTCACCCTTTCGCCGTAACACGGCACTGGACTGATCCTTCAGTATTTGCGAGTTGGCGATGAAACGTGCGCTCATCCTTGTGGCCGTCTGCTGCCCTGCGCTTCTTAACGTGTCGGCGTTTGCCGAGACCTGCGGTCAGCGATATCCCGGATCGTGTCGGCTCGAGGTCTCGACAACCATCGTCAGGACCAAAGGCGATACCACCGCCGCTTCTCCGCGCTTGTCGCAACGCATGAAACGGGCGCGCAAGATGGTTGCCAAAGGTGTCCGGCTGGAGGTGATCGCGTCCGTACCGCTGCCGCCGCCGTCCCCTCGTCGCACGGCCGCCTTTTCCAAACCCACGACCGTCGTGGATGAGGCTTTCAACATCCTGACTTTGAGCGATTCGACCGACGCTGCTCTTGAGGCCGCGTTGATCAGCCGACGGACCGATATTCTCGACGCTATGCTGCGGTGACGTGCCTACGTGAGTTCAGAACCTCCGTGCCCCCGCCTGATTGCAACCCAGTGTTCGGCACGTTGATTCGCCTACAGTTGGTTTGTCGCTCTGTCGACGACTCCGTCGGTGCGGGCATGCGCGGCGCGATACACTCTCCTGCTTGCGCTGGCTAGTGGTTCACGGCGAGACCCTTTGCAGATTGGCGACTGTCGCCGCGATCATCGTGCATGGCGGCATCGGCTGGTTCACGGGACCGTGGATACAGGTCGGCTTGCTGGTGCGATCGTGCTGCTCGGCGCCTCGGCGCGATGTCGGGGCCTGCGCCGCGGCTCGGATCGTTCGAGTTTGCATGAGCGCCTGCCGCCTGCGAAGTGCAATCCCGGTAGCGATACCGACGACGCGACTCGCCGACCCGATCATCCAAGATTCGCGGAAGGTGTGGCCCCCAGGCTGGTTGCGTCTTGTTGCTCATGGCTCCAACAGGCCGAACTTGTAGCTGGCCTGGAGGAATGCACCCCAGCGCTCTGTCTTGAAACTCCCTGAAAGGTCGACGGGGAAAAAGATATTGGGGAAAGAAATAGTCACGTTCCCCGGATCTCCCTGCATGTGCCAATAGCGCGCTCCGATGCCAACTGAAAAATTAGCAGTGAGAAGATAGCTGAGTATCGCTTCCAACTGTACGTTGGTCAGGACCTCGGCCCCGTTCTACCGAATAGGACCGCTGAGATCGACCCCAACGCGGAGCAGGTGAGTATCGCGAGCATTGATATGTAAGTAGGGAAGCCAAGCCACGTCCGTCGTGAGTCTCCAACTCTGCGCAAATCGCCATTCAGTCCCGAAGCCAAGCCGAACGGCATGTAGCTGGCTGTCCTGACCTATAACCTGCGTCGACGGATCAACATCACCTGGAGCGCAAATGAACGGATTGCCCGCCGTCTGCACGCAGCCAAACGCGCTCAGGTTGTCAGAGTAGTAAAAATATCCGCCGAAGAAGCTCAGCCTGAAGTTTCCCGTTCTCCACGCCCAGCCGAAATCGATCGCTCCGTAGGCCAAGCGGCCGCTCCGCAGCTCACTGTCCGTACTGCTCGTCCTGAAGCGTTCCGCCGGGGATTACACCACCACCGGCGAAGCCCTTCAGGAACAAGCCAGTGCCGTGCTCGGCTCGACCGAAGACTTCGCCCGCATGCGCGGTCAAGCTCTTATATGTGAGCCGCGAGTTGAGTTGGGTCCGTAAAGGGAGGGGGATTGCCAAAGAGTTCCCATTGCGTCTGGCCGGTGCTGCCAAAATAGCGAGCGCCGAACTCCACCGACCACAATGGCTGTACGACATATCCGGCGGGCGTTTGGACCCACGGTGTGCTGGCATCGGTGTCGGGAACCAATACGGCCTTCCATCGGCGTAAACGTCAGGCATGCGATCGGGGACTGGCGGCCGATACGGGTCGTAGCCAGCTGGCAGACTTGCGGGCGGCGGAGGTCGAAAGTCTTCACCCCTACCTGGAAGGTGGTAGGGAGCCGCCGTCGCTGACGTGGCCCAAGCAGCGAGGGCAATGATCGACGCCGCGCTGCGCACGCCCCGCATTGAATTCACCCCCTGCGATCCCCACGCGTATTCACTTGACGCGCTGGCGGGAAGTCAATCCGGCACAACGGCTCGGCAGAAAACCGGGTACCGTTTCCCGGCGGGTGCCGCAACAATTCCCGGCGCTCAGCCGGCCACTGCTTTCGGGGCGCCGCGCTAGCCCCACATCCTCCGCCCTGCAGCGACTCAATCTCTGCGCTCGGAGTGCGGGTGCGCTCGGTGAGCGCTTTGGGGTTTGCCGCAGCGAAGGTTGAGGTGACCGTGGTGACTGGGATGGTGGAACTGGTGGCAGAGGCTCATGAGGCACCCGAGGCCACGATCCGCCGGCGTCAGCCGGACTTCCGCCGCCTTGGGAATAATCCCAATGTTTGAATCCCGCTCGCGCGCCTTGTGTAGGCGCGCGCCACCCTGGACGGCGAAATTGACGGCAACATCCACTATTAAGCGACTGGGAACTTGTACATCGACGGAATTTTCCGGAACCAAAGGGGCGGAGAACCGTAGGGCGCGTGGTTCCATGCCCCAAAGCTGTTCGAGATCTGGCAATGATCAACGCTGAGTATTATCCAAGACTGATGCCCTGGACTTCTTCATCTTGTGGGTGGTTAGCGAAAGTAGAAATGACCCTTGGCCTCTACCAAAAAACAAAAGAAAAGGGCGAAAAGCTCACATTATCCCACTAATGTTCTCGATAGGCCCTCTCTATGCCACAGCAAATGCTGCGCCTATCGATGTAATGGACCGCGTTAGCAGTAATATTTTCGTAAAATTCCCCCGAAACTTCGATGTATAGACGGCGCATTGCACGAAAAAAGCGCCGAACGAGGTGGAGCGAAAAAGGCCATTTACTTCTGTAACGCCTACGATGACTACCGCAGATCAAGCATCAGTGTTACATCATGTATATTAAACTTCTAAGGATCTATATCTGAGGTTATATAGACAGTTTCCTTTGACTGGATAACATGGGTATCCGGGGGAACTGGACCCTTTCCTCGGGATAACGATGGCCGCATTTGGCCTCATGGAAGGGGGCATCTATGGCGCTCGGCGCCAGCGCGCGACAGCCGGCGTGTGATTGCCTTCACAAAGGAATCGACCACGAGGTGCGATGCTGTCTGCGGTCGGAACAAAGGAACAAGAAGGCGTCAGGGTTTGCAAGTGCCGTGTCGCTCTAGGGCGACGTTGCGGCCAGAGGGGGCGTCGACAATGACCAACATATTCCAAAAGGCAATACCGAATGATCAGATGGCGGGAATCCAGACCGGTATCCACACTAACGACACTGGCGTTCCTGGCACGGATACCGACGTCGCGGTTGACGGCTTGACCACTGTACTCGTGTGCGAACAGCGCGAGATTATTGTCGCTGGGATCGAGACGATTTTAAAAGCAGCGGCCTGCGAAGTGGTCGGGCGCTGCCGAAGCGGAAACGAATTGCTGCGCATGGCCGGACTCCTCCGGCCCGAGATAATTATTGCGAACAGCAGCACGCTAGGGAATGAAGCGATCGCGACCTGTCGCGAATTTCAGGCCGGGAGTTACCGACCGCGAATCATCCTATTAATCGAGATGAATCCCGGTATCACCCCCGCCGATCTGGCTGAGCTTAATGTCGACGGACTATTGATGAGGGATGCGTCGGCCGCGACGCTACTCGAATGTGTGAAGAGCGTGCAGCAAAGCCGCTCTTGGCTCGATCCTGACCTCCTCCGCCACATCGCACGCCCCGAGCATGCCATCGCCACCCCGGACAGTCTCACACCTCGCGAGCGCAACATCATTCATCTGGTTGCTCTTGGCATGTCGAACAAGAAGATTGCGCGCGAAGCGAAGTTGTCTGAAGGCACGGTCAAGATGTATCTGCACCGTATTTTGGCAAAGCTTAGACTCGCGAACCGAACCCAGCTTGCTCTGTTCGCCCACTCGATGTCAGAACGGCTTTCTGCTTGACACGCCACGCCGAGAAACCTGAGCCGTTTCGAAAATCGCCAGCTTGTTCGATCTAAGCTCGCCACGAGTCGCGTGACGAGCACGACGGGATCCTCGCGGCCGCTGAGATATATATCGAAAGATAACTATCGAAAGAGAGTCCGAATCCTATCGGACGGCGAATAGGTCCAGCAATTTTTGGCGAACTCCAGCCCGGGTAAAGATGTCAACCAGCCGCCCGAATTCAGTCGCGTTCAGCGCGACGGGCCACTTGCTCCCGCGCTTGGCGGTTGCAGCCGTTCCTGCGCGGCCTCGATGCCGGCAGCAGCCGCACGAGCGTAGAGTTCGCGTGCCTTATCGTTGTCGGCGCGAGTGCCATATGTGCCCCAAGTGCGAAGCATCCGACTGTCATAAGTCTCGGCCAGTATAAAGGCGGCTCGTGCGCTGCCTTTATCAAGCATATGCTCCAGCAGTGTACGCGCCGTCACAATGTCACCCTGGCGCAGTGAGGCTTCTGCCCTTGCGAGGAGCTTTTGATCGTCGAAATTCCGCGTCAATGCCGGTTGACTCCTTGCGGCATTCGCTGCCGGCAGAGCGCCGGTGCGCGCCTCAGCTTGCTCACTGCCCTGTTCGCCACGAGCGGCTTGCGCGCGAATCTGGTCGCTCGCGCGTTCGGCATTGGCGGCGTCGGCAGTACTTCCCGAGCGCGGCTCGTGCGTGCCGGGCTGGGGAGCCGCGATGCCGATCGCGGTCGCCCACTGCGAGCGTTCCGCACGAAGCTGGGCGATATCCTGCATGAGGCTCTCGATCTCGGCCGCGGCAGCTTGTCTGGACTGCTCAGCGTCACCGCGCGCGGCACTCTCGGCGGCGCGACCGAGCTCCAGTTGCTCGCGGGCCAACGCCAGCTCGCGCGCCAGCGTCTCAGCCTGATCGGATTGTTTCTTCTGTTCGGCGCCAGCCGTGGCGAGCGCTCGCCTCGCCGCGTCGGCTTCAGTTCGGGCGGAACTCAGTTGCTCGCTGGCCGACGCGAGCTCGCGCGCCAGCGCTTCATTTTGCGCATATTGCTTCTTCTGTTCGCTCGCCGCGCCGGCAAGGGTTTCCTTTGCCTGCTCGGCCTGTGTCCTGATCGTTTTCTCGGCGGCGAGGCTCGCTTCGAACTGCTCGCGAGCCGAGGCAAGCTCGCGCGCCAACGCCTCGTTCTGCTCCGATAGTCTCTTCTGCTCCGACGCCATCAGCTCCCGCGCGGCGGCAAGCTCGCGCGCAAGATTTTCATTCTGGTCGACTTGCTTCTTGTGCTCGATAATAGCCGCGGCAAGGCCTTCCTCGGCCCGCTCGGCCTGGCCTCGGATCGCCGCCTCGGCCGCAAGGGTGGCCTTCAATTGTCCATCAGCCGCCGCGAGCTCCCGCGCTAACGTTTCATTCTGCTCGAATTGCTTTTTTTGCTCAGATGCAATCCCCGCGAGGGCCTGCTTGGCGCGCTCGGCCTCCGCCCAAGCAGTTTTCTCGGCCGCGAGGCTAGCGTTGAGCTCATCGCGAGCCGAGGCAAGCTCGCGCGCCAAAGCCTCGTTCTGCTCAGATAGTCTCTTCTGCTCCGCCCCTAACAGCTCCCGCGCCGAGGCCAGCTCACGCGTAAGGTCTTCATTCTGATCGACTTGCTTCTTGTGCTCGATAGCAGCCGCGGCCAGGGCCTGCTCGGCCTGGCCTCGGATCGCCGTCTCGGCCGCACGAGTGGCCTTCAATTGTACATCCGTCGCCGAAAGTTCGCCCGCTAGCGTTTCGTTCTGCTCAGATAGCCTCTTCTGCTCCGCCGCCGGCTCCCGCGCCGAGGCCAGCTCACGCGTAAGGTCTTCATTCTGATCGACTTGCTTCTTGTGCTCGATAGCGGCCGCGGCCAGGGCCTGCTCGGCCCGCTCGGTTTGCGCACGGGCGGTGCTCTCGGCCGCGACGCTCGCCTTCAGCTGATCGCGAGCGGACGCGAGCTCACGCGCCAGCCTGTCGATCTGCTCGGATTGCTGCTTCTGCTCAGCAGCCGTTCCGGCGAGCGCTTTCTTCGCCTGCTCGGCCTGGGCGGCGGCGGTCTCCTCGGCCGTGAGGCTCGCCTTGAGTTGCTCGCGAACGGTCGCAAGCTCACGCTCCAACGAGTCGCTCTGCTCGGATTGTTTCTTCTGCTCGACGGCCGTGCCGGCGAGGGCCTCCTTGGCCTGCTCAGCCTGGGCACGGGCGGTGTTCTCGGCCCCGACGCTCGCGTTGAGCTGCTCGCGAGCGGTCGCGAGCTCACGCGCCAGCCTTTCGATCTGCTCGGATTGCTGCTTCTGCTCAGCAGCCATTCCGGCGAGCGCTTCCTTGGCCTGCTCGGCCTGGGCAGCGGCCGTGTTCTCCGCCGCGACGCTCGCCTTGAGTTGCTCGCGAGCGGTCGCAATCTCGCGCGCCAATGCGTCGATCTGCTCGGATTGCTGCTTCTGCTCAGCAGCCGCTCCCGCGAGCACTTCCCTCGCCTGCTCGGCCTGAGCACCGGCGGTCCTCTCGGCCGTGAGGCTCGCCTTGAGCTGCTCGCGAACGGTCGCAAGCTCACGCGCTAATGCGTCGTTTTGCTCAGATTGCTTCTTCTGCTCGGCGGCCGTGCCGGCGAGGACCTCCTTCGCCTGCTCGGCTTGGGTAGCGGCGGTGTTCTCGGCCGCGACGCTCGCCTTGAGTTGTTCGCGAACGGTCGCAAGCTCACGCGCCAGCCTGTCGATCTGCTCGGATTGCTGCTTCTGCTCAGCAGCCGTGCTGGCGAGGGCCTCCTTCGCCTGCTCGGCGTGAGCACGGGCGGTGTTCTCGGCCGCGACGCTCGCCTTGAGCTGCTCGCGAACGATCGCAACCTCACGCGCCAACGAGTCGCTCTGCTCGGATTGCTGCTTCTGTTCAGCAGCCGTTCCGGCGAGGGCTTCCTTCGCCTGTTCGGTCTGAGCACGAGCATTGCTCTCGGCCGCGACGCTCGCCTTGAGGTGCTCGCGCGCGGTCGCCAGCTCACGCGCCAACAAGTCGTTCTGCTCAGATTGCTTCTTCTGCTCGGCGGCCGTGCCGGCGAGGGCCTCCTTGGCCAGCTCGGCCTGAGCACGGGTTGTGTTCTCGGCCGCGACGCTCGCCTTGAATTGCTCGCGAACGGCCGCAAGCTCACGCGCCAACGAGTCGTTCTGCTCAGATTGCTTCTTCTGCTCGGCAGCCGCGCTGGCGAGGGCTTCCTTGGCCTGCTCCGCCTGGCCGCGCGCGGTCTTCTCGGCCGCGACGCTCGCCTTGAGCTGCTCGCGAGCGGATGTGAGCTCGCGCGCCAACGCTTCGTTTTGCTCCAGTTGCCTCTTCTGCTCGACCGTTATAGCGGTCAGAGCCTCCTGCGCCTGCTCGGCCCGCACCCGCAGCGCCTTCTCAGCGGCTTGCCCCGCCTTCACCTGCTCGCGAGCTGAGATGAGCTCACGCGTAAGGTCTTCGTCTCGGTCGGGTTGCTTTTTCTGATTGGCGGCTACACCACCGAGCGCGGCTTTGGCCTGTTCCGACTGGGCGCGCGCGGCGTTGAGTTGTTCGCGCGCCGACGCGAGCTCACGCGCCAAAGCTTCGGTCTGTTCGTATTGTTTCTTCTGTTCAGCCGCGATTCCGGCAATAGCTGCCTTAGCCTGCTCGGCCTGGTCGCGGGCAGCAGACTCGGCTGCTGCACCCGTCTTCATTTGCTTGCGAACCACGGCAAGCTCGCGCGCTAAAGCTTCGTTCTGCTCGCGGAGTTTCTCCTGTTCGGCAGCGGCGCTGGCGCTCGATTGCCTGACCCGTTCGGCCGACTCTTCCGCGGCGCTGTCGGAGGGACGGTTCGTGTTCTTGCCGCGTTCCGAAATACCCTCCTGCGCAGCGACGTGTCCGAGTTTGGCCTTGCTCGATGCCATCTGCTCAATGGACAAGAATCCAAAAATGGCCGCGACCAGCGTCGCCCCGAGGCAGAGCACCATCGCGCCCACAATCAACGCAGTTCCCACGCGATTGGCCGCGTGCAGATTTTCCCGACTCTCCTCGTCGTCCGAAAACGTCACCCAATGCGTCGGAACAAACCGGAGCTGCTCGCCTTTGGGTCCGACCCAATGTCCGACCTCACTCGACCAGCGGCCAATTTCCAGCGCTTGGCCGAACTCGTCCTGAAGATTGACCAACTCGCCGTTTTTGGGCGCAGTGGCGATCGGATGGCGCATATGATCCGGCCATTTGGGTTTTCGGTAGAACTACATCTTGCTTTGCAGAGCTCGCCGACAGTGTAGAGCAATCAACATGACTCCGCAAAGTTCAGCGAATACGGTTTGTCGGTAGTTGTCCGCCTTTTGTAGCGCGTGAGTTGTCCGCGATGTTCGCCGCCCGTTCTGGAGGCGGCGATGCGGAGGACGAGGTCGCTATGGGAGGTATTTGTGCAGCGTTCTGTCGAAGCGTTTGAACGCTATCGGAGGCGGCGTTTGACGGCGGAGGGCGGCGGGCGAACTGCTCGGGATGTCGGGGCGCCACTTCCGCCGGCTGTGCCATCGCTATGAGGAGGACGGGATCGACGGGCTGCGCGATCGGCGTCTGGAGCGGCCCTCGCCGCGGCGAGCGCCTGAGAGCGAACTTGAGCGGATGCGGCAGCTGTACCGAGAGTGATACGGGGACTTCACAGGCAAGCACTTTCACGAGCAGCTGCAGCACGGCACGGCTAAAAGCTTTGTTACACGGTGACGCGTTTGGCGCTGCAGGCGGCGGGGGTGCGCAAGGCTAAGCGGCGTAGGGCGCATCGCAAGAAGCGCCCCCGCCGTCCGCTCCCGGGGATGCTGCTGATGCATGACGGCTCGACCCACCGCTGGATCCCGGGTCTGGATCGCGATCTCGATCTGATCGTGACCCTCGATGATGCGACCGGGGCGCTCTTTCGGCCTGGGCTTGCGGGAGACGATTGCGCGGCATGGCCTGTTTGGAACGCTTTACACCGATCGGGGCGGCCACTACTTCCAAACCCGCAAGGCCGGCGGCAAGGTCGACAACCAGCATCTGACGCAAGTCGGCCGCGCGCTCTTGCAGTTCGGCATCAGGCACATTGCGTCTTATTCGCCGCAGGGACGCGGGCGCATCGAGCGGGTATTCGGGACCTTGCACAACCGGCTGCCACCGGGAGTGCGGGTAGCCCGCATCAGGACCCTGGCGGCAGTGAACCGATATCTCAGGGAGCGATTCATTGCCAATTACAATGCCCGCTTTGCGGTCTCGGCGGCCGAGCTGGGCGAGGCCTTCGTCGCCTATGCGGGGACGGCCGCCCGAGGACATCCTGTGCGTCCAGGAAGATCGCCAGCTCGGCACGACAATTGCGTGATGTGGTGCCGACTGGCACTGTAGATTCCCCCGCAAACACATCGCCATCACTACATCCGGGCAAGCGTGCGCGTGCACGAGTATCCGGACGGCCGGCTCGCAATCTTCGACGGGCCGCGCTGCCTGGCGCGCTATGACCAACACGAAAGACTCGACAATGCCTTCTCGCGGGCCGCTTAACTCCGCACGGCGTCCCAGCCCTGTGGACTTGTGGACAACGCTGCGCGTTGCCCGCAGTGCCCAGAGGCCCAGCAACAGCAGCAGAAGCGGATATTTGATGTGCTACAAACCGCGGACATCTTCGCGCGCTACCGACAGTTCAACGAATACGGTTCTGGCAAGGTGCGAGTCCTATCATCGTGAGCAGCTTGGAAATGGCATTCGCAAAATGACGCCGCGATATTCGCATGCGGTGCGAAGCGAGGCCGAGTATTTCACAATATCTCTGCGATTTAGTTGCCGGACGAAATACTTCGCGTTTGCAGCAACGAGCAGTCAGGGGCGGTGATCTTCGTCCGCTCCGCGCACACGCACGACCGCGCGAAGCCTCAATTCAAATGCATACTCGACCATCTAGGGCCCAATTTTCGGGCCTAACCCTTAAAGACATTAGATGTTTGGGCGCACCGCAAATAGCAAAGCGGCGCTCTACCTTTCGCCACCTCGTCCTGTCTGAGGTCTTTTACCGTTCTCGCCAAGCCTTCATCAGCTGATCCGAGACGGGCTTGATGAGATAGGAGATCGCGGTGCGGTCGCCGGTCTGAATAAAGGTCTC
>Ga0209382_10012505_pt1 | contig 10482 bp, 5 predicted proteins | sample SoiMetdeltSBSDD5_FD_187599 | JGI IMG/M metagenome (GOLD analysis project Ga0209382, IMG submission 187599) | Bulk soil microbial communities from a Populus tree surrounding site in Tennessee, USA - Soil MetaG P. deltoides SBSDD5 (SPAdes) (version 2) | ecosystem: Environmental > Terrestrial >...
GAAATCCTTGCCGAACTTCGAGCGGTAGGCCACGCCGAGCCGAACCGCGACAATACAGGCCTCGAGGTTGTCCGCGTTCACGTGAACGATCGGAATCTCGAACCCCTTCGCCAGATCACTCGCGTAGTGCGTGGACCTCGCGTCCGTCGGGTCCGTCGTGAACCCGACCTGGTTGTTCACGATGATGTGGACCGTGCCGCCCACCGTGTAGCCGCGCAACCTGGACATGTTGAGCGTCTCGGCCACGACGCCTTCGCCCGGGAACGCCGCATCGCCGTGCACGAGCACCGGCGTCACCGCTGATGGATCGAGCTCCCCGGTCGGGCGCTCGTCCGCGGAGACGCGCTGGCGCGCCCTCGCCATTCCGGTGAGCACGGGGTTCACCACCTCGAGGTGACTGGGATTCGGCACGAGCCGAATGCCCACGGTGCGGCCGTTCCCGACTGTCCGCTCGGTACGCGCGCCAAGGTGATACTTCACGTCACCCGTCTCGCTCTCGGCCGAGGCGGTCGCGTGCTTGCCGTCGAACTCGCCGAAGATCTTCGCGTACGGCTTGCCGAGGATGTGAGTCAACACGTTGATGCGGCCGCGATGCGCCATCGCGATGACGACCTCACGTGTGCCGGCCGTCCCCGCTTCCTCGATCAGCGTGTCGAGCATCGGAACCAGCGCGTCGGTTCCCTCGATCGAGAAGCGCTTCATGTTCACCCACGCGCGGCCGATGAACCGCTCGAGACCATCTACCTCGCTGAGCCGTTCGAGGATCGCGCGCTTCTCGTCAGGCGTCAGATGCCGCGGCAGTCGCTCCTGCTCGATCGTGTCTCGGAACCACTCGCGCTCGCCCTCTTCCCCGAGGTGCGCGAACTCGAACGCCATGGTCGACGAGTAGAGATCACGAAGCCGAGCCGTGACATCGGCAGCCGTTCCGACATCGAACCCCAGTGCAAGCGCAGGCACGAGGCCCAGGTCGGCCTCGGTGATTCCATGGAACTCCGGCGACAACTCGGCAGCGCCAGGAGGTGGAGACCCGAGGGGGTCGAGCGGGACCGCGAGATGTCCGTATTGCCGGATCGCGTCCACGAGCGCAGCAGCGCCCGCCACCTTGCGAAGGTAGACCGGGTCCGCGGCCACCGTCGTGGCGGCGGAAGTCGCACCGCCGAGCCGCTCGGCGAACCGGAAGAACTGACGCCACGACTCCTCGACGGACGCGGCATCGCGACGGTACGCCTCATACATCTCGGCGATGTAGCCGTCGTTGAAAACGCTCGTGATTGGGGTGCTGGGCATGACCGAAATCTAATGCCGTCGGCCTTATCCGCTCCGAGGATAGCGGATCGGCACGACGAGCGTGAACGTGCTGCCGACGCCCGGCTCCGACGTCACGTCGATTCGCCCGCCGAGCAAATGGGCCAGCCGCTCCGAGTTGTACAGCCCGAGCCCGGTCCCCCCGTGCCGGCGGGTCAAGCCGGAGTCGAGCTGGGTAAATGGCTGGAAGAGACGCGCTCGGTCGGCGTCGCTGATCCCGATGCCGGTGTCACGAACTTCGACGGTGAGCTCGCCGTCCCGGGGCCCGACTATCACAGCGACCTCACCGTCATCGGTGAACTTGACGGCGTTCCCGACGAGATTCACCAGGATCTGGCGCGTCTTCTCGGCGTCGGTGTGGAGCGTCGGCGGTCGCTCGGGGAGCTCGACGGAGAGGCGTAGTCCTTTTTGCCTCGAGAGCGGCTCGACGACCGCGATGACCGCATCCATGATCTCGATGATGGACACGTCGCTCAGCCGGACCGTTTCGCGCCCTGCTTCGAGAGCAGAGAACGTCAGCAGCTCATCGACCATGACCGCGAGCTGATGCGTCACCGACCGCATCCGGTCCACCATGTCCATCTGGTGCGGACTCAGCGGGCCGAGAATGCCATCCGCGAGGAGCTCGCCGTAGCCGGTGAGCGCGGTGAGCGGCGTTCGCAGCTCGTGCGAGATCGTCGCGAGGAAAACGCCTTTCGCGTGGGTCGCGGCTTGGGCCTGCTCGAGAAGCCTGGCCTTCACGAGGACAACGGCCGCGTGATCCGCGAGCGCCTTGAGGCGGTTCCGATCTCGGGTCGCGAACGTGACGCTGCCGCCGGCACGCCAGGCACACAGGAGACCGACTGGCTGATCCGCCGCGATCAGCGGCACGACGAGCACGTCCGAAATCTGCGCGGACGGCGCAAACAACGGCCATGCCAGCGTCGGGTCGTCCTGCTCGGTGATGAGCGATCGACTTCGAAGGGCGTTGCCGGCGAGCGAGTCGACGACCGAGAACATCGTGCCAGGAGGAGGCGCTTCGACACCTGAGCCGGCGACGATGATCGCGTCGGCCCCGGAAAGTCTTGCGACAGCCACTCCGTGGGCCGCGCAGATGTCCAGCGCGGTGTCGCAGAGTATGCCCAGGAGCTGTTCGGAGTCGGAGCCAGCCGCCATCCGCCGCGCGACCTCGCGGAGCGGATCGGCCTCTTCGGCTGATGCCTCGCGGGTGGCGTGCGGCGTCTCCCGCAGTTCGAAGACGAGCCAGCCGAGCCGCGTGCGCGCGACGCGGATCTCGTGAATGGCGTCAGCACGGCCGCCCGGAAGTGCAGCGTGGAACACACGCGACGTCCCGTCGCGCAGCGTCGCCTGGATGTAGTCGTGTGCGCGGCCATCGTGCAGCGCGGGGAATGCGCTCCAGAAGTCGCTCCCGATGTGCCTGGATTCAGCGGCGCAGAGCGCTTCGGCTGCGGCGTCGTTGACGGCGGATACGCTCCCATCGGGGAGGACGCAAACGATCCCCGTGCGGAGCGCACTGAGGACATCGAGCCCGGCAGCGGACAGCATCGCGTCGGCTTGCGCCGCGCGGTCGGTCCCCTTGGTTTTCACATCCGCGGTGTTCAATGCTCGCCAGTCCTGCTACGTCGCGGGCACCGGGTTCTGCAAGCGCTGATCCGTCGGCCATCGACGGCCTTCACGATCCGCGTTCGTAAGGCGCGCGAATGATAACGCATCGTGATGGGCGCGCAACCATCACGGAGCGAGTTCGACGTGTGAGCGCCTAACAGCAATCAGTCAGTGGCGACCGTGCCCTGACGCGGTCGCTCCAGCGACGACGGAAGCGAGTAGCCAGCGCACGGGCGAACGGCATGGAGTAGCCGCCGCGCGTCCTCCGCGCTCAAGGCGGGAAGATAGAAGAATCCGGCAATGTTGTTGACATCGAGGAGGTGCATCTCGTCGGAGCGCCGCGTGAGGCTCACCGCGATGACCGGGAGCCGCGACAGAAACGGATCGCGTTCCCATGGCTCGAGCGGCACGGTCGCCAGCAGGTCGTACTCACAGAAGACGACGTCGGGCTCGTGCGCATGCGCTGCCTCGACCGCCGCCGCAATGCCGACGACGCTCCTCGTCTCGACGCCATGTTTTCGGAAGAATTGCCCGAAGTGATCACTCAGATATCGGTGTCGCCCAACGCACAATGCCTTCAATGTGCTGCTCTCTCGGCGCGGGTGGCGTTCGTTTCGGCTCGCCATCGGGACGGCTGCCGACTTGGTCGTGATGATACCACGCGGCAACGGCTTTGGTCCGGTCGTGACCAGAAGAATCGGCCTCGACCGTTCAAGCGCACGTTGGTGCCGAATCTTCGTCGGTCGAACAGGAGGAAGCAAGGTTGCGCGAGCCTTGGCAATTGGGGTCAGACTCGAATTAGCGTTTCGCGGGACGCAACGAAACGCTAATTCGAGTCTGACCCCAATTACCCCCGTTGACGACTTCAGCCGTCGATGCACATCGGGAGTGTGAGACGGAACGTGCTCCCTGCTCCACGCGTCGAGATCACGCACAGGTCGCCGCCCAGGAGCGACGCAAGGCGTTTCGAGATCGGCAACCCAAGCCCCGTGCCGCCGAGCTGCTGCGAGTTCGACAGCTGGACGAACTCGTCGAAGATGCGCGGCATGTCGTCGGGGTCGATGCCCTCGCCTCGATCGGTCACGGAAACCTCGATCGAGTCCGTCGCGGCGAGTCCAACCTCGACCAGGATCGGCTGTCCCCGACCGAACTTGATCGCGTTGGACAGGAGGTTGAGCAGAATCTGCCTGACGCGGCGCGGATCGCTGACGATTGACTTGGGCTCGCCGTCCACACGAAGCTCGAGCGGTGTTGCATGCTCGTCGGCAAGCGGGCGGACCGTGACGAAGAGGTCCTCGATGATCGCCGGAAAGGACACCGGCTGCAGCGTCAGCTCGATCTTACCGGCCTCGATCTTCGATAGGTCGAGCACGTCGTTCACGAGCTCGAGTAGGTGGTTCGCCGCTTTGTGCGTGCGCTGCAGCCCGTGCGCCTGCTTGTCGTTGAGCGGACCGTAGATGTGGTCGAGCAGCAGCGTGTTGTACCCGATGATCGCGTTAATGGGCGTGCGGAGCTCGTGGCTCATCGACGCATAGAACCGGTTGCGCGCCGTTATCGCGTGCTCGAGCGCCTCCTGCCGCGCGTGCAGCGTTTCGTTCAGCTCGCGCAGCTCCGCCGCGTTCCGCTCCAGTGACATGGCCTGCGTCCGCAGCGCTTCCTCGTTTCGCTGCCGCTCGGTGATGTCGCGCGCGATCAGCGTGTAGCTGCACTCGCCGCCCACATCCAGACAGGAAACGGATGCTTCCATGGGAAACCGGTCGCCGTTGGCCCGGACTCCATTGAACGCGTGAAGCTCCCACTGACCCGGCTCGACTCGGTGCGTCGGCGTCATGGTTGCGAGCACGTGTTCCAGGTCTCCGTCCGCGAACAGCGCCGTGGCGTCGCGCCCAATGACCGTTCGACCGGGCCGCCCGAACATTCCCTCGGCGGCGCTGTTGAACAGCGAGATGCGACGATCGCTGTCCAGAACCAGGATGGCGTCCATCGCCGTGCCGAGGATTTGCGCCAGCCGCGCCTCCTGGGCGAGCAGCTGGGCACGATGCTCGAGCTCGACTTCGCGGATGGCCGCTTCGTGAAGCAGCCTTTCCTGACGCTTCAGCTGCCCCTGCTTCCGGTACAGGTCCACGAAAACCGCGACCTTCGACCGGAGCACATCGGGCTGGAACGGCTTCGACATGTAGTCGACAGCACCGACGGAATAGCCGCGGAAGACGTACTCCTCTTCCTTGCTGATCGCCGTGAGAAAGATGATCGGGACGAAGCGTGTCCGTTCGCGCGACTTGATCAATTCCGCGGTCTCGAACCCGTTGAGCCCCGGCATCTGCACGTCGAGCAGGATGGCGGCGTACTCGTCGGTGAGGAGGCACTTGAGCGCCTCGTCCCCGGAGTGGGCACGCACGAGGTTTTCGCCCAGCGGTTCGAGAATGGCCTCGAGCGCCAGCAGGTTCTCGGTGCGGTCGTCGACGAGCAGGATGTTGACGCGCTCGCCCGGGGCGCTGCGCGACCTCGCTGCCTCCCTCGTTTCGGTCGCGGTGGCGGTCATGCGAGGTGCGCTCCAACGCGGTCGCGCGCGGGTGGACGCGGCGGCGCGATGGTGACGAGGTGCCCCGCGACCTGTGCGAGGGCGGCGACGTGCGCCCGCGGCACGGCGCGAAGCGCCGCGGACGGCATGATAGGACTCTCGGCAGTCCCCGGATCCTGGACGATCGCATAGCCGCCGCGGTCGACAATGCGCCTGAGGCCTAACGCGCCGTCCTCGTTCGCGCCGGTGAGAACGACGCCGATGGCGTGTCGGCCGTACTCGTCCGCCACCGACGAGAACGTGACGTCGATGGACGGGCGGCTGTATCGGACAGGGGCGTCCGTCGTGAGCGAGAAGTAGCCGCGATCCACGAGGAGATGGTAGTTCGGCGGCGCGATCTGAACGTGGCCCGGAAGGATTGGGTGCTTGTCATCGACTTCGGTGACGATCAGCCGCGTTTGCGACTGCAGCAATTCGGCCAGAACGCCCGCCGCGTCCGGACTTCGATGCTGCACGACCACAATGGGTATCGCGAACGTCGCGGGAAGTCCGGCGAGGACCGTCGACAGGGCGCTCAGGCCGCCCCAGGACGTTCCGATCACGGCGATCTCGAACATGCTACCGCACCTTCCGGTAGATCCGGTCGGCAGCAGACAGTTCCTCGTACCGCGTCTCGTATTCGGACAGGCGAAGCGTCTCCTTCGAACCGAGCGCGAGAATGCCGAAGTGCACGAGCGAATCGTAGAACAGCCCGTGCACGCGCGCCTGGAGCGCCCGGTCGAAGTAGATGAGCACGTTGCGACAGAGAATGACGTTGAACTCCGCGAACGAGCGATCGGTGACGAGGTTGTGCTGCGAGAAGACGACGTTCCGTTGCAGCGCGGGCGAAAAGAGCGCGCCGTCGTACTTGGCCGTGTAATACTCCGAGAAGGACCGCATTCCACCGGCGCGGATGTAGTTCTCCGTGTATTCCTGCATCCGCTCCAACGGAAAGATCCCGGCACGCGCCCGATGGACCACGACCTCATTGATGTCCGTCGCGTAGATGCGCGCCCGCTCGTACAGGCCCTCTTCCTCGAGAAGGATGGCCATCGAGTAGACCTCCTCCCCGGTCGAGCACCCTGCGTGCCAGATGCGGATGAACGGGTACGTCCGTAACAGCGGCACCACCTTCTGCCGGAACGCCAGGTAGAAGGACGGGTCACGAAACATGGCCGTGACGTTGATGGAAAGGTCGAGAAGCAGCCGTTCCATCAGCGCTGGCTCGTGGAGCAGGCGATCCTGCAGCCCCGAGACGGTCGACAGCCGCTCGGCCTCGATGCGGCGCCAGAGCCGCCGGCGGATCGACGCGTAGGCGTACGACCGAAAATCGAAGCCGTAGTGTCGGAAGATGCCCTCCAGAAGGAGCTCGATCTCGATGCGCTCGAGCTCCGGGTCGTAGGAAAGCGGCGCCGAGGGATCGGTCGATACCGAAATCGCCGGAGGGCGGTCAGCGCGGCGCTCGCGGTCCTCGCGCCGACGCGCCGGCTCGCGGGCGTGATCGGGCGCGCCCGCTCCGACGCTCGGCTCAGATCCCTCGACGCGCACTCGTCGCTCCTCGATCTCCGCTACCGGTACAGCCAGACCCGCATGAGCGAGAGCAGCTGCTCCGTGTCCACCGGTTTCGTGATATAGTCCGACGCCCCGGCCGCGATGCACTTCTCTCGGTCGCCCTTCATTGCCTTCGCCGTGAGCGCGATGATCGGGAGCGAGCGGAAACGGGAGTTCTGCCGGATCGCCCGCGTCGTCTCGTAGCCGTCCATCTCCGGCATCATCACGTCCATCAGCACCAGGTCGATCTCCTCCACGTCGTCCAGGTGTCGCAGGGCATCCCGCCCGTTCTCGGCGAACGCGACGTTCATGCCGTGCGACTCGAGGACACTCGTGAGCGAGAAGATGTTCCGCACATCGTCGTCGACGATCAGCACGCGTTTCCCGGCGAACACGGCGTCCGCATTGTGCAGCTGCTCCAGCATCCGCCGCTTCTGATCCGGCAGCTTCGCTTCGACGCGATGGAGGAAGAGCGCCGTCTCATCGAGCAGCCGCTCGGGCGACTTCACGTCCTTGACGATGATCGTCTCCGCGTACTTGCGAAGCCGAGTCTCGTCGGACGGGGACAGTTCACGCCCGGTATAGATGATGATCGGGAGCTCGCGCGTCGCCTGGCGCTGATCGCCCTTCACGCGCTCGAGCAGATCGAAGCCGCTCATGTCGCCACTCAGCCCGAGGTCGAGCACCATGCAGTCGAAGTGACGACGGTGAAGCTCGTCGAGCGCCTCCTCGCCGGAACTCACGGTCACGATCTCGATGTCGTCATCGCCGATGAGCTCGACCATGCTCCGCTGCTGGCCGGGGTCATCCTCGACGATGATCAGCCGCTTCACGCGATTGTCGATGAAGGCACGAATGTGTCCGAACGCCTCGTCGAGCCTCGCCTGGTCCACCGGCTTCTCGAGGTAGGCAATCGCGCCCGCCATGAGTCCCTGCTGCCGGCGATCAATGCCGCTGATGATGTGCACCGGGATGTGGCGGGTATCCGCGTGGTGCTTGAGCCGATCCAGCACCTGCCACCCATCGACGCCCGGCATGTCGATGTCGAGGGTGATGGCGTCCGGCTTGTACTCGTGCGCCAGCGCGACGCCAGTCTCGCCGTCGAGCGCGATGATTCCGAGGAACCCTTTCTCGCGCGCCATGTCGAGCAGCACGCGCGCGAAGTTCAGGTCGTTCTCGATGATGAGCACGACGCGATCGCCGGGCTGCACGGAATCGCGGTCGTCGGGCGCCTTCGGCTGGGAACCGGGCGGGGGGAACGGGGAACCGGGTTGCTCATCCTGATTCCACGTATCCTCGGAAATTCCAATCGCAGGCTCGTCGACGCTCGTGCCGGCGGACTTGGCGCCGCTCGCCAGCATCGCGACGTCCTCCGGCGCTTCCACCAGCGCCTCGCTGGATGCGGTTGGAATCACGCCCGGTCGAGGTCGTGACGAGCCAACCCGCCGCGGTGAAGTCCATACGGGCGTCGCGCCGAAGGCTGGGTCAGGGTTCCCGGTTCCCGCTTCCCTGTTCCCGGTTCCCCGGTCGGACACCTGCAGCCGGTCGGGCAGAAACAACGTAAACGTGCTCCCAACCCCCGGGCTGCTCTCGACCCGAATCTCACCACCTAACAACCGTGCGATCTCGCGGCTGATCGACAGCCCGAGGCCCGTGCCGCCGTACTTCCGACTCGTCGTCCCATCGGCCTGCTGGAACGCCTCGAAGATCAGCCGCTGCTTGTCCTTCGGGATGCCGATCCCCGTATCGTTCACGGCAAACGCGATGACCGCGTTCGCGTTGTCGAGCGAGGCGTTCGCGAACCGCCGCCCCTTCTCGGCCGCACGAATCGTGAGCGACACGCTCCCCTGGTTCGTGAACTTGAACGCATTGGAGAGCAGATTTTTCAGAACCTGGTTCAGCCGCTGACCATCCGTGACGATGCGCGCCGGTGTGCCGGGCTGCACTTCGACCGCGAAGCCGAGCTGCTTCTGGTCGGCCAAGGGACGGAAGCTGCGGTCGACCGTGTCGCGCACGTCCGTGACCGCCACCTCGGTCGTGTTCACCTCCATCTTCCCGGCTTCGACCTTCGAGAGGTCGAGCACGTCGTTGATGAGGTTCAGCAGGTCTGTACCCGAAGTGAGGATCGTGTTCGCGTACTCGATCTGCTTCGCCGTCAGGTTGCGGTCCTTGTTCTCCGACATGAGCCGCGCGAGGATGAGCAGGGAGTTGAGCGGCGTTCGAAGCTCGTGCGACATGTTCGCGAGGAACTCGCTCTTGTATTTCGATGAGAGTGAGAGCTGCTCCGCCTTCTCCTCGAGCGAAAGGCGCGCCGCCTCGACCTCCGAGTTCTTCTGCTCGACCTTCTTGTTCTGCTCTGCGAGAAGGCTTGCCTTCTCCTCGAGCTCCTCGTTGACCTGCTGCAATTCTTCCTGCTGATCCTTGAGCATCTCCTCGGACTGCTTGAGCGTCCGCGCCTGCTGCTCCAGCTCCGAGTTCGACCGCCGGAGCTCGTCCTGTTGACGCTTGAGCTCCTCGGACTGGCTCTGAAGTTCCTGCGTGAGCTTCTGCGACTGCTGCAGCAGCTCCTCGGTCCGCATGTTCGCGGCGATCATGTTGAGCACGACGCCGATCGATTCCTGCAGCTGATCGAGGAACGTCTGATGGATCTGGCTGAACGGGAGGAAGCTCGCGAGCTCCACGACCGCCTTCACCTCGCCCTCGAAGAGGATCGGCAGGACGATGATGTTGCGAGGCGGCGCCTCGCCGAGGCCTGACGTGATCTGGATGTAATCCGGGGGCACGTTCGTGAGCAGGATCGGCTTCTTCTCGAGCGCTGCCTGCCCGACGAGCCCCTCGCCTACGTGCCAGACGTTGGTGAGGTGCTTGCGCTCCTTGTACGCGTAGCTCGCGATGAGGCGGAGCGCTCCGCCCGACCCGTTCTCCTGCTGCATGATGAAGAACCCGCCCTGCCGCGCCTGCACGAGCGGCGTGAGCTCGCTCATGATCAGGCGCGCGACCGTGTCGAGGTCCTTCTGCCCCTGCATCATCCGCGAGAACTTCGCGAGGTTCGTCTTCAACCAGTCCTGCTCCGCGTTCGCCTCGGTCGTGCCTTTGAGGTTCGCGATCATCTGGTTGATGTTGTTCTTGAGCGCGTCCAGCTCTCCCTGGGCCTGCACGGTGATCTGGCGACTCAGGTCGCCGCGAGTGACGGCGGTCGCGACATCCGCAATCGACCGCACCTGCACCGTGAGGTTGTTCGCGAGGAGGTTCACCGAATCGGTGAGATCCTTCCACGTGCCGGCCACGCCAGGCACCTCCGCCTGACCACCAAGCTTCCCTTCGGTCCCCACTTCCTTCGCGACGCGCGTCACCTCGTCGGCGAACGCGTTGAGCTGATCGACCATCGTGTTGACGGTGTCCTTCAGCTCGAGAATCTCACCGCGCGCGTCGACGGTGATCTTCCGCGACAAGTCACCCTT
>Ga0209382_10012506_pt1 | contig 10481 bp, 6 predicted proteins | sample SoiMetdeltSBSDD5_FD_187599 | JGI IMG/M metagenome (GOLD analysis project Ga0209382, IMG submission 187599) | Bulk soil microbial communities from a Populus tree surrounding site in Tennessee, USA - Soil MetaG P. deltoides SBSDD5 (SPAdes) (version 2) | ecosystem: Environmental > Terrestrial >...
CAAATCGTTCAGGATTTCACCGCCAGCCGCGAGCTTCTCACCACTGCGCTCAATCGGTTTTCGGGCGGCGATTCGTTGGGATTTCAGGAAGGCACCACGCCCACCGGTGAGGAGACGGAGGCGGACGGGTTCGTCGCCGACGACTCAGAGTTCAACATCTTCAACACCGATCGCCGGCTGGCGGCAATCGAGCAGCTGTCCGACGCGCTCGCGCCGATTCAGCAGAAGAAGTCGATCGTCTACTTCAGCAGCGGCGTGACGCAGCGCGGCGAAGACAACCAGGTGCAGCTGAGGGCCGCGATCGACCGGGCCGTGAAGGCCAACGTTGCGATCTATCCCGTCGACGCGCGTGGGCTGACGGCCATCGTGCCAGGCGGATCGGCGAGTCAGTCGAGCGGCCGCGGCGGAACGGCGATGTTTTCGGGTCGGGGCGTCACGCAGCAGTTCGACAGTCAGGCTGCCAGTCAGGACACGCTGGTTGCGCTCGCGAGCGACACCGGCGGCAAAGCGTTTCTCGACACGAACGACTTTGGCGGCGTCTACACCAAGGTCATCGCCGATACGTCCGCTTACTACCTGATTGGGTATTCGAGCACCAACCAGGCCCGTGACGGTCGCTTCCGGCGGATTCGCGTGGCGCTCAAGAAACCGGGGCTGAAGGTCGAGCACCGCAACGGGTACTACGCGAATCGTGACTTTCAGCACTCGGGCAAAGAAGATCGCGAGCGGCAATTGCAGGATCAGCTGCTCACCGATCTGTCGTCCACGGATCTCACCGTGTGGATGTCGACGTCATACTTCAGGCTTTCGGACGATCGGTTCTACGTCCCGGTCTCGATCGCCGTTCCAGGATCAGAGATTCCGTTCGCCCGTTCGAGTTCGCAGGAACGCGCCACGATTGACATCATCGGTCTGATGCGCGACCCGCAGCAGCGTCCGGTCGGACGGCTGCGCGACACGGTGAAGTTGACTGTGCAGCCGGCGCAGGACGTGAAGCGCAAGGCAGTGCAGTACGAGACGGGATTCACGCTGCCGCCTGGCAAGTACCGGTTGAAAGTGGTGCTGCGCGAAAACCAGAGCGGAGCGATTGGGTCGTACGAGAGCGACGTCACGGTGCCCGACCTGCGGCGGATGCCCGTCAAACTCAGCTCGGTCGTACTCGGCACACAGACGCAGCCGGCCACCGACAAGAACGCGCTGAGCCCGCTCGCGCGCAACGGTACGCTGCTCGTGCCCAGCCTCACACACGTCGTGTCGACCGGCCAGCCGTTGTACTTCTACTACGAGGTTTACGAACCCGCGCTGGCGTCATCGAGCCCGCGCCTGCTGACGAGCATCGCGTTCTTCCGCGGCAAGGTGAAGACGTACGAAACGCCGCTGGCCGAAGTGACACGTCTCGACGCTCCTGACCGCAAAGCTGCGATCTTTCAGTACTCCGTGCCCGCGGCCGCTCTCAAGCCCGGTTACTACACCTGCCAGATCACGGTGGTGGACGATGTGGCCGGGACGTTTGCATTCCCGAGGTTGCCGCTCTTGGTGAGGTGATGGCAGAGCTTCAGGGGAAAGACCGCTGAGGAATCAGAGGACGTTGTCAGTATAATCGCTCGTATGACGAGAGCACGGCACATCATTCATGTGAGTTCCACGTTGATCATTGCTCTCTGCGCGTTCGTCAGCGTGGCGGTCGCGCAGTCGAAAGGCAACGCCCGGATCAACGGCAAAATACTCGACGATCAAGGCAAACCCGCGCAGAACGTCCAGGTTCGCGCTGTGAAGGCTGGCGACTCGCTCATCCTTGAAGCCAAGACGAACGACAAGGGTGAGTGGAACATCCAGAACATGGCCGCCGGCAAGTGGACGTTCGAGTTCGCCAAGGAAGGCTACGAGCCGCAGCGCATGGAAGTGCAGATCGCCGACAACAATCGGAATCCGCCGATCGAGATGAAGCTCACGAAGGCGGGTCCCGCGGTCGATCCGAACGTCGAGCTCCAGACGGAGATGCAGAAAGCAATCGCGCTGCAGAAAGAAGGCAAGGTCGCGGAAGCCCGCCAAGTGATCGACGCGCTGCTGGTCAAGTATCCCGCCGCCGTCCGGCTCAACGCATTCATCGCCACGACGTACGAGGCTGAGAAGAATTACGACAAGGCGATCGAGTCGATGAAGCTCGTGATTGACAAGGAACCGACCGACGTCGATCTCAAGCTGTATCTTGCCGAGCTCTACACCGCCAAGGGCGACAAGGTTGAGGCGCAGAAGATCCTCGACAGCATCGACATGTCACAGGTCAAGGATGCAACCATCTTTATCAATCAGGCGATTACCGCGATCAACGCCGATCGCGGCGACGAAGCCGTCGCCCTCCTCGATAAAGTTGGCAAGGCGTTCCCGACCCGCGCTGACGTCTACTACTATCGTGGCCGCGCCAACATTCGCTCCAAGAAGTATGCTGAGGCCAAGGGCGATCTCGAGAAGTTCGTGTCGATGGCCGCGCCCGATGCGAAAGAGTTGGCGGATGCGAAGAAGCTTCTCGAGCAGCTCAAAGACATCAAGTAACCACTTCAGATCGCTTGCCGTTGCCGTTGCTTTCGTCGCCGCGTTCAGCGCGTGCGACGACGGCAACGGTCCTGGCAATGGCACGCCGCCGCCGGGCGGCGGTGGCGGATCTGAAGCAGCGTGCAACGCCACCTCCGTCGAACCAGGACTCGACGAGGTGCCGCTCACCGCGCCACAACCAAATACCCACAAGACCCAGCCGCTCGACGGCAACCCTCAAGCTCGCGTCCTCGATGCGCTCTGGCTGCATCGCTCGCGGTCAGATCGCATCCGCGAGCTTCGCTCCGCGGCGCCAGGCCGCGACAATGTCGACATCGGCGAGATTGCCGTCGTTCCAGACGAAGGCGATTTGATCGAACCGCCGAATCCCTACGATCTCCGCAACGTTGGCTTGCGTTTCACGCGCAATGGCGCTGGCGGCTACAACATCACCCGCATCGATGGGACGTTCCGCACGACTGTCGGCTCGCGCCTCACGTTGACCGACGACGACAGCGTGCGGCTGAACGTGCCGTTCGGCTTTTCCTTCTACGGTCGGACCCAAACGGCCGCGTTCGTCAACTCCGATGGCAACATCACGTTCGAGGAGGGCGATAGCGCCAGCACGGAGCGCAACGTCGCGCGCGTGCTGACCGGGCCCCCTCGACTCGCGGTGTTCTTCGCCGATCTCGATCCCTCAACGGCAGGCCGCGTGCTCGGCAGCGCTGCCGCGGATCACTACACGGTCACGTGGTGTGGAATCCGCGGCTTTGAATCAAGCCAGACGACCAACGCGCAGGTCACGCTGCTGCCGGATGGCTCGATCGAGATGAAGTACGGTCAAGTCACGCTGACAGACGCCATCGTCGGCCTCTCGCCAGGCCGCACTGGCGACTTCAGGCCGGTCAACTTCAGCGACAGCGGCACTATCAACGGCGGCGGAGGCGCCGTCGGCGAGCGGTTTGCCGACACAGCGGAGCTCGACATCGTCGAGGTCGCGCGCAAGTTCTATCGGTCGCATGCGGACAACTTCGATCAGCTGGTAATTTGGACCGATGCGCGGCTGACCGAAGGATCTTTTGCGTTCGAGACGACTGTGGCGAACGAGATCCGCGGCATCGGTCTGTCGATCTTTGACGAGTCGCAGGAATTCGGCAGCGCCGGCCGGCTGCGCAGCTTCACGATGATGGATTTCATCGGGAAGTATCCGGACGATCCGCAGCAGACATTCCTCGGTGAGAACAATACGGTCAGCGTTCTCGGTCAGGAGGTTGGCCATCGATGGTTGGCTTTCCTCGAGTTCCGCAACCACACCGGCCAGCGTTCCGAGGCGTTGCTCGGCCGGGACAGCGCGCACTGGAGCTTCTTCCTGGACTCTGATGCGTCGGTGATGGAGGGCAACGACATCGAGGATCTTGGCGGCGGTTCGTTTCGAACGGTTGGTGCGGTCAGGCGGTACAGCCTGCTCGATCAATATGCGATGGGTCTCGTGCCGGACAGCCAGGTGCCGATGTTCTTTTACGTAGAAAACCCCGTGAACGTGGCCGGCGGACGCGACGCGAGCTCAGCACCACAAATCGGTGTCACGTTCAACGGCACGAGGCGCGACGTGCTCATCCAGGATGTCGTTGCGATTAACGGTCCGCGCATACCCAGCGCGGCGGACTCGGCGCGGGTTCATCGGCAGGCGTTCCTGTTTGTACCGAGCGCGGGGCGTGTCGCAACGGAGGCGCAGGTGGGGAAGGTGAATCGCATCCGGCTCGCGTGGGAATCGTTTTTCAGGCAAGCGACGGACGACCGCATGCAGGCCGACACTTCATTACGGTAGCTCTCAGCTGTTATTCTAAAGCGGCAGATGCGCCCCTTTCTCGCCGCCCTTCTGCTCGTATCGCTCGCCGTCCATTCCGGCACCGGCCAATCTCCGGGACTGAACGTGCTCTCGCCGGTGGCCGCGCCCGCCAACGCGAACCAGGTCTCGATCGACCCAAGACGTCTCGAGGCGATCGAGCCGCTGGTCCGCGAGGCCATCGCCGAGAAGAAGCTTCCCGGCGCCGTCGTTCTGGTGGGCCGAGGCGATCGCATCCTTTATCAGAAGGCGATCGGCAACCGCGCACTTGTACCCACCGTCGAGCCGATGACGACGGACACGATCTTCGACCTCGCGTCGCTGACCAAAGTCGTGGCCACGACGACCAGCGTCATGACTCTCGTGGAGCAGGGCAAGATCCGGATGAACGACCGGGTGGCGTCCTACATCCCCGGCTTCGAGCGCTACGGTAAGGCCGACATCACCGTTCGCCATCTCTTGACGCACGTCTCCGGGCTTCGCCCCGACGTCGATCTGGCCGAGACTTGGATTGGATCGGATCGCGCGATCGCGCTGGCAATCGAAGAAGTGCCCACATCGCGTCCAGGCGAACGTTTCGTCTACAGCGACATCAACTTCTTTCTTCTCGGCGACATCGTCCGTCGCGTCAGCGGTTTGTCGCTCGATCGATTCGCTCGCGAGCGGATTTTCGATCCGCTCGGGATGAAAGACACGATGTTCAATCCGTCGGCATCGCTCGTCTCGCGGATCGCGCCAACCGAGAGCTGCACGAAATATGGATGGCCCTGCCAGGGGCCGGATATGACGATGCTTCGCGGCTTCGTCCACGATCCAACCGCCCGACGGATGGGCGGCGTGGCCGGACACGCAGGCCTGTTCAGCACGGCGGCTGATCTCGCCATCTTCAGTCGCATGCTGTTGAACGGAGGCGTTTACGACGGCACAAGGATCCTGTCGCCTCTCGCGGTTGAAAAGATGACGACCGGCACGACGGCGAATCTCGACGCCAACACGCGCGGGCTCGGCTGGGACATCGATTCGAGTTTTTCAGCGAATCGTGGCGAGCTACTTCCGATCGGATCCTTTGGCCATACGGGTTTCACGGGCACGTCGGTGTGGATCGATCCGGTCACCGGCCTCTATGTGGTGTTTCTCTCGAACCGCGTTCACCCAGATGGCAAGGGCGACGTGACGCCGCTCCGGGCGCGCATCGCGACGGTTGCTGCTTCGAGCGTGACGAGCCTTCCAGCTTCGGCGCGTGACCTCGCCTGGACCGGCCACGATTTCGGGCCGGCCGGCACTCTCGACCGTCCTGCGCCTGCACCCGTGTCGTCCGGGATCGACGTTTTGCGCGCGAATGGGTTTTCGGCGTTAAAGGGGAAACGCGTCGGCCTCGTCACCAACCACACCGGGCTCGCCCGCGACGGCGCCACGACGATCGATCTCCTGTTTGCAGCGAAGGACGTCAAGCTCACGACCTTGTTCAGCCCCGAACACGGCATCCGCGGCACGCTCGACGACAAGGTTGCTTCGGGCACCGACGAGAAGACCGGCCTGCCGATTCACTCGCTGTATGGCGAGACGCGACGGCCGACGGCAGCCATGCTCGAGGGGCTCGATGTGCTCGTCATCGATCTGCAGGACATCGGCACGCGCTTCTACACATACATGACCACGATGGCGTACGCGATGGAGGAGGCGGCGAAGCGCCGGTTGCCGGTGATGGTGCTCGACCGGCCGAATCCAATCAACGGGTATCAGATCGAGGGACCCGCGCTCGACAAGGCGCTGATGGGTTTCACCGGTTACTTCCCAGCCATGCCGATCCGTCACGGGCTGACGGTTGGCGAGCTGGCACGCCTCTTCAACGGCGAGAACAAGATGGGCGTCGAGCTCACTGTGATCGAGGCCAAGAACTGGCAACGCGATCGGTGGTTCGACGAGACCGGGTTGCCGTGGATCAATCCGTCGCCGAATATGCGCAACTTGATCCAGGCGACCTTGTATCCCGGGATTGGTGCCATTGAGACGACGAATCTTTCGGTCGGCCGCGGCACGGATGCACCGTTCGAGCAGATTGGCGCACCGTGGATTGATGGTCCGGCGCTGTCGGATGCGCTCAACGCGCGCAGGATTCCCGGGGTTCGGTTCTATCCGATTCGGTTTACTCCGACGTCGAGCAAGTACGCCGGCGAGGCGTGCCAGGGTGTTTTCATGATCGTGACCGACCGCGCGGCGCTTCGGCCGGTCCGCCTTGGCGTCGAAATCGCCGCGCTGCTGCACAAAATGTACGGTCCGAAGTTCGACCTCGATGCAGCCGAGCGGCTGTACGGGTCGAAGGACGGCATCAGCCGCATTCGGACCGGGGACGATCCCGCAGCAATCGCGGCCTTGTGGGCTGCCGCCGAAGCGCGTTGGCGGCTGCTGCGCGCACCCTACCTCCTATACCGCTGAGCCATCTGTTCACACATTCGCAACTCGGCTAGGCGTAAGTCCTTGCGTCCTGAGAAGATCCTGCTGTTTTTGGATTCGGCGGGATGGTAATATACCGGTAAGGCTCCCCCCTTAAAAAGCACCATGGACCGAGTGCCGGGCCATGCCTGGCTGCTCGTTCTGGCGGCTGCGGTCCTCGTTACTGTCGCATCGGCTGTGCCCTTGGCGCCCCCGCTGGATGCGACGTTCGCGCGCGCGCTCAGCCAGAACACCCAATCTTCGGACGCGACGGTCACGATCAACCCGTGGACGGTCGCCGGCCAGGGGGGCCTTGTCGTTACCGGCCTGCTCCTCCTGCTATTCGTCTATCGCCGGCGTCTCTATATCCTGTTCTGGACCGCGGGCTGGTTCCTGATCTCTGCCTCGATGTTCCTGGCCGGCCGGGAAATCGACAACCAGTACGCGCTGCTCACGTACGGCATTTCGCAGTTCCTCGGTCTACTGAGCGCGTTGTTCTTCGTGATCAGCGCGGACGCCTATCCGGCGCGGCCGCGCGTCCGCCGCGGATATGTGCTCGTCCTGATCGGCGTGCTTTTGTGGTTCGCGCTCGCGCCGGTTGCGCTCGGGAGCTGGACGGTCTTCGCGCCGGGCCACATCCTGATCGCCGGCGCCCTTGCCGCCGCAGGTCTGGGGCACCTGATTCTCCTTCGCCAGGTCCGCATGCTTGGCGCCGCGGTCGTGGGTGTTTCACTCGTCCTGATTGCCTCGTCTCATGTCTGGGTCGTGTTTCTCGTCGACGCGCCGCTCGCCCCGGGCGGCACGAAGGCGTTGGGCGTGAGCCTCGTGCTCTACCTGATTGCGGCGCTCGGCATGCAGCTCATGACGTTCGAGGACATGACCCTGGAGTTGCGGCGCACCAACCGCCGGCTCGAATCGGCGCAAGGGAAGCTGCGGCGCATGGTCATCACCGACCCGTTGACGGGCTGCCGCAATCGCCGGTTCTTCGACGAGATCATCGGCAGGGAATTGCAGCGCCATCGCCGCTACGAGATCCCGATGTCGGTGCTGTTCGTCGACGTGGATCGGTTCAAGGCCATCAACGACACGCTCGGCCACGAAACCGGCGACCGCGTGCTGCGCGAAGTCGCGGCGTTCCTGCTCAGCAACATCCGCGAAGCCGACTACGTCTTCCGCTGGGGTGGCGACGAATTCCTGATTCTGCTGTCGTGCGGCGAGGAAGAAGCAACTCGTCGCGGCATGGCCCTGCAAGCCGACTTCACGAAGTACGCGATCGCCGCAGCACTCCCGCCGGGGGTGGGGCTCAGCATCGGCTGCGCCGAGGTTGGCGCCGACGTGGACAGCATTGTCTCGCTGATCAAGCTTGCGGATGAGCGGATGTACGAGAACAAGCGCATGCTGCGCGAGACGCGAGTGCCACAGGCGGCCCGGGCCGGCGCGCGGTAATCGATTGGCGAGGGTAGTCAATCGCCAATCGACAATCAATACAACTGGTAGAGCATCAAGTAAACAATCACGCCCGTCACTGACACGTAGACCCAGATCGGCAGCGTCCAGCGAGCAATCGGCACGTGGCGCTCGAACCTTGCCCTGAGACCGTAGTTGAGCGTAATCAGCGCTAACGGCAGAATTGCCGCCGCCAGGATCACGTGCGTAATCAAAATGACGAAGTAGACGAGGCGGACGAGGCCTTGTCCGGGGAAGGGCCGAGACCCAACATTTGCGTGATAGACGACGTAGGAGATGAGAAAGAGCGCCGACGTCGCGAATGCCGCCAGCATGAAGCGCCGATGCGTCTCCATCCGCCCCTGACGAATTTTCACGTATCCAATGATCAGCAGCGTGGCGGCGATGGCGTTGAGCGTAGCGTTCAGCGCCGGTAGATCTGCGACCGTCATCCGTGTTGTCCGTGTTGTCCGTGGCCAGGAAGACCCGTGTAACTCGGTGGCTATAGACGGTCGGCGATCATCAGCATCCAGAGGAGCGGGAGGTAGGTGATCGATCCGAAGAACAGCCGCCTCGCATCGGGAATCGAGCGGCTCATCGCGAACTTCAACGAAAGCGCGAGGAAGAGCAGCGACAGAATCAGCGCGGCGGTAAAGTACAGCGGTCCGGTCATGCCGATCAGGGTTGGCGCGAGGCTGACCGGAAGGAGCGCTGCGGAGTACACGACGGCTTGCCGCGCCGTGCTGCGGCCGTCAGGCTCGATCACTGGCAGCATCGGGAAGCCGGCGCGCGCGTAGTCTTCGCGGTGCATCCACGCGATCGCCAGGAAATGCGGAAGCTGCCAGAGGAACACGATCCCGAACAGCACCCACGCGCCATGCGAAAGCGCTCCCTCGGCGGCGGCCCACCCGATCACAGGAGGCAGCGCACCTGGAACCGCGCCGACTACCGTCGAGAACGAAGTCCGCTTCTTCAGCGGCGTGTAAACGACCGCGTAGCTCGCGAGCGTTGCAAACGCGACGACCGCACTCAGCAGATTTGCGCCAGCCGCGAGGATGATGAGACCTGCCGCGGTCAGCGCGATCGCGAACAGCAGCGCATCACGGACTGAAAGACGTCCGTCCGGCATCGGCCGTAGTCGCGTCCGCTGCATCAGCGCGTCTGGCTCGCGCTCGAGGATCTGGTTGAAGCCCGACGCGCCACCCGCGACGAGTCCCGTGCCGATCGTCATGCACAGCAACCGCACGACATCGCCCGTGTCCCCACTCGCCATCACGTAACCCGCCACCGCGGACACGACGACGAGCATGTTGAGGCGCGGCTTCGCGAGCGCAACGAAGTCCGCTGTGCGCGTCTGTGTGGCCGGGACCGTTACGGCGTCGGTTTTCATATGCGCGGTGAGCTGGTGACCGGCTTTCTGGCGAGCAGACCGGGGACGGCGGCTCGGGCATCGGTCCCCGGCGTCGGCGCGAAGCGGCAGCGGAAGCTGCGCAAGGTCAGCACGAGCGACGTCACGAGCACCAGAGCACCGTTGACCACATGTGCCGTATTGATGATGGGTTGCAGGCCCGACCAAATGACGTAGGCACCCAGCGTGACCTGCAGAGCAACAAGCAGGATCAGCAGCGTCGCCGGGCGCACCAACTCGCGACGGGCGCGATGATGATACCAGACGTGCCCGGCGAGCGCGATGATGGCGGCGCTGACGAGAACCGCGCCCAGCCGATGGGCAAAATGCACCGCGACACCAAGGGTCCAGGCCGGCGGAATGAGGTGGCCGAACGCGAGCGGAAAGTCAGGGATGGCCAGGCCCGCTTCGATGTGCCGCATCGTCGCGCCCAGCAGAATCTGCACGTAGATGAGGCCTGTCGCGGTGGCCGCAACGGGCCGTAGCATGGGATCGTCGACCGGCGTCTGGGCGGCCTTCCATCCCGGCGACGTGAAAAGCGCGAGCGCCACAGTCATGCAGAAGAAGATCTGCGCGAGCCCGGCGTGACCGACTGACACCGGCGCCGGCAGTAGATAAAGCACCGTGATACCGCCGAGGATGCCCTGGAGGATCACCGCTGCGAGCGCGATCACGCCCATCCAGCGCAACCATCGTCGCGGCTCGACGATCCATACCCACACCGCGAGCACGATCGTGAGGAAGCCGACGGTGCTGGCGATCATGCGATGGCCGTGTTCGTAGAAGATCCCGCCAACCATCCGTTCCAGCGGAAAC
>Ga0209382_10012507_pt1 | contig 10481 bp, 14 predicted proteins | sample SoiMetdeltSBSDD5_FD_187599 | JGI IMG/M metagenome (GOLD analysis project Ga0209382, IMG submission 187599) | Bulk soil microbial communities from a Populus tree surrounding site in Tennessee, USA - Soil MetaG P. deltoides SBSDD5 (SPAdes) (version 2) | ecosystem: Environmental > Terrestrial >...
CTCGGGGCCGTAGAGCTCGCGCGGAAGCGGCAGCGCCGCGTCGGATTCCACGTACAGCGGCGAGTGCACGAGCTCGTCTATTGCCACGCTGCGGTCCGCGAGCTGATGAACGAACGAGGAGTTCGCCCCGTTTTCGAGGAGCCGCCGCACGAGGTATGCGAGAAGGTCGCGATACTGACCGACCGGGGCGTAGATTCGGCACGGCACGGACGCCGACTGCAGCACCTGCCGGTAGATGCTCTCGCCCATGCCGTGCAGGCGCTGCAGCTCGAACGACGCGCCAGACTCGCGCGCAAGCTCGAGCACCGCCGCGATCGTCGCCGCGTTGTGGCTCGCGAGCTGCGGATAGACCGCATCCGGTGCGGCCAGCAGCGCACGTGCGCACGCGAGATAGCTCAAATCCGTGTGGTGCTTGTGCGTGAAGACGGGATAGCCGTCGACGCCGAGTACCTGTGCGCGCTTGATCTCGGTATCCCAGTAGGCGCCTTTCACCAGCCGTAGCATGAAGCGCAGCTGCGTGCGCCGCGCGAGCTCGACCACGTGCGAAACGACATCGAGCGCGCGCGTCTGATACGCCTGGATTGCGAGGCCGAGGCCGCTCCATTGCGGATGCGTGCGCGCGACGAGCCGCGTCAGTGCTTCGAAGATGTCGAGCGACAGCTCGAGCCGTTCGCTTTCTTCGGCGTCGATGGTGAGGTTCAGGCCCGCGGCTGAGGCTTGCTGGCACAACGACCACACACGCGGTACGAGATTGCGCATGACGCGTGCGTGCTGCGCCTCTTCGTAACGCGCGAAGAGCGCCGAGAGCTTGATCGAGATGCCATCGCGGTCCTCGGGAGCTCGTTGTGCGCCCGCGCCCGCCGCCACGGCTTCGACGGCGAGACGATAGTGATCGAGATACGCTTGCGCTGCTGCGTCGGTGCGGGCGCCTTCGCCGAGCATGTCGTAGCTGAACCGGAACTGCCGGTTGTCGCCTCGCCACTCGTCGGCGCGCGCGATCGCGGCTTCTATCGTTTCGCCCAGCACGAACTGACGCGCGAGTAACTGCACCGCGCGACTCGCGATCGTTACCACCGCGTCAGCGCCGAGCCGACGGACGAGGCTTTGATGCGCGTCATCGGCGTCCGGGAGCATCGACTTCGCGAGCGCGAGCGCGCGGGCGGAGACGGCGGCGAGACCGCGGCCGCGGTGGGAAGAAAAGTCCGCGCGCCCGAGCTGGTCTGCGGTGAGCGCGATCGCCGTCTCGCGGTCCGGCACGCGGAGCAGTGCTTCCGCCAGCCGCATCAGCGCGAGACCTTCGTCGCTCGAGATCGGGTATTCGGCAAGCAGGCTTTCAAGCGCCCAGAACGGCGCGGGATCCCGGCGCACGGCTTCGACCCATGGCGTCGCGATCGCGGCCACGCGCTCCCAGTCGAGCCGCCCCTCCAGCGACTCGAGCGCGGCGCCCGCGGCCTCCGCCTCCGGCCTGTATGGTGACGGTAGACGCTGCGGCGGCACGCGACGCGTCGACACTTCGGCGATCAGCTGCGGTACGGGCTCGTGCGTCATCGTAAGTCGTAGGGTGCGCTACAAGCGAAGCGCGGGCAATATACGGCACGCGCCGGACCCTCTGCCTGCAAGGGTGGTGCCATCGAAAATGAATCGATGAACAGCGCGCAATGTCAGCATGTCATAATCGTCGAGCCCCGCAACTGCGTCGCTACACAGCGTGCGCGTTGACGCACAGGAGGATCATGTTCGGCTCGAAAGCCGTCAACTTCGAGGCGCTCGTCAAAGCGTATTCGGCAGAGCTTTACCGGTACGCGTACTGGCTCACTCGAGATCGCTTCGTCGCTGAAGATCTCGTGCAGGAGACATTCTCGCGGGCATGGAGCAGCTGGGAGACCCTGCGGGAAGAGGCGTCCGCGAAAAGCTGGCTGTACACGATACTTCGGCATGAGCACGCGCGGCTCTTCGAGCGCAAGCGCCTGGACGTGGTCGAAGACGTCGATCTCGATACACTCGTAGACACTCGGCTGCGCGCGATTCCCTCAGACCTCGAGCTTCGGGAAGCGCTCCACGCGCTTCCCGCGGCTTACCGAGAGCCGCTGCTGTTACAGGTGCTGGGCGGCTTCACGTGCGAAGAGATCGCCAAAATCATCAACACGACGCCTGGGGCGGTCATGACGCGGCTCAGCCGGGCACGTCTTACGCTCCGAAGGAGCATCTCCGGAGCCCGAGGTAAGAGTCAGCGCCATGAAATGTCTTGAAGTGCGCTGCGAGCTGCGCCGTATAGAAAAGCTGTTGATCGGAAACCGGGGCGCGTAGACAGGAGCGCAAATCTTCTACGCAGGCCCTTCTCAGAACGCCTCAGCCCCACTCGCTTTCACGACCTTCTGCCATTTTCGCCATCGGCGGCGGGCAGGTAGCTCCTGATTCCTGCGGCGAGCTTCCGACCGGGGTTGCGTCCTTTCGTTTTCACCGTAGGGAGAGTTCACAATGAAGGTGTTCGGCTGGATTACGATCGTCGCACTCGTCCTGCTTGCCGTCTTCACGATCGCCAACTGGTCGCTTTTCACCGCGCCGGCGACCCTCGATTTCCTTGTGTTGTCGGTGCAGGGCCCACTTGGGCTGGTGCTCCTGGGCGTCACGCTCGCATTCGTCGCCCTCTTCGCGATCTATGGGTTGTCGCTTCGCACCACCGCGCTTGTCGAACAGCGCCGCCACATGAAGGCGCTCGAGGCTCAGCGCGCGCTCGCCGAAAAAGCCGAGGCTTCGCGGCTAGCGACGCTCGCCAATCAGTTGACGGACGAATGTGCACGTCTTCGCGGTCTGGTGGAGGAATCTCGTGGTCAGGCGTTCGCCCGCGCGGACGCGCTTGAGAAATCGCTCGTGCGGTCCATGAACGACACGGCGAATGCGCTATTCGCGAATATTGGCCAGATCGACGACAAGCTCGAACGGCTCGCGCTGACAGGCCGGGGAACTGCGCACTGACGTCGGTGCCCGCGCGCGTGCGCGACCGAAGTCGCGTTGATGGAGGAGAACCTCCGGCGTACGAGGAGCGCCCGGGTAGCTGGCGCCAGGTTTAGCGCAAGGTATAGCCGTTTTCTGTCAGCGGCGCGTAAGACGAAGCAGACGCCCCGAGACATCCCTCGGCGGCTCATCGTATCCGGACACGCCAGTATAGCCACGACGTTGCGCATCCGCGACGCATTCCTCGAATTTTCTGAACGCCGTGCGTCCCTCCTCGATCATTTCGTGCCGCAACGACTGTCGCTGCCAGCGCCAGCAGCCGTCGCCGTCTTTTTTGAAATCCCATACATCTGAAACTTGGGCTGCCATGTTCGATCCCCGGATAGAAGTCCGTATATTCATCTAAGCGAGCCGGAGCTTTGCCAGTGATGCGTGAGCTGCGCTGCCGCTGATATCGGGGTTGATTGTGAGCTCGAGCAGCCTCACATCTTCCAGGTGCACCTGGTAGTCTTCGCTTTCGCTCACTGTACCATCGGGACTGAAATTCCATTGCTGGCGCACGATCTCCGCCAGCGCCTCTCCTCCGGCTGACCAGCGCAGGACGAACTCTTGCGTTCGGGTAATCGCCGGCTCGACAAAGTGCAGATGTATCCGCCGCAGTGTTTGCGGCTGGTCGAACAAGATGCGCAGCCGCTGCATGCCTGACTCCGCAGCACGCCATCCCTCCTCATTGTCTCCCACCAATGCGCATTCGATCGGATGCTCTGCGTCCTCGGAGGTGATCTCTGCCGTCACCATCGTCAGGTCCAGCCATGGCGGCCCCTCCGCGTGCGGATGACGGCTGTGTGGCACGATTCGTTTTCGCATTGCGATTCTCTGCGTCGGGCGCGGGTGGGAGCGGCGCGATGCCAAATCCAGGCGAGCCGGATCGGACCCGACTTAGCGCTCAGGCATCCCCGAGCGCGGGGCTACTTCACCGGCCCAGCCAGTGCGTAATCTGCGCCACCGGGAGCCGTGATGCCATGCGCTCGTGTGGGCTCGACCTCATAGCCGTGCTTGCGCGCATCCGTGATGCAGTCGAAGTAGAACTCGAAGGCGGCCGAGCTTGCGGATCCGGGGGTGCTGCAACGCCACACCCAGGCAAAGCCACTCCGGTCGTGTGTGGGTACTGCGCTGATGGTTGCTCTTTTCATGTGCAGCCCTCTCTTAGGGCATTCGCGTAGAGGCGCGCCGCCGAAAAGTCAGCGCGGACCGCTTACGACGAGGTGGAGCTCAAGCGAGGATCGACAGGTGCCGACTCCGGGCGTTTCCCTTAGCCTGTTCTCGGACGGTACTGCCCGCGCGGTGCCGATACGATGGATCCTGGTCGAGTCTACTCCAGTTCGCGAGCGGTGAGGCCGGCCCCACTTTGTCATGTCACGATATAGCGGCAGATGCGGCGATATAAGTACGTTGACCATTACGCGTCCACCTTGTAAGGTGCGCCACCCTGTTTAGTTTCTGCTCTGAAAGTACTTGCGTTGGGTGTTCGTTCTTGCGGGCTAGAGATTCGACTCGGTTTTTCGGGCTTAGCCCTTTTTTTTACGGAATGACACAAATGGCAACAGGTACTGTTAAGTGGTTCAACGAATCCAAAGGCTTCGGCTTCATCAGCCCGGACGCGGGGGGCGAAGACCTTTTCGCGCACTTCTCGTCCATCAACATGGCGGGGTTCAAGACGCTTGCGGAAGGCCAGAAGGTCTCGTTCGAGATCACCATGGGCAATAAAGGCAAGAAACAGGCTAGCAACATTCAGGCAGCATAGGAGTTAGCCGCCTCACGAAAAGCCGGGCTCGCCCGGCTTTTTGTTTGTACGGCAGGCCCCGTCTGTCATGATAGTGTTTGTGCTACAGGCGCTTCGATGGCGCGGGCGTGGAAGTGCCGGTACACCACACCAACGATCTTCACACATGCGAGCCCGACAATACACGCTACAAGCACGGCGAAGGGGCTACGGGATGCAGCCTCACCGACTGGTGGTCCAATGAGAGCCATGTGGCATCCCCAACCAAAAAGCACCCCGACCCCGCCGATAATCACCAACACCATCAGACCTTGTGTCGCACTCAGGTGCAAAACCGAGCAAGCGATCCAGCCAGCCGCAGTTCCTGCCATCAACCATAGAATCACACTCACTCAAACTCCCACGGCGCATAATCACGGCGCCCATTCGCTCACCGGTAGATCCCGGTTGATTCAAAGCAAGTTAGTCGAATAGTACAGCGCGCTCCGTTCGCCAGCGCACATTAGAGGAAGAGCACGCGCTGGCGTTCGTCAGTCGGCATGCACCGAATGTGCGTTGCCGCACGGCGATCGCGCTGAATAGAACGCTTGGGGCGAGCACTTAACTATCCGCCAATCGACGCTTCAGGTCGACGCCGGAGCAGACAACTGGATGAGCGATGGCAGCAGCCCTGATAAGTGCGCGTGACCGTCGATTATGTCTTTTTGGATCTCCAGCCTGCGCGCCTTGTCTGCTATGGCAAGTACACAGATGCAATTGGCGCCTCGTGCAACGAGCTTCTCGAGATCGGACTTGCTGGCCAATGCGGCGCCGAGGTTGTCTGTCTCGCCGATCGCCAGCGAACGGTGACTCGCCGTGCCCGGATAAGTCCTGTCTTCGAACGTGCGCTCAGTGAGTAGGTATACGCCGGCAAGGGCCTTGAGCTTCGTGCCGATCGGCAGCACCTGAAAACGATACGTCTCCCCCGAGTGACCTCTGAAGCTCATAATGCTACTCGTGTGGTGTCGCCCTGTATTTTCTGCGAGCAAGGTAGTTCCCTGACGGAATATGGTGGTGTGCTGCCGTCCTAGATTAACGCGATACGGCAGCGCCGTATGTGCGCTGGCGCACAGTCGCACCGGCCCGCGCAGCCTCAAATAGCGCTGCGTGCCGGTTGTGGCGTGCGCCAGATGGCTGTATGTGTGAGATGCTCCGGCGAATTCGTTTCGGGTCCATGAACGACATTCCACAGGAATCGACGACCGCGACTTCGAGCGGCACACAGATCTATTCCGCCGTGACCCCCAGATAGATGAGCCAGCTCGATCTCCGCGATACCCTGGATCAATACGAGCAGGCGGCAACGCAGCTCCTCGCTTCGTCGGACAAGGCGGTCATCGCGCGCGCTGCGCGCGTCCTTGCCGTATACGTCGGGTACTATCAGCTTCGTCATGGGCCGATCCCGCCTGCGGAACTGGCGACGGACGGTGAGCCCTTGCGCTCGGAAGAACAGCTCGCCGAGCGTATGGAGGCGTCGCGGATCCTGGCTGCCGCGCTCACCGTCGCCAGCGCAGCGGCGATCGACGCCGACTAACCTCAGCTACCCAGCGCGCCGCATATTATCGGCTCTGTCAATGCACTGCGCCGTTTTCGCCCGCATTAGTGCGCACGGTCCAGTGAAAAAACATTCGCCAACATCGCACGTGGAGATGTGATGAAATCTGCTCATGTGTATTCGATGCGCGCAGAAGCCGCACACGGCTTTGTCTGGAAATGGCGTTCGAACGATCACGCCAAGAAAGTTTCGACCATGGCTTTCGTATGCTACGAAGACTGCGTCGCGGATGCGCAGAAAAGCGGGTATGTCGTCGAAGTCGCCGATATGCGATCTGGCGAGACGCGTTAGCTTGAAGCCCGGCGGCCCGTGTCGCTACGCTTCCACCGCCCTCGCCGCCTGATTGATGGATGTCATGGATTGGCATATCTATTCGGATTCAACAGGCAAATGGCACTGGGAGGTCGTCGATGACCAGCAAGCGGTCACAGCCCGATCTTCGCAGGCATTCGTTAGCCGGGATGCCTGTCTGGCAGACGCGAGAAAACACGGGTTTCTAGGCACGCACACAGGTCCCATGGATCATGCGTGGGACGAGCCGGATGAGGGCTGACTACAGTGCACGCCGCGGTCTCAGCTCGCTGTCAAAGGCACCGGCTTGCCGAAATGAGGAGCAACAATGGTTATTACGCTGCAGGACATCGGCTGGTTGCGACTCGCCGCGCGCAAGACAGGAACCGACGCCATTCCGAGTGAGATCGCTGCGAAACTTATCGGCGCAGGGCTCATCCAGGCGCATCCGGGCGCACGCTGCGTCAGAATCACGAAGCGCGGGGAGCTAGCGCTGGTTCGTCTGGGGTAGTACTTGCGTGGCCGGATAGGCGTACCGGCCAGGACCTGCCGCACATTCACGCAAGTCGACCGCTCTCTCGAAAAGAACGGTGGCCTCGGCATCGGCCTCACACTCGTGCCGCGCCCCGTCGAGCTGCACGGCGGAGCCGCGCGGGCGCTCAGCGATGGCCCGTTGGGATGATAAGATCTGCGTCAGATACGCCGTCATCCAGGGGTGTATGGCCACGAATACCATGTCAGGCGCGGGCGGCTCTGAGCAAGCCCAATTCACACTTCTTTGCGTCGACGACGATCCTAATGTTCTGAATTCACTCCGGCGATTGCTGACCATTGAAGGCTATCGCGTGTTGACCGCTACGAGCGGCCCAGAGGGTCTGGAGATGCTCGGCCACGCCGCCGTGGACCTGGTGGTGTCAGACATGAAAATGCCGGGTATGGACGGCGCGCAATTCCTGGAGCAGGTAAAGGCGCATTCGCCGGATACGATTCGGATACTTCTCACGGCGTACCCCGACCTCCACTCCACTGTGAACGCGATCAACCGCGCGGGCATATATCGCTATATCGAAAAGCCGTGGGACAACGACGTTCTGCTGAGCATCCTGGACGACGCACTGCAGCGCAAGCTTCTGGAGCGCGAGAAAGCACAGCTCGAGTTACTGACGCAACAGCAAAACCGCGAGCTCAAAGAGCTCAATGCAAATCTGGAATCGCAAGTACGTGCGCGTACTGCGCAGTTACGCGAAGCATTGCAGGAACTCGAGCAGGCGCACGACAAGCTGAAAAACAACTTCGTGACGTCGATCAAGGTTTTCACGAATCTGATCGAGCAGCGCGGGCGTACGATGCTGGGGCATTCGCGCCATGTCGCAGAATTCGGGCGCCAGATTGCCTCCAGGATGAAGCTCGACGATAGTGAAATCCAGAACATCACGTTAGCCGGCCTGCTGCACGGCATTGGCCAGCTCGGAATTCCGGACGCCCTGCTCCGCACGCCGGTGAGCGCATTGAGCTCCGATGAAAGAGCCGCGGTGATGAGCCACCCGATCAAGGGCCAGGCTGCAGTGATGGCCGTCGAGCAGCTCGCGGGCGCCGGTAAGCTCATTCGAAGCTATCGGGAAAACTATGACGGCACCGGTTACCCGGATCGCCTGAGCGGGTCTGACATCCCGCTCGGTGCACGCATTTTGTCGATCGCCCACGACTATCATGCGGCGCAGGAGGGCGACCTGACCGGTCGTCGCCTTTCGAAGCCGCTCGCGCGCGCGCAGATCATAACCGGCCGGGGAACTCGCTATGACCCGGCTGTCGTGGACGCTTTCCTCGCCATGGTGGATGACGTTGCAGCCCCTGTTCGGGAGCGGTCGGTCTCTCCCCGGGATTTGCGGGCGGGGATGGTGCTCGCGCGTGACCTGGTTACGACAGACGGGCTGTTGCTACTCGCGAAAGACTGCGTACTCGACGCCGCTCTTATTGACGGTTTACGGCGATTCGAACTTCCCAGGGACACAGAACTGCTCGTGCACGTTCGAACCGGGCCTGGCATTTAACGGGCTCGCCGACCGCGTCAGAACTCGATCATTTCGAAATCGGCCTTTCTGGCCGAGCAGTCAGGGCAACCGAAGCTTTCCGGCACGTCGGCCCAGCGCGTCCCCGGTGCGATGCCTTCTTCCGGCAGGCCGGCAGCCTCGTCGTACACGAAAGCGCAGAGGATGCATTGCCACGTCTTGAATTCGCCTTCGGCCTCCGCCGGGAGGACCTTCGCTTCTTCCGGCCTGCCGCCGCCCGGGACGGGAAAATTCAGAATGAGCCCTTCCAGGCCTTCGGGGCCGGCGACGAGCTCGAAGGGGCCATCGTTCTTCGCGACCCAGATGATCGTCAGATCCTTCTTGAGCTTGCCCTCGTGCAGGACGCTACCCTTCATGACGAGGATGTACTGACCGTCACCCTTGGACGGGTCCGGCGCATACGCCTTCGCGCCGGAGTTCATCTTCACGGACCAGCCGGCGAGGCCATCGGCGTGTCCTGACAATCCATCGAGCGCTTTCATCGCTACGCCGCGTGGCCCGGCGGCGTAGCCGAAATCCGGCACGACCGTAACCTGCCACGGCGTGCGATTGGCCACCTTCTCCAGAGCTTCACGGCTCTCCGGCATGTATTGCGCGCCGGGATCGCGATGCGCCCGTAAAGTGATGAAACCCAGCCCCTTCTCGCTGTACGTGATGGGGCCATACGGCGTATACGCGCGAGAGAAATGCACTACGCCGGGAGCTGCCGGGTGCTTACCGAGCGTGCCGGACCCGTTGTACATCACCTGGAACTGGTCCACGGTGTGGAAATGCGCCCGCAACACACGATGGGCCGAACCCTCGGCGAGGAACGCCATCGGTGTATCGATGCTTTTGTCTTCAGGGCGCCTGATGAAGTCGGTGCGCCAAGCGAAATGCCCGTTCGGCAGATTGCGCTGAATACGCGGGTTTTCGACTTCGTCGTAGGCTTTCACCACTGGCATTGCAGGGTCTCCTGTCGTCTCAACCTGTCATTGTATCCGCGGGCGTGGTGCGTCCACTAGCTCGCAACGGCTTGCATCGGCAGCGGCGCGATGGCTGCGCTTCTGACGAGCGTAGAGGTTCCGCAGGTGCGTCGCTAGCCGGCCAGGAGCTCGCTCAACTTGCCGATGGATCCCGGCTGCAGGAAATTGCGGCCGAGTTGAAAGAGCCTCTCGCACCTTTCGGCGCCAAGCACCGGTTCGACGAGCCCTTCGAATTTCTCGCGCAGCGCATCCCACGCGACCGGATTGTCGGGATGTCCGAGGACGCACTGGCATTCGCCCTCGAGGCGCTGGCCATCTTCGAGCGTCACTTCCAGAAATGCTTTCCACGCGGGCTGATCCGCGACGGACTCGAGCGTGACCCGCGGAACGATGTCCGCAACCGCGGGATCCGTGAACGCTGTCTCGTTGAAGTCCGACGAAACCGCGCGATACCCGGCGAGCCCGAGTGCGACACAGAACGGCACGCTGAACTTGCCTTCGAGAGGCGTTCGCGGCGCAGTCTTCCCTGCCGTGACGAGCGCATTCGGATGCACTTTCGCGTGTACCTTCGCTATCTTGCGTCCACGCACTTGATCCGCGAGTGTGCGCGCCGCCTGGATCGCCGAATGCGTGGCGCGGCAGCTCGCGAACGGCTTGATCTGGTTTTCGAGAAGCTCCCATTTTTTCCCGAAATCGTCGAGCGTTGGCGGCGCGACCTGACGATCCTGGATCAACACGTCGAGGAGCCCCTGGTCCAACTCGTACAGGTGCGTTGCTGCGACGAAGCCTTCAGATGCCAGCTGCGCCGACAGAATGCCGTCCAT
>Ga0209382_10012509_pt1 | contig 10480 bp, 10 predicted proteins | sample SoiMetdeltSBSDD5_FD_187599 | JGI IMG/M metagenome (GOLD analysis project Ga0209382, IMG submission 187599) | Bulk soil microbial communities from a Populus tree surrounding site in Tennessee, USA - Soil MetaG P. deltoides SBSDD5 (SPAdes) (version 2) | ecosystem: Environmental > Terrestrial >...
AGGTCAAACACTACCTTGTTGGCCTAGATCGTGACGGGCGATACGGAAAACGAAGCGAATCCGTGGCGAGTCCTGCCTCCCGATCCGCGATCACCCGAAATTCGCCTAACTCGATGGTGATCAACCGCAGGCGAACCCATAGATACCTCTTCGGCGCCAACGGGCGGTTTGTTTAATGTTGGATCGGTGGTTTCAGCTTGGGACCGAGTCCGAGGCGATTCCCGAGCTTGATCCAGCGGGATTCAGCCATGGCGTCAACCTGGGCCCGCAATGCGGCGGCGGCCTTGGACTCGGACTCCAGCTCATCTTGCAGTTGCAGCGCCCATCGGGTTCGCTCATCGAATTCGGCCTGTATTCGTTCCAGAGTCGCGCGGGTTTCTGTTATCTCCTGCTGCAGGCCGGAGGCCCAGACACCGCGCTTGGCGAGCTCGTCATCGAGGTGATCGATGTGTGCGTGGCACTTCGCCTGGAGGGACCGCAATTCAGCCAGATCCTTACTTCGGGCGTTGTACTCCTTGGCCAATTGGCCGATCGTCCGGCGGTCGAAAACGAAATCCTCTTTGCGGGCAACCAACGGAAGGGAGCAACCGCCCTGGAAGCGAATGCCGAATTCCGGAATGGATTCGGTCAGGAATCTCAAGTTTTTGAAGCCGGCGATCTCTAGCTTATTTTCCAGGTCCTTGTGCGAAAAGATGCGCATTTCGAGCGTAGCGCCTTCGCCACCATGAAAGATTAGATCATCGCGAATCTCGAGTGCGCCGTCGCGCGTGCGGTTGATCAATACCGGCGTACCACCTAAGGGGACTACCGCGAATTCGTGAAGGCCGGGGAAGCGCTCGATAGTCGAATCAAGCAGCGAGAACGGCACGCTCAGGCAGAGTAAGCCGTGCGGCTTTAGTAATTTGTAGGCTTCGTCAAAAGCTCGTTCGACAGGCGCCGCGATGTGCTCGAAGACGTCGCTCGAGAGAATGAAATCGTAAGTTCCGTAGCGCTCCGGATGCGGCTGGGTGATGTCGAGATAGGGTTCGCGGTCGTAAAAGGTGTTCGTGTAATCGAACTTCTTGGCAAGACGGTCGGCGTAGTTCTCCTGATCGCTTAATCCGAGGCCTTTGATGGCGGGCAAACAGGGGAATTCGGGAAGCAGGAATCCGTCCCCGAACAGTTCGACCGAGAGCATGTAGACAAGCGCCCGCAAACGAACGTTCGACTCGCAGCCGGCGCAACTCGATTCTTCGTGATGGAACTCGGCGAGGGTGTTGGATTGGCCGCAAATATTGCAGATGAAAGAGATCATAGGCACGAGCGCGCGCTACGAACTCTCTAGGATACCGTGAACTTCAGGCGTGTACGGGCTCGCCGGCTTTGAGCTTGAGCGTGACCAGATCGGCTAGCTGGTCGAGCTTGGCGAAGATCGCCCGCCGCGCCGTTTCGGGCAGAGTGGCGGTTATCTCTTCAACGGTCAGGTGCGAGCGGACGCCGAGCGGCGAGAATCCAAGCATGTCGGCGATTTGCCAGGCGATGAAGACGACCTTCACCAGGTCCGCCGTCTCCGCGGTGGGAACCTGGTGGTGAAGCTCAGCGACGTCTTTGAGGTCGGCGGGGAACTCCCAGCGTTCCATCAACCAGCGTCCGGCCTGGCAGTGGTTAATATCGAAGAGATCTGTCTCGCACTGCAGAAGGTCGAATCCGTAATCTTCGATGACCGACAACATCCGGAAATACTCATCGGGAAAGGCCCGCAGGATGGCCAACCGGCCGATATCGTGCATCAAGCCGGCGGTGTAGGAGCTATCCGGATCGAGATGCAAAAAGGGCGCCAGCCATTCGCAAGCCACGGCTGTGGCCAGGTTGTATCGCCAGCAGCTCTCCATCGCCTGATTGCTCTTCGACGACGAAAGAAAGTCGCGTACCGCGATTGTCATCGACAGCGCCTTGAGCCGTTCGAGACCGACCATGGCGACGGCATGGGCCACGCTTCGGACCTCGCTACGGGAACCCGCTAGAGCGGAATTGGCGAGTCGTAATACCTCAGCGGCGAAGGTTACGTCTGTCCGCAGCACCTGCTGCACCTTGGCGATGGAAACGTCGTCTTGAGCGGTTAGCTGCACGAGCTTAACAGCGACTGGGCGGAACGGTGGCAGGTTTTTAAGAGCCCAGGGCTGAAAGATCCTGGTTGAACGCGGAGCTGCGAGAGAGTCCATCTAAAATTAGCATCGTCTGAAAGAGACGGAGCTTTAGGAGTTTGTTGAAATATGCAAGAAGGCGGGGCGAATCGCGAAGCTGAAAAGTAATTGGCAGGCTACCAGCCTGCCCCACCTGGGCTGCAAGTTTTGATCCTCACGTGGGGCAGGCTGGTAGCCTGCCTTCCGGCTGTTGAGAGGTATTTTTCAGCAAGCTCCAATCTGTTATCGTAGATTATCCTTCTGGAGGAAACATGAGATCTTTGATTGCTGCGCTAGCTCTGACTGTGTTCGCGTTTGGCCAGGATGCCCCGTCGCTAAAGTCGGTTCGAAAGGTATTCATCGAGAAGATGGACAACGATCTCGATCAATACATTCGCGCTGAGATTGTGAAGCAGTTCAAGGGTAGTCTAACTGTCGTTCTGGATGTGAAGGACGCCGACGGGATCCTCGCCGGTGTCAATACAGAGACGAAAGGGACAGGCGCGAAAATCACTGGCCGATACCTCGGATTGCACGACGTTGCGACGGGTACTATTTCTTTACTCGATAAAGAGGGTAAGGTTCTCCTTTGGTCGGATGAAGCCGGCGACAGAAGTCTGCTGCTCGGCGCACTGAAGCGCGGAGGGCAGCGTAAGGTTGCCGATCGGCTGGTCAGCAAGCTCAAGAAGGCGATGGAGCGGTAATCACGCCACAGTTGTAGCCTGTTTTTCTTAAAACTTTCCGTGAACATTTTTCGGAAATCGAGCGTCTAATGGCTAAGTCAATCGACGCTATGTCAGCGAGACGCCTAGTAAAGCGATGTGTGAATAGTAATAAGCCACTTTTTTTCTTAGTGTTGACGGGATTCGGGCTGCTTTCCGGATGCGGAAAGGAACCGGTGGTCACACACGCTGCGGTGGTGGACAGCAGCTCAGCGCCACCAGTGCGCCGCCAATTGCGAGTGACTGGGACCGTGCAGGCGGAGAAATCGTCTACCATTCTGGTTCCCCAGATGTCTGGTCAAGGCGGCAACCGCCTGACGCTGGTGGGATTGGTTTCCAACGGCGTTCGGGTCAAGGCCGGAGAAGTGGTCGCCGAATTCGATAGCACGCAGCAGATCGACAATGCTCGGGACAGCCAGGCTAAATTCGACGACTTAGGGCATCAGGTCGAGCAAAAGAAGGCCGAATTCAGGAGTAATGCCGAAAAGCGGCGTTCGGACCTGCAGAAGGCCGAAGCCGATCTCGCTAAGGCGGAGCTGCAGCTTCGCCGGGGTCCGCTGCTCAGCGAAATCGACCGGCTGAAAAACGAGTCAAAAGCTGAAGACGCCAGAGAGCGTGTCGGAAGCCTCAAAAAATCCCATAAGTTCCACGACGCGGCGGAGGCCGCTAGCATCCGGATTCTTGAGTTGCAGCGCGACCGGCAGAAAGTGAATCTCGATCGCGCCACAGGAAATGCCGACCGGATGATCATCAAGGCGCCCCTGGCAGGGATGGTGGCGCTCGAGAATATCTGGCGGAACAATACCTTGGGCAAGCCGCAGGAAGGCGACATGCTGAATTCGGGCCAGCCTCTGCTTCGAATTTTCGATCCGACACACATGATCGTGGATACAGTCGTGGGCGAGCCTGACGGCGCGATTCTGGCGCCGGGAGCCCGGGCCAAGGTGCGGCTCGACGCCTATCCGGACCTTGTGTTCGATGCGGTGTTCGTATCGGCGAGCCCAGTGGCCGCGTCGGCTTTGGGCGCGCCGGTGAAGACATTCGGCGCACGCTTCAAGCTGGTGCAGAGCGATCCGCATCTGCTTCCAGATCTTTCGGCGGCGCTGATGGTGGAAGGCAAATGAGCCGCGGCAAAAAGACGATGTGGCGCATAGGAGTCGCACTCACCGTGCTGGGTTTAGTGGGAGCGGGCGCCTGGCGTATGCGTCGCGCACAAGCGGCCGGTGACTTGCCGGTGGCCCCGGCGCGAAAGACCGATTTTCTGGTCATGGTGCGCTGTCGCGGCGAGTTGAAGGCGCGGCGATCGGCCCAGCTCACCACGCCGATCGTGCCAAATCTCCAAATTGTCTGGCTTGCGCCTTCGGGTGAACCTGTCAAGGAAGGCGATCCGGTAATCCGCTTCGATCCGAGCAGCGCCCGCCAGCAGCTCCAGGAAAAGGAGGCCGGGCTTCGCCAGGCGACGGCTACGCTCGATCAGGCGCTGGCGCAAGAGCGCATTACCGTGGAGCAGGACAAGCTGGACAGCGGCACAACGCGATACCAGCTCGAGCGCGCGAAGCTCGAAGCCTCCAAGGCGGAGATTGTCAGCGCGCTGCAAGGCGAGGAGAGCAGAATCGATCTTGGGCTGGCCGAGCAGAAGTTGCGCGTCCAGGACTCGACAGTCGAACATCACCAGGCGTCGGCAAAAGCCAAAATCGCCTCTTTGACGCGTCTCAAGGAGCAGGCGCAGGCGGAAGTTGATCTGTGGAAGCGAAGGCTCTCCCAAATGGAGTTGAAGGCTCCGATCGCGGGCATCGTCAATTACATGACGAACTACTCGCAGGGCTGGATGAATGCTAAGCCCTTTAAGGTCGGCGATAATGCTTGGCCCGGCAGCGCGCTGGCCGAAATTCCGGATATGAACACGCTCGAGATGGAAGGCAAGCTCGAGGAGATCGATCGCGGACGCGTGATGGGCGGACAGGAGGCGCGTGTTCATGTGGATGCGTTCCCGGAGAAGACCTTCAAAGGGAAACTCGGCGGTATCTCGCCGCTGACGGAGACAACCTGGGAATGGCCTCCCACCCGAAACTTCCGCACGTACGCGGAAGTCGAGGCGGCCGGGTCGCGGCTGCGGCCCGGGATGAACGGCAATATGGATGTGATCGTCAACCGTCTGCCGGGCGCGATCAGTGTCCCGGCGAAGGCAGTTTTCACGCGCAACGGGAAGCCGATTGTTTACCGCGCCGAAAAGAAAGGATACTTTGCGGCGGAGGTGCAACTGCTGGCGCGCAATCCGGATGAAGTCGCGATCAAGGGAATCAACGCCGGGGATTTGGTGACGCTGGTCGAGCCGCCACAGGAGCAGAAACAATGAGCCGCAAGTGGAGGATTCTTCTTCCGACTCTGGTCGTGATCACCGCAGCGATAGGCGGCCTTTATCGGATCGGGGCGAACGTGCCAGCCAACAACGCCCCTGCGCCTCACACCTCGACGATTCCGATGACAGTTATCAAGCGCGGCGATCTCAAGTTGACTGTCACGGCGAGGGGTGAGTTGCAGGGCGGCAATTCGGAGATGTTAACGGCGCCGATGACGGGTGAAAACCAGATGTCGATCATGTCCCTGCGAAGTCCGGGAGAGGTGGTCAAAGCCGGCGACGTCGTGGTGCAACTGGACACAACTGAACAGGGATACCGGCTGAAGGAAGCGGAAGCGGATCTCGCCGAGGCCGAACAGAATGTGGCGCACGCTACTGCGGCCAGTCTGGCTAAGGAAGAGGAAGACCGCTACGCCATATTACAGGCGAAGGCCGAGCTTCGGTTAGCGGAACTGGATGTGCGCCGCAACGAACTGCTGTCGGCGATCGTGGCGCGGCAGAATGAGTTGGCCCTTCAATCCGCGCGGGACCGGCTGGCGCAAATCCAGGAGGATATGGCGAATCGCAAGGCGACGTCGCAGGCGGGTATCGTGATCCAGGAGGCGGCTCGCAACAAGGCGAAAGTGAAGGCCGACTTGGCTCGAAAGAACATCGAAATGCTGACATTGAAGGCCAAGTCCGACGGCTATGTCGCCATTCAGCCAAATATGAACGGAAACTTCATGTGGGGAATGACGATGCCCCTAATCCGCGTCGGCGATAACGTGCGGCCGGGCATGGCAGTGGCGCAGATTCCGGATTTGAAAAACTGGGAGATGACAGCCAGAATTGGAGAACTCGACCGCGGGCATCTGGGAGTCGGACAGCCGGCCGAGATCAGCGTGATCGCCTTACCGGGGAAGACTTTTGTGGGCCGTGTCAAGGAGCTCGGCGTGGTCGCCGGTCCGCCATGGGAACGCCGCTTCGACTGTAAGATCACGATCGACAAGCCATCGCCGGAGCTACGGCCCGGAATGAGCGCGAACATAGTCGTTACGACCGAGGTTCTCAAGAATGTGCTGTGGGCCCCGGCCCCGGCGCTCTTTGAAAGCGACGGACGGACCTTCGTTTATGTGCACAATCCGGAGGGATTCCTGCCGCACGACGTGAAGCTGGTCCGGCGCAGCGAAAGCCAGGTAGTCATCGAGGGACTGCCCGAGGGCCGCATGGTCGCGCTGGCCTCGCCCGATCAGATGACCAACAAAAAGAAGGGCGGCGACGCGGGCGGAGCCATGAAGGCAATCGCTAAGTGAACCCGTTTCGCTTAGCCTCCGACGTGCGGCAGGCCGCCGATAATCTTCGCGCGCAGAAGACTCGCACCCTGCTCACGGCTCTCGGCATTGTGTTCGGCGTGGGCTCGGTGATCGGAATGCTGTCGATCGGCGCGGGGGCACGAGAAGAATCGCTGCGCATGATCGAAAAGTTGGGCGTGCGGAACCTACTGGTGGAGTCGCGGAGTGCGACCAGTCAGGAGGAGCTGCAGCAGCGGCGCCGGCAGTCGCCTGGGTTGACGGCGAGAGATGTGCGGATTCTTGAAGCCAACATCGAGGATCTGGAAGTGCTTTCGCCAAGACGGGCGCTTCATCCGGCGCAGGTGCTTCCGAAACCCTCGCAGCAGATGCCGGAACTTAAGGGTGTTCGGGCCACTTACGCCACGATCCACTCCATGCAGCCGGTGGAGGGCGCCTTCTTCAACAAGGCTGATGACGACGCGAGCGCGGCGGTCTGCGTTTTGGGCCAGACGGCCAAGGTGAATCTGCTTGGCTACGATCCGGCGCTCGGCAAATTCGTGAAGGTCAACGACACCTGGCTCGAGGTGGTCGGCGTGGTGAGCGAAGAGAGCAACACTGTCTACATTCCGCTGAACACGTTCCAGTATCGGTTCTGGGACCGAACCAGCTTCATGAAAGACGAGCTCGATGGCGTCGACCTGCGCCTCAAATCGGATGCCCGCAGTGTGGAAGTCGCCAAAGTGGTCACCTCCATCCTGAACGGGACACACCATAATGTGCAGGATTTCACGGTGACGATCCCGGCCGCCCTGCTCGCGCAGCAGCAGCAGACGCAGACGATTTTCACTTACGTCATGGTGGCAATCGCGGCGATCTCACTGCTGGTGGGTGGAATCGGCATCATGAACATCGTGCTGGCGACGGTGATGGAGCGGACGCGGGAGATCGGCATTCGCCGGGCGACGGGCGCTCGCCGCGTCGATATTATTCGGCAATTTTTGACGGAGTCGGTGCTGATCTCGGTGGGCGGAGGCGCGCTGGGAATTTGTTTCGGATTCTTTCTGTCGTGGCTGATCGCTCGGGCGGCGGAATGGAAGACGATCGTCACTACTTCATCGGTGCTGATTGCATTTAGCGTGTCGGTGGTGGTGGGCATTGTTTTCGGAATTTATCCGGCGATGAAAGCGGCGCGGATCGATCCGATCGAAGCCCTGCGGTACGAATAACGAACAAGCTAAAGCTTGTTCCACAGGGGCTTCGACTCTACTGTGGAACAAGCTTTAGCTTGTTCGTCTTGGTTTTAATTACAACTTCTTCGGCGGAGGAAGTTCTTTCGCTTCCACAGTGGATTGGAATCCCTGCCGGCCATGCGACCCATCACAGAACGGTTTGTTCTGCGAAAAGCCGCAGCGGCAGAGTGAGATCACGGTGCGGCCGGCGAGACCGAACTCGGCTCCCACGCCATCGCAAATCGTGAACTCGCCTTCGAGGCGCAGTGGACCGTTCGGCAGCGCCGTAACCTTAGTTGTGGGCATCTGCTAACGATGCTACCAGAACTTACTTCTTGGGAGGCGGTGGCTTGACCGGGGTCGTCGCAGCGGGATCCTTTACCTCTTCGCCGAAAGTGATCGTCGTCTGGCTACGGAACTGTTTGTAGTCTTCGTATTTGACCGTCATGCGGAGGCGCTGGTCCATATCTTTGAAGTGCAGCACATCGTCGGCGCGCGTGTAGGTCGGGAACCAGTACTTGCCGTCGATCTGCTCGCGGTAGGTTTCAAAGCGCGGATACTGGTTATCGGCGCCTTTATTTCGTAAGCCGACGCCTTTACCGTAGGTCTTGACGATCTGCAGGTCGCGATCATCCACCCAGATCTCGCCTTCGAAGTAGCGCTTGCCCTTTTCCATTCGCTTCGGCTTCACCGAAAACTGATAGCAGGGAATTTCGTCCACTTTCTGGCGGCCCAGATAGCGGATGTCGTACTCGGCGATCTGATCGGTGGTGAGGACGAACGGCTGCACGTTGCGCAGATCCTCTTCATCTCCCGGGTCGAGGCTGAGCTTCATGGTGGAAACAGGAGCGCGCACGACTCTCTCGGTTCTCTTTCCGTCCGGCGTAAAAATGATGTCGGACACCATTTCGTGCTGGCCCGTCACACTGCCGCCGGGAGTCAGCTCCTGGATCTTAACACTCTGCCGGTAGGTATAATTCGCGCGCGCTTTGGCGAAGTCGGCCTCTTTGGCGGCGAATCTTCTGACGATTTCGTCGGGGGCGAGGTCGTCGGCGGCGATGGCCGCGACACCGCATAGCAGCATCAAACCAGGCAGACAAATACGCATAAGTCTCTCTCTATCAAGACGCTCCACCAAGGGGAGCGGTTTCGCTTACAAGTTCCCGCCAAGCAGTTGTTTGGCGATGGTTACCAGTTGGATGTTGCTCGTTCCCTCGTAGATCCGGCCGATCTTGGCGTCCCGATACAGCTTCTCGACCGGATACTCCTTGGTGATACCCACGCCGCCAAACACCTCGATCGCTTTTGAGGCGATTTTCTCAGCTACCTCGGAACTATAATACTTCGCCATGGCCGCCTCAGTCACGAAGGGGCGTCCGGCGTCACGGAGGCGGGCGGCGTTGTAGACCAGGAGGCGGGCGGCTTCAAGCTCGGTCGCCATCTTGGCCAGGTCAAACTGCACGCCCTGGAATTCGCTGATCGCTTTGCCGAACTGCTTGCGCTGCTTGGCGTAGGCGATCGCGTGGTGCAGCGCGCCCCGCGCCAGGCCGATCATCTGGGCCCCGATGGCGATGCGTCCCTCGTTCAGAGTTTCGATGGCGATCTTGTAGCCGCGGCCGGCTTCGCCGAGGACGTTCGCCTTGGGGACAGCGCAGTTGTCGAGAATCAGCTCGCAGGTGGAGGAGGCGCGGAGTCCGAGCTTGTCCTCCTTTTTGCCGACCTGGAAGCCGGGGAATTCCCGCTCGATCAGGAAAGCCGTGATCCCACGATAGCCGGCGTCCGGATTGGCATTGGCGAAGAGCAGGAACAGTCCGGCCTCGGCCGCGTTGGTGATCCAGAGTTTGCGGCCCGTCAGGAGGAAGCGGTCGCCGTCGTCGATGGCCCGGGTAGCCATGGCGAAGGCGTCCGAGCCGGAGCCGGCTTCAGAAAGCGCGTAGGACGCCACCGTGTCGCTCGACAGGCGGGGCAGGTAGCGCTGCTTCTGATCGGAATTGGCCCAGCGCAGGATGGCGTTGTTGACGATCGTATTCTGGACGTCCACAATGACACCGGCGGAAGGATCGACGGCCGAGAGCTCTTCCACGGCGAGGACGCACTGGAAGAAGCTTCCACCTTGTCCGCCAAACTCTTCGGGGATTTCGATCCCCATCAGTCCGAGCTCGAAGAATTGGCGGATGATGTCCTTGCGGAAGACGGCAGATTCATCCATCTCGCGGACATGCGGGGCGATCTGCTCGCGGGCGAATCGGCGGACGGTCGCTTGGAACAACTTCTCTTCCTCAGTCAGGATAGTGAGAGCTGCGGGCGCGGCGTCCGTGATGGTGGCCGGAGGCATATCTAGAGTTTACCGTGGGGCGGACCGCTTTCGGACTACGTCCGATGAACAAGCTAAAGCTTATTCCACAACGTCAAATCAAGGAGTTGAAATCACTGTGGAATAAGCTTTAGCTTGTTCGGCTAGTTTGGACTGTAAGGCGGCCGCAAGCTCCGACCGATTTGCCTTGCGACTCGGCGACACCGGGATGGATGATGGCGCCATCGCAGGTATTCACACCGGCTCGCAGCGCGGGATTCTGTCTGACCGCGGCTTCGAGGCCGTGCGTCGCCAGGTCGAGCAGATAGGGAAAAGTCGCGTTCGTAAGAGCCAACGTCGAGGTGTGCGGGACGGCGGCAGGCATGTTCGAGACGCAGTAGTGCAGGACGCCGTCGACGAAATAAATCGGATCAGTGTGAGTGG
>Ga0209382_10012510_pt1 | contig 10479 bp, 10 predicted proteins | sample SoiMetdeltSBSDD5_FD_187599 | JGI IMG/M metagenome (GOLD analysis project Ga0209382, IMG submission 187599) | Bulk soil microbial communities from a Populus tree surrounding site in Tennessee, USA - Soil MetaG P. deltoides SBSDD5 (SPAdes) (version 2) | ecosystem: Environmental > Terrestrial >...
TTCGAAAACTGAGAAGGAAAGATTGTATGTGATCGAATCGGATAAGAAAATATGCTGGGTGGTGGGAATGAGGATCGATGAGAGATTTAAGGTTACTGCCTCTACAAAAAAGGTATTGAAATTTGCTATCAGTTGAAGTAAGCTCTCACTTTATCAACGAACTGCCCCACAGCGTCATACTCGCCGCTGATTTGTCCCGCAACAATCAAAAATGCAATTCCAAAAAGTGCGCCCCATATGTGTGCTGAATGATTAATGTTATCGTTTCCTTTCTTGTCGAGCCAGGCGGAGATAAGCAGGTAAACAGGTCCGAAAACAAAACCGGGTATCATTACAGGTAAGAATATTAAGCCCATCTTAAGGTCTGGTTTCAGCATGATACCTGCAAAGATCACTGCTGAAACAGCTCCTGATGCTCCAAGACTTCTATATAATTCATTGTTTTTATTTTTGAAATAGGTTGGAAGCAGGCTTGCTATCAAAGCCAGGAGGTATAAGAGCAGGTATAGCACTTTACCTGCATTACCAAATATATACGCGAAGCCTTCTTCCACAAACTGTCCGAACATATAGAACGAGAACATGTTAAAGATCAGATGTGCATAATCCGCATGAATAAACCCACAGGTGATGAATCTGTAATATTGATTATTGTTGCTTACGGCGGGAGGATAGAAGATAAGATCGCCCATGATCTTCTGATTGCTGAATGCGGAAATGGAAATAAGAGCTGTAATGATGATAAGGATCACCGTTATCGACATCGTGTGCGTTTTGCATAAAGATATGGTGAAACGAATAATATCAGCCGTGGTGATATTTTTCGTTGCGCAAAATGGTACATGCGCGGTAGATCTGTTCAGCAAGAATAAGACGTACTAGTTGATGCGGGAAAGTTAACGGCGACAACGACCATACATGATTTGAGCGTTTCAACACAAGCGGATCCAAACCGTATGCGCCTCCTATTAAGAATAGAAGGTTTTTTGCGCTGTCGTTTGCCCGTTGCTGCAAAAATTGAGAGACCTGAAGTGAATTAAAAGTTTTCCCTTTTTCGTCGAGTGTTACGAGATAATCCTGTGAGTTCACCATTTTAAGTATGATCTCCGCTTCTTTTTTCTTCAGATCATTTTCTGTATGAAGAGATACATTCCTGGGCGTTGGGATAATTTTCCATGAAGCGGGAAAGTAGTTGTTGATTCGCCTGGTGAAATCGGAAATGCCTGAGTCGACATAAGGCTCATGATTTTTGCCGATAGTCCAGAACTGAATTTGCATTTCGCAAAGTACAACAAAACCCCCTTCGCGGGGGTTTTATAAATATCGTTTCATAAGATTAGAGCTAAAGCTTATACACCGGAGCCACGGATCAATCTCAACACTATCGCAATAACTGCGATAACGAGCAGGATATGAATAAGACCCCCGGCGTTATAACCTAAAAATCCTATCGCCCATGCGATTATTAGAATTACTGCGATCAAGTACAGAATGTTTCCCATGACATTACTTTTTTTATTGAATGATAGGTGTTACACAGTGTTCTCTTAAAAATTGCTTGCCATCCGCTTTGTGTTAATGCATTTTCGATTTTATTTTTTCTTGTGGAATCTTTTCTACAGTTTACCGTTATTTGCCTTTAATGCTGAAATTTATTTTCTATGCGGGTTCACTAGATTGATTTATAGCAATTACTGATTTTGGTATGTTTATTAATGTTATTCATCTACATATCGACTAATTCGTATTAATGAGCAAAACCATTATTGTTTCGAACAGGTTACCCTTGAAATTGGTTGAAAATAATGGAGAGTATTCGTTTACTCCGAGTGAAGGTGGATTGGCGACAGGATTAGGATCCATCTATCAGCAGTCAGGTAATATATGGGTAGGTTGGCCCGGGCTGCAAGTAACCGACGAGGAAGAAAGAAAAAAGATAACTCACGAACTGGAAATAAAAAATCTAAGACCTGTATTCTTATCGCAGGAGGAAATTAACCAGTATTACGAGGGATTTTCAAATGAAGTGCTGTGGCCGGTGTTTCATTATATGCAAACCTATGCGCGCTATCAGCAGTCGTATTGGGATTGTTACCTTCATGTAAACAATAAGTTCAGGGACGTAATTCTCGACATTGCAGAACCCGGCGACATCATCTGGATACACGATTACCAGCTTCTGTTACTGCCTGGCCTCGTACGTTCAGTGCTGCCCGACATCACAATCGGCTTTTTCCAGCACATTCCCTTTCCTTCGTACGAATTATTCCGGCTCATACCGTGGCGGCTCGAATTACTTGAAGGAATTCTTGGCGCTGACCTCATCGGTTTTCATACGTTCGATGACGCCAGGCACCTCGTGCAGTCTGCGCGCCGCCTGATGACATCAGTGATCTCCTCGTCGAATGAGATCAGCTTCAACAACAGGACCATTATTGCCGAAAGCTTTCCGATGGGCATCGACAGCCGGAAGTTTTATAACCTCGTTGAAACCGAAACTGTACAGGAACACCTGCGCACACTCGACAAAACACTGAATGGGTATAAAGTTATTTTATCTATCGACCGGCTCGACTATACCAAAGGAATATTACAGCGCCTCCAGGCATTCGAACTGTTTTTGCAACAGAATCCCGGTTATGTCGGAAACATGGTGCTTTACATGATTGTTGTTCCTTCCCGCGATAATGTTCAGCAATACCGTGAACTTAGAGATGAGATCGATAAATTTGTGGGAAGCATTAATGCCCGGTATCGCACGATTGAGTGGCAACCTGTGGTATATTTTTATCGCTCGTTTTCAGTTGAAGAGTTGTCGTCGTTATATGCGAAAGCGAACATCTGTCTCGTTACACCGATGCGCGATGGAATGAACCTGGTATGCAAAGAGTTTGTTGCAAGCCGCCATACTGATGACGGCGTGCTGATTTTAAGCGAAATGGCCGGGGCGTCAAAAGAGCTTGTGGATGCACTGATCGTTAACCCGAATAACATTGCTTCTATAGCCAATGCCATAAATGAAGCGCTAAATATGCCCCTGCACGAACAAAGCAGGAGGATGAAATTCATGAAAGAAATCGTAATGAAGTTCAATATATCACACTGGGTTAAATTATTCATGAACAGGCTTAACGAGGTAAAGCAGATGCAGCAGTCGATGTACGCAAAGCGTATCAACAGCTCTACCCGTTTCCTCATAAAAAAACAATACGCATCAACAAAAAGAAGGATAATATTTCTCGACTACGATGGAACACTTGTAGGATTTAAGGCCAATATTGAGCTCGCAGCACCCGATGAGGAGCTGTATCAGCTCCTGAAGCAACTTTCAACCGATCCGGCAAATAAGCTCGTATTGGTGAGCGGCCGGGCACCTTCATTTCTTGAAAAATGGTTTGGGGACCTCGATGTTGATGTAATTGCAGAACATGGCGCATGGAGCAAAACAAGACATAGCAACTGGCTAAGTATACCAGGATTAAATTTCGCGTGGAAGAAGGATATCTACCCTGTACTCGAATCGTTCACCGACCGTACTCCTGGCGCGTTCATAGAAGAAAAAGATTTTTCACTGGTCTGGCATTACCGTAAAGTAGAGGAAAGTCTTGGTGAGTTGCGTACAAGCGAGCTCATAAATACACTCAGGTACCTTGTGGAAGACAAAGGACTTCAGCTGCTACCGGGAAATAAAGTTGTTGAAATAAAGAATATCGAGATCAATAAAGGGAAGGCTGTGCTCACGTTCCTGCAGGAAGATGACTACGATTTTATCATGGCAATAGGCGACGACCACACTGATGAGGATATATTCAAGGCGGTTCCGCCTGGCGCGATCACAATTAAAGTGGGCAGCCACGTTTCTGCTGCCAACTACTACACCGGCAACTACGTTGACGTGCGCAATTTTCTTAAGGAACTTTCCACATATAACAACATGTCGAAAGATATTCCCGCCATCCGGCTTTAAAGAAAGATGGGTGTATCGAGCTTCATTGCTATCCGGTATGCCGCATTCATCAGGCCGACATGACTATACGCCTGCGGAAAGTTACCCCACTGGCTTCCCGTTTCTTCATCAACATCTTCGCTGAATAACAGCAGGTGATTGGAATACTGAAGCAGGTTTTCGAATTCGCGTATGGCATCGTCTATTCTGCCAACGCATGCCAACGCCTCAACATACCAGAATGCACATATAAGGAACGTTGTCTTAGGCTTGCCAAAGTCATCTGAATGAAGATAGCGGTAAAATAATCCTTTGGGTGTTCGCAGCTCTTTTTCGAGTGCTGAAAGATGATCGCGCGCCTTTTGCGATGAAGGATCAATAAAGTTCATCATGATGAGCTGAAGGGTAGACGCATCAAGATGCGGACTTCCCTTTGCATGCCGGTACACTCTACTTTCCGCATCATAGCAGCTTTCTATGTGGTCGGCGGCTTTTTCTTTGAGGATCACTGCGCGTTGCAGGAGGTCATCGTCGCCGATAAGGCGGGCCATTTTTTCGGCAGCATTGCAGCCGGCCCATTGAAACAGGTTACTGTAAGCGTGATAATGTGCCATGTTCCTGAACTCCCAGATGCCTGCATCTTTTTCATCAATCGTCATTTCAATTTTACTTAGCACCGTGTCGATCCATCTTGCCGAATCTTTTCTTTCACGAAACACAAAGCGATGGTCGGTATACAGCGGCAACAATGAAATAAGCACCTGTCCGTAAATATCATTTTGAATGTGTTCATATGCCTGGTTCCCGATGCGCACTGGCTGGTTGCCCAGGTAACCATTCAACTGCGGCAGGATGCGTTCCGTTAATTTGCGTTCGCCTGTGATCCCGTAGAGAGGCTGGTACCGGCTTTCTTCAGAAAAACATATGTCGGTCACATAATGAAAATATTTTTCCATTTCTTCAAAGTGGCCGATGTGATTGAGCGAAGTGATGACATAATAAGTGTCGCGCAACCAGCAGAAGCGGTAGTCCCAGTTTCTGCCGCTGCCGTCAAATTCGGGCAGGCTTGTGGTGCTTGCTGCGACGATCGCTCCCGTGTCTTCGTACTGATGAATCTTCAGGCACAATGCCGCACGTATAACAAACGGCTGATGAAAGCGCACGATGGATGAGTGTTTGATCCAGGTGCGCCAGTATAATGTGGTTTCACGCAAGAATGCTTCAGCTGTACTTTCCAGTGGCGCTTCCAGCGGCGCGCCATATGTAAGAAGTAAATAGCGTGCTTCGTTAAGGATGAAAAAATGTTCTTCGATAATATAGCTGATGGGAATATTCGTGGTAAGACGGATCTTATCCGGTCCTCCCTGGTATTCGATGTGGTTGCTTCCCCTTATAGGTTCAAGCTGTCTTTCCGCATATTCATAAACCGGCTTGCAGTTTATTCGTATTCGGGGCAAACCATCTATAGGCTCTATTTTGCGTATAAGCATCAGCGGTTTGAAAAATCTGTCGAACTGCTTGAAGCGGGGCGCAAAATCTGTTATGCGGTATCGGCCCTCTTCACACGAAATTTCTGTGCACAGGATATTGGTGTTTTCCCGATAATATTGCTTAGATGTGTAGTCTGTTGCAGGAAGAATTGAAAATTCGCCACCCTTTTCCTGATCAAGCAGTCCCCCAAAAACAAATGAACTGTCGAACCGGGGCCAGCAGAGCCATGTAATATTTGTGTTGATGTTAACGTGGGCCAGGTATGAGCAGTTTCCTATCAAACCAGCCTGGTACGTATGTTTTTCCATGTGCTTATAATATCAAAAGCCGTTCCATCAGTTAGCGATTGCCTGGTCAATAAAATTAGGTATGACATGTGAATATGTCAAGCTTATCTTGTCAGGATCGTTAAGATGATCAATCATCGATTGCCACTTATCTATTCCATGATTTTCTATAACCATTTCTTTTTTATCATCGCGCTGAAGATACATTGTCATACCTTCTGCATCTGCTTCGGGATGAAATTGCGTACCAAGCATATACTCGTTGAAACGTAATGCCATCACCGCTCTTTCCAAAGGTACGTGAGGGCGGTCTTTTTCTATCGCAAGAACGCTCGCTCCGATATGTTCAATTTTTTGATAGTCGGGTTCTATCACCTGGTAATCTCTGCTGTCTACTGCATAAAATGGATCGGGCAGGCCACTGAAAACCGGTTCGGTCCTTCCATCATCAACTATATGAACAGGAAAAACTCCGAATGCTGTTGATTTTCTCTTTGAAACATTTCCTATTTCAAAATACCGGCATGCCATCTGAAAGGAATGACAGATAAACAACACATGTTTCTTTATTCTATTACTCGGGTCTGCATTGTAAGATTCAATGTTCCAGATCCATTTGAAATATTCCTGTTCCCATTCATCTTCTTCTTCACCCAGGGGCGAGCCGGGACCACCTGTTGAAATGTACACGTCGTAGCTGATATCTGGTATTTCTTTTTTCAACCGCACATCAAATTCATGTGAAATCAGTTCTATATTTTTTTCTTCTGCGTAGTGTTTAAGTATCTGTCTTATACAGCGCATCCCTTCATTAGCCACTCCTTCATACAGGTCGAGGATTGCAACTTTAACTTTGTTTTTTACATCGGGCATAGCGGCAAAAATACGACGAAAATAAAAATCAGAAATTCAGGTAAGAAACCACTTCTTCCAGATACTTCTTATCAGTTTCGTCATACTCATTATACTTCTCACTATCTACATCAAGTACAGCAACTACTTCGCCGTTGCGTATAACGGGAACAACTATTTCAGAAAGTGAAAGAGAGCTGCAGGCGATATGTCCGGGAAATGCATTGACATCGGGAACGATCATCGTTTGTTTTTTTGACCAGCTGGTGCCGCAAACTCCTTTTCCTTTACTAATGCGTGTGCATGCCAGAGGACCCTGAAACGGACCCAGTACCAGTTCATTGTTCTTAACAATATAAAATCCTACCCACAACCAATTGAATTGTTCTTTCAGGCAGGCGCACGTGTTTGCAAGGTTGGCAATAAGATCGGTCTCGCACTCAACTACCGCTTTGATTTGCGGAAGCAGCGATTCGTACAGTTCCTGCTTTGTGCCTGTAATTACATGCAGATCTTCAGACATAAATAAATTTTAAACATCCGTCAGAAACGAACCGTGTATATAATCCACTACACTCACAAGACTGTTCGTTTCTTCATATACTTTTAACTGCCTGTCGGCACCAGTGCCGATGTCCATCATTTTAGTAACGTAGTTTATCGCGTGGCGGCTGCCAAGATCATCGAGCACATCGTCTACAAAATCAAGCAGCTCGCTTATCAAAATTCTTGTGCCCACTTCCTGTTCTTTTCCAAAATCAATCAGCCTTCCATCGATTCCATACCTGCTTGCTCTCCACTTGTTTTCATTGATCAGCGACCGACTGTACTGTATAAAGTTGAGATTCTGCGAATGCAATTTGTAAATTTTTGCGCATACCGCCTGGAACAACGCAGCAATGGCTACAGTTTCATTTACCGTCATGGGCACATCGCAGATCCTGAATTCAACGGTATTGAAAAATGGATGAACACGAAGGTCCCACCATATCTTTTTTGCGTTGTCGATGCAGTTTGTTTTCACAAGAAGTTTTACATAGCTGTCGTAGGCTTCGATGCTTTCAAATGTGTCGGGTATGCCTGTGCGGGGGAATTTGTCGAACACCTTAGTGCGGAACGATTTATAGCCGGTGATCCTACCTTCCCAAAAAGGTGAATTAGTGCTTAGAGCATATATATGCGGAAGAAAGTATCGTGTTGAGTTTGCGATATGGTTTGCCATCCTTCTGTCGGCCATGCCTACATGCACATGCAAGCCGAAAATCAGGTTGCTTCTTGCTGCTTCCTGCAGTTCGTTAACAATCTCACTGTAACGAGCCTGATCAGTTATGAGCTGGCTTTGCCAGTGACTGAAAGGATGAGTTCCAGCTGCGCCAACCCAAAACCCGAATCCATCGGCTATATCAGAAATCGTTTTTCTTAAAAACGCTACATCCTTGTATGCTTCATCAACATTGGCGCATATATCTGTTCCAACTTCAACAACGGCCTGGTGCATCTCTGCCTTTACCTTGTCTTTAATTACTTTTTGTCCTTCATTTACAATTTTCTGTTCATGGCTTTTAAGCTCGCGCGATGAGGGATCCACTACCATGTATTCTTCTTCAATACCCAGAGTAAAGAGGTTGTTCGAAATATTCACCATATAAAAATAAGCGCCGGTATTTAATCTGACAATTGATCAGGTCAGGGCTTGCTTTAAAACAGATCTTTTTACGTATTCACCCCATGTTAAATTATCGCATCCGGGTTTTTGTTCTATTGCTCGTTCAATTGCATAGTTCGCTGCAGTTTCTACTACCCAGTCGAAATTGTCGTCGCCGACACTCGTTTTTTCAGCATCGGGAGCGGGGTTACAGAAGTCTATCGCATAAGGTACGCCATCGCGCACTGCAAGCTCAACCGTGTTGAAATCGTATCCGAGGTATCTGTTCAGCTTTATCACTATTTCTTCCATTTGCTTCAACAGTTCCTGCGCCGGCGTAAAGTCGATCTGGTAACGCAGGTGATGCGGATTGCGTGGTTCATAGTTCATGATGTGAACGTTCTTTCCACCAATGCAATAGCACCTGAAGTATTGCTCAAAAATTATCTCTTCCTGCAGCAGCATCACCAGTTGTCCCGTTTCATTATGCTTGTGGTAAAAGTCGTCCATATCTGTAAGCCGGTACACGTTTTTCCATCCGCCGCCTGCAAAAGGTTTCATGTAAGCCGGGAATCCAACATAATTAAAAATGCCTTCCCAGTCGAGAGGATAAGCAAGATTGCTGAATGAAAGATTGGATGTATCAGTCGGAATTTCTCGTGAAGGAAGTATAACCGTTTTGGGAACCGGCACGCCTATCTTAACTGCAAGCGCATTGTTGAAAAATTTTTCATCAGCGCTCCACCAGAACGGATTGTTGATAACGGCAGTACCGCTGATCGCTGCATTTTTTAGATACGCACGGTAAAAGGGTACGTCCTGCGAAATGCGGTCGATGATAACCGCGTATTCATCTGAATCGCCTTGCACAACTTTATCTATCCTTACTGGTTCAGCCGTAATACCTTCCACATTCTTGCTGTTCACCCGCTCGATAAAGGCCATTGGGAAGCTTCTTTCCTGTCCGAAAAGCACACCTATTTTTTTCATAATGAGAAGGATTTTTTGGTATGAATTTTTATAAAGTAGGTAGTAATCAAATTTATCGGAACAGGGTTGAATAAAAAAATTGAATATTGCATCCAAATGAGGACGAGGCCGTATGATCAAAGTTTACTAGAACATGGAAACAGACCAGATTGATGATTTGATAATTGAGAATGTAGAACTGCAATCACGGTACCTTAAACGGACCGTAACCATAGATCTGTATCACACTGATGCGCAAATGGAACTTTGCAGTCTGCTGTTGATAAATGATGGGCAGGACCTCGTGAAAATGGGCTTCAATAATATTCTTCGCCGGCTTAAACTGAGACCTCTTATAATAGCAGGAATTCATTGCGGCGACGACAGAAAAAATGAATATGGTATGTCTGCCGGTCCCGACTACAAAGGGTGGGGCTCAAAAGCAGGAGCATACGAAAAGTTCATAGTAAAGGAATTGATACCTTTTCTGCGAAGCCGGTTCAGCAATACCAGATTTGCTGACACGTCATTTGCCGGCTTCTCACTGGGAGGGCTAAGCGCTCTGGATATTTCGTGGAATCATCCTGAGATATTCGGCATGACAGCTATATTTTCAGGGTCGCTTTGGTGGAGGTCCATCGACAAGAACGACAAGGATTACGACCCATGGGCGCACCGTATGATGCATAAACAGATCAGGGAAAGTGAATTTCGCGAAGGGTTTAAATTCTTCTTTGAATGTGGCGAGCTCGACGAGCTTGAAGACAGAAATAAGAACGGTGTGATAGATTCGATCGACGACACCATCGATCTGATGAGGGTTCTGCTAAGGAAAGGGTATCGTGAAGGAAGCGATATCCGTTATCTGCAGATGGCCGACGGCCGTCATGACGTTCCCTCATGGGCAAAGGCGCTTCCGGTTTTTTTAAAATGGGCCTACGGCCATAAGCCGTAATCGACCCCCCGCCTCACGCCTCCCGCGTCACGCCTCACGCCTCCCATTCCCCCATCAAATGAAATCTAACTAACTTTGTATAAAATCAATAGATGCTCGATTCGATACAAAGTGCCATAGAAGACATCAAAGCGGGTAAGCTGGTGATAGTTGTTGACGACGAGGAACGTGAAAACGAAGGCGACTTCCTCACGGCCGCCAGGAATGTTACCCCAGAAATGGTGAATTTCATGAGTAAATATGGCCGGGGGTTAATTTGTGCACCATTAATCGAGGACAGGTGCGCTGAGCTGGAGCTCGACCTCATGGTTAACAATCACACGGCACTTCATGA
>Ga0209382_10012512_pt1 | contig 10479 bp, 11 predicted proteins | sample SoiMetdeltSBSDD5_FD_187599 | JGI IMG/M metagenome (GOLD analysis project Ga0209382, IMG submission 187599) | Bulk soil microbial communities from a Populus tree surrounding site in Tennessee, USA - Soil MetaG P. deltoides SBSDD5 (SPAdes) (version 2) | ecosystem: Environmental > Terrestrial >...
CTTCGGCAAGGACGCGGCGCCGGATGAGCCCTACCGCCAGTTCGACGGCAACCGGCCCACGACCACGCTGTTGCTCGACCTGCTCACGCCCGAGAGCCTGGGCAAGCTCGTCGCGCTCTACGAGCACAGCGTGTTCACGCAGGGCACGATCTGGGGCATCGACAGCTTCGACCAGTGGGGCGTGGAGCTGGGCAAGGTCCTGGCCAAGGCGATCATCCCCGAGCTCCAGGCCGAGTCCGAGCCCGACCTGCAGCACGACAGCTCGACGAACGCGCTGATCCGGCGCTACCGGGCGGGCCGGGCGCGCGGCTAGGCCGGCCGGTACCGCAGGCCGTCCAGGGCGATGTCGAGGATGCGTGCGACCTGGTCGGGCGGCGTGGCGGGGTTCTTCCCGATGCCGCCGACCATCTGCAGGACGTCGTCGAAGCTCACGTCGGCGCGCACCGCCTCGGCCTCCTGCGCGCGCTCGAGCAGCGGCTGGCCCGCCGCGTAGAGCGTGGTGCGACAGCCGCGGAAGAACTCGGCGTCGCGGTCGATGTAGTTCCAGAGCTCCTCGGCGAGGGCATGCTTGCGACCGACGTACTCGACGAGACGATGCAGCCATTCCGAGAGCGCCTCCCAGGGCGGGAGGTCGGTCAACTCGTCGGCGGACTGGCAGACCTCGGCGAGCTCCTCCACGTAGACGGCCTCGAGCAGGTCCTGGCGGCTCGGGAACCGGCGGTACAAGGTGCCGATGCCGACGCCCGCGCGCCGGGCCACCTCTTCGAGCGACGCCGACGTGCCGTGCTCGGCGAAGGCTTCGCGCGCCGCGGCGACGAGCTTGTCGTAGTTGCGCCGCGCGTCGGCCCGCTTGGGGCGCTGAACGAGCGGCGAGGTGTCAGCTTCGGTGGTTGTCATTTGAAAAACGGAGGCAGCCTCCGTATCATGCTGGGCTGGAAACGGAGGATACCTCCACTTACGTTCTGGAGGGTGCCTCCATTTTACCGCTTCGGCCCCGACCACGAAAGCCCTTCGCCACATGACCGCACGGAATCGCACGATGATCCTCGGGATCATCCTCGCCTGCTACCTGATGATCATCGTCGACATCTCGGTGATCATCACCGCGCTGCCCGACATCCACCGGGCGCTTCACTTCTCTTCCGCCGACCTGTCGTGGGTTCAGAACGCCTACGCCCTGACCTTCGGCGGCCTGCTCCTCCTCGGCGCGCGCGCAGGTGACATCCTCGGCCGCCGCCGCGTCTTCGTGGCCGGGATAGCCCTCTTCACCGGGGCGTCGCTGCTCGCCGGGCTTGCCGGCTCGGCCTCGTGGCTGCTGGCCGCGCGGGCGGTACAGGGCATCGGGGCGGCGATTGCCGCGCCGTCGACGCTGGCGCTCCTGACCGTCACCTTCCGGGAGGGCACCGAGCGGACGCGTGCGGTGGCCTGGTACAGCGCGGTCGCCGGCGGCGGCGGAAGCCTCGGCCTCGTGCTCGGGGGCGTGCTCACGCAGTGGGTCTCGTGGCGCGCCGGCCTGTTCATCAACGTGCCCATCGGCATCGCGCTCATCCTGCTCGCACCCCGCTACCTGCCCGAGACCGCGCGCGAACCCCGACGGTTCGACTTCGCCGGCGCCGTCTTCTCGACGCTGGGGATGAGCGCGATCGTCTACGGCTTCGTGCGCGCGGCATCCGCCGGCTGGGGCGACCGGTTGACGGTCGGGTCGTTCCTGGCCGGAGTGGGGCTGCTCGCCGCCTTCGTCGTCACCGAGATGCGCGCCCAACAGCCGATCACCCCGTTGCGGCTGTTCCGCAGCCGCGAACGGTCGGGCGCCTACGCGGCCCGGATCCTCGTGGTGAGCGGCATGTACGCGATGTTCTTCTTCCTCACGCAGTACTTCCAGGGCGCCCGCGGCCTGAGCCCGCTCCAGGCCGGCGCCGCGTTCCTGCCGATGACGCTGCTGGTCTTCGCCATGGTGCAGGTCGTGCCCCGGATCGTGCCCAGGATCGGCGCCACCCGCCTGCTCACCGTCGGACTGTTGCTCGCGCTCGGCGGCATGACCTGGCTGAGCCGGATCGGTGCGGACGCGCCGTACTTCCCCGCGATCGCCCTGCCGCTGCTGCTGCTCGGCGTGGGGATGGGGACTGCGCTCACGCCGCTGACCTCGGCCGGGATTGCGGGCGTCGCGCCCGATGACGCCGGTGCCGCCTCCGGCCTGGTCAACACCGCGCACCAGCTCGGCGGCGCCCTGGGGATCAGCGTCCTCGTCACGGTGTTCACCGCCGCCGGCGGGGCGCACAGCGTGCACGGACTCTCGCACGCGGTGTCGAGCACGCTGACCGGGTCGATGGTCTTCATGGCCCTCGGGCTCCTGGTCGTCGTCGCGGTGATCGCCCGCCCCGAGCGCCTGAGGCCGGCGGTACTGCGCTCGCCCTGACTCAGCGCGGCAGGTTGGCCGGGGGCACCCACGGGTCGCTCGGGCTGCGCGCCGGCGGCGTCCAGCCCGAGCGCTCGGCGGTCATGCCCAGCGCGTGCATCGCCCGCTCCTTGACCTCCCACGGCAGTCGGCGGTAGAGCGGGACGAAGCCGTACCTCCACAGCAGCCCGCCGTGCTCGTGGTAGGGCGCGGTGGTGCCCGCCGGATAGCGACCCCGCAGGTCCTCCATCGCGGCGACGCGCAGGTGGTGCTCGGCCTGCGCGCGCAGCCGCTGCTTGGCCTCGATCAACCCGCTCACGCCGGCACTCCGGACGGCGGCGGCGCCGCTGGGGCCGCGGCCGCGGGACCGCCCGCGGGCGCCTTCCCGGCGCGCAGGTCGGCAAGGGCGTTCTGCGCGGCGATCGCGATCGGCTCGAACAGCGCGCCGATCGGCGGCGAGTAGATGTTCTCCATCCAGGCCAGGTCCTCGATCGTCGCCCCACGCTTGGCCGCGAAGGCGAGGAAGTCGCAGCGCTCCTTGACCCCTTCGCCGCCGTGGATCTGGCCGCCGATCAGCTTGTGGCTCACGGGGTCCGCCAGCAGCTTGACGTGCGTCTTGGTCGCGCCGGGGAAGTACCGAGCGCGCGAGACGCCCACGCCCTTGGCGACGATGTACGGGATGCCCATCGCGGTGGCCAGCGTCTCGCCGATCGAGAAGCCGCCGATGGTGTAGTCGCCGCCGACGAGCCCCCACGGGATCCAGACCGGGTCGTAGACGCGGTCCTCGCCGGCGATGTTCGCCGCCGCGGTCCGTCCCTGGGCGTAGGCGTGCGACCCGGTGAGGCCGCGGATGGGCAGCATGGTCAGGCCGTGAGGCACCTCGATCGCGTCGCCGGCGGCGTAGACGCCGGGGACCTTCGTGCGCATGTGGTCGTCGACCACCAGGCCGCCGGTGGTGCCCACCTCGAGCCCCGCGGCGACCGCGAGGGCGGTGTTGGGGATCTTCTCCAGGCATACGATCACGACGTCGCACGGGACCTCGCCGTCGGAGGTCGCCACCGCGCTGACGTGGCCGTCGCCGACGAAGCCCTCGACCTTGGTCCCCAGCCGCAGCCGGACGCCGCGCTTCTCCAGCGACTCGTGCACCGGCTGCGCCGTATCGGGGTCGAGCACCTCGCCGAGCACCCACGGCCCCTCGTCGATGAAGTCGACCTCCAGGCCGCGGTGGCCGAGGTTCCCAGCCATCTCCACCCCAAGCGGGGTGGCGCCCACCACCGCCACGCGCTTGACCTGGTCGAGCAGCTTGTCGAACTCCATCGCCTTGCGGATGTTCTTGACGTAGTGCAGGCCCTCGAGGTTGGCGCCCGGGACGCTCGGCTTCTCCCACGTGAACCCGGTGCAGATGACGAGCTGATCGAAGCCCTCGTGCTGGTTGCGCGCGGTGACGATGCGGCGGTCGAGGTCGATCTCGGTGACCACGGTCTCCATGCGCATGTCGAGCCCCTCGGCGACGTAGCGCTCGACCGTCGAGAGGAAGAGGTCCTCGAAGCGCGGGATCTCGCCACCGTGCACGAAGGGGATCCCGCACGGCGAGTACGCGATGTCCTCGAACTCCGTGAACACGGATACGTGCAGGTCCGGCTTCAGCCGCTTCGCGATGGTCGCCGCGGCGGTGCCGGCGCCTCCGCCGCCGATGACGATCAGCCGTTCGCTCATGGATCCTCCTACTCGATGAAGGCGCCGGCGGAACCCGCCAGGTCGCCGGCGATCAGGGAACTGATGCTCTCACCGCTCGCAACCACGTGCCAGCGGCCGCCGTCGCGTCCGACCGCGGCGGGCCGCAGGTCGCCGAACTGCGTCGACTGCGACTGCTGGTAGGCGCCGACCGACCGCACCAGCAGCAGGCTGCCCGGGCGCAGCGACGGCAGCATGGCCTCCGGGTGGAGCACGTCGACGTTCAGGCACAGAGGGCCGGTCACGAGCGTCGTCTCGGGGTCGGTGCAGGGGCCCTCCGCCGCCTCGATCCGCGGCCACGACCACAGCGTGCCGGGAAGCAGGTTCGTGCCGGCGTCGACGATCGCGCAGCGGGTCCCGTCCTCGAGGCACTTGACCGCGACCACGGTGGTGGCGAGGTCCACGGCATCGGCGACGATCGCCCGACCCGGCTCGAGCAGCAGCCGGCCGCGGAATCCGCCGCGGCGCAGCGCCGCGCACACGGCATCGGCGTGCTCGGCCAGCCCGGGCGGCGCGGGATGGCCGCCGCCGAGGTCGATCGCGTCGACATCGACCGCGCGCGCGAGCTCGGCGAGCAGCGCCGCGGCGCGCGCGTGGCGGTCCGAACCCTCCGGCGGCCAGGCCACCGTCACCGCCTCGGCCAGCGAGCGGTGGGCGGCGATCGCGCCGCGCAACCCGGTGGACACGACGTGGGCACCGAGCACCTCGAGGTCGAGGCCGAGCCACTGCGCGGCCCGGGCCGCATCGGCGACCTCGCTCGCGGGGATGCCGAAGCGGCTCGGGTCGTCGCCGACGCCGGGAACGCGCACGCGCAGGCCCACGCGGCGCACCCCGGCGGCGGCCGCTCGGCGAAGCTCGTCGGCTCCGTCGACGAACACCAGGGCATCGTCCTCGCCCGCCCGCTGAAGCAGCCGGTCGGGCTTCGCGGGCCCGTTTACCACGATCGACTCCCCGGGCGCGCCGACCACCTCGCGGGCGAGCAGGTACTCGGCGTACGAGACCACCTCGGGCGCGGCTCCCTCGTCGGCGACCGCGAGCAGGATGGCGGGGAGGCGATTGGTCTTGTACGAGTACGCGACGTCCACCTCCGCGAAGCGCCGCTCCCAGGTCGCGCGGAACTCGCGCACGCGCCGTCGCACCCGGTCCAGGTCCACCAGCCACAGCGGCGATCCGTGCTCGTCGACGAGCTCGCGCGGCGTCATGCGGACCTCCGCACGACGGCCGCGAGCCGCTGGGCGCGCTCGGTGCCCTTCGCGTCCAGCAGCTCGGCGACCGGCTCGCGCCAGCGCCCGGCGGCGGCCTCGGCGGCCGCGGCCGGAAGCGCGTCGCGAAGGCGCTCCATCGGCCATCGCTCGGGGTGCGACAGGTTGAGGCGGATGGTCGCGGCCGCGCTCGTCTCGCCAAGCCCGTCGCCGGGATAGACCGCGATGCGGCGCGCGAACAGCGCCACCATCAGCTCCTGCGCGGTGCAGACGGCGGGATCGATCTCGACCGCGCACGACAGCCCCCGGCTGGGCCGTGTGGCGAGGCCCACGCCCGGCATCGCCGCGAGCGCCTCGTCCAGCGCGCCCAGGTTGCGGCGGATGGCGCGCTCGGCGCGCGGCAGGTGCTCGCGGTCGCGGAGCGCCGCCAGGGCGCCCTGCTGGCTCGCGAACCCGGTGCTCATGCGGGTGACCGCCGCCTTGAGCTGCAGGCAACCGCGCAGGAGATCGCGCGGGCCGGCCAGGAACCCGATGCGCGCGCTCGCCATGCCCCAGCAGTGGGACACCGAGAACGTCGCCACCGCGCGGTCGGTCAATCCGAGGGCCGGCAGTGACGCGTGCTCGCCGGCCGGATCGATCACCAGCGGGGCGTGGGTGACGTCGTGGACGAGCAGGAGCCCATGCCGTTCGGCGAGCGCGGCGAGCGCCTCGAGCTCGTCGCGTTCGAGCACGGCTCCGTAGGGGTTGGAGGGATCGACGAGGCAGATCGCCCGCGTCCGCGGCCCGACTGCCTCGGCCACCGCTTCGACGTCGATGCGGAAGCCGCTTCGGCGTCCCGCGGGGACCATCACCGGCCGTCCGCCCGCCGCGATCACGGCTGAGGGCAGGTGGAAGTAGCCCGGGTCGCCGAGGATGACCTCGTCGCCGGGATCGATCGCGGCCAGGAGCGACAGCGCGATTCCGGCCTGTGCGCCCTCGACCCCGATGACCTCGAAGTCGTTGTCGCGGGCGCGGCCGACAACCCGCGCCGCCTCCTCGCGCAGCGGCTCGATCAGGTCGGGCGGATAGTGGTTCAGGGCGTCTGCGGTGACGGCCTCGCGCATGGCCTGCACCGCGGCCGGCGGCGGGCCGGCGAAGCAGACGAGCCAGCCCAGGTCCGCGAAGTCGGCCGGCAGGCGCGTGGTCCCACCGGGATACAGCTCGTCCGGGTCCCAGCCCACGAGCCCGATCGCATCGCGGTAGGTGACGTAGTTCCACATCGCGCTGTGGCTCGCCCGCAGGTCGCGCAGGCGGTTCGATGCGATGCCGTCCGTCGCGGCCGCGCCGCCCCAGGTCAGAACGCTGCTCACGGGCTCGCCACCCGCGCAAGCCGGACGACCCGGTAGATCCCGTGGCGATCGGAGGTCTCGGACACCGGCGCGAAGCCGGCGGCCTCGGCGTAGGCCAGGATCTGGCCGACGGGGCGCAGCCGCCACACACACGGGCCGCCCGCTGCGTTGCGCCACACCCGCGCGATGTACTCGATCTCCGGGTTCTGGGTCTGGACGTTGAACACGATCTGTCGCGGCGCGACCACCTCGGCCAGGTCCATCAGGTGGCGCTCGATCCGGCGATCGTCGTGGTAGATCCCGTACAGACCGAGTTCGAGCACCACGTCGGGCCGGGCCGGCAGCGCGGCGAGGGCGTCGCGGTCGAAGGCGTCGCCGCGGACGAGCGTGAGCCGCTCCGCGACGCCCAGCTCGCGCGCGCCGCGGCCCGCGCCCGCGAGCGCCTCCGGGTCGATGTCGCCCGCGATGGCCGTGACCCGCGGCCGTGCCGCGAGCGCATGCAGCAGATAGGGCGCCGTGCCGGCGGCGAGGTCGGCGACGACGGGGGCGGCGGTCGGCTCGGTCGCGACGGCGTCGATCGCGTCGAGCACCGCCGACTCGGCCAGCGCCCGGATGTCGCGAAAGGCCACGCAGGTGCGCCGGTTGAGCAGCCGCCGGTCGATCGCCGCACCGAGCGGCGTGCGACCGGTAGGCCGGTCGGCGTAGACGTGCGCCATGAACGGCGCGGAGTCGAACCCGTGCGCGTAGCCGATGCGCAGGCCATCGCTGAGCAGCGCGCCCGACCGGCTGGCCGCGCGCGCCGCCGCGAACCGCCACGCGCGGGTCGAGCGGGCCGGCAAGGGCCGCTGCAGCTCGGCGAAGCTCGGTCCGACCGCGGCGTCAGCCGCCATGGATGTAGCGCGGAGTCTCGACGAGCTCGCGCACGCGGTAGCGCTCGTGCGCCTCGGCGGCGAGCCGCTCCGCGTCGGCATCGACCAGCGGCCGCAGGCGCGCGAGCATCCCGGCCACGTCGGCGCGCACGCCGTCGATCGCCTCGGCGTCGCCGCCGTCAGCGGCGGCGCGGTAGACGGTCAGGAGCTCGTCGAAGTGGTCGAGCGATCCGAGCGCGTAGCCGAGCAGATCGTCGAGGTCGTTGAGCTCGTCGATGCGGCGGTAGATGGCCTCGCCCTCGTCGGGGGCGACGTAGGCGTCGGGATCGACGCCGTCCGCGCGGGCCCGTTCGCGGAACAGGAGCATGTGGCGCGCGTTGTCGGCCACGAGCGTCGCGACGAGCGCCTTGGTGTCCGGATCCTCGATCGAGGCGACGCGGGCGGAGAAGAGGTCGACCCACGCCCGCATGCCGTAGGCGTGGCGGGCGAACACCAGGCCCAGCCGCTCGCGCCGGTCAAGGACCGCGGCCAGTTCGGCCGCGTTCTCGAGTGCCATTCGGGACTCCGTTTACTTTCGGAAATGCGCGTTCAGTGAAGTATGAGAATACTCCACGTCCGCGCCCTCGGCCAGCGTGTTGGACACCCAGCAGAACGGCCGGGCGCGCTCGATCAGCCGGGCCAGGGTGGCGTCGTCCAGCTCCGCGCGAGTGTCGACGACGATGCGCCCGTAACGCAGCTCCTTCCCGGCGCGCTCCGCTGTGACGACGACCTCCAGCCCGGGGACAGCGAGCTCCCGCTTGCGGCCCGCGAACGCCACGGCCATGCAGAAGCACGCGGCCAGGGAGGCCAGGAAGGCCTCGGTCGGCATCATGCCGGTGTCCTCTCCGTTCGCGCTGGCGGGTTCGTCGATGCGCAGCTCGTGGCCGCGCGCTTCGACATCGGTCGCCCAGGCCCCGCGGAACGTCGCGCGCACCTCGAGCCGCTCGGCCATCAGACCGGGACGGCCGCCGCTCCGGCGATCAGGTCGGCGTACGCCCGCTCGTGCGCCCGAGCCGCGGCATCCCAGCCGTAGCGCGCTACCACGGCGCGCCCACCGGACCGCAGCTGCGCGCGCAGCGCATCGTCCTGCGCCGCGCGGCCGAGCTGGCGTGCGAACGCGGTTGCATCGCCGCTTCGGGCGACCAGCGCGCTGCGCTCGTGCACTGCGACATCGCGCAGGACATCGATGTCCGACGTCACCACCGGGATCTCGGCGGCCATCGCCTCGAGCACCACGAGCCCGAACCCCTCGACGACGGACGGGAAGGCGAACACGTCCGCGGCCCGGTAGAGGAGCTCGAGTCGCTCGTCGGTGAGCGGGCCCAGCAACCGCACGGCGCCGCCGTCGAGGCCGAGCTCCGCCCGGCGGTGGGCGAAGCGCTCGATCTCGTTGCGGTGGTCGAAGAGCGTCGCGCCGCCGGCCACGACCAGCAGCGGGTCCCGCTCGGCGACCTCGCGCCGCAGCGCCGCGAACGCGTCGAGGAGAACGAGCGAGCCCTTGCGGTGCTCGATCCCGCCGATCGTCAGCACGACGAGCCGGTCGCCGGCGCCGAGCTGCGCGCGCGCCTGCCGGCGCTCGGCGGCATCGCGGGCGGGTCGATACCGGCCCGCGTCGACGCCGTTGCGCACGAGCCCGGCCTCCACGCCGAACTCCTCCCGCAGCCGCTGCACCCACGGCCGCGAGACGCAGACGACCGCGTCCGGGCCGACGATCGAGCGATGCTGGCAGGCGATCAGCGACGGCGAGGTGAACGCGTCGACGTGGTGGACCGTGCGCAGGACATGCGCGATCGCGCCCTCGTCGCGCAGCACGAGCGCGGCGTGGGCGGAGATGCAGTCCTGCGCATGGACGACGTCGTATCGGTGTCGCGTCAGCCGGGCGCGTAGGCCGGCCGCGTACTCCTCGATCATCGCGGCGATGCGTTCGTCGAACGGCGCGTCGGGCGGCACGTGCTCGATCACGGCGGCGGGGACCCGGGGCGGACGGAAGAAACGCGCCCCCGGTTCGCCGATCGCGATCAGCTCGACGTCGTGCCCGCGGTCGGCCAGGGCCCCCGCGACCTCGAGCGCGTGGACCACGCCCCCGCGCGGACGCACCGAGTAGGTCAGCATGGCCACCCGCAGCGGGCCGCTCACGCTCCCGCCCCCTGCGCCGCGCGCGCCGCGAGCCTCGCCGCGGCCGCGTTGGACGGGGCGACCAGCACGCCGGCGTCGCGCAGGATCCGCTCCTGCGCGTCGCGATCCTGCGGGTCGCCTCGGGTGCCGCAGACGCGCGCCACCACCGGGACGGTATCGGCGAGCGGCGCCAGCGCCGGCGCCAGCCCACCGGCCGGGTCGCGATGCGCGCCGTAGCCCAGCACGACGTCGAGCAGCACGCAGCCGAGCTCCTCGTCGCCACGTGCGCGCTCGAGCAGCTCAATCCGCAGGTCGAGGTCGACCATCGGGTGCGGCCGCCCCTCCGTGTAGCGCTCCTCGCCGAGGTCGAGCACGGTGTGCCCGGTCCCGAGCGGACCGTCGCCGCCCTCGTCGCGCACGACCGGCCCGAGCGCGTCCTCGAGGATCGTCGCCGCCTCCTCGGCCAGGGTGCCGCCCGAGAACAGCCCGAGCACGGAGCGGCCGACGCTCGCCCCGCGGCGCGCATCGATCGCGCGCTCGAGCGCGGCCACCGGCACCGGAGCGGCTCGCGCCGCCGCGAGCGCGGCCGCCTCGAGGGTCCGGTGCACCTCGAACGGGGCGTCCGGCACGGGCGGCCCCACGAAGGCCGCGACCACCCGCTTGTCGGGCGGGACCGAGGCCGCGAGGCCGCGCACGACCTCCTGCGCCGGCGGCTTGGACACGAGCAGCAGCGTCTCGGTCTCGTCGTCGGCGGCGAGCCGGCGCATGCCGTCGTGGAACATGACTCCGCCCACCTC
>Ga0209382_10012513_pt1 | contig 10479 bp, 15 predicted proteins | sample SoiMetdeltSBSDD5_FD_187599 | JGI IMG/M metagenome (GOLD analysis project Ga0209382, IMG submission 187599) | Bulk soil microbial communities from a Populus tree surrounding site in Tennessee, USA - Soil MetaG P. deltoides SBSDD5 (SPAdes) (version 2) | ecosystem: Environmental > Terrestrial >...
CGCGCCGACCGGGCCCTGACCGCCGAACCGCTCCGGTGTCTGGCGGAGCCGTTCGCAGATCACCACCAGGTCGTGGGCGTCGCCGAGCGCGTCGGAGAGGGCGTGGAACCGGTCATCGAGGTGGTCGAGGATCGACGGCGCGGCGGCGTGCAGCAGTCGCACGTGGTACCAGGAGTCCTTGGTCCGCTTGCGCCACTCGTGCATGACGGCCGGGTCCGACGGTCCGTCGCCGGTGACCCCGACCAGGCCGCGGCGCCCGGCCCGGTAGGTCCTCTCGAGGCCGGGGCCGACGGCCGCCCAGCCCGTGGCGTCGAGCTCGGCGCGGGCGACCTGGGCACGACCGGCCCGGAACAGCTCGGTGGCGCTCTCGGCCCGGGTCCGCTGGCCTTCGGCGTCGCTGGCGTCCTCGGCCTGGGCGGCGAGGCCGGAGCGAACGGGGCCCAAGCCGTCCTCCGGGAGCTGGTCGGCGGAGGCGGCGACGAGATGGTCGAAGGTCGCGACCGCGGCGTGGGCGTCCCGGGCCGCCGACAGTTCGCGCGCGGCGTCACGGAACAGCTCGTTGGCGGGCGCGTACGCCCCGCCGAGGGCAGGTCGGACGAGCCGGATCAAGCCGCGCAGCTTCTTGGCCCGCTTCCGGCAATCGTGCACCGCGGTCTCGTAGTCCGGCTCCGTGGCCTCCGCGAGCGTGGAGACCGCGCGTTCCACCTGCTCGTCGGCGATCCGGTGCACGGCCTCGGACACCGTCTCGCCGGCCTCGAAGGCATATCCCATGCCGGGTCGCTTCCCCCGACGACGTCCGGGAATCCACAAGGATGGCTGAGCCTCACCCTCCGGGCCGAGCCGCCGAGGACGTGTGCGACGATGTCGCCGGATGGCCGACGAGGTTGAACGCAAGTTCCGGGTCCACGAGGTGCCCCGGTCCCTCGGGGACGGCACGCGGCTGCGTCAGGCGTACCTGGCTGTCGACGGCGACGTCGAGGTCCGGGTGCGTGACCAGGGCGGAGACCACGTGCTGGGTGTCAAGGGCGGCCGGGGACTCCAACGCACCGAGGTCGAGGTGGCGATCGGCCCGAGCGAGTTCGAGGAGCTGTGGGCGCTCGCAGCCGACCGGCGCATCGCCAAGACCCGGCACCGGATCGACCTCGACGACTACGTCGCCGAGGTCGATCTCTACACGGGCCCGCTGGACGGACTCGTCATGGTCGAGGTCGAGTTCCCCAGCCGCCGGGAGGCCGAGGCGTTCGTCCCACCGCCGTGGTTCGGCGAGGACGTCACCGACGACCCCCGCTGGTCCAACGCGGCACTCGCCACATCCGGTCCGCCACCGCCCTAGACCCCGAGGGGCGGGAGGGATGCCGCATGGGGATCGCGTCGGTGGGATGGTCGCCCCGCATGATGTCGAGGTCGACATCCCCGTCGATGCCATCGACGGTTGCGCGTTCGTGGGCCTGCCAGATCCACCATCCCCCGATGTCAGGACGGACCAACACGCGCCGATGCCAGATGGGCCGGTCCAGATCGTCACGGATGTTGTAGCGGCCCTGGAAGTCGGCCCCGACGTAGAGGACGACGGTCTGACCGGTCGCGCTCTCCACCTGCTCGAGGAAGACCCCGAGCTCGGCCTCGACCCACGTTCGCTCCGGGCGCTCCGAGCAATTGCCCGCCAGCTCGAGGTCGACCACCGGCGGGAGGGCGTCGGCGTCGGAAGGTACGGTGCGCAGGAAGTTCTCCGCCTGCTCGGCACCACCCCGGCACAGGGTGAAGAAGTGGTACGCACCGCGGTCCAGCCCGGCCACAGCGGCGCCGTCCCAGTTCCGGCGGAACCTCTCGTCGACGAAGTCCCCGCCCTCCGTCGCCTTGATGTACGCGAAGTCGATGTCGTCGCCCGCCACTCTCTCCCAGTCGACTTCGCCCTGGTGGCTGGACACGTCGATGCCGTAGCGCTCGCCGGCCTCCAGGCCGGGCCGATAGCCGGGAAGCCACCGGATCCAGAGCCACCAGCCGATGGCGACGCCGGCGACCAGAACGGCCACCACGACGACCGGCCAGCGTCGCCGCCGGCGGATGACCTCATCCGGCTCGGCGCCGGACTCCTCCGCCGCGTCCGTCGCCGCGCTCGTCATCCCAGCAGCCTGACATGGCCCGACGGTCGTGGGGTCTCCCCGCCGACGTTCGCAGAGCGGCCGGACAGTGGCAGTGGCCAAGACTTGACATAGTTTCCGAACTTCGCAAATATATCCCGATATGGACAAGCAGCCGTTCACGTCGAGTGTGCACTATCGGGATCCGAAGGCGGCGTTGGCGTGGTTGGAGCAGGCGTTCGGGTTCGAGATCACGATGGCCATCGACGGGCCGCCGGACGCGCCAGAGATGGGCCACTACGAGATGAGCTGCGCCGGGCAGGGCCGGGTCATGGTGGGGGCCGAGTGGGCCGAGTGGGTCCGCAGCCCTGCCAGCGTGGGTGGAGCGAACACCCAGTCGGTTCACGTGCAGTTGCCGGGCGGCCTCGACGAGCACTGCGAGCGGGCGCGGGCCGCTGGTGCGGTCATCGCTGCCGAGCCGAAGGACCAGTTCTACGGCGATCGGACCTACCGGGCCCTGGATCTCGAGGGGCACTGCTGGACGTTCGGGGCCCGCGTGCGCGACGTCACCCGCGAGGAGGCCGAAGCCGCCATCGGACAGCCGATCATGGCCACCGACTGGCAGTGAGCGAGCCGGCGCCCGCCGGGCTGGACGACACGCTGGCTGCGTTGGCTGATCCGGTCCGGCGTCGAGCGGTCGAGCTGCTCGCGGAGCGACCGCGACGGGCCGGGGAGCTGGCCCGCGACCTTCACACCACGCCGTCGACGATGAGCAAGCACCTGCGGGTGCTGCGCCAGCGAGGTCTGGTCACCGAGACCCACCCCGACTTCGATGCCCGGGTCCGGATCTACGCGCTGCGGTCGGCGCCGATGGTCGAGCTGCGGAGCTGGCTCGACACCGCCGAGCGGGGCTGGGCCGAGCAGCTGACCGCGTTCGCCGCGCATCTCGAAGGCGAGCGGTGACCGAGGCGTCACGGGTCTTCGTGGCGCTGCGCGTGCCCGTGCCTGCGGCGCGGGCGTTCGCGGCGTTCACCGAGGAGATCGCCGACTGGTGGCAGCCCAACGGCCTGTTCCAGTTCACCGAGGGACGGACCGGCACCCTTGCCTTCGAGCCCGGCCCCGACGGCCGGCTGGTGGAGACCTACCCCGACGGCACCTCGTTCGTCGTCGGCCACGTCCGGGCCTGGGACCCACCCCGCCGCCTCGTCCTCAGCTGGCGCCACGCCAGCTTCGCGGTCGACCAGGAGACCGAGCTGCACGTGCGGTTCGACGACGTGGAGGATCCGGTCGAGGCCAGCGCCGGCACGGTCGCCCAGACCCGGGTCGTCGTCGAGCACTTCGGCTGGGACCGCATCCCGCCCGAGCACGCGGCGCGCCACGGCTTCCCACTGGCGACGTTCCAGCTCCACTTCGCGGAGTGGTGGCAAGCGCTCCTGCGAGCTCTCACCAACGTGGCGCGCAACGATCCCTACTCGTAGGCGAGTTGGGGGGGTGAGGGTGCGGAGCCGGTCCAGGTTCGCCGTCGTGGCGGCGAGCGAGATCGGGTCGGGGTCGATCGATTCGGATCGTCGCCAGCACCTCGGCATGACGACCGGGCTGGATCGCCGGGATCGGGGTGGAGGCTCCGTCAGCGCGATCGGGCCCGAGCTACGACGAAGCTGGCGACGGCCAGGGCGGCGACCGCGACGGCGACGAAGGCGACGGCCACGATCGCCCCCGTGACCGTCCAGGCACGACGCTCGTAGTCGGCCTCGGCTCGTGGAGCTCGGTCCCCACTCCGGTCCATGCGGCGTGCTCCGATCGTGTCGGGTGCGTGCGGGCTCATGGCTGGGAGGTGGCTGCGAACGCCGAGGGGTCGACCACGACCGGCTCGCCCAGATCGAAGAACTGGATGGACACCTCCTCGACGTGGCGCTCTCGGCGGGTGGTCATGTCGAGCCGGCGCACGAGGTGCTCGTCGTCCACGCAGACCTCGAACGACGTCACCTCGCCCGGCAGGTCAGCGCCCATGATGGGGATTGGCGGCGCTTCGCCAGGGTTCGTGGCCCGGAGTCGGCGACATGCGACGCCGTGGACCTCTTCGGTGCCGTTCGCCTCGAAGGTGCTCGACGAACGGAAACCTTCGAGCATGGTCCGCGGGTCGAGGTCGTACGCGCCCGACGCGTCTTCGCCGACAGGCCACTCACGACCGGCCAGTCCGCTCCGGGCCCAAGCCTCGCGATCCCGGATGGGGTTAAGGGTCAGTCGACCATTGGACGAGAAGCTGCCCATCTCGACGCCACCGACGCGGACCCTCACCATGATCTCGTTCCCAGAGAACGCCCAGTGCTCGACTCCATCAGCCACGTATCCGTCGTCGAACACCAGGTGGTAGTGCAGGTCAGCGCGGCCGGACCGCTCCAGTGCGGAGGCTGACGCGGCGACGGCGGCATCGATGGTGGACGCGGCGATCGGCTCGGTCGTCCCGGTCAGGCTGATGGCTGCGGCCGCCGCCGCAACCGCGGTCGCGGTGGCGATGCGGGCAAGCCGGCGGCGGCGCGGGGACGTGATCTCGTCGCGCAGGTCGCTGTCGGCCCCGGCCAGGTCCCACCGGCTGACCTCGGCGTCGCTGACGGGTGCCGCGGCGGCGATCAGGTCGTCGATCTCGGAATCGTTCACGAGCGTCCCTCGAGGTCCTGGGACGAGCGGTTGCCCGTCACCTTCTCTGGTGTCCGGATGGGGCCAGATCGTTTGCCTTCCTCCTGGCCTGGGTCGCAGCCCATGGCCTCCCGGAACCGGCGGCGGGCTCGCCGTAGTCGGGTCCGCACCGTGGCCGGTGGGATGCCGAGCACGACGGCGATCTGCGGGCTGCTGAGACCCTCCCAGGCGGTGAGGCGCAGGATCTCCCGGTCGTCAGCGGGCAAGTGCTCTATCGCATCGCGCACGAGCGCGGCCATGCCGATCGCATCGGCGGGGTCGGCCACCACATGCTCCGCGATCACGGCGCCGAGCCGCCGGCTCAGCTGCTCGCGTCGGCGCCGTCCACGGTGGTGGTTGGCCAGCACACGGTGGGCCACGCCGTAGAGCCAGAGCCGTGGTTCGTCCTCCGGCACCGCGTCGAGGCGGCGCCAGGCGACCAGGAAGGTCTCGGCCACGACATCGGCGGCGTTGGCCGGCTGGGTGGTGCGGCGAAGCGCGTAGGCGAGAAGGGGTTTGAAGTGCTCGGCGTACAGCGCCTCGAAGCGGTCCCAGCTGACGCCTCGGTCATGATCCATCCAGCTCCCGACATCGTCGGCGAAGGCGCGCCAGCTGCGCCCCTTGTTCTCTATCTGTCCGGATGCGCCTCGACCGTGTCACCGATCCGTTGTGACACGGTCTATCCTCGACTTAGACCGTGACAGACGGGGGAGGAGAGGCATGCCGATCTACGCGATCTGGGAATCCCGGTTCCCCGCCGGGCGGGCCGCAGAGGGGCGCGCGGTGACCGAAGCGATCTGGCGGGACATGCCGAGCTTCGACGGCTACCTGCGCCACGAGCTGCTGGTCGACATCGACGATCCCGGGCACCTGCTGGTGGTCAGCCAGTGGGCGAGCCGGGAGCACGCCGACGAGTCGCTTCGCCTCTACGCCGAGCACCCGAATGCCCGCGCTGCGAACGAACTGGTCGGCGAGCCTCGACGTCGCATCCTCGCCGCGAGTGCCGGTGGCTGATCCGGCGGCGAACCCGCAGACGCTGCTCCTCCTGGCCAACCTGGGGCGCCCACGGCGGCCGTCCGGGGTGGCCGTCCCCTCCACCGAGCCGATCCTGGCCGATGCCGCCGTCGCGGCCATGCAGCTGGCGGAGGTGATCGACCAGCCGGTGGCTATGGCGGACCTGGCCGACCTCCGCCGCCTTCAACGGGCGTCGGTCCAGGCGGCCGACGCGGTCCTCGCCGGCGACGCGCTGGACGGTGCCGAGCTCAGCGCCCTCGCCGCCGGTAGCAGCGCGCGCGTCGAGCTCGTCGTGACCGGAGGAGTACCGCGACGACAGCTGGTCTGGACCGACCGGTCGCCGGCTGCGGCGCTGGCCCGCCGCCTCATCGAGGAGCTCGACGCGCTCGAGCCCGATCGACTCCGGCAATGCGCCCGCCCGGAATGCGACCTGCTCTTCTACGACACGACCCGGTCCCGCACACGTCGATGGCACGCCGAGGACCCCTGCGGATGGCGTGAGCGTCAGCGCGTCCACCGGCGCGGGGCGTCGAGCTGAGCTGGTGGTCATGCTGGCGGCCCGGAACCACTACCGGCCCACCGAGGCCCGCCGGCTCCCGGATCTCTTCACCGGGTACCCGCAGATGCGCAACGACCTCCACGGCGACTGGATCGTCGCGACGCATGCGATCGGCGGCACCGAGGTGCTCACGGTGCACCCTGCGAACCAGGTCTGGACCTTCCAGGCCATCGAGACGGCGCTCTTCGTCGCGCTGGCCGTCGCGCTGGTGCTGGGCTCGATCTACTGGATCCGGCGCCGGGTCGCCTGATCGGCGACCGGAGCCGCTGGACCGGGCCAGACTGCGGCCATGACCTCATTCGGTTTCGAGTCCACGACCGACGACGTCCTCGACGGCGCCGACCTCACCGACGTCAACGTCGTGATCACCGGCACCTCGGCCGGGCTGGGCGTCGAGGCGGCCCGAGCGCTGGCCGCCCACGGCGCGACGGTCGTGGGCGTCGTCCGCGACCTGGACAAGGCGCGGCGGAGCCTCGACGACGCAGGCGCCGGCGGCGTCGACGTCTACCAGGCCGACCTGGCGTCCCTGGCGTCGATCCGGGGCTTCACCGACCGGTTCTACGCCGACGGCCACGACCGCATCGACGTGCTGATCGCCAACGCCGGGATCATGGCCTGTCCCCAGGCCACGACGGCCGATGGCTTCGAGCTCCAGTTCGGTACCAACCACCTCGGTCACTTCCTGCTGGTGAACCGCCTCCTCCCGTTGCTGCTGACCGGGTCGCCGAGCCGGATCGTGACGCTCTCGTCGGCTGGCCACCGCTTCAGCAACGTCAGCCTCGACGACCCCGACTTCGAGCGCACCCCGTACGACCCGTGGGTGGCCTACGGACGAGCCAAGACCGCCAACATCCTCTTCGCCGTCGAGCTCGACCGGCGCTTGCGCGACCGCGGCGTCCGGGCGACCGCGGTGCACCCCGGAGGCATCGTCACCGAGCTGGGCCGGCACCTCACCCCGGAGACCCTGGCCACGCTGCAGAAGGCCCGGGGTGAGCGCAAGCTCGAGTGGAAGACGGTGCCCCAGGGCGCAGCCACGCCGGTGTGGGCCGGGTTCGTGGCTCCGAGCGACGACGTCGGCGGCCGCTACTGCGAGGACTGCGCCGTCGCCCCGGTGATCGACGACCCGAACCAGTCGCCGGGGGTGATGCGCTACGCGCTCGACCCGGATGCGGCGGCCGCGCTGTGGACGCGCTCCGAGGAGTTGGTGGACGAGGCCTTCGACCCCTGACCCCGGAGTCCCGGCCGAGGGTGCTCGAGCTGGCGGGTCACTGGGGCAGCGATTCGGCAAGGCGGAGCGCGTCAGCGAGGGCGAGGGCCGACTCGAGGCGGTAGGTCACGCCGTCGTGGGCCCAGACGAGCGCGTGGCCGCTGAGGCGGATCGTGTCCTGCCGGGTCTCCCCGTGCTCGTCGAGGTAGGAGACCTCGTGGGGTGCGCCCCCGAGCCAGTAGGCGGGCTCGCCGTTCACCTCGGTCGGCTCGACCGTGCCGCCCGCGGTCGTCCGCTTCTCGATGGCGTCCCCGGACCGGTCAACGCTGCCGGGGAACGCGGTGATCAGCAGGCCGACGCCGTAGTCACCGACCTCGGGGAGGCGCTCGTCCGGTGCCCAGACAAGGGTGACTCCGCCGGGGGGCTCGCCCGCGAAGACTGCCGTCGGAGCGCCCAAGACCGGGGGTCGAGGCAGGGGTCCGGGTGCGAGGCGCCGGGCTTCCGCCCAGGTCACCGGCTCGCCGAGATCGAGATGGCCCGCGCCATGGCGGAACGGGCTGTCCGTCTGGGTGATGCGCACGCCGCCCATGCCGAGCAGGTCGGCGACCGCCTGGCGGGTCGGTGGCACCGCCGAGACCACGAGGACTGCGGCGACGATCGCTGCGGCCGCCAGGGCGACCCGTCGTCGGGGGCGGGGGACAGCCCGGCGCGCGTGACGCAGGGACGGCCGTCGCCGCTCGGGCGGATCGTGAGCCAGCTCCGATGCTGTGCGCAGCTCGGCGACCGCCCGGGAGGTGACGTCGGTGGGGGCGGTGACGTCAGTGGCCTCGGTGGAGCCGGCGGGGTCGACCGGCCAGGTCAGATGGCCGGCGAGGTCGTCGAGCGCCGTCATGAGGGTCGCGGGGTCAGCCACGCGTGTGCTCCTTCGCCGGATCTCGCTCCCACGCGGCCCGGAGCCGGTCGAGACCTCGGGCCAGCCGCGACTTGACGGTGCCCACGGGGATCGCCAGCGCCAGGGCGGTCTCGGCCTCGGACAGCCCGATCAGATGGCGCGAGACCACCACGTCCCGCAGGCGATCAGGCAGCGCCTCGACGGCTCGCAGGAGGGACAGGCGTTGCTCCTGGCCGAGCACGGCCAGCTCGGGTGACGTGACGGCGTCAGCCGACGAGCGGTCGTCGGCCACCCTCCACTCGTGGTGACGGCGGCGTCCGGCGGCGCGACGGCGGTTGCGGGCTTCGTTGGCCACGATCTGCAGCAACCATCCCCGGAAGGATCCCTCCCGGCGATACCGGCGCAGACCGTGCCAGCTCTTCACGAACGCTTCCTGGGTGGCGTCGTCCGCGTCGTCGCCGCAGATCAACCAGGCCAGGCGCCGGGCGGCCTGTTCGTGGCACCGCAGGAGGAGCGCGTACGCGTCGATGTCACCCTGGCACGCCCGGCGGACCAGATCGGCTTCCGAGGCGTCTGACCGATGGGGGCTCGAACCCGAGCCCGAGCCAGTGCCCTCGCCCGAGCGGTCCACCGGTGACTGCTCGGTCGCGGTCAACGCCTCGTTACCCGCGGTGGCCGCAGTCTCACCTGGTCAGGCTGCCTCAGCCACGGCGCGTCGTCCACGGAGCCGGCGTCTCGCCAGCCTCGGTAGCGCCCACGCGAGCCCCAGGCCAGCGCCGATCCCGCCCACGGCTGCCACGGCTGTCGGCCACGCGGCGGCCTGATGGACGGTCTCCCGCACGACGGCGGGATCATCGCCTCGATCGGCCGCCCCCGCGGACCCGGTTCCGGTTCCCGCTCGGACCGGGCCGGGCTGCAGCCCGGTCACCGGGACACCGAGCGCCGCCAACGTCTCGCGCAGCGCCTCGGCCGCCTGGAACCAACCGCCCTCGGTGTCGAGGTAGGAGCTCGGATGCAGATGGACCACCGGTCCACCGAAGCGGGCGTTCGGGTAGAGGTCCTGCTGGACCGTGTAATCGGTCGGGTCAGCATCGCTGGGTCCGTACATCTGCCAGGTGAGCGTGTACCGCTCGCCCAGGTGCTCCGTAGGCGCCTCGGACGCCAGCTCGACGTTCGCCGGTTCCCAGAGGCTGGTCAGGTCGGTGAGAGCGATCACCAGGTACGAGGATCGGTTCTCCTCCGTGCTGCTGAAGACATCGATCGGCTGATCGAGCCCGGGGCCGGCCAGGGTGGCCGTCTCCGGCCCCTTGGCCCACGCCGGCCCGGCCAGCGCGATGGTCACGAACAGCGCCGTCAGCACCGACAGCAGGGTCGCCAGGGCAGCACAGATCCTCCGCATGCCCGTACGACACCGCCCACGTCCCGTCGGTTCCGTCGGTGGGCTATCCGGGCGGGGGTGGAGTGAGCGAGAGTGAGGTGGTGCGCGTGACACGATTCGTCGGAGTGGCGACGGCCCTCGGGCTCACCGGCTACCGGCTGCTGGTCGGCGGGAAGCTGACCCTCGACACCGGCATCGGGCGAACGACCCGACCGCTCGGCCCGTTCGAGCAGGCCATCGCTGCGCCCCGCGAGCGGGTGTTCGACCTGATCGCGGCGCCCTACCTGGGCCGGACGCCGCGGGCCCTCGCCGACGAGATCACCGTGCTGGAGCGGAGCACGGACATGGTCCTCGCAGCCCATCGCACTCCCGTGGGCAACGGACTGGTCGCGACCACGGTGGAGACCGTCCGGTTCGAGCGGCCGACGACCGTCGACTTCCGCCTGGTGCGCGGCCCGGTCCCCCATGTGGTGGAACGCTTCACGCTGCACGACGACGGCGCGGCGACCCGCCTGGAGTACACCGGCGAGCTGGGCGCCGACTTCTGGGGCCTGGGCCGATGGTGGGGCGAGCAGGTGGCCCGGAAGTGGGAGGCCACCGTGCGTTCGTCGCTCGAACGCCTCCGCGACGAGGCGGAGCGGCGGACGTCTGCTTCGGCCTCGTTCACCGGTC
>Ga0209382_10012514_pt1 | contig 10478 bp, 7 predicted proteins | sample SoiMetdeltSBSDD5_FD_187599 | JGI IMG/M metagenome (GOLD analysis project Ga0209382, IMG submission 187599) | Bulk soil microbial communities from a Populus tree surrounding site in Tennessee, USA - Soil MetaG P. deltoides SBSDD5 (SPAdes) (version 2) | ecosystem: Environmental > Terrestrial >...
CCCGCGACGCTGAAATTCGCGGTGCGTGTGGCCAAACGTCCGGACTCTTCCCAGACGTAGTAGTCCATGGTGACCGTATCGCCTTTGACCGCCTTCAATTCACGTGCCGCCCATTCATTCAACAAGATGCCCGGTGGCACATTCGCCGGTTGGCCCGGCATCGGTGTCACTTCGGGTATATCCATGGCAGCGACAAGCGAATACGGTACTTCACGGTCCCCGATTCGCATGCTGTTCGCGAGATAGGTGAAAACGGGCTGCGGGCTAAGGTTGATGTCGTTGAGCGATTGAACACCTGCGGCCCCCGCTGCGTCGTTCAGAAGTCCGCCGTCATTCTGCAGCATCACCGCGTTGCGTTCCGGCATCTTCTTCAGCTTCAGACCGAAGTCATCCAGCGTCGTTTTCTGTTTCACGAGCGTTTCGAGCGCGCGTTGGTTGCCTTCACCGCCGGACACGAGCATGACATTGGCTTTTTCAGCAACGGCAAGCGAGGACTGAACGAGTGAAAGTGGAACGAAGAGCGCTCGAACGTCACCCTGTCGCGCCTGAAGTGAAAATTCGCCCAGCGTGGCGGCGGGCAGGACCTCCCGAACGATGACGCGGATGGTTCGCCCGGGATCGTCTTTCCGACTGTGCAGAGACTCCAGCGGTACGTCGGTCGGCCGTTGCACACGAACGAGTAGCGTTTCGTCCTGTTGCGCGTTCAATTCGCGCGCGAGCGCCGGGCTGATCAGCGCCTCTCGGCCTTGCGGATTTTTGATGCTGATCTGGTGAAATTGCCAGAAGCGATCATCGACGCCATAAACATCCACCTGGCCGGCTCTGGTTCCGTTGAGCTGCGCTGTGACGAAACCACGAACTGCGATCATCGGCGCGATGCCGGTAAACGCAGCCGAAAAATCCTGGCCGGCGCGAATGTCGTCCGCGAGTTGCGCGCGGAAGAAATTCGTCGATGTGATGACTTGATCCGTCTTACCGAGGCGTTGCAGCACCAGGTCGCGAAGCGTCCCGCGTACGGAATCACCGACCAGCAGCGCGCCCGACAGGACGGCAACCGCAGTGGCGACGCCGAGGATAACGGCAAGATTCGTGCGCCAGTAGTAGCTGACGCTTTGCAATATCAGACGATTCGTTTTCATTGCAACCGATTCAAGCGCGTACCGGATAAGTCAAAGCGGATCGGAAACTGCGACGCGAGGCGCATGCTATGCGTCACCACGATCAAGACGTTCTTTTGTTCGCGATGCAGATCCAGCAGTAGCGATGCGATGTTGTCCGCCGTACTCGGATCGAGATTGCCGGTTGGTTCATCGCACAACAGTAGTCCAGGTTGGTGGATCAGTGCTCTTGCAATTGCCACGCGCTGCTTCTCGCCACCGGATAATTCCGCCGGACGATGATCCATCCGGTCGCTCAACGAAACCTGTTTGATCAATGACCGCGCTCGTCCTGTGAAATCGATGCCTGTGCTGTTGTGCGCAATCAACGTCGGAATAAGAACGTTTTCGAGCAGCGAGCACTGTGGCAAAAGACAATGGTCCTGGAATACGAACCCGATCCCTGAATTGCGGAATTCGGCCAGATCCGCTGTATTCAGCTCGAATAAATTCTTTTCACCAAGCTGCACGGTTCCGGAAGATGGCGGTTCGAGTCCGCCGAGGATGTACAGCAGCGAGCTTTTGCCGCTGCCGGAAGGCCCGGTGATTGCGGCAGCCTCTCCAGGTTTCAGCGAAAACGAAACCTCCGAGAGAACGGTGATCGGTCCGCGTGGAGTCGGGTATTGCTTACTGACGTTGGCAACTTCCAGCATGAGTTTCGATCAGTTGTGCCGGGCGGTTTGTTCGTATACCTCGAGCAGCTTTTCAGTCGAGCGGCCAACGCTGTAATGTTCGCGGACATTCGTGAACGCGCGATCGCTCAGCGTGCCCAGCGTGGCTCGATCGTTCCATAACGAATAGAGGCCTTCGCTTAAGCTGCCCGGATTATCCGGCTCTACCAGTATGCCACCGCCGGTTCGGTTTACGATTTCAAGGAACGCGCCGCGTCGCGGTTGGACGACCGGTACGCCGCTGGCCATGGCTTCGAGCAAGAACATACCTTTCGGCTCGTCATAGGTTGCAGGAACTGACAGCACGTCGAGCTCGCGCAGGAACTGAAGCTTTCCTTCGCGATCCACGACGCCTCGGTAATTGAGTTCCGATAGGAGATTGGCCTTTTCGAGTTTCCGGCGAATGTCGTCCATGTATGCCGCGTGATCTGGCGAAGTGTATCCGGCTACTTCGAGCTGCCCGCGATGTTGCGCGGTCTTCTTCCGGAACTGGATATAGGCATCCGCCAGAACGTGAAGTCCTTTTTCGGGCGCGATCCGCGCAAAATATCCGATCTTGAATTCAGGTCTTTTATCCGACGCCCTGCGGGTGTGGCCATCCATGTTGACGCCGAGAGGGACAACGGACATTTTGTTACTGGGAATTCGCAGCAACGACGACATGAATTCCGCGCAGTAGTCGCTTACCGCGATAAATCGATCGATATCGCGGACCTGCTGGCGGATGAGGTTCAACGCGTTATCACGGTAAGGTGAAGTCAGACCGTCGATGAACAGCTCTTCGCCTTGCAGCGTGCAGCATACCGGCCGATTCAGAGATTTGCGAAGCGGCGCCGCCAGCGAAATAAGCAGGGAATTCGGAATATTGACGACGTCGGGCAGCGGCTCGTTGCGTACCCAGTCGAGCAGCTTGTCAAATTCCTTGCGAAGTAAGCCATTGGCGCCAGTAAGCATCGAGATGGTCAGATCGCCCAGCAGTTTCGGATCGTTGGAAACTGCGCGCCCGGCGAACGCGTTGATGATTTTGGGCGAGTCCCACAACCGATCCAGAAAGCGTGGCGTCTTGCGAAAAATCGATGAGTACTGTTGGAGATAAACGCTGATGCCACCGAAGAGCACCTGCGGCCGGCTGGCGTTCGGTTCATCCGTGCGCGTCGGTGTGTAGACGGGAATCAGCGTGACGTCGTGGCCCCGCGCCATCAGCTCGCGCGCCAGCGAGTTGTCGCGAGCGCAACTGCCGCAGTACATACCGGCCGCCCCCGCCGTGATGGATAGAATCTTCATTAGTATTTGGACATTCGTACGGGTATGCGGCCGCCCCCTCTCCCTCTGGGAGAGGTCGGCGCCGCGAGAGGGTTCGAAATTGCCGCATCGTGGTTCTAGCCCTCTCCCGCCGCTTCGCGGCACCCTCTCCCTGCGGGAGAGGGACCGGCCTACAACGCCGCGCTCTGAAACGCGCGAGCACGGAACAGGAACTCCACGATGTTTCCTTCGTGCGGCTGGAGCCAGTTGAGCTGCGTTGTCGGGACGGGGCCGAGATTCAATCGGTCGATGTGCACGGCATCGATCAAGCGGCGGCGCAATTCCTCTCTACCCGTGATTGCGCTGCAGACGAGCGTTGGTCCGATCGTGTCGAGCATCTTCGGCTCCGGACACTCGACGACCGTCACGAACGGGAACATGTACTCTTTCTTCGCGATTGCCGCATCCGCGGATTCGCAGTGCACAACCGTCGGCAGCAGGTAGTCTGCGCGGCCTTGTTTCTGCACTCGCGAGCCGTCACGATATTTGGCCGTGAAATCGGCGACTCCCGATTGCGCCAGGTCCGCGTCAATAGCCTGCGATACCGCGTCCGCAACTCCCGGAACCGTGAATGCCGCCAGGGCCGCTTCCGGATGATCGTGGGGCAACGGCCGGACAGTTGCCAGTCTCTGTGCGATCGCGTCTGCGATCTCACGCGTATGCCGGCTCGCCCAAATGCCGGAGCAGTTGATGCAACCGCGGCCGCTGTTGATGAAGACGCTCTCGACCATCACGTCGAGATACTTTTCCCAGTTGTCCACCTGGTCGTCCCCGAGAAGGATCTTCGAGAATCCCGGTCCGTGAGCCTGGACACGTGGATTACCACGGTATCGATCGACCGTGGCGGTTCCGCCGAAGATCAGACTTCGGTCGCAGCAGTCGAGGACCGCAGCGCCAACGTCGCCTTCGCCGGGATAAATCGAAATGGCTTCGCGAGGAATTCCTGCCTCGAAGAAAGCCGAGGCCATTCGGTACGGCGTCCACGGCTCCTGCGGGCCAGGCTTCAGTACCAGGCCAACTTGCATGGGAATGATCGGCAGCCACAACGTATGCACGCCTGGCGAATTGGACGGCAGCACGAGTCCGAGCACCGGACTCTGTGCCTGATAACTGATCGGCACCTGTCTCTCTTCGCCATAGCCGCGGGTCAGTACGCCGAAATCCAACCCTCGTGTCAGCGACGTGAGCACGTTGCCCATCTGCGCGAGCACGAACCCGTTCTTCTTCATGTTCGCGCGGCACATCCGTTCCGGGAGACCGGTGCTCGCCGATTGTGCTCTAACGAACTCGTCCGGAGATTGCGTCCCATCGCCGAGCGGCAGAGTGCCGTTCATGTAAAGCTCACCCGCGTGTCCGACGCGTTTGACGAGCTCATCGATCGAGATCGCCTTAAGTACTTCACGCGCGTGCTGCGCTTTGCGTTTGTCGCGCTGAATCAATCCGCCGTTTGCACGGCTGACTTTCGCGATCGGCTCGCCAGTCGCGAAGTGTACGACTTCATCGACATCGAGACTCGTGTAAGGTTGACCCCAGCGGAGAATCGGAAGGTGAAGCATCAGTAAACTCCGACTGTCGTTGATGAAGCGAAGCCGTGATACGGCCGGACGCCGCTGATCCCGTCCCATGGATATTTGTCGCAGGCCGGCTCGCGCTCGCCTTCGTCGCGTTCGAGGAATCCGGGAACGAAGAACTCTTTCGTCAGTGTGGTGAGTTTGACGCGACCGGTCTGTCCGTACTCCACGACCTTGTCGGGATTATCGAAATCCACCACTTCGATGACGGCACGCGGCTGCGGCGCATAGTACGCGATCTTGTAGTTGTTGTGCGGACCACTGGGTGCGCTGGCCGCAAGGCCCATCAGCGTGTTGCCGTATGTGGGTGTCATGTACGCACCGTCGAGTAGTTCTTCGTGCGCAAAGCGATTCCATTGCGGCGTGAACTCGGTGCCGCCGGAAAAGATTCCAGTGATGCCTGCTTTTCGAATCGTCGTGCCCATCGATTCGAGCCGTGTCGCCAAGGCTTCGAGAAGCTTCGGCGTGGTGAACAGGCATTTAATGTCGTGATTTGCGTTGAGGATCGTGACCGCTTGATCGATGACGTGATCCTTGTAAGCCTGCAGATGTTCGCTCCAGCCCTTCTTGATGAGCTTGATCACCCATCGCGGATCCAGGTCCACGCAGAAGCAAATGCCGCCACGATACTGCGCCAGGTGCTCGACCGACAGACGCAGCCGGCGCGGACCGGACGGTCCGAGCATCAACCAGTTCGAGCCTTTCGGAAAGTGTTCGTCCGGCAGCGTAGCGCTAAACAATTCGTAGTCGGTGCGGAAGTCGTCGCACGCGACACGAGTTTTCGGGACTCCCGTCGTTCCACCGGTTTCGAAAACGAAAACCGGTTTGCCCGCCAGTCCACGCGGCACCCATCGTTGGACGGGACCGCCGCGAAGCCACTCGTCTTCGAACGGGCCAAGGCGTTTGAGGTCTGCAAAGGTTTTGATCTCTTCTCTTGGTTCCCAGCCGAGTTTTTTGGCGTAGTCGAGCCAGAACGGACAACCTGTCGCGGGATGAAAATGCCACTCCACGACATCGCGAACATGCGCGTCTAATGTGTCTTTCGCGGTTGCTGCTGCTTGAATTGTCTGCATCGCGCAGGAGTATAGCAGCGCCGGAGGCTGGAAGGCGCTAGAATGTACGCCCTGACTGGCGGAGGAGCCATTTTCAGATTGCGAACACAGGAGATTGCACGAATCCACAATGCAGGTAGAAGATTCGAGATTCCAAGATTTATATGTGGGGAAAGCGGGTACCCAAATACAAATCTTGGAATCTCGAATCTTCTACCTGCATTGTGGATTCGTGCAATCTCCTATATTCGCGATCTGAAAATAAATCTATGAAACGAACTGTGGCGATTTTGCTAATAATTACCGCCTACTTGCTACATCAGGACATCTGGTTCTGGCGTACCGCGCGCCCGCTCGTCTTCGGCTTTCTGCCAATCGGTCTCTTTTACCATGTAGCCTACGTCGTGGGCCTCTCGCTTTTGTTCTGGCTTCTCGTAACCTATCTCTGGCCGAGTCATCTCGACGAATGATCCCCGCTGTCGTCGTCTTCGCTTATCTCGCAGTCGTCCTCTACATCGGAATCTTCGCGTTTCGAAAGTCCAGACGCTCGTCGAACGCCGAGGATTATTTCCTCGCCGGACGATCGCTCGGGCCGGCTGTTTTTCTGCTTTCGCTGTTTGGCGCAAACATGACGGCGTTTTCGATACTAGGCGCGTCCGGCCATGCGTTCGCAAACGGCATCGTGACGTTCGGCCTGATGGCGTCCTCATCCGCGCTGATCATTCCGCTGTGCTTCTTTGTGATCGGCACACGACTGTGGGCGCTCGGCAAACGTCACGGCTTCATGACGCCCGTCCAGATGTTTCGCGACCGCTGGGAGTGCGCGCACATCGGAACCCTGATCTTCGCTGTCCAGGCCGTGCTGTTGATCCCGTACATCATCATTGCCGTCATGGGAGGCGGGACGACACTGCGGACGGTAAGCGGCGGACTTATTCCTTTCTGGATCGGTGGCGCTGTGGTTTCGCTCGTGGTAATGGGATACGTGTTCTTCGGCGGCATGCGCGGCACCGCATGGGTGAACACGTTTCAGACCGTGTTGTTCCTGATGTTCGGGGCGATCGCAGTGACAGTTATCGGCGCGGGGATGGGCGGATTCCGCAGCGCCATGGAGACCATCATGGCCTCCCCGTCAGCACCATTGCTGACCCGCGAGCGCATATCGCCGCTGTATTTCTTCAGCTACACGTTCATCCCGTTATCGTCGATTGCGTTCCCGCACATCGGAATCTTCTGCCTCACCGCGCGCAAGCTGGGGCACTTCAAAAAGACGATCATCCTGTATCCGCTGTGCATGCTGGCGATCTGGCTGCCGTCGGTGTTCCTGGGCGTCGTGGCCAACCAGGCCTCTTCCGTTCCGGCGATCGGCGCCAAGCTCGAAGCTCGAGCGCAACTCGCAACACCGGCGTCAACGCTGACGCCTGCCGACCGCGATCGCTTGCGCGCGCAAGCCGGCGGTGATGATGTGATTCTTCGGCTCGTCGAAGGTTACGCTCCGTTGTGGCTGGCATCGCTGCTCGGAGCGGCGGTCATGGCAGCCGTAATGGCGAGCGATTCGCAAATCCTCGCGCTGTCGACGATGTTCACCGAGGACGTGTTCGCGTTTTACGGCGGTAAGAAGAGATTCGGCCAGGCCATGCAAGTGAAGACGGGGCGGATGTTTATTGTGCTCTTCACGATGGTGGCGTATGTCATCGCGCTGCGAATGCCGCAGTCGATCTTCGATTTGGCGACACAGTACGCCTTTGCCGGGTACTCGGCGCTCGCGCCGCTACTTGTGGCAGCTTTGTTCTGGAAGGGGAGTACGAAGTGGGGCGCTTTTGCTAGTACGTTGTGGACCGCTGCTGCAGTGCTTGGCGTTGCGACACTCCAGTCGGTCGTGCCGCCGCCTCCACCGGGCGTCGCGGTCACGATCCTTTCGTTCGGTGGAATGGACGTTATAACGCGAGTTACGACGGGAACGCTCGTGTTGGGGTTGCTGCCGGTGGTCCCGATGACTATCATCTCCGCACTGCTCATGATCGTCGTATCCAGCCTGACGCCCGGGTCTCGGCCCGGCGCGGGCACGTTGAGCAAGTATTTTTCTGGAGAGAGCCATCGATGAAAGAACTTAAGGTCGAAACCATCGCGTCAAAACTGACACCGCTGCAATGGGTCATCTGCGCCATTGCGGCGCTCGGGTTCGCCTTCGACATTTACGAAGTATTGATGCTGCCTCTCATTGCCAGACCAGCGTTGATTGAGTTGACTGGTGCCACACCAGGCTCACCCACGTTCCAGATGTGGGTCGGGCGTCTGTTCTATATCCCGGCATTCGCGGGTGGAATCTTCGGCCTTCTCGGCGGCTACATGACTGATCTGTTCGGACGGCGGCGCGTCCTGACGTTCAGCATTCTCCTGTATGCCTTCTCGGCTTTCGCGGCGGGATTCTCGACATCGATCGAAATGCTGCTCTTTTTCCGCTGTCTCGTCTTCATCGGCGTTTGCGTCGAATTCGTGGCAGCCGTCGCGTGGCTTGCCGAATTGTTTCCCGAACACGCGCGGCGCGAGAGAGTGTTGGGTTATACGCAGGCGTTCTCATCATTGGGCGGGATTCTCGTCGCGACGGCGAACGGACTCTGTGTAGCCTATGCCGCCAGCCTGCCTGCGCTGACCGGATTAGGAATCGCGGCAGCCGGCATCAAGGATCCGCACGCGGCTTGGCGCTACACGCTGATGTCCGGAGTTATTCCGGCGATACCTCTGATTCTCATCCGGCCTTTCCTCCCCGAGTCGCCCGTCTGGCGTGAGAAACGCGCGGCCGGCACTTTGAAGCGTCCCAGCATCGCGGCGTTGTTTGCGCCCGAGTTCCGAAAGACGACGCTGGTGACGACGCTCATGTTCGCGATGTCGTACGGTGCGGCGTTCGGGGCCATTCAACAAATCCCTCAAATCGTTCCCGGCCTCCCTCAGGTTCAGGAGCAAGTGAGAGATGTTCCACCTGCGCGTGCCGGCCAGATCACCCAGCAGGTTGCGTCGGACGTGACGAAGGTTCAAGAGATCGGCGGACTAACGGGTCGCGTCGTGCTGGCCTTGCTCGTGTTGCGCATCGCAAGCCGCCGTCACTTGATCCGGGTATTTCAGATTCCCGGTCTGATCATCATGCCGATCGTTTTTGCGTGGGCTGCGACGACCAGCCTGGACTTGCTGTATCCAGGAATCTTCATCGCGGGCTTGCTCACCGTAGGCCAACTCAGTTTCTGGGGAAATTATCTGCCCAGAGTTTATCCCGTGCACCTTCGCGGCACCGGTGAAAGTTTTGCCGCCAACATCGGCGGCCGGTTGATCGGGACGTTGTTTGCCTGGGTAACCGCGACGCTTGCCATAACCAACGATCGTGCCTTCGCTCCGACGAAAGTCGCTCTGGTTGCGGCTTGCGTGGGATTCGGGGTCTATCTCGTTGGCTTTTTGGCTTCGTTCTTTTTACCTGAGCCGAAACAGCAGGATTTGTCCGACTAATTCATCTCGATTAATATTTTCAGCCGGAGGAATCACATGAAGGCACTCCTTGTCGCCGCGATCGTCGCGGTCACACTGGTTACGGTTTTGGCGGCCCCCGAACCGACCGACGAACGCTACTGGGCACAGTGGCGAGGTCCGAACGCGACAGGCGTTTCTCCAACTGCAAATCCACCGCTCGAGTGGAGCGAGACCAAGAACATCCGCTGGAAGGTTGAGATTCCCGGCCGGGGATCGGCGTCTCCCATCGTCTGGGGTGACCGCATTTTCCTGCTCACGGCTGTTCCGATGAATTCCAAGGGCGATGACTCGCACGCGCCCAAAGGCGGTGTGCAGCCTCGCGACCTGCACCGATTCGTTGTGCTCGCCATCGACCGCGCGACCGGCAAAACGGTATGGGAACGTGTTGCGAAGGAAGAGCAGCCTCACGAAGCCTCTCATCAGGACAACGGTACCTGGGCGTCGAGTTCCGCGGTGACGGATGGCGAGCGCGTGTACGCATGGTTCGAGTCGCGCGGCATGTCTGTGTACGACATGAACGGCAAGCTGGTTTGGGAAAAAGACCTCGGCGACAAGAGAATGCGCAATCAGTTCGGAGAGGGAAGCACGCCGGCGCTGTATCGGGATCGCGTGATCGTCGTGTGGGACCACCAGGGACAGTCGTTCGTCGTTGCGCTGAATAAGTTGACTGGCGAAGAAATCTGGCGCGTCAACCGCCCGGAGATCGATACGTGGGCCACACCGCTGGTCGTGGAACATGACGGCAAGGCGCAGGTGATCGTGCCGGGAATGCGACGATTGCGGAGTTACGACTTCCAGAACGGCGAGATCGTTTGGGAAAGCGATGGCCTGACAATGAATCCGATTCCGTCGCCGGTTTACGCCGAGGGAATGGTGTTTGCCACCAGCGGATTTCAGGGCAACAAGCTGAAAGCAATCCGGCTTGACGGCGCGCGCGGCGACATCACCGGCACGAACTCGATTGTGTGGCAACTCGATCGCGACACGCCGTACGTCCCCTCACCACTGCTGTACAACGGGATTCTTTACATCCTGAAAACGAACAACGGCATTTTGTCTGCGTTCGAAGCAAAGACAGGGAAGCCGCATTACCAACTGCAGCGGCTCGATGCCGTTCCCAACGTGTTCGCTTCGCCGGTCGGTGCAGCCGGCCGCGTTTACTTTCCAGGCCGCGAGGGAACGACGCTCGTGATCCGCAACAGCCCC
>Ga0209382_10012515_pt1 | contig 10478 bp, 5 predicted proteins | sample SoiMetdeltSBSDD5_FD_187599 | JGI IMG/M metagenome (GOLD analysis project Ga0209382, IMG submission 187599) | Bulk soil microbial communities from a Populus tree surrounding site in Tennessee, USA - Soil MetaG P. deltoides SBSDD5 (SPAdes) (version 2) | ecosystem: Environmental > Terrestrial >...
AATGAAGATCGTCGTGCTCTCGGGGCAGAGCGACGAGACGAATGCGCGTCATGCGCGCGCGCTGGGCGCCGTCGATTTCGTCCACAAGCCGTGCGAGCCGGACGCGCTGCGCGCGTTGCTCAAGCGTGCGCTGGAAATCCAGGGCGCCGAGGCTTCCGGGCCTGCCGAAGGCGGCCTCCTCGGCAGAAGCGTCTGCGTGGAAAAGCTGCGCCAGCAGATCATCCAGTTCGCGAACGCGCCGTTCCCCGTCCTGATCGAAGGTGAGTCAGGAAGCGGAAAAGAACTGGTCGCGCGCTCGCTCCACTTGACGAGCCATCGCGCTGCCCGGCCTTTTCTCGCACTCAACTGCGCCGCCATTTCGCCCACGCTCGTCGAGCCGACGCTGTTCGGTTACGCGAAAGGGGCTTTCACGGGGGCGACGACTTCGCGCGCAGGCTATTTCGAGGATGCGAATGAGTCCACACTATTTCTCGATGAAATCGGCGAGCTTCCGCTCGAGCTGCAGGCGAAGCTTTTGCGGGTGCTCGAGAACGGCGAATTTCAGCGCATCGGCGAAACGCAGAGTCGCGTCTCGAACGCCCGCGTCGTCGCTGCCACGAACCGCGACATGCGCCAGGAGATCCGCGGCGGCCGCTTTCGCGCAGATCTGTATCACCGGCTGTCGGTATTCACGCTGGCGGTGCCGCCGCTGCGCGAGCTCGGGCAGGACAAGGTGCTCCTGCTCGACCATTTCCGCGACTTCTACGCGCGGCAGGCCGGAGTCGAACATTTTCAGCTCGACGCCCGCGCGATGGCGCTCTGGCTGAATTATGGATTTGCGGGCAACGTCCGCGAGCTGCGCAACATCGTCATCCGGCTCACGACCAAGTACCAGGGCCAGACCGTCACCGCCGACCATCTCCACGCCGAGCTCGACACGGAAACCGGAGAGGCCGAAGAAAAGCGGTCGATCGCGTCCCCCGGCGACTTCAATACGCTGCTCGAAGCGGCCAGGCGCCAGCTCCAGACCAGCAGGTCCTTCAACCTGGACGACACCCTCCAGCAATGGGAACGCGGATACGTCGAGGCCGCGCTCGTCATCACGCAAGGCAATCTCACGCGCGCCGCCAAGCTCCTCGGCATCCATCGCACTACTTTGTACAGCCGCATGCAGAACTACGGCGACATAGCCGATAAAGCAGAGCTCAAGTGATTAGGAGGCTGGGCTCGCCGTAAAAGTGTGACGGAAGCCCGAAAACCATGTACTACGATCATTTCGGACTTTCCGAACCGCCGTTCAAGATCACACCCAACACTGATTTCTTCTTCAGTGGGGGCAACCGCGGGCCCGTACTCGACGCGCTGGTGTACGCCATCACGCGCGGCGAAGGCATGGTCAAAGTCACGGGAGAAGTCGGCAGCGGCAAGACCATGCTTTTCCACATGCTCCAGAGTCGCCTGCCGGACCACGTGGAAAGCGTGTACCTGGCGAACCCGAGCGTGGGACCGGAAGAGGTGCTGCACGCCATTGCCTTCGAGCTGCAACTCGGCCTCGACCGCAAAGCCGACCATCTCGAAGTGATGCACGCGCTCCAGGACTATCTGCTCAGCCGGTACGCCGAAGACCGCCGCGTGGTCGTCTTCATAGAAGAATCGCAGAGCATGCCGCTCGCGACCCTCGAAGAGATCCGGCTGCTCTCGAATCTGGAAACGCGAAACGACAAGCTGCTGCAGATCGTGCTATTCGGTCAGCCGGAGCTCGACGACAACCTGAAGCTTCGTGAGATCCGCCAGCTTCGCGACAGGATTACGCACAGCTTCAAGCTGCAGCCGCTCAGCCTCGAGGACACGCGCGAGTACTTGAATTTCCGCATGCGCACCGCCGGCTATCGGGGGCCGGAGTTATTTTCCCCCGGAGTAGTCAAACAGATTGCGAAAGCCTCGAGCGGGCTCACCAGAAGAATCAACCTGATCGCGGACAAAGCGTTGCTCGCCGCGTTCTCTGAAAACACCCACACGATCGAGCCGAGGCACATCAAGGCGGCACTTCGGGACAGCGAGTTCGGCCGGCCGAATCCTTGGTCGATGTTCGCCTCCTCACCGCGCTTTGGTTGGACGGCGCTCACGCTGGCGTTCGGCATGGCGGTCGGCACTGTGACTTATGTCATGACCGACGGTCGTTCGCATATCGCGACGGCTTCGGCAGTAGTGATGGGCGCAGCAGCGACGTGGAGCGGCGGGCCACCAGCGGCCGAAATGACCTCTGCCGATCGTTCCAAAAGCCCCAAGACGCGCGGAACGTTGATGGAGGACAACCGATTGGCGCAATCGACTGCAGGCGTTCCATCTTCGGCCGTTACCGCAGCAATGGACGCGCACGCGCAGGCACGCTCTCGACCCAGTTCCGGCCAGGACTCGACCCTGGCTGCGGCGCACTTTGCGGCTCGCGCGGCTTCGGAGACCCAGGCGAAGTCTGCCGTGACCGTCCCGAAACGTGGTGATCTCGTCGCAAGCCGTATGGAAGCGACAGGCAAGTGGCTCCGCTCGCAAAACAGCTCGGCATACAGCATTCAGCTCCTCGTTGCCGAAGACGAGCACCAGTTGAGAACGCACCTGAAAACGCTGACGCGACACGTCGAAGCGAACGATATCTATTTGTACCGCAGCGCGGGCCACGGGCGCGAGCTCGTGAGCGTGCTCTGGGGCACTTTCGCCGACCGCAGAAGCGCGGAGCGCCAATTGAAGGAACTGCCTGCATCGCTGCGGGCAAACCGGCCGTACTTGAGGACTCTCGCCGGGGTCCGCTCCGAAATCCAGCAGTTGAGAGGACCGATCCCCAACTAGCAGGGACAGGGTCCCGGGTGAGGGAAGCAGGGGGTATGCAGATAACAATGACGACAACCACGTGTCCACGCGCCCGCGCTTGCGCCGCGCGACTGCTCGCGTGCATCCGGTTTGAGCCGGTTGCAGCGGCCGTGCTCGCGCTCGCGCTCGCGGCGTGCGCGCCGGTGCGCCCCTACGTCCCGCCTTCCGAGGGCCACATCACGCAGGAACCAAAACGGGCGCCCGCGCCGCAGATACCGCCGCCCGCGAAAGTGAGCAGCTTCGTGCCGGCGCCGCAGCCGACAGTGAAGCCTCAGACTTACAGCGTCGTCGTGAACGAGGTGCCCGTAAAAGAGCTCCTCAACGCGCTCGCCCGCGACACGAAGCAGAACATCGATATACACCCGACCGTGTCGGGCGTCGTGAGCCTGAACGCGATCGATGAGACGCTGCCCGCCATACTCGAGCGCATCTCGAAGCAGGTCGACATTCGCTATCGGACCGAAGGCAACACGATCACCGTGTCGCCCGATCTGCCTTACATGAAGACATACGTCGTCAACTACGTGAACATCCAGCGTAATACGACATCGACGACGGGCGCTTCCGGCAACATCGGCACCAACGTGGCGTCCGGTGGCGGCGGCGCGGGAGGCGGCAGTAGTGGGGGCGCCGGCGGAGGCAGCAGCGCGAGCGGCAATTCCTCCACCACTACCGTAACGACCACGTCGAACTCCGACTTCTGGAAGCTTCTCGAAACCGCAGTGCGGGGCATCCTGAACTCGGCGCTCCAGCAAAGCCTTTCCGCGGAAGCGAAGCAGCAGCGCCTCCGGACGCTGCAGCAGGAGCAGGAGCTCCAGGTGAAGCAGCTCGAAGCGACGGCACGAGGTCCCGCTGCCCCGCCGAATGCCGCACAGGCGACGGTGCCCGCAGCCGCGGCGGCCACTATGCCGCGGCTTCTGCCCGAGGATGTGATCGTCAACCCTCTGGCGGGCACGATCACGGTAAACGGCACCGAAAAGCAGCACCAGCTCGTGCAGGACTACCTTACGAAAGTGGAGCGCGGCGCTCAGCGGCAGGTGCTGATCGAGGCGACCATCGTCGAAGTCGTACTATCGAACGCTTACCAGGGCGGGGTCGACTGGAGCCGAGTGTCGCAGAGCGCCGGCCTCGCCTTTCAATCTGCCCTGATCGGGCCGAGGCTCGCGGCCGCGCCGTTCTTCGCGTTCTTCTATAACCAGAATAACCAGCGCCAGGGCGACATCAGTCTGACGGTAAAGCTCCTGGAGCAGTTCGGGAGGACGAAGGTGCTTTCGAGCCCGAAGCTGATGGCGCTCAACAATCAGACCGCACTGCTGAAAGTCGTGACGAACCTCGTGTACTTCGAGGTGCAGGTGCAGCAGGGCATCGTTACGACAACCGGCGCGATCACGCCGGCGACCATCAACACCACGGCACGCACCGTATCCGAAGGCGTGGTCATGAGCGTGACTCCGCAGATCAACGACGACGGGCGCGTCACCCTGACCGTGAGGCCGACCATTTCCGATCGCGTCGGAGATGCGCCGGATCCGAATCCCATGCTCGTCATGGCAAACACGGTTCCCATCATGCGCGTGCGCGAAATGGAATCCGTGCTCCAGGTAGCGAACGGGCAGACGATCGTGCTCGGCGGCCTCATGCAGGACCGCACCCGCTTCGATCGCGACCAGATGCCCATCGTCGGGAACGTTCCCACGGTCGGTGAGGCTTTCCGCTTCAGAAACGAGCAGGCGAGCAAGACGGAGCTGATCATCTTCCTGCGTCCGACGGTCATCGAAAACGCGGGTGCGGAAAGTGACGAGCTCAAGCTCTTCCAGCGTTATCTGCCGGCCGCTGGCGGCATGCCCGCCGAAAGCGGAGCGCTGGCGCCATGAGCCTGCTCATCAAGGCACTGGAGCAGGCTGCGAAGGACCGCGGCACCGGGAAAGGCGATGCGCAGTCCGGCGCCGCTGAAGCGCCGGCTCCCATGGAGCCTACGTTAGAGCCGCCGCCGCCACCACGCCCGCTGCGTACGCGCATGGACGATGCGTCCGAAGCGCCTGCACCAGCAACGCCAGCGGCAGTGCCCTCGCCAAAACCGGCACCCTCCAAACCCGTAGCGCAGGCCGCCGCGCCGCTCGGTCTCGATCAGCCGGCCGCAAAAGCGCAATCGGCGCGATCACTCGCGGGGCTCGCGCAGATCGACGCCCAGCAGCAACGCGCGCGCGCCGCAGCCGTCGTACAGGCGGGAGGCGGATCGGCTGCGAACGCAATCGCATTCCTGCGTGCGAATCCGGTGATGGCGATCGGCGCGCTTGCGCTGCTCGTCGGCCTCGGTTTCGGCATATACGTTTATGTGCAGGTCGCACATCCCGGGATTTTCTTGCGGCAGGCCTCCCCGAAAACGCCGCCGCCAGCACCTCAAGCCGTTGCAGCGCCGCAACCCTCCGCTCCATCGCCGGAGGCCGCTCCTTCGACGTCGTCGAGTCTCGCCACCGCTCCGCCGGACGCGCCGAAGTCCAGCGCGCTGCCCGCCGTTCCGGCGTCGGCTTCCAGCGTCGCAGCCCCGAACGCGCCAGCCGGCGGTACACCGATACCAGCCGGTAACGTTGTCGCCGTTGCACCGGCTTCGGATTCGCCCCGGACGTCTACACCGGACCGGGCGGCCTCGCCCGAGCCGCGCCGCAGCTCGCGAACCGACAACGCACAGCCTGCACCTGCTGCCGCAGCACCCGCTGCCGCCAGTGCCCCGGCCCCGGCGGCAGCCGATGCCAACGCTGTGGGACGTGAGCGCATCGCGGTCAGCCCGACGAACACGCAACCGCGCCTGAATCCGATGCTGAGCCAGGCTTATGGTCTGCTCCAGGCCGGCAACATCGAGGACGCGCGCACGCTCTACACCAAGCTCATGCAGGCGGAGCCGCTCAACATCGACGCGCTGCTCGGGCTTGCATACATCGCGGTCCAGCAACACCGCAGCGACGAAGCGACGAGGCTGTATCTCCGCATACTCGAGTTGAATCCCCGCCACTCGCTCGCGCAGGCCGCTTTGATCGGCGTCATGGGCCGCGCGGATCCTGCAGCATCCGAAAGCCGGCTGAAGCAGCTCATTGCACGCGAGCCTTCGGCATTCCTGCATTTCGTGCTCGGAAACCTGTACTCGGAGCAATCGCACTGGTCGCAGGCACAGCAGTCTTACTTCCAGGCCCACCATCTGGAGCCGAGCAATCCGGACTACGCCTACAACCTGGCAATCGGCCTCGACCATCTGCGCCAGTCGAAGCTCGCGCTCAACTACTACCGGCGTGCCGAACAGCTTGCTTCGACGCAGGGCCGGTCGAATTTCGACCTGAACCACGCTCGGGAGCGGATCCGCATCCTGTCTTCCGGGCTCGAATAGGGCGCGGCTCCGGTGGCTGAACAGCGCAAGAAACTTCGGCTCGGCGAGCTGCTGGTTCAGCAGGGTCTCATCACGACCGACCAGCTCGCGATCGCGCTGGCCGAGCAGCGCCACAACAATATTCCCCTCGGGCGCCTGCTCGTGCGTCTCGGTTTCGTCACCGAGACCGCGATACGCGACATCATGGCGCGCACTATCGGGCAGGAGTCGATCGACCTCTCACAGGTGATCGCGGACCCCGAGGCACTGAAGCTCGTCCCCCAGGAGTTCGCAAGGCGTAACCGCATACTTCCGATCGCGTTTCACACGCGCGATCAGGTGCTGACCGTCGCCACGACCGAGATCTTCAACGTCGTCGCGATGGACCAGCTCCGCGCGATGCTGGGCTCCGAGATCGAGATCAAGACCCAGCTCGCCGCCGAAGCGCAGCTCGAGGATTACATCGACCAGTTCTATGGCTACGAGCTTTCGGTCGACGGCATTCTCAAGGAAATCGAGACCGGCGAAATCGACTACGACAGCCTGCAGGCGGAAGGCGACGAATATACGCAGCCGATGGTGCGGCTCATCAACGCGCTCCTCGTCGATGCCGTCAAGCGCGGTGCGTCGGACATCCATTTCGAGCCCGAATACGCGTTCCTGCGCGTGCGCTATCGCATCGACGGCGTGCTGGAAACGGTGCGCAGCCTGCACAAGACCTACATGCCGGGGATCACTGTGCGCATCAAGGTCGTGAGCGACATGAACATCGCGGAAACCCGTGCACCGCAGGACGGACGACTGTCCCTGACGCTCAACGGACGCCCGGTGGACTTCCGCGTCTCGACGCAGCCCACGATCTACGGCGAGAACATCGTGCTGCGCGTGCTCGACCGCGAGAAATCGATCATCAGTCTCGACCGGATGAACCTGCCCGCGGGCATTCCGGAAAAGCTCGCGCTCATGCTCGCGCGGCCCGAAGGCATCCTGATCGTGACCGGTCCCACCGGGAGCGGCAAGACGACGACGCTCTACTCGCTACTCGCGCAGGTGAACGACGAGACCGTCAACATCATGACGCTCGAGGACCCGGTGGAGTACCCGCTCACGCTTATGCGCCAGACGTCGGTGAACGAGGTCGCACGCATGGACTTCGCGAACGGTATCCGCTCCATCATGCGCCAGGATCCGGACATCATCCTCGTCGGTGAGGTGCGCGACAAGGAAACCGCCGAAATGGCGTTTCGCGCTGCGATGACGGGGCACCAGGTATTCACGACATTGCACACGAACTCGGCGCTGGGGGTGTTCCCGCGCCTGCTCGACATCGGAATACAGCCCGACATCATGGCCGGCAACATCATCGGCGTGATCGCGCAACGCCTGGTGCGCACCCTCTGCCCGAGCTGCAAGGAAGCGTACGAGCCGCAACGCGAGGAACGCATGCTGCTCGGCGAGCTCGCCACGCAGTGTCCCGTCCTGTATCGGCCGGTCGGTTGCCGGCAGTGCGACGACAAAGGCTACAAGGGCCGTACGGCGATCATGGAGCTCCTGGTCATGGATACGGACATGGACGAGCTCGTCGCGCGCCGTTCGACGGCACGAGAGTTGAGGACCGCGGCCGCTGCGAAAGGCTTGAAACCGCTCGCCGAAGCGGGCCTCGCGCGCGTGATCGACGGCGTAACGACACTCGGCGAAGTGTCCCGCGCAGTCGATCTGACAGGGCGCTACCTCTGACGCCGCGCTCCCACAGCATAGAGAGCCCATCGTGCCTTCGTTCGAATACAAAGCGGTAGACAAGACCGGGCGTCCCGTGCGCGGGAACCTCGAGGCGGTGAACGAAGCGGACCTCGAGATGCGGTTGCGGCGCATGAGCCTCGACCTCATCACGTGCAAGACGATGGACCGCAAGCTCTCGCGGATGAGCGGCCGCCGGCGCGTCACACGCCAGGATCTCATCAACTTCTGCTTCGACATCGAGCAGATGAGCCGCTCGGGCATTCCCATGCTCGAGGGGCTGCGCGATCTTCGAAACTCGATCGAAAGCCCGCGTTTTCGCGAGGTTCTCACGGTCATGATCGAAGACATGGAAGGCGGCAAGGTCCTTTCGCAATGCATGTCGGCGCATCCGGAAACGTTCGACAAGGTATTCATCAGCCTCGTCGGCGCCGGCGAAGCGACAGGCCGGCTTCCGGAGGTCTTCCAGAGCCTCGCGGAATCTCTCAAGTGGCAGGACGAGCTTGCATCGCAAACGCGGCGGCTCCTCATCTATCCGTCGATGGTGATGGTGGTCGTGCTGGCCGTGGTCGTCTTCCTGCTGGTCTACCTCGTCCCGCAGGTAACAGGGCTGCTCAAGACGATGGGCCTCGAGCTTCCGTTTCAGACGCGCATGCTGATCGGCGCATCCAATCTCGTGCTCGGCTGGTGGCCCCTCATCTTCGGCCTGCCGATCATCGCCGGGGCGGTTACGGCGGTCGCCGTCAAGCGCAGCGCACGGATCCAGTATTTGTGGGACGGCGCGAAGCTGCGGCTGCCGTTCGTCGGCTCGATCCTGCAGAAGATCATCCTCGCGCGATTCGCTTCGTTCTTCGCGCTCATGTACGAATCCGGCATCACCGTGCTCGAAGCGATGCGCACGAGCGAAGACATCGTGGGTAACCGCGTGATTGCCGACGGGATCCAGCGGGCGGGTCAGCAGGTCTCTGCCGGCGCGAGCCTCACCGAATGCTTTCACAACCTCGGCATTTTCCCGCCGCTCGTGATTCGCATGATGCGCGTGGGCGAAAACACCGGCGCGCTGGATGTGGCGCTCCGCAATGTCAATTATTTCTATACGCGCGATGTTCGTGAGTCGGTGGACAAGGCACTGAAGCTGCTCGAACCGAGCATCACGATGGGACTGGGCCTCGTGCTCGCGCTGATCATGTGGTCGGTGCTGTCGCCCGTCTATGACGTCCTGAGCAAGATCAAGTTCTGACATGCGCGAAAAACTGCTCATCTGCGTTTCCGCACAGCAGGCGACTGCCGCGCACTGGCGCGGCGGCAAGATCGCCAGGCTCGAGGAGTTCGCCCACGACGAGCGCGGGCTTGGCGCGTTTCGCGATTTTCTCGCGAGCTATTCGAACCTTCCCGCATTTCTGATGGTCGACGCGGTCGAAGAGGACTACCGCCTCGAGACGCTGCCGCACAGCTGGGGCTCCGAGCGCGCGCAGATGGTTACGCGCAAGCTCAAGCAACACTATCGGAATACGCCGTTCATCGGCGCCTGGCTCCAGGGCCGCGAAGCCGACAAGCGGCGCGACGACCGTTATCTCTTTTCCGCGCTCACCAATCCCGACATCCTGGCGGACTGGCTTCGGCTGATCGGCGTCCAGGAGCTCCCGCTGGCCGCGGTGTACCTGCTGCCCATGGTAAGCGTCGGGCTCCTCGAAAAGCTGCAGGTAAAGTCGCCGAATCTGCTCATCGCTGCCCAGCATAGCGGCGGTTTGCGGCTCACGTTTTTCCGTGATGGGCAGTTCCGCCTGAGCCGCCTTACGCGCGGTGACGGTTCGAAGGCTATCGATCCCGTGCGGCTCTTCGCCGGAGAGATCTCGAATACGCGTCTCTATCTGCACGCATTGCGTACGGCCACTCTCGACGAGCACCTCACGGTGCTGCTGCTAGATCGAAACGACGAGCTCCAGGATGTCGCCGCAGCAATCATGCACGAGCATCCCGCGCTCGATTGCGTGCGCGTCGGCAGGGCTGAGCTCGCGACGCGACTGGGCATGGACCAGCCGCTCCTTGCGAGCACGCCGGATGCGTTGTATCTGCAGCTGCTCGGCTCGAAGCCGCCGGCTGGCAACATCGCTCCGGTCAGCGCGACTGTCGGATATCGCCGATATCGTGCGCGGCGCGGAATTTACGTGGCGTGCGCGGGCGTCGCGGCAACCGCGATGTTGTGGACGGGCACAAACGCGTGGCGGGCCTATGGCATCAGCTCCGAGGCGACGGAGATCGCGCAGGAGATCTCCCGCCAGGACGCGCAGTATCAGCAGATCACCCGCGCGTTTCCGCCGGCACCCACGAACGGAGAGAACCTCAAGCGCGCGGTCGAGGTCGCGAAAGCGATACGCGAGAGCTCACGCGATCCGATACCGATGATGGCACTCGTGTCGCAGGCGCTGCAAAGCAGTCCCGAGATTTTCCTGCGGGAATTCGGTTGGCGCTACGGCATGAGCGTTATGGACAACAAAGCCGGCGAGGCCGCTGCCGCAGCGGCTTCGCCAAAATCTCC
>Ga0209382_10012520_pt1 | contig 10476 bp, 8 predicted proteins | sample SoiMetdeltSBSDD5_FD_187599 | JGI IMG/M metagenome (GOLD analysis project Ga0209382, IMG submission 187599) | Bulk soil microbial communities from a Populus tree surrounding site in Tennessee, USA - Soil MetaG P. deltoides SBSDD5 (SPAdes) (version 2) | ecosystem: Environmental > Terrestrial >...
GGCGGTTTTCGCCATGCTCAACTGGCGAACGAGATCATGATGGTCTCGGAAACTGCGGGGCCGGACGTCATGAGAGTGTGAGGAAGGTCTTTGTCGGGCATCATTGCAGCAGCCGCGTTTGCAAGTTTCGTCGTCCTGACCTTCGTGGCGTGGAGGCGCTACCTTTGGGCGGCGGAAGATGTGCCGCAGGCGGACACGTGTCCATATGGCTTGACCGATGTCTTCGGAGACTACGACCTCATCAATGTGCCGCATCAGAAAGGAGCTCGGTGGCTCACGGAGATCTTCAGCCGTTCGGCCTGGAAGTATCCCGATCTCATAGCTTTGCAAATCCCGCACACTGGAGAGTCGCTGACTTTCGCCGAGCTCGACGCCCGGGCGGAACAGGTGGCCGCGGCCCTTTCTCCCTTCCTGACCGGTCCGGATCAGGTCGTGGCCGTCGCGATGTCGCAGGACAATTGGCAGATCGTGGCTGCTCACCTCGGCGTTCTGAAGGCCGGAGGTACGTTGCTCGTCCTCGACACGACGCTGCCGGACGCGCTGATCACCCATATGCTCGAGGACGCACAACCGGTGGTCATCCTGACGCGGGGGCAGGCCCGGTTCCGCGATTTGCCGACGCTCGACCTCCTGATGTTGCCGGAGAGGATGCCTCCTCGCGCGCCTCCGCGCTGGCTGGATGATCCGACGCAGCGGCTTGCGACGCTCTTCTACACGAGCGGAACCACTGGAATGCCCAAGGGCGTGGAGTGCCCGCACGCAGGCTACGTGAACCTGGCGCTGAGCTACGCTGCCTACTTCGATCTCCTTCCCGGCATGGACGCGACCACGCTCATTTCGTCGCTGGGCTACGACGGAAGCATCTCCGAAATGTACAGCGCGTGGGTGTCGGGCTGCGCCGTGGTCATGCTGACTAAGGAGCAGGTCCGGTCCGGCCCGGACCTCATCCCCGTGCTCCGCGAAGCCGAGGTCACGGTGCTGTTCTGTCCGCCGGTGCTGCTCACCACTCTCACACCAGCTCCGGAGGTAGACCTGCCCTATCCCCTGTGCCGTTACATCGTGCCGGCGGGCGAAGCCTTCCCCGGTGCGCTCGTCGAGCCCTGGACGCGGGGCAGACGGCAGATCATCAACGCCTACGGACCCACCGAAGCGAGCACCGACACGAGCCGCCAGAGTTTACGGCCGGGAGAGCCCGTCACCATCGGCTCGCCATTCGCCAATGTCACCTACGTCATCCTCGACCCTGAGCAGCTCCGCCCGCTGCCCCACGGGGAGATCGGGGAGCTCTGCATCGGCGGAGTGCACGTTGCGCGCGGCTACCGCAACTTGCCGGAGGAAACCGCCCGGAAGTTCATCACGCACCCGCAGTTCGGTCGCCTGTATCGCACCGGTGACAAATGCAGGATCGATATTCAAACGCAGCGCGTGCACTTCCTCGGCCGGATCGACGCCCAGCTCAAAGTGCGGGGGCACCGCGTCGAGGTGCAGGCGGTCGAGGACATACTCCAGACGCAGTTCGACGAGATCGAAGCCGCCGTCCTGGACTACCAGAACGAAACACTTGTCGCCTTCGTCGCCGCGCCTTTGCTGCGCGATGGAGATATCTCGCAGGTCGCTCCGGCGCCGGCGGACTGGGCTACCAGTGTGAAGGCAGTTCTCGCCAAACAGCTTCCGCCGCCGTCGATCCCGACGAGGATATTCCTGGTCGAACAATTCGTCATGAAACCGGTTTCGGGAAAGATCGACCGCACGTGCTTGCCGAATCTATCTCATCTCTTGAGAGACGCCGGGCCGGAAGTTGCCAGGAACACTGCGATCATCGCAAGGGACCGAGGCAAGACGGACGTTGTGCCATTTGACGTCGAAGCCGGCATGGCCCCCGAGTGCGAGGAGGTGCTGGCGATCTGCAGGTCCATATTCGAGACCCCCTTGGGATTGGACGATGGTTTCCTTGAGGCCGGTGCGCACTCGATCACCATCGCGCGCTTGGCTCAGCGGCTGCAAGCTGCGGGGTGGGCCGTGCCGGTGCGAGCGCTCCTCGGTGATTGCAACACTGCCCGAAAGGTCGCGAGCCGCCTGCGCGCGCGCGCGCAGGATTCCAGGCCCGCGATCGTCCTCGTGAAATCCGCCGGCGGCAGCCCCTCGCGTGACGAGACCGCGGCAGAGGTGCTTTCCGTCGGATACTTCACCACCCTGCAGGTCCTCTTTGCGATCGTAGCGTATTCGCCGGCATTTCTGGCCCTTTTCGGCGCCCTGGCCTTCGTTGAAGTCGGGGAGCTCTTCATGACCGCCAGCCTCGGCGAGTTCATTGTCGCAGGCTTTTTCCTGTACCTCATAGGCCTCGCCGCGCCCTTCGCCACTCTGCTCTGGGTCATGATCATAAAGTTCTGCATGGGGGGCCACGTCCGGAGGAACGATGTGACCCCGGGCGTGTATCCCAAGTGGAGCAGAATGCACCTGCGAACGTGGTGCATCGGACGGCTGGAGAACATGGTGCTGCTCCCGCTCGGTACGATGTATCGCAGTGCGCCGCTGATGGCGTTCGTGTTGCGGCAGCTCGGTGCGACAGTGGGGAACAATCTCCAGTGCGCGCCTGGTGCTTCCCTCTCCGGTCCCCTGGATTTGATCTCCATCGAGGACGACGTCGCGATCCAAACCGGGGCCTACATCCAGACGACCAGGTGGTCCGGGCAGGAGCTGCATATCGGCCCTGTTCATCTAGGTACCGATTGCAAGATCGGGATGCGAGCCGCCGTCGCCGAAAACGTCAAGGTTGGTCGCGGCAGCTGGATCACTCCGTTCACCCCTATTCTGAGCGACGTGGGTTCGCACGAGATGTGGGAGGGGGCTCCCGCGTACCTCAGCGGTCACTGCACGAAGCTCAGGCGCACGGCGACGGTCTGCCGGTATGCGAGTCCGATCTGGCTGCTGGAGAGTCTCAACATCCTGATGCAGATCGTCATGTCTTTCTGTCTCGACGTCGTCCCCGCCGCCGGGATCTTGTGGTGCGCCCGCGGCTTCGTGCTGGTGGAAGACATCGAGATTTCCGGCTCATATTTCAGGGTGACGCCGCTGTCCGAGATCGCCTCGAGCCTGACCATCGGGGCATTCATCACGACCTGGGGCACGATCGTCGTGACCTCCCTGCTGGGCTGCCTCTTCATCCGCTGCACCGCGACTTCGCCGGGACTGTTTCCATCGCGCGGCCTCAGGGCGGCTCTCCTGATGTACCGAATGACCGAGATGAACAGCATCCAGAGACTGTGGACCTGGACCATCACCGGACAATACCTGCGGGCGCTGGCGGGCATGCGCTTTCCGCGGCTGGGCGCGTCCGAATGCGACGTCATGGTCAATCTGATCCCCGAGCTTGCCACGGCGGACTCGCAGGTGTTCTGGTCCAATGGTTGTTTCACGAACATGCTCGACTACGGAGCCGAATCCCTCGCCTTGCGCCGGCTCGACATGCCGCGAAATTTCTTCAGCGGCAACAATTGCGTGGCGGAGTACGGGCAATTCCCCGGCAACTTCCTCCTGGGCGTCTCCACGCCGGCGAGCGACATCGCCTTCCGTCGACAGATGCGGTCGCGGCTCGGTGCGCCGATTGTCGTGGCAGGGAACCCGCCCGTGAAATTTGCGAGCGCGTCCGAGATGAAAAATAAAGCGGAGGGATTGCCGCGCTTTCCCCTGTTCCTGACCCGCGTCTTCCTCAATGATCTCTTCAGCATTGGCTTGCTGCCCATCATCGAGGGGCTCGTTTTCACGGTTCTCTATGTTTCCTTGTTGCGGTGGTCCGGAGATTCGATCGCCAGCGCGCTCCTTGCTTTGACGCTCGCCGCGATCAGCCTGGTGCTGCTCTGCATTGCCATCAAGAAGTCCGTCGCCGGCAGGGAATGGGGGGCCGATCACTCCACGCCGTTCTGGTCCTGGCAACACTTCGCCTACTTCTTCGCGCAGGACTGCTTTGCCGTCGGGTGCAGGAGGATTCTGGATTTTTGCGCCGGAACGGTTCTCTCGAATGGGGTTCTACGCTGGATGGGATGCCGGATCGGCCGCCGCACGATCGTGACTCAGCCGATGCAGTGCTCCGACTGGAACGCGGTGAGCTTCGGCGATGATTGCGTTGTCGATGGTTTCCTCCAGTTTCACACCTTGGAGGACATGATGCTGAAGGTGAAGCGAACCCACATCCAGGACAGGTGCACCGTCGCCTTCGGCGCCACGGTGATGGGAGGCGCGGTCATCGAGGGCGGCACAACGCTCTTCCCGTTGTCGTTGGTGCTCAAGGAAATGACCTTGCCCACGGCCACCTACGAGGGGAGTCCCGCCGAGCCCATGAGCGGTGCAAACCTTCGCCACCCATCGCTGCGCGCCGGCGAAGCAGGCGGATACTTCCGAATTGCGGAGAGCGCTGCCGAGTGACGCAAAGATCGACACCGCCATGAGCGATCACGATCCCGAAAGGAATTTCGAGGAGCTCTGGAAGACGTTTTACAATCGGTATGCATTTTTCGAGCTCAGGAAGGTCGACTGGAAAAAGCAGTATGCCACCTACAGACCAAAAGTCACAAAGGACACCAATGACGATGAGCTCTTCGATATCCTCTGCCGGATGATCGACCCGCTCGATGACGGGCATGTCGAGCTGATCGCAAAAGCAAGCGGGGATCGCAAGAAGCGCTACTTCAACCCCGAGCCCAAGCCCAGATTCTGGCGGGAATTCACCAGCCGGCAGATCAAGCAGCTCTTCAAAACGACGGAGAAGACCCTTGTCGCCAACGGTTTCGGGAAGCTCGAAGAGACCCGAGCCTGGATGCTTCGCTATTGCAGGTCGCAGTCCTTCGGTTACATCCGGATTCTCGAGCTGGAAGGGGTCAAGAAGCGGAGAGTAGCGGCGGCTCTGGACAAGATTGCCGGCGACTTCAACGAGCTGGACGGCATCATCATCGATATCCGCGACAATCCCGGCGGCGACGACAGTACCGCAATCTCGATCATCAATCGGTTCTGTGACCGCAAGCGTGTCGCCTTCCACCGGAAGACGAAGATCGGCCCAGGCGACGATGATTTTACGAAACTGAAGACTTGGTACATCGAGCCGCAAGGCGATGCCCAGTTCACCGGGCCGATCGTACTCTTGACCTGCGATTCGGTATTCAGCGGCGGCGAGGTCTTTGCCCTGGCGCTCAAGCAGCTGCCGTATGTCACGATCATCGGCGATCACACCAACGGCATCTTCTCGTATCAGCTCGAGAAGAAGCTTCCCAATGGCTGGCGCTACTGCCTGTCCCATCAGAAATACTTGTCCGCGGATATGGTCTGCTACGAGGGCAAAGGTGTGCCGGTCGATATCGAGCTGCGCAATCGAAGGGCCGATATCAGAGACGGGATCGATCCGTTGATCATCCGCGCACTGAAGGTGTTGAGGAAGAACCGCTAGGAACGTGTGGCCTGCCTAAGCCGCCGCCGCGGCGCCGCCTGCCACCTCGCCACTCGGATACCGTGAGGCGTCAAGCTCGTTCGCATCGGTTTAATACTTTGTTTTCCAACTGAAGCTGAATTGTCGGAGGCGATCGACCTCTGCCGCCATCCCACCCAAGTTCCTGCCCAAGCTGCTTCCGTGATCCTCGGAACTAAGGCTCGCGTGCGCTACCCCTTTACTCTTCCTTCCCATCCTCTGCTGCGCGCGCTCCTGGCGTCGGCGCTGCTCGCTGCCGTGACGACTCTTGCCGGATGCGGCGGTGCTCCGCCCAGCCCCGGCCGGCACATGCAACCACTATCGGAACGTACGCTGGCCGAGCTCAAGGCCAAGAACATGGAGAAGGAATCTCCGATACTGATACGCATCTTCAAGGAGGAAGCCGAGCTCGAGGTCTGGAAGGCGGATGACAGCGGCCGCTTCGCCCTGTTCAGGACTTATCCGATCTGCCGCTGGTCGGGTCAGCTGGGGCCCAAGATCAAGACCGGCGACCGTCAGGCGCCGGAAGGCTTCTACACCATTACGCCTGGCATGATGAATCCCAATTCCAGCCAATATCTCTCGATCAACACGGGCTTCCCGAATGCTTTCGACCGGGCGAACGGCCGCACCGGTTCGTTCCTGATGATCCATGGCGGCTGCTCATCGGCCGGCTGCTATGCCATGACCGACGAGCAGATGGCGGAAATCTACGCACTTGCGCGCGAAGCATTCTTTGCCGGACAGGCGTCATTCCAGCTGCAGGCCTATCCGTTTCGCATGACCCCGCTCAACATGGCTCGCCACCGCAACTCGCCGCACATGGCGTTCTGGGAAACGATCAAGCAGGGCCATGATCGTTTCGAGGTGACGCAGCTCGAGCCCCGGGTTGCAGTGTGCGAAAAGCGCTACGTCTTCGACGCGACGGATACCTTGAGTCCTGCGGAGCGTTGCCCGGCCTACTCGGTATCGGACGACATCGCCGCCGCAATCCGCGAGAAGCAGCACCGCGACGACGCGGAGATTGCCGATCTGATCAACCGTGGCATCCCGCCTGCGCCGATCACGACCGGCGTCGACGGCGGTATCAATCCGGCGTTTCTGGCGGCTGCGAAATAGTATGGCGGTGCGGGCATTGCGGGAGTGTCGCACTGATCGCCCACGATACCGACCGCAGCAATGATGCATCCGCGCTATGAATGGCGAGCGAGCAGCGCTAGAGTGGGGCTCATTCCGAAAGTGAGGCCCGAGCATGCCCGACGAAGACTTCAAAGATGAACTTGAGCGTCTGCGCAAAGAAAACGAGGCCCTGAAGAAGGGCGCGTCTTCCGGTATCCGCATGAAGGTCAGTGAGAAGGGCGCAGTCTCGGTCTATGGGATGGGACGCTTTCCCGTGACCTTGTACAAAGAGCAGTGGCTGAGACTGCTGGACATGTCGGCCGACATTCGCACGTTCATCGCTGCGAACGAAGCGCAATTGAAGAGCAAGGATTGAATGAATCCTTCGCCGGTGTCGCGCCGTCGAGAAGGGCCGCGCCGGGCGATTATTCCCTCGCCACCTCAGGTTCCACCTTTCTGAGGCTCTCGCCGTCACAGGCAGTGGCGAGTGTCGACACCTTCATGATGGCGCTCCTGCCACAGTCGGGACAACGCCATCGAAGCGCCAATGGGCCAGCCGCCGTAGCGCAATGGCACTGGGTCTCGGAATGCTTCATTGCTGGCACTCTCCTTGTGGAGTCAAAATGTGGGCAGCACCAGTGGTGTGTCGAATCTATGCACCCGTTCGCAACAACATGTGCATCACTCCGGCTTGATATTGGCGGTGCGGATGACCTTGCCCCACTTTTCGGTCTCGTCAGCGATGAGTTTGCCGAAATCCGAAGGCGAGCCGGGCAGTGGGGTTCCTCCCATGCCCGCGAGGCGCGCCTTCAATCCAGGATCCGCGAGGCCCTCGTTCACGGCGGTATTGAGCCTGTCGATGACCTCCGGCGACGTATGGCTCGGCATGCCAAGCCCGAACCAGTTGTTGACGTCATAGCCGGGTACGAAATCGCTCATGGCCGGCGTATCCGGGATCAGAGCCGATCGCGGCGCCGATGTCACGGCCAACGAGCGCAGCCTCTCCGCCCTGATATGCTCGATCGTGGAGGTGATGGCGTCGAACATCACCTGCACTCGGCCGCCGATGAGATCTGTCAGTGCAGGCCCGGAGCTGCGGTAGGGAACGTGCGTCATCGCGATTCCTGTCATGATCTTGAACAATTCTCCGGACATGTGGTTGGACGCCCCGACTCCTGACGACGCGAAATTGAGCTTGTCCGGATTGGCTTTGGCATAGTCGATGAAATCAGTCACCGATCGCGCCGGGAAGGTCCGGTCGACCACCATCACATTGGGCACGCGCATGATCGCGGCGACCGGCGCGATGTCGCGCCGGAACTCGAAATGGAGCCGGTCGTAGAGTGTCGCATTGATTGCGTGCGGCGACGATACGATCAAGACCGTGTACCCGTCGGGTGCCGCATGCACGACCGCCTCCGTGCCGAGGTTGCTTGCCGCGCCGGGCCGATTCTCGATGACGAAAGGCCGGCCAAGCCGCTCCGCCAGCCATTGGCCCAGCACGCGGGCAATGATGTCGTTGGGGCCGGCCGCGGCGAACGGGACGACGATCCGCACCGGCCGGGACGGATAGGCTTGTCCATGCGCGATGCGCGCGACAGCCGGCAGCGCGACCGCGCTCGCGGCCAGTTGCAGGAATCTGCGGCGAAGAAGTGTCATGCGGTCCTCGTCCTCCACGTCCTTGGCGCAAGTGTTCGGCGCCGTGTCCATGCCGGCGGTGTCGGCGGCGGCCCCGGGACATAACGGCTGGTTCGATGGCAAGCCTGACGCCGGGCTTCAGCCGTTCTGGAATTTTGTTGGAGAACCCGTGGAGAACTTCTTCGAGCGGTATGGGGCGGCCGTTCGGCAGCCGCGCATCGCGCGACCGGGTCGTTCGGCGCCGTCTCGCCCCACGCGAGCGCTTGAGACCATCATTGCGGATTGGGACTGGTGCGGGCCAACCGATGCGATACGTTTTGCCGGGCTGCCGGGCGCGTCCTCCCCCACGCCGCGCGGCCATTCAACAGGAGGCGTTCGTGAGCAACGTCGTGCAAGTTCCCGAGGCTGGCCCCGGCATCGAGGCGGCGACGCAGGCGGCGCTGTGGATCTTGGGGCGGACGCACCAGGCGCAGGGTGCCGAGAGGGCGGCAAAGTTAGCGCTCGGTTTTCTGCTCGCCGGCGCGGCGGTCGTCCGAAGCGAGTATGGGCGCGATTACGCCGGCTGGCTGCTGCTCGCTCTCGCGGAAGAACATGGTCGCGCTGGCCACGAGTCGCGCCCGCCTGCCGAGCAAGTGGATCGCGGATACGATCCGACTGTTGGCCGGGCGGCCCGCCGAACCCGGCCCGATCCGGCTCGCGCCCCGTATGATCGAGATCGCCGACGTGATCGGCGATCGGGCAGTTACGGAGACTGAGGCCGTGCTGAGGACATCCGTCGCTGCGCTCACGCTCCTCATGGCGGTTCTACCCGCGGCCGCGCAGCCGCTGCGTCCGGCGGTCAAGCAGGTACAATGCCCGCTGGGCACCATGCAGAGCGGCGGCTACTGTATGCCGATGGGGCGCAACGCGCCGTCCGCAATCCCGAAGCGCCCGCCCGTCGCGAGCCCGCTGAGTCGCTTCCTGCTCCCAAGGGGCAGCTGACACTTGGCCGTCGTCGACATAGCGTGCGCTCCAACGCCGGGATCGGCGCGTGCCGGCACGGTGCACCCGCGCTGCCTAAAATGGTCCATTTGAGTTTTTCCACTGATCCCGTGGAGGTAGAGGCGTCAAGACATCCTAATGCTCGACTATTTTTCCATTCTCGACCCGAAACAGATCGTACAGCGCAGTAGGTCCGGAGGGGAGACCTCTCTCCGACAGCACAAGTACAAAGTGGCCCTCAGCCACGAAACGACGGGGGGCGAGATACAGCTGCCCTCCTTCCTTTGCCACGCTTGCAATGCGATCCCTCAAGCGAGCGATTCCATCCCCGATCTTCGAAGCGTGCTGCGCATAATGAGCCGCTGCAATGAACTCTTCGATGCGATCGAAGCGCAGCGAGACCATGACCGTCTCCCTGTAAGTCCGTACCAATGTCCGATTGGCCTCCGTCTTTTCACGATCAAGGACCTCGGTGGGACCGTCGACTTGCGTGCGGCCTGACGGATTAGGAGGCGCTTCCGACTCATGTCCGCCCCAATGCTCGACGATCTTGCCGTCCTTGAAGCGGAACAGGTCGAACGCGATCGCCGATCCGGCGTAACGTCCGACGCCTTGGTATCTGGAATGCAGGAGGACGAAATCCCCGTCCACAAGCGTGCGGTAGATCGTGATATCGGCGGCAGGTGAGCTCGCTACTTCCGCGGCAAAAGACCTCATTCCGGCAAGACCATCAGCAAGATTCGGGTCATGCTGTATGAACGGTTCGGCAAAATACCGATCGACGACTGTCAGATCTTTCTTTTGAAAGATGCCGATCATGGCTTGGCGGGCATTGTCGCCCAAAGTGTCGGAGGTCGCAGCCATTCACTTGCACCGTGCGGCTCCGACTTTACCGCAAGTCTCGCAAAGCGGGAGCAATTTCAGCACTGTCCCCTGCGACCCCGGCGACTACCTACGTGTTGCCTGACAATTTTGATATGGAGAACAGTCATGAAGAAGTACTCTGCCTTGCTTGCCGCCGCGTTGGTCGTGATGTCCACCGGCATCGCCGCGGCCCAGACTCGTGAACTGAGCAGCACCAATCCGCAGGCTGCCGCTGGAGCGGCTGGGTACGCGGCCCCGCACGAGGTTCCTGAAAACGGTGGTGCAGCGAGCATCGTCCAGCCCGGTGGCACCCCGAATTGACGTTAGCCGGGTTCAGAAACGCGTAAAGGGAGGAGGTTCGCCTCCTCCCTTTGCTTTTGGCCGCAGCAGGTCGGGCCGAAAGGGCGGTGTTCGAG
>Ga0209382_10012524_pt1 | contig 10474 bp, 4 predicted proteins | sample SoiMetdeltSBSDD5_FD_187599 | JGI IMG/M metagenome (GOLD analysis project Ga0209382, IMG submission 187599) | Bulk soil microbial communities from a Populus tree surrounding site in Tennessee, USA - Soil MetaG P. deltoides SBSDD5 (SPAdes) (version 2) | ecosystem: Environmental > Terrestrial >...
CTTCATCGTGCCGCCGCCGCCGGGAGGCGCCCTGCAGCAGAAGCTGACCAGGGAGGAAAGCGAGCGCCTGCGCCTCCAGGCGGCAAAGGATTCGATCTTTCAGCGTGAGGGCTTTGTGATAAGGGTGAAGCCGGACGTGCCGGTCTACGACGACGGCTGCGGGACTCCGAGCGGCGGAGGCGGTGACCGTCCTGACGGCGGCGGCCAACGTACTTGGGGGGCATGGCTAGGCGGGTTTGTTCCGGGGACAAGCGTCGTGAGATGGGAACCAGGTACCGTCAAGAGAATCCCCGCCGGATCGAAGATCGTCTTGAATCTCCACTACTCCAAGACATCGGGCAAGGTCGAAAAGGATCGCTCGATGGTCGGCCTCATCTTCGCCAAAAAGCCGGCACAGAAGGAATCGCTTACACGCCTGATCACAAATCACTATTTTCAGATTCCGCCAGGCGCGGAGAACCACAGAGCGACGGCTTGCTGGACGGCGAAGGATGACATCCATCTCGTCACTGCGGCGCCGCACATGCATTTTCGCGGCAAGGCGATGGAGATTCGGGCCTTCTATCCGGACGGCCGCTCGGAGACGCTCCTCAACGTGCCCAGATACGACTTCTCCTGGCAGACCATCTATTACTTCAAGCGCCCAATCGCAATTCCGAAGGGGACCCGATTGATGCTGACGGCCTACTACGACAACTCGGACCGTAACAAATACAACCCCGATCCGAAGCAGGCGGCGCGGTGGGGCGATGCGACCTACGACGAGATGTTGATGGGCTTATTCGAATACACATTGGACAATAAATCGCTCGAACAGGCTCGACGGTGAGGATAAGCCATGAATAAAGCCGGGATTCAAATGTTGGTCGTCGCCGGTTTCGTCTTCGCGAGCGCCTTCTCCATTCTGTCGGGCGCGGGCGACGGTCAGGCGCGTGAATCGTCAGCCCCTAAGCCGCCGGTCGGTCTGAGCCTCTTCTTCCAGAACGGACAGATGGCTCCGATCACGCTCTACGGCGACGCTCATCGCTATTTGCAGGAGATCGACATCATCGTCTCAGTAACAACGCGGACCGACCAGGGGATCGAACCGCTAATTCACGACAGCGAGTTTTCACGACTCGATTGGCGCGGAATCAAGATGGTTGAAGAAGACTGGCGGCAAAGTTTGGATGGGACTTTCACCCGCCAGCGGTTCTATCGAGGGGCGAAATGGATGGAGCGACCTAGTGTCTTTTTCGCCATCCCCACTGACGACAGTGGCGCGCCGGTTGGCCTGCCGCTGCTCTTCAACGCCGGGATAGACGATTACTGGAGCGAACTCGATGACGGTTTTGTGCGTCGCTTCGTCGCCCGCCAGATCGCCACCGGCTGCCGGGCGGCGGGTGATTGCGCGGGCGCGACTTTCACCGCTCAGGGATTGGCGCAGGCGCGCGATGCGCTGCATGCTGATCAGCGCGACCTCGCCATCTCCGCCGCCGCCACGCGCCTCTCGCTCAAATGGAGCGCAGACCCCGCCGCATCGCGCATGGTCTCGTTGTCTCACTCTCCTCGACGCGCGACCCCTTATGATTACGGTTTCCAGGTTTCGCTCGACCCGATTTCCAATCCCGCCAACGGCAGTTACTTCATGCCCGGAGAGAGCGTCTCGTTCCGCGTCACCTTCCGCGACGGAAGCGGGAATCGTCTTCATCCTCAAGGTTCGCTGCCGACATACGGTCAATTCGTGCGCGGCGAAGTGACGAGCGGGCTGCGCTACCATGACTTCAGCATCACGCCGACGCTCTATTACGGGCTCAAGCATCGCGAGTCGAATATGGAGCGCGCCCTTAGCGGCCCGACCGACAATCTCAGAAACGTATTTTCGACGGTGCAGGCGGATCAACTCCCGCTGCCGCAAGTCACCGTGGCGACTGTGGCGGCGGATGGTTTCAGCGGCGTCGCTCAGGAAGTCCCTGAGGTCTCGCTTCTGCTGGCCGGATTTTCAAACCCTGCCATTTGGGACACGCCGGTCTCGGACATTCTGACATTCTCGGTTCCGAACGACGCTCTGCCGGGAACCTATGTCGCGGCGATCAAGGCGCGTCGCGAGTTTGGCGGCGAGGCCCTCAACCGCGCCGCGACTGCGCAAATCCAGGTCGGGACCGCGACGCCTTCGACCTTCACGGCCAAGACGGGCAATTGCAACGTTTGCCACCAAGGCCCATCAGGCTTCGGGCAGGTTCTGCACGGCGTCGCAGACCGGCGCGCGTGCTTTGGCTGTCACACCTCACTTTTCTTCGAGCCTGACGCGGCGCTCGATATTCGCGTCCACGAAATCCACGACCGGTCGGAACGCTTCCCAGGCAATGTGCGGAATTGCGCGCTCTGCCATTTGACTCCGCCCGATGGGCCGGCGCGCGGGCTGCTTGGTAAATGACATGTCGCGTTGCGACGCCCTGAAAGAATGAAAAGCGCGGCGCCAGGGTAGGGGAAACATCCTGGGAAAGCCGCCCATCCTTGCCTGCTTGCTTCGGTCAGTCAGTCATTGCCGGAACCCCCGCAGGCAAGGATACCTGCGCCCCCAAGATGTTTGCCTTGACTCCTTCGATGCGGTCTTTCGGAAAAACCAGGCAAACTGGCAGTTTGCCCTACTCTTTTCTAAGGAGATGCCCTTATGAGATACAGGATAAGAATGACAGTTACACTCGCGCTCGCGTTTCTTGCGGCGCTGATCGCGGGCGCCACATCCACTTTTGCTCAAGCCTCCAGTTCGATGGCGGAGTTGCGCGGCCAGGTGACCGACGCCGACGGCGCCGCGATAGCTAACGCGAAGCTCACGCTGACTGACCTCGTCAAAGGCTCATCGCGAGTGGCCGCCAGCGACGGCGAAGGCGCTTACGTCTTCCTCGGGTTGCCGCCCAGTTCTTACGAACTGCAGGTCGAGGCGCAGGGCTTCAGCGCGAGCGCGACCCGGATCGAGTTGACTGTGGGCCGGCAGGCCAACATCCCGATCAAGCTCGCGGCAGGCAAGATCGAGTTTCAGGTCGATGTTGTCGGGGGCGGGGAAGTGGTTGAAGTGAATCGAACAGAACAGACTTCGACAGTGGACGCGAAGCAGATCACGAGTCTACCGATCAACCGCCGCAACTTTTTGGATTACGCGCTGCTCACGCCCGGCGTGACAAGCTCCGAAAACATCACTGACGCGACGGATTTTCGCATCGCGCAGACGCCACAGTCGGGACTCTCGTTCGGCGGCGCCAACGGGCGCGGCAACCAGGTTTCGGTAGACGGCGCCGAGACCATCGGCGCCACTGGCGGCGTCCTGGCGCTGGTCTCACAGGAGGCCGTGCAGGAGTTCCAGGTCGTCCGCAACGGCTTCAGCGCCGAATTCGGCGGGGCTTCGGGCGGCGTGGTCAACATCGTCTCGAGATCAGGCGGCGCCAGTTTTCACGGAAGCGCGTTCGGGCTGTTCCGCCACGAAAAGTTCGACGCCCGCAACGCCTTCGATTTCAACCCGAACGGGAAATCGCCATTTAACCGCCAACAATACGGCGGCTCCGTCGGAGGCCCGATTGCCAGGGACAAGACCTTCTTCTTCACCTCCGTCGAGCGGTTGGATCAGGAGAAGACCTCCTTCATCAACCTACTGACCGACCCATCTCTTTTTCAAGTGACTACCGCCTCGCAGAACGCGACGGTCAGAAATCAGGCGGCGCTCTTCGATTTCATCGCCGCGAGCGCCGCGCCCGACGACTTGAAGCGGAGCGCGGCGCAATTGCGCGGCGCATTGACCACGGAAAATTATCCGAGAACCGTCCGGCTCTTTACCGACGCGACGGGGCAGTTCCCCTTCAATGAAGGCCAGACGCAATTCTCGGCGCGGCTCGATCACAATTTCAGCGACCGTTCGAGCGGCTATCTGCGCTTCAATCTCACTGACAGCGTCTTCGAGAATCAGGCCGCCGGCTCGCTGCTCGCAGTCTCGCGCGGGCGCAAGTTCGACGGTTTCAGCGGCGCCGTGTTGGCGTCGCACAACTACCAATTCAATTCGACGTCCTTCAACGAACTGAAGCTGCAGGTCAGCTACACGCGAATGGCCTATCTCCCGAACGATCCGATCGGCCCCGAGTTGAATATCGAAGGCTTCGGCTTCTTCGGCCGGCAGATCTTCCTGCCCGGGCAAAACTTCGACCGCCACTACGATATTTACGACAATGTCACTAAGATTGCCGGCAGTCATACGTTCAAGTTCGGCGGTTCGGTGTTCATCCACCGGCTGAGTTTGGACAACGGGCTCTTCTTCAGCGGGCGCTTCAATTTTGGCGCGGCGATTCCAACGGCCAACCTGCTCGGCGCGACCCCGGGGGCGCGTGTGGCTAACCAGATCAATCAATTCGTATTGACCGCGCCGAATTCGCCTTTCCGCGACGGCAATGGCAACGGCCTCGCCGATGTTTTTGAAGTTCCGATGACCGCTTTGCAAGCGTTCAATCTCGACCTGCCGATAGTCTACCAGCAGGGCTTCGGCAATCCGCTGATCAGTGTGCCGTCCAACCGCTACGCGCTTTATGCGCAGGACGCGTGGAAGGCGAGGCAGAACCTGACTCTAAGTTACGGTCTTCGCTATGCGATTCACGACGAGGCGCTGGCCATTCCGACTTATTTCAGGGATTTTCAGCCTCGCGCAGGTTTCTCGTGGGACCCATGGAAGAACGGCAAGACGGTCATTCGCGGCGGCGCGGGCGTCTACGTCGGCTTCCAGAATCTGGCAGTATCCGTCTCCACGACCCAACTGGCGGGAACGACCGATCCGCGATCGACCTACATCGTGCTGGCGACGGCGACCTCCGGCGCCCTGGGATTGCCGACCTCGATGGCCGTCTACCAGACGTTGATTTCGCGCGGCGTGATCGGAACGCGCCCCATCACGCTGGCCGACGTCTCGGCGCCGCCGCTCAATCTCAGAGCCGCGCCGGGAACGCCGCTTGAAGTGCGATTCCGGCAGGGGCCCAATTACCGAAACCCGATGAGCTATCAATCGAGCCTGGGAATTCAGCGCGATCTTGGAGGAGGCGTTTCGCTCGAAGTAGCATATCAATTCGTACGCGGTCTGCATCTTCCGCGCAACCGAGACATAAATCAGGTCAAGGGCGCCGGGCCGGTCAATCCGCTCAACCCGCTCGGCGGCCCGACCTACATCCGTTTCCCTACGGCCGCGCAAACACAGGCCGGGCTGACAACCGATTTCAGCAATCCGCTCAGATTCCAGGACAACATCTACGAGAACACCGCCAACTCGTTCTATCACGCCTTCACCGCGCAGGCGCAGCGACGCTTCTCGCGCAGCTTCAGCCTCAACGCGCATTACACGCTGGCCAAGGCGATTGACGAAGTGGTGGATTTCAACAGCGACTGGTCGGCGCAGAATCCACTCAGCATCAGGCTTGATCGTTCGCTCTCGGTCTTCGATCAGCGACATCGACTTGTATTGAGCGGAATCTTCCAGAGCGTGACTGAAAACGCGGCGCTGAAGAACTGGGTCCTCTCTCAGATCTTCGTGGCGCAGAGTGGGCGTCCCTTCAATCTACTGCTCGGCTTCGACGCCAACGCCGACGGGCGTTCGCAGAGCGACCGCCCCGGCCAGGCCGGACGCTACACCGGCCGGGGCGAGCCGTACTACAGCTTCGACCTGCGCGTCGCGCGGCGTCTCTTCGCCAAAGAAAGCCGCTTCCTCGAACTCACTGTCGAGGCCTTCAATCTTTTCAATCGGACGAACCTGCTCGGCGTCAACAATGTGCTGGGCGCGGCCTGCGCCGATCCGGGCGCCGGCGGATTTGTCCCTTGCACGGCGCCCGGGGCCGTTCCGCTTGCCGACTTCAACCTGCGCGGCAGCCGCGACCGGAAGCCTACCGAGCCGCTCGGCTTCACTTCGGCCGCAGATCCACGCCAATTGCAATTCGGTGTGCGGTTCAATTTCTAGATCGGAAGCGCTTGGCGAACCATCCGACTTCAGTTTGCACGGCTTTCAGCAGAGCGCCGGCGACGGCCTTGATCGGGGATCCTCTGGTAAAGGCCTCGGCTATGGCGTAAAGGGCGGCGGGGGAAAAGTGTGGTTCATTGAAGATCGCGAAGACGGGCTCCCACCGCTCCGGCTGGAATTTCGTTTTAAACGCGTCCAGCCCATCGAAGTTGTAGAAGCGCCTGCCGTGCGCCCGCGCCCACGAAAGCAGCCAACGCAGCCAGAGAGGGTTCTCCTCCTGCGAGAGCGCGGCGCGCCGCGACAGAGGCGAGAGGCCGAGCGTCACGTATTCGCTCTCTTCTTCGGCAATCGCGCCGACGGCGGCGTCGATCATCAATTCCGCCGTCCCATTCGGCGCGCCGTGGCCGCGAATGATTTGCTCGATCAACCACCCGTTGCGTTGCGGGACGGGCGAGGCGACGAGGAAGCCCACGACCTGTCCCTTCAGTTCTGCCACGAAGATGCGGCGGTCGGCCAATCTCTCCAGAGTCTGCGGCTCGACCAGAAAATGCATCGTCGGCAGCCCGCGCGTCGCCAGCCACTCTTGAAGACAAGACTGCAAGGCCGGGTGCCCTGCGGCTTGTGACGAGGGCCATTCCCTCACCGACACCATTTTGTTGCGCGCGCGGTTGAACTGCGCCCTCAGCGATGCGCGGCGCGAAACGATCTTCAGCCAGTTCGGCGGCCGCCAGGTCGGCTGAGCGCCCAGCAAAACCATCGAATGGGTAGCCGCGCCGCGATAGAGCGCCTCCAGCCGCTCCTCCGCGCCGAAATAACAGACGCGGTTCCCGTCGCGACGGGCAGCCTGCTCGAACTCCGTCGCGACGTCCCCCAATCGTTCGGGCGCGCAGACCGGCGCGCCCGCCACGACCAACGTGTTGTGCGCGCGGACAAAGCCGACGACCGCCTCGCAGATTGGAGAGAACCAAAGCTCGATGCCAGGATTGATGATCTGGTAAGCAGTGGCGTTCCAACCGTAACGGAGAACCAGTTCGCGCGCCTGCCGGAGTTGTTCGGAGTCAAAGCCGATTTCGTGTCGCGTAGCAGCCATGCCGCCATATTATATCAATCCGGCTGCTGCCCGGCGGCGCCAGCCCGCGATTTCACCCAGACCGCCGGTACGTTCTGATCGCGCACTAGCTTGTTGAATGCGGGCACATCTGTAGCCATCACCTGTTTCAGCTTCTCGAGTTGCGCGTTGATGCGGCCAGTCAGGTCTTCGTAGACGACGACTTGCTGGTCGGTCGGTTGCGCGTCGGCTCCGGCAATCGAGCCGGCCAGGGCGGCCAGTTTATTATTCAACCTGATCGGGAAGTTGAGCGGGTCCTGATTGCTTTGATTCTTGGTTTGGTAAAGCTCTTCTTCGATCGCAGTCAACTTGGCGCTGAGCGCCTTTACCGCGTCGGTGATCGGTTGCGAGTTGGGCTGGTCTTTGACGCGCGCGGCGTAATCTTGCGCCTGTTTGCGGACGTCGCGGATGGCGATGATCGCTTCGCTGGTCTCAGAGAACTTGTCGCGGATCTTCGTCAACAGGTCGAACTGCTTCTGGAATTCCTCCTGCGTGGTCGAGACGCGCGGGTCTTTCTTGACTTCGAATGTTTCGGTCATCGTTTTGCCGTCGACCGTCAGTTTGACTTGATATGAGCCTGGCACGGCCTGCGGCCCCGAGGTATTGCCCGACCAGAGGATCATTCCGGGGAAGCTCGCGGCGTCCGCGTAGCGCAGATCCCACGCGAAGCGGTTCAAGCCTTTTTCGGCGGGGACGCGAGTCGGGCCGCGACGGAATCGTCCGCCGCCCTCTTCATCTCCTGCGGTTCCCGGCGCCGGAGTTTCCGGCGCTCTGCTGGAAAACTTCTTCACCGATTTTCCGGTCGCTTCGAGGATTTCGATTGTCACATCGCCTTTCGGCTTCTCTTTCAGGTAATACCAGATCGAAACCCCCGCCGGCGGGTTTTCGCCGATCGGCGCGCTCGACGGAATGCGGAAGCCGCCGCCAGGCATCCGGTATGATTCTTCGGGTTTGAACAGGTATGCGTCATTCGCGATTTTAATTTCACGCTGTATATCGGACCATGAAGGGCAACAAGTCACCTCTAGCATCTTTGCTCTTTTGATGTCGTCTTGTACCTGGTGCAGCACGGTCATGTCATCAAGGATCCAGAATGCCCGGCCTTGCGTGGAGACGACCAGATCCTTTTCGCGTTTGTGAATGGCGATGTCGGTGACCGGCACGACGGGAAGGTTCAACTGCAGCGACAGCCAGCTCTCGCCGCCGTTGAATGAAACGTAAATTCCGGTTTCGGTTCCGGCATACAGCAGGCCGCGCTGGTTCGGGTCTTCGCGGATCACGCGCGTGAACGCATTGTCGGGAATGCCGTTCACAATCTTCTTCCAGGTCTTGCCGTAATCGTTGGTCTTGAAGAGATACGGGCGGAAGTCGTCGGACTTGTACATCGTCGCGGCGAAGTAGGCGGTCGCGGCGTCGTGCGGCGAAGCCTCGATGGAGTTGATCTGAATCCATTCCGGCAGCCCCGGAATGTTTTTGGTGACGTTCTCCCACTTCGGTTTCTCGGCGCCGCCGTCGCGCGTGACGTGAACCAGGCCGTCGTCAGACCCGGTCCAGATGACGCCCTTCTGAACGGGCGATTCGGCCAGCGTGAAGATCGTGCAGTAATACTCGACGCTGGTGTTGTCTTTGGTGATCGGGCCGCCCGAAGGGCCTAGTCTGGATTTGTCGTCACGCGTCAGGTCGGGGCTGATGATCTGCCAGCTCTGGCCCTCGTTCGTGGTTTTGAAGAGGACGTTGCCCGCGGTGTAGAGCGTGTTCGGATCGTGCGGCGAGAAAAGAATAGGGAAGTTCCACTGGAATCGATACTTCATGCCTTCCGCGCCCCAGCCCATCGGATTGTCGGGCCAGACGTTGATGTCGCGCTGTTGCCCTGTGCGGTGATCGAGCCGCCCGAGCAGGCCGCCGTAGTTCCCGCCGAAGACGATGTTGGAATCTTTCGGATGCGGTTGCACCCAGCCCGATTCGCTGCCGGCGGTCTCCTCCCAATCTCTGACGGCGATGCCGGGTCCGGTCGTGCGGCTGGCGATCTTGACCGTCGAGTTGTCTTGTTGCGCGCCGTAGACGTGATAGGGGAAATCGTTGTCGAGCGCGACGCGGTAAAACTGCGCAGTAGCCTGATCCTGCTCCGACCAGGTCTTGCCGCCGTTGAACGTAACATTCGCGCCGCCGTCGTTGGAGTTGATCATCCGATTCGGATCGTCCGGCGCGATCCATAGGTCGTGATTGTCGCCGTGCGGCGTCTGGATCGTCGTGTACGTGCGCCCGCCGTCGACCGATTTGTAGAAGCCCGTGTTGAGCGCATAGACGGTGTCGGCGCTCTTCGGGTCCGCGTAAATGTGCGTGTAATACCACGCGCGCTGGCGCAGATTGCGGTTATCGTTGACCTTCGTCCAATTCTTGCCGCCGTTGTCCGAACGGAAGACGCCGCCGTCTTCGGCCTCGATGAGCGCCCAGACGCGCTCCGGATTGGCGGGCGAAACGGCCACGCCGATCCTGCCGAGCATGGCGCCTTTCGGCCCGCCGGGGTTGCGCGAAATTTCCGTCCACGTATCGCCGCCGTCGGTCGTTTTGTAAAGGCCGCTGTCGGGGCCGCCGCTTTCGAGGCTGTAGGGCGTGCGCTTCGCCTCCCAGATCGAGGCGTAGAGGACGTTCGGATTCGACGGGTCCATGCTCAAATCCACCGCGCCTGCTTTATTCGACTTGAAGAGCACGCGATCCCAGTTCTTGCCGCCGTCCTTCGATCTGAAGACTCCGCGCTGATCGTTCGGGCCGGCGGCGTGGCCGAGCGCCGCGACGTAGACCAGGTCGGGGTTTTTCGGATGAATGCGGATGCGTCCGATGACGCGCGAGTCTTCGAGTCCCACACGCCTCCACGTCTTGCCCGCGTCCGTCGATTTGTACACGCCGTCGCCGTGCGAGAAGTTGCCGCGGATGCAGGCTTCGCCCATCCCGACGTAGACGACGTTCGGATCGGACAGGCTGACTTCAATCGCGCCCACCGTGCCTGTGCCGAACGGCTGCCCGTCGGAGACCGGCTCCCACGTGACGCCGCCGTCGGTCGTCTTGAAGACGCCGCCGCCAGTGCCGCCGAAGTAATAGACCGTCGGCTGCGACGCTACGCCTGCGACGGCCACGGAACGCCCGCCCCGGAACGGGCCGATGTTGCGCCATCGCAACCCGCTCAAAGGGCTCGACTGAGGAGCCTGTTGCGCATGCGACGAATTGGAGTCTGTGACTAGCGCTGCGCCGAACGCCAGCAGCGCGAGAAACATGATCAATGCCGCACGGCGAGAGAAGCGGTTGTGTGTATTCATGATTTTGCCTCGCTTGAGAGTGGATTCGGTTTTTCAGGAATTGCTATAGACGGGTGAATGATAGCCTGAAGTTTCAGATTTGTTTACAGC
>Ga0209382_10012527_pt1 | contig 10473 bp, 7 predicted proteins | sample SoiMetdeltSBSDD5_FD_187599 | JGI IMG/M metagenome (GOLD analysis project Ga0209382, IMG submission 187599) | Bulk soil microbial communities from a Populus tree surrounding site in Tennessee, USA - Soil MetaG P. deltoides SBSDD5 (SPAdes) (version 2) | ecosystem: Environmental > Terrestrial >...
CGCGACGCCAAGCGTGAGTCGCATCGCCTCCGCCACCCGGCTGGCAATCTCACCCTGGACGTGGAACACGTCGGCCATCTCGGCGTCGAACGGCTGCTGCCACCGACTGGCCGCCGATCCGTTCGGCTGTACTTCGACGAGCTCCGGGCTCACCTGCACCCGGCTCGCGCGTCCTGCGCCCTTGGCCCAGCGCACCGTGCCGGTGAGCAGGTAGCGGACGCCAAGCTCCCGCGCAATCTCGACCGGTGGCTTCGACGTCGCGTGGTACTGCACCGACGACGCCCGCGCGATCACCTCGAGCGACGGAAGCGCGGTGAGCTTGCCGCGCACGGCGTCGGTGATGCCGTCGGCGAAATAGGCGTCCGCCGAGTCGCCGAGGTTCTCGAACGGAAGGACGGCGATGCGCTGCTCACGCTCGTCGGCGACGGCAGTGCGTGGCGTTGGGCGCTTGCTTCTCCAGATCGCGCCACCCGCCGTGCCAAGCATCAGGGCGACGGTGACCAGGATGATGGCCGTGGCTATCACGTTGCGTCGCCCGCTGGCGCGCCGACTCGGCGGCGGTGGCGCTGGAGGTGTCGTCGCCGGCGGCAGCATGCCCGTTGGCGTCGTTCCGGCGCTTGGCGTCGTGATCTCGTCCAGCGACTGCAGGATCTCCCCGGCGCTCTGCGGGCGATCGGCCGGCCGCTTCTCGAGGCAGCGCATAACGAGTGCGGCCAGCGCCGGCGGCAGGTTCGGGCGCGCGTCCCCGATCGGTCGCGGCGGTTCGGTCACGTGTGCGGCGAGGAGCTCGGCCGGGCTTCGCTTACCGAACGGCGTGTGTCCCGTGAGGATCTCGTAGGCGAGGACGCCGAACGCGTAGAGGTCGGCGCGGTGGTCGGTTTTGGGGTCGGCCGTCGCCTGCTCGGGGGACATGTAGGCTGGCGTGCCTAACGCGACACCGAGTGAGGTCACGTGGTGATGGGGCTCCCTCCCGTCGCCTGCGCTCAGGGCATGCGCAATGTTGCGCTCGGGACGGTCGCCGCCGTCGGCCGCAGCAGCGACCGCCTTCGCGACGCCGAAGTCCGCCACCATCGCCGTGGCCATGCGTCCCGGGCCAGCGCTGTCACGCGGCCCGCCGCCCGCGAGCAGCACATTTTCCGGCTTGATGTCGCGGTGGACGACGCCGTTCTGGTGAGCGTACGCGAGCGCGCTCGCGATCTCCCGGAGCAGCCGAAGGCTCTCACTGACCGGGAGCTCGCCATGCCGCGTGAGGCGCGCGCGGAGCGACTCGCCGGTTACGAACGGCATCATGAAGTAGGGCACGCCGTCCATCTCGCCGGCGGAGAGCAGTGGCACGATGTGCGGGTGTTGGAGGCGGGCGGCCAGAGCGATCTCGCGCTTGAAGCGTTCGATCGAGACGCCGGCGGCGAGCTCCGGCGGCAAGACCTTCACCACGACCGTCCGGCCGAGCGCCGTTTCCTGCGCCGTGAAGACGCGCGACATGCCCCCGCCACCCAGCTCGCGGTCGAGCGTGTAGGCGGTGCCGAGCGCCAGCTGCAGCCGATCGCGCAGGTCGGTCGTCGAAGGGTCCTGTTAGGGGCCTGGCAAAATTAGACGAACGCGCGGAACCCGGCGACCGCGAAGTGGCGGTCGAGGGTGAGTGCTTCGCGAATGCCGCGATCGGTCATCACGGCGAAACTCACCGCGTCGGCCAACGAGAAGTCCTGGTCGTCGTATCGGGCGAGCCAGTTTCGCTCCGCGGCCGCTTCGAGCTCGCGCGAGCTCCGGACGACGACATTCGGCGGCTCATCGACGGTCTGGACGAACGTGAGCGCGGCGGCGCGCCCAACTCGCCGCAGCAGTAACGCATGCGTCTCCGCAACGACCAGGTTTGTCGTCACGAGGCGGCGATGGTCGTGGATCAACTCGCGCAACGCCGTACCGAGGCGGGCGTGATCCGGGTGCCTGGCGACGATGAGCGGATACCAGGCGCTCGTGTCGACGAAGAACTCAGCGGGCACGCCGTTTCTTCGCGGCTTTCCTCGAGCGCCGGCCTGTGCGACTCGGCGGCGGAGACATCCATGACGTCTTTTCGCCTTCGGCGATCACCAAATCGTGGTCCCGAGCTGCGTCGGCTGGATCAAGCCCGGGTTTTTCGGCGTCGGCGATTCCAATGAGGCGAAGCGCGGGGTGCGACGCGGGCGACTGCAGCTCCCGCTCGAGGGCTAGCAGCGCTCGTCGGACGACATCCGACTTGGTGGCGTCGAGCTGGCCTGCGAGGCGCTCGAGGCGTTCGCGCTCGTCGGCAACGAGGTATACCTGCAGCGGCGCTGTCTCACGGACCCGGCGTGTCATGGCACACGTTCATGAACGAGGATTCCAGTTCATGATAATGCTTGCAATGGCGCATGAGCAACCGCATGTGCCAAACGGCCGCCGATACCAATCAGCGCTGGCCGGCGTGGGCAGGGCGATTCTGCAGGACGACCGCAAAACCGGTAGGCACGTTCACGGCGTTCCGGAAGAATCGGGTCGGCATGTTGCCAGGCATTCGCGACCCGGCGCGCGTACAGGCGACCACGCGCCGTCCACAGCAAGCCGCGTAAGTGATGATGGATTCGGCGATCACGGACGTACGCGCTGAGGAGACCGAGCGACTCGGCGGAGTCAGCGAGCACTGCCAGGCGAGTGGTGTCGCCTGCAGCGGCGAGCGCGATCCCCACATGGGTGAGACACCAGATTCGATCGAACGCCGCTGCGCCAGGCATTGAATCAGGCGCGTTAGGTGGCGGTGTGTGTCGGACTGTACCCATCGAGTCGACCAACGCCGCTGCCTCGCGTGAGCGACCCTGTTCGAGGAGTACGTACGCTTCGGGAACGGAAGCCTGGCGCGCGGCGAACGAGTCGCTGGCCAACCGTTCATTCAACCGTCGATACTCGCGCGCCACCTCGAGCACGTCGTGTAAGCGCCCCTGCAGCGGCACTCGACGCCCCACGTGGCGATCGCGTTCGTGGCGCTTTCGTCGGCAGTCTTTGCTTCGACGTTCACGTTTGACAAGCTCCAGGAGATACGCGTGGTTGGTCCGTGCCCGTTCCTCACGCTCGCCGTGCTCGCTGTCGTGGTCCTGAGACGGACACGACCCGCTCAGCCGCGCCCATTCACAACGAGCATGTACGCCGTGCCGCTGTTCGTCGTGGCGTCATTGGCGCTGATCGGCAACATCGCCGTGCAGCACTCGGTCTCGACTCTGGCGACTTTCGGGTATAGCGTGCTCGGTGTGCCTGTGTACTACGCGTGGCAAGCAGCGCGCCGGGTCGGTTCGGTCGGCTAACTCCGCGCTCACGGTGGGGACGACCGATGTAAATCATTGACGCTGGCTACCTGGACCAACCATGTCAGATCAATGGAACACGCTCGCGAGCCGTCGCCGATTTCTACGGTTCGTTGCGGGGAGTCCCTCGCTGCGCTTGCGGGCTCGGCAGACAACCTGTTCGAAACGCGACTCACGCGCGGCGCGCGCTCCGCGTCCGCCGTCCCGACACCGGACAGCCTAACGCAAGACCCTCACCTCATTGCCTCGCCGGGCGAGGCGCTTAACGTCATGGAGTTCGAGCCGGTCGCGCGCAAGAACCTGCCGCCCGCGCATTACGGCTACCTCGCGACCGGTGTGGACGACGACGGGACCATACGTGCAAACCGCGAGGGCTTCACGAAGTTTCAGCTTCGTGCCCGACGACTGGTCGACGTCAGCCACCTCGATGCATCGGTTCAATTGTTCGGAACAACCTGGGAAACGCCGATCGTCCTGGCACCGACGAGCGGCCAGAAGGCGTTCCATCCCACCGGAGAGCTGGGCGTCGCTCGTGCGGCGCGCGCGAAGCGACACCTCCAGTTGCTGTCGACCCTCACATCGGCACCGGTCGAAGCGGTGATCGAGGCGCGGGGCGAGCCGGTATGGTACCAGCTCTATCCGACCAGCGATTGGAATGTGACGCGCTCAATCGTTAGGCGTGTCGAAGCCGCGGGCTGCCCGGTGCTCGTGCTTACGGTCGACCTGCGCGGCGCGACAAACCGCGAGACGTTATCCAAGAGTCGCCGCGTCGATACGCGTCGGTGCGCCGACTGTCATACCGACGGAATCGCATTTCCTGGTAACGTTCGGAAGAGGCCGATGTTCGATAGCCTCGATCTGGCACGGGCCGTCGGGATCTTCCCACCGCTGAGCCTGACGCCCGACTACCTCAAGCGCCTCAAGGACACAACGTCGATGAAGCTGGTGGTGAAGGGTATCGTCACCGCCGAGGACACCACGGCCGCGCTCGAGCAAGGCGTGGATGGCATCATCGTCTCGAATCACGGCGGGCGTGCCGAGGACTCGGGCCGCTCGACGATCGAGAGCCTCGGCGAAGTGCTTGAGGCCGTGCGCGGTCGCGTTCCGGTTCTCGTCGACGGTGGCTTCCGGCGTGGCACCGACATTCTGAAGGCCATGGCGCTTGGCGCGAGCGCGATCTGCATTGGCCGCCCGTATCTCTGGGGGCTCGCTGCGTTCGGCCAGGCTGGCGTCGAGGCGGTACTCGAGATCCTGCGGCGGGAGCTCCAAATCATCATGCGACAGGTCGGAATGCCGACGTTGGCTGGCATTACCGAGAAGCGAGTGGTCGACCGTCCAAAATGAGAGGCAAAATGACGTCTGATCTCGCGCCGGCGCGCGCCACGCAGGACGCGCCTAACGCAACTGACTTCGTCGGGACCTGGCGACTCGTTTCGTTCGAGTCACGCGATTCGACGGACACGGTCGTCCACCCGTGGGGCGACAATCCACAAGGGCTGCTCGTTTATGACGAACATGGAAACATGGCCGGGCAGGTAACGCGCTCACATCGACCCGTATTCGCGTCGGATGACATTCGGGACGGGACGACGGACGAAGTCCGCGCGGCGTTCGACGGCTATATCGCGTACTACGGCACGTACACGATCGACACCGCCCTGAGCACCGTAACACACCACATCACCGGTAGCTTGTTCCCGAACTGGGTTGGGGTGGATCAGGTCCGCTACTATCAGCTCGACGGATCACGGCTCACGTTGGCGACCCCGCCACTACTCGTTGGAGCCCGTGCGTTGCGGTCGGTGCTGGTGTGGCAACGAGTGCGTTAGGCGCTCACGGCCGTCGAAGTCGGATGACTGGTGTCGTTGCCCTCGCCGCGCCGTTAGGCGACGAGGGCTGGACTACCGCATCGCTCTGTGCTCACGGTCACTCGATAGGCCCGCCCTTCCGAACCTGCGGCACTCCGTCCGTCATCCACTTCGGCGCCGGCTTGTCCATCAGGTAATGATCGAAGAACTGCTTCATGCGAATCTGGAAATCCTTCTGATTCTCCTTCTTCGCCAGGTGATGCGGCTCGTCGGGATACGACAGGAAGATCACTTCCTTCCCGTTCCGTCGAGCGGCATTGAAGAACTCGAGGCCCTGCACCCAGTCCACCGCACCGTCCGCCGTGCCCTGAAGTATCAGGAACGGCGTCTTGATGTTCGTGACGTGATGAATCGGTGACTGGCTCTCGTACAGCTCGTGCGCGTTCCACGGCGTCACGTTCACGCCCATGCGCACCTGGCCGAGCTCCATGATGCCCTGCTGCACGGTGCCCGTCGACTTGTAGAGCTCATCGTAGAAGCTCACGAGGTTGGTCGGCGGCGCACCGGTCACCACCGCGGCGAACAGGTCCGTCTGCGTCACGATGAACGACGACTGGTATCCGCCCCAGCTGTGGCCTTGCAGCCCGATGTGCTTCGGGTCTGCGTAGCCCAGCTCGATTACCTTCTTCACCGCGCTCGTCACGCAGTCGAGCGCCGAGCTTCCCGGCTTGCCGATCTCGTACACGACATCCGGCTGCAGCACGAGGTAGCCGTTGCTCGTGTACGTGGACATGTGCGGGCGATCGTCGTACACCGGCATCGAGAACTGGTGATGCGTGTTCGACATGAGCTCGTAGAAGTACACGACCATCGGATACTTCTTCCCGGGCTCGTAGTTCGCGGGCAGGGTCAGGGTTCCCTGCAGCTTCTGTCCCTTGCTGTTCGTGTAGTCGACGAGGACCTTGCTGCCCCACGCGTATTCCGCGAGCTGCGGATTCGCGTCCGTGACCTTCTTGGGTGACGCGAACGCGGTCGTGCTCACCCAGTAGTCCGGGAACTCACTGAAGGTCTGCTCGGTGAACACCACGCGATCGGCTTTCTCTGCCTTCTCGACCTGGCCGATCTGCTTGTCGGCGTAGATGAGCGGCGTGGGCGCCTTGCCGACCACGAGCTGGTAGTAGCCAGACTTCTTCGTCCAGTCGCCGTACGCGGAGAGCACGATCGGCTTCGTGAGGTCAATGCCCTCGTCGTCCTGCACCGGCTGGCCGAAGATCCCGCCACCGCGACCGCCACCTCGGCCGGCCCGGCCTGTGCGGTCGAACCTAACGAGACGGAAGCGGATCCTGCCTGCCTCACCGGCCCCCTGCGTCAGGTTGACGGCCTTGCTGCCGTCGAGCGGCAGCTGCCAGAGATCATAACGATGGTTGAGGATCACCGAACGGCCGTCCTTCGACCATCCCGCCACGCCATACGTTGGAATCTCGTACGGATGATCGTCTGCGGCGTCGAGCCAACTGATCTTCTCGCCATCGTCGAGATCTTTCTTCTGGCCCGTCTCGAGGTTGTAGGCGAAGACGTGCTTATCCTTGAGGTAAAGGAACCACTTGCTGTCGGGCGAGATGCCCATCGTGCGCGTCACCGCCTTCTCGATGAGGGTGCGCTCACCGGTCTCGGTGTTGATGCGGTACTGATCCGCCTTCGTTCCGCCCCACGAGACTTCCAGGCGATACGGCGCATCCAGGCGGCCAACGGCCCACTTGCCGTTAGGCGTTTGCTGTACCGCACGCATCTCGGGATCGCCGAGCCGCGTCAGTTTTTTCGTGGCCACGGAAAAGGCGGCCGGATACGTGAAGCGACGGTCCTGCGTGAGCCGAACCATCTGGACCGACTGCGCGTCCGCGTCCTTCCAGTGCCAGACGTCCACGTTCGCCTGCGGCTCGTCGCTCTTCGGCGGCTCGGCTTCCTGCTCCTTGAGCTCGACGAAGACGCGCGATCCGTCGTTGCTCCACCGTGGCGCGGCGAACTCGCTGACCACCATGCCCTTCGGAAACGCGGCGTCCTTCGTAGGGTCGTACTCGACCATCCGCGCGTTCGGCGAGCCGGCATCGCTCCACACGAGCAGCACGTTGTCTTTCTGCTTGCTCCCCTTCGCCCTTTCACCCCGCAGCACAGCCAGGCTCGCCCCCTTGTCGCTCCACGCGAGACCGTCGAAGTCGAGCGCAGCGCTCGCGAGCGTCCGGGTCTGGCCGCTGGCGAGGTCGATGAGGTAGATCCCGTTGCCGAGGCGGTCCACGGCGTCCACGGTGTAGGCGAAGAGCCGGCCGGTGTCATCAAACGCGAAGGCGTTCACGTTGCCGATGTTGCGCATGGCACCCGTCGCGAGCTCGCGAAGAACGAGATCCGTGCCGTCGTGCGACGTGTCCGATGACACGGCCTTGTTCGCGCGCACTGCGAGCCACTTGCCACCCTCGGAGAACTGGAAGCTCGCCGCGTTCGGGGCGGTGAACCGCTCGCCCGTCGCGAGGTTCATGAGCTCGAATCGTCGAGGTGTCGCGGACTGGCGTCCACCCTGGGCGGCCTGACCAGGTCTCGTCGAGTCGGGCGTCGCGGGCGTGCCGCCTCCGCCCGCCGCGTTAGGTGCCCCGGCGCCGCCGGGCCGGCCACGGCCCGCCGTGCGACCAGGCGGGTTCACCAGGTAGGCCACCCAACGCGAGTCATCCGAGAACACCGGATTGTTCGCGCCTCCGCCAAAACCACCACCGCCGCCACCTCCACCCGCCTGCGGCGGTGCGCCGGCCGCGGTGATGTAGGACTTCGAGCCGTCGAGATCCCTCACGTACAGCGTCGCGTCCCCGTCGTTCGGCTGGTACGCGTAGGTCATCCACTTGCCATCGGGCGAGATGGCGGTCTGCGTAATCCGGCTCCAGCGGCCATAGTCCGCGAGCGTGAGGACCTTTTTCGGGTCGCTGCGTGATGCGCTCGACGCGGCTGGCTAGGCGGCGGATGCCTGGGTGGTAGCCTGCGCGAATGTCTGGCCGGCGGCGATGATGACGAGTGCCAGCGCTCGAGCGAGCGGCTGGCGGCCGTGGAAACGGCGCATGGGTTTCTCCGTGAACGATTCGGGGAGCGGATTCACCGAGAATACGCAGTGATCTCGCGCGACGTTAGCCAGAGCTTTACCTGGCCGCCGCCGCCATGCGCTCGCGAAGCTCGGTGGTCCAGTTCACGACGGCCATTGGCGGCGAGCCGACCGAGCGCGGTCTGAGCGCAATGAAGTGCTCACCGTCGGGCATGACGTCGTAGTTCGGCGCCTGCGTGGGGACGGTCAGCCCGATGACGAACAGCGAGTCCCGCCTAACGACCGACAGCTCTGGGGGCACAGCGAGCGAGGCCGACATGAGCACCGTAGCTGTGCGGTAGAAGAGCTCCCGTCCCTTTGGGTGCCACACGGGTTCGGTGCCGCCGCCCGATGACACCTGAACACGTGCGCCTGGACCGGGGAACGCCTGGATGTACACTTCCCGCCTGCCCGACTGGTCGGACACGTACGCGAGCCAGTGGCCGTCCGGCGAGAGCCGCATTTGTGGCATGACAGCCGGCGGAAAGATTGTTCGTCCGCCGATTGTGGCGTCAGCAGGAAGTCCCACGAGCTTCCAGGCAGGACGGGTCAACGCGCCGACGCTGGTAATCGCAGAATCGCCACGAGGGGTAAATAGCGCGCCGCGCCCTCCGGAAATCAGGCGGTCCGGCGGCCGACTCCCGTCCGACGGCTGCCAGAAAACCTCGCGCGTGAGTCCGTCCGTCCACGCGAGGCGCCGGCCGTCGGGCGTCCACTCCGGGAATGCCATGTTTCCGCCGCTCGTCACCCGGCTCAGTGTGGCCGATCGGATGTCGTAAACCCACACGTCCGTCTCGCCCGACATCTCACCGATTGTTACCGCGACTCGGCGACCATCTGGCGACACTCGAGGCGTGCGAAACTGCCGCGCTTCCTCCGTGAGCAACCGGCGATTCCCTCGACGGTCGACGACGTACAACTGACGTTCCGGCGCTCCGGAGACGTAGACGATCGTGCCCTCCGGAGAAACGGCAAACTCGCCGGCCCCGCCGGGCTTCGCGACGACTCCCGACAGAACCACCACGGGATCGCCCATGACACGCAGCTGATGTGCGTCGAACCGCACGGCATTGAGCGTGCCGTCTGGCCGCACGAAGAGAATGAACGCTCCCAGGGTCGCCACCGGGCTCCCGCCCCATACCCCCAGTCGCACGACCTTGCCGTCGCTGAGACGAGCCACGGCCAGTTGCAGCGAGTCGTTCGCCGGTCCCGAGAAAGTCGCGAACGCCACCGTTTTGCCGTCGGGCAGAAAGCTTGGGGAGCCGTGCGCCCGCTCGCGCGTCGTGTCGACCGTCGTGAACGGCTCGACACGACCACCGTTCTCGGAGACGCGCCAGAGCCCGCTGCCGCTCCGAAGCCCGACACCCGGCACGCCGCGAGCGATGATGATCGTCCCGTTAGGTCCCCACGCGAATCGCCCAACGGAGTCTGCGACCGTGATCGCTGGGCCGCCCGCCAGCGGCAACTTCTTGAGTGTATTCCCGGCGGTGAAGCCGAGCCACCTGCTGTCCGGCGAGAACTGCGGGTTCCAAGCCTCGACGGTGCCGTCCAACGGACGGGTCGCCAAGTCCCCGAAACGATGCAGGAACAGGCGTCGCTCGGTACGGCCACCGTTGTAGACCATCGCCGAGCCATCGGGCGACAATGCGATGGAGGTCCCCGATGGCGTCAGGAACAGCGACGCATCATCGGGGAAGGTGAGTGGAAACCGCATTGGCGGACGGGACGTCGCCGGTGCCGGCCGCGCGCCTAACGCCAGAACGGCAGCCACGCTCGCGAGCACGGTAGTCGTACCGAGCGCGAGCGCAGCCATCCGCCACCTGGCCCCTGACGCCGGTCCAGCCGGCGTGGCATACGCCGAGACGACCGTTCGTCCCTGCAGCGCATCCGCGAACGCGCCGGCCGTCGCGAACCGATCCGCCGGCAGCTTCTCCAGTGCGCACCGGACGGCAGCGTCGACGTGTGGGGGAACCGCTCGCCGCAGCACGGCAAGGGGTCGCGGCTCCTCGGTCATGAGCTTCGCGATCACCGCCTGCGCGGTCGGTCCGGTGTGTGGCGGCTCGCCCACCAGCATTTCGTAGGTGACCGCGCCGAGCGAGTAGATGTCGGTCCGCCCATCGATCTGACGCTCGCCGGCAGCCTGCTCGGGTGACATGTACTGTGGCGTGCCTAACGACAGGCCGGTCTGCGTCATGCGTTGGCCACCCGCCTGCTCCACCGCCAGGGCGATCCCGAA